>Ga0307488_10001271_pt1 | contig 21068 bp, 18 predicted proteins | sample SB02metaG_FD_202248 | JGI IMG/M metagenome (GOLD analysis project Ga0307488, IMG submission 202248) | Sea-ice brine microbial communities from Beaufort Sea near Barrow, Alaska, United States - SB 0.2 | ecosystem: Environmental > Aquatic > Marine > Coastal | place: USA: Alaska | collected... | reverse complement strand
ACCTATCTATCTAGCCCCCTGTTACCTTATAATTCGCGCCTATTTTCGAATCAATAAGCAGTGACTCTTCATGACCATGGAACATCCCTATCTCCCCGCTGAATTAGAGCGTGACGCGCAGCAGTACTGGACCGAAAACAAGACCTTTGAGGTCACTGAAGATCCTGATCGCGAGAAGTTTTACTGCCTTGCTATGTTCCCCTACCCCAGCGGCAAGCTGCATATGGGCCATGTGCGCAACTACACGATTACCGATGTGATCGCTCGCTATCAGCGCATGCAAGGCAAAAACGTGCTCCACCCAATGGGTTGGGATGCTTTTGGCCTGCCGGCTGAGAATGCGGCGATTCAGAATAAGACCGCTCCGGCGAAGTGGACTCACGAGAACATTGCCTATATGAAGGCACAGCTGAAGTCTCTGGGCTTTGGTATCGATTGGTCTCGAGAACTGGCCACCTGCGATCCCGACTATTACAAATGGGAACAGTGGTTTTTTACCAAGCTCTATGAAAAAGGCATGGTCTATAAAAAGACCAGCGCGGTGAACTGGTGCCCCCATGACGCCACAGTGCTGGCCAATGAACAGGTTATCGACGGCTGCTGCTGGCGCTGTGACACTCCGGTAGAGCGCAAAGAAATTCCCCAGTGGTTTATTCGTATTACCGATTACGCTGAGCAATTGCTCAATGATCTCGATGAGCTGGAGCACTGGCCCGAGCAGGTTAAGACCATGCAGCGCAATTGGATCGGTAAAAGCCGTGGCGTGACCATGACCTTTGACCTGTCTTCAGCTGTTGGGGATTATCCCAGCTTTGATGTCTATACCACGCGCCCAGATACGCTGATGGGTGTTACCTATCTGACTCTGGCGACACAGCACCCTATTGCTTTAACGGTTGCTGAATCCAACCCCGAACTGGCCGCGTTTATTGGCGAGTGCAAAACCCAGCAGAGTTCGGAAGCCGAAATGGCGACCATGGAAAAGCGCGGCATGGATACGGGTATCACCGCTATTCATCCCCTGACCGGCGAGACGGTTCCAGTTTGGGTCGGCAACTATGTATTGATGGAATATGGCTCTGGCGCGGTAATGGCTGTGCCAGCTCACGATCAACGTGATTACGAATTTGCCATAAAGTATCAACTGGCTATCAAGCAGGTGATTGCCCCAACGGGTGACGAGCCTTGTGATATCAATAGCGAAGCCTTTACTCCCAAAGGCACATTGGTTAATTCCGGGGTCTATGATGGCCTCGATTTCACTGCCGCCTTTGATGCCATCGCCGCTGCCCTTGAAGCCTGTGATCACGGTTCAGTAACCACTAACTATCGCCTGCGCGACTGGGGTGTTAGCCGTCAGCGTTACTGGGGTGCACCGATCCCGATGTTTAATCTGGCCGATGGCGGCGAGATTCCCGTACCCCTCGACAGACTGCCCATGTTGCTGCCCACTGAGGTGGAGATGGACGGTATTCAGTCGCCGATTAAAGCGGATTTGGAGTGGAAAAAAGATACGCTCGACGGTCAGCCGGTGGAGCGCGAGACCGATACCTTTGACACCTTTATGGAGTCGTCTTGGTACTACGCCCGATTTACCTGTTCCGATCTCGACAGCGCCATGCTCGACCCGGAGCGCGCCGATTACTGGTTGCCGGTGGATCAGTATGTTGGCGGTATAGAACATGCGATTTTGCACCTGCTCTATGCACGCTTTTATCACAAACTGTTGCGCGACGAAGGTCTGGTCAACAGCAATGAGCCGTTCAAGAGTCTGCTCTGTCAGGGCATGGTTTTAGCCGAGTCGTTTTACAAAGACAATGGCGGCCGCAAGCAGTGGCTATACCCCAACGAAGTCACCGTTGAGCGAGATGCCAAAGGCAAAACTCTGAAAGCGATCGAGACCGCAACCGGCGAAGAAGTTATCAGCGGCGGTATCACCAAGATGTCAAAATCTAAAAATAATGGTGTAGATCCGCAGACCGCTATCGACAAGCATGGCGCCGATACAGTGCGCCTCTTTACCATGTTCGCAGCGCCCCCAGAGCAGACCCTGGAGTGGAGCGACGACGGCGTCTCCGGTGCTCACCGCTTTTTGCGCAAGCTCTGGACCATGGTTCACAGCCATTTGGATCAGGCTGCGGCTGGCGGTAAACCCGCACCGCTGCAACCAGACTCTTTCACTGAGAGCCACAAAGACCTGCGTCGCAAGACCCACGAAACCATCAACAAGGTCAACGACGACTATGGTCGCCGCAACACCTTTAACACTGCGATTGCCGCAGTGATGGAACTCTTAAATGAAGTCGCTAAACACAGCAATAATGACGCCCAAAGTGTTGCCGTGCGTCATGAAGCCCTGAGCAGTGCAGTGTTGTTGTTGGCACCTATAGCGCCCCATATCTGCCACAGCCTTTGGCCGGCGCTGGGCAATAGTGAAGCGGTGGCCGATGCCGCCTGGCCAACACTCGATGAGTCAGCTCTGGTACGCAGCTCCATTGAGCTGGTAATTCAGGTCAATGGCAAAGTGCGGGGCAAGATTGAGGTGGCGGCGGATGCCTCCAAAGACAGTATTGAGCAACTGGCACTGGCAGATATTAATGTGCTGCGCTTTACCGATGGCGTGACAATCCGAAAAGTGATTGTTGTTCCAGGAAGACTGGTTAATATAGTCGCTAATTAAGCGGCTGCAAAAAGGGTGACTATGATGCGGAATATTCTGTTAGCGACAATGATTACCCTGCTCTGTGGCTGCGGCTGGCAACTGCGCGATGCCCAGGTGGTACCCCAGAGCATAGGCAGTTTGCATATTGCCACGCAGCTTGCTGATCGCGACTTTGTCAGTGAGTTAGCCCGGGCACTAGACGTCTATGGTGTCGAAGTCGTCTCCTCTGCGGCGGCAGCAGATTATTCCGTGGTGATTGTGGATTTTCGTCAAAACCGATTCGTTGGCACCTTGAATGCCAGCGGTCGAGTGGCTGAGTATCAACTCAATGAAGACGTCGACTTTTTAATTGCCAATGCCACCGGCACCCCACTGACTAATCTGTTCACCGCCTCGGTTGAGCGCAGCTATGAAGTTGAAGAGCGCGATATTCTTTCATCGGAAAATGAGGAGCAGTTGATCAAGCGGGAAATGCGTCAGGAAATCGTCCGCCAGATGCTCAATCGACTGAAGGTTCTGCCGGCGCAAAGCGACACAGCTGAGGCTGTTAATCCACCAGAGGCTCTCAAGCCAGTCGAGCAGTAAGCGATGAAAATACGCGCCGAGCAACTTCAGGATCAGGTCAAAAAAAACCTGCTGCCAGTCTATATTATCAGTGGTGGCGATCCGCTTTTAACCCAGGAAGCCGCCGACAGTATTCGCGGAGCGGCGCGTGCCCAGGGCTTTTCCGAGCGCGATATTTTCCATGCCGAAGGCAGTTTCGATTGGAACCAAATACTCAACGAATCCAACGCACTTTCACTCTTCTCCGACAAAAAAATTCTTGAAATTCGAATTCCCAATGGCAAGCCCGGCGACAAAGGTGCGGCCGCTCTCAGCGAACTCTGCACCAACCCCAATCCGGACAATCTAGTGCTGGTAATTCTGCCGAAACTTGAGCGCAGTGCGCAAAATAGCAAATGGATGAAAACCCTTGAAGGCGCTGGAGGCCATATTCAGGTCTGGCCAGTGGACGCCAAGCAAATGCCACGCTGGATTCAACAGCGCCTGCGCAGCGCCAATATCAACGCCAATCAGGAAGCGGTGCAGATTCTCGCTGACCGAGTCGAGGGCAATCTACTCGCGGCAGTTCAGGAGATTGAGAAACTCAAACTACTGGCAACCGACGGCACCGTTGATGGCAATACCATGTCCTCGGTGGTCGCCGACAGCGCCCGTTACAATCTGTTTGAATTTGTCGACAAGATCCTTATAGGCGATGCTCAGTCTGCGGCGCGATCACTGCGCGGCCTGCAAAATGAAGGTACCGACGCCATTCCACTGCTCTGGGCAATCACCAGAGAGTTGCGTATTTTAGTCAAAGCCAGTGATCTGGTGGCCGGCGGTGAGCACAGCGACTGGGCACTGAAAAATTCCGGTGTCTGGGAAAAACGCTTGCCGCTATTTAAGGGTGCACTGCAGCGTTTACGGCCCGCCCATCTGCGCATGCTATTGCGTCAGGCTGGCGCTATCGACCGTGGCATAAAAGGCATGCGTGACGGCGATGTCTGGGACGAACTGGCCACTCTGGTACTCTCCTTCGCCGGCAGTCAAACACTGCAGCCGAGCAACATAAAGATTTTATTACAGAATTAAAATCGCCCCCCTCTTCATCTTAGAATCCCCCTCTTGGTCAACTTTTTGATTGGTATCCGTCAAGCCAACTATCCCAATGACTATACTCATGGCCCATCAGTGGCAATCAATTGATAATAATTGACTGAAGATAAAACATTACTGAAATCCGTTTTGATTATGATATCTAAGGACTAGCGGACGAATTGAACAAGGATTGTTTAATGGATAAAAATCAAAACAAAAGCCGTCAACCGCTGCAAACGGATATCATCGGTGATAGCGAGCTGATTAAAAAGCTACACAGAGATATTGCAAAAATCGCCCGCGCCGATGCACCGGTACTTATCTCTGGCGACAGTGGCACCGGCAAAGAGCTAATCGCTAGAGCTATTCACCGAAATAACCTGCAGCGTGCCGAGCATCCATTTGTGGTGGTGAACTGTGGCGCGATCCCCGCAGAGCTCATTGAGTCGGAACTCTTTGGCCACATTAAAGGTGCGTTTACTGGCGCCGAAAAATCCACTATTGGCCGTATTGCATCCGCAGACGGCGGCACATTGTTTCTCGACGAGATTGCCGATCTGCCCCTTAGCCATCAGGTTAAATTGCTGCGTTTTTTACAGGAGGGCAGTATAGATCCGGTGGGCTCTCACCGGTCAAAACAGGTTGATGTGCGAGTGGTCGCCGCATCCCATATAAAACTTGAAGACGCCGTGAATGCTGGAAAATTTCGCGAAGACCTATTCTTCCGGCTCAATGTATTAAATCTTCACTCACCGCGACTAGCCGAACGCAAAGGCGATATAGAGACACTGGCCTATCACTATCTGAAACTCTTTCTCTCGAGTACGGTGAGCTCGGCGCGGGCGTTTTCAGATGATGCAGTGATTGCGCTAAAATGTCACAGCTGGTCAGGCAATGTCAGGGAGCTGATGAATCGAATCCAGAAAGCCTTGGTGATGTGCGATGGAGATCTGGTAGAGCCGGAAGATCTCGGCTTAGATAGCCCTCCCCATCGCACTAATGCCGAAGTCATAGATCTTGAGTCTGTGCGTGAAGTAGCGGAAAGAAAAGCTCTAAAAGATGCTTTAGATCATGCTGGAAATAATATTTCCAAAGCGGCTCGAGCGCTTTCGGTTTCGCGCATGACCCTCTATCGACTACTCAACAAACATAAACTCAGGGTTTAATTTTTAGCCCAAAAGTATATTTTTTTAAATTATTTATTACCTTTCTTTACTACCTTTCTTCACGACCTGATTCTTGCATGTAAGCCACTGTCTCATTCCTGTTACGCCTGAGGGCACAGTGAAACCCTACAACTGTAACGCAACAGCGACAGTTATCTTTGTGTAGTGAAAAATTACTCGCCACAATCCCTCTTAATATTTCTTATTTTCCCGATAAATCAATGGCTTAATTAAACTGGCATGGAGTTTGCTATTCAGCCAATACCAGTGAAAAACAACTCACGATGATATTGGACTTCTGGAAAAGTTTTAATAGCAGACAGGGAATTTTAGGAACATGAAAAATAAGTCAAAACATAAAAATTGGATTAGCCTCTACTTTAAGAATATTTTATTCCTGAGCATCAGCCTAGGATTCACTCTGACCGAGGCAGAGGACCTCGACAGCCACTTGCAACTTATCGCCATTTCTCAAACGACTATTGCTGAAGATGCACTCAGTTCGCTATCGGGCATAAGCGCAATAAACATTAGCGCCGGCGACAATAATCTACAGCAGAACTCCGCAGCCATTGCTGTCGCGAATAATGGAGGCTTCAGCGCTTCCATCGTCAGCCCCTCACAACAAAATCACTTCAACAGCACGTCACAGGATACTGCCCACGGCCAGCCGCTAAAAGGCGAGATTCTATCCGGCGCATTCGCCGAGGGTGTCGGCATAGTCATGGTTAACCAGTCTAGTGGCAGTGGCAATAGCCAACTCAATGGTGCCTCGATAGCCGTTGGCGCGCCGGGGTCTTTTGCCGCGGTTGAACTAGGTGATATGGAGCTGGCCTCTCAGATCTCCGCCATGGATATAGATTCGCAGAATCAGCTCGGTGGTGGTCAAGAAGAAGGAATTATGGAAGCGGTTCTGGCAGATGACGCGTTCCGCAATGCCCAGGGCATAGTGCAAATTAATCAGGTCGTCGGCAACGGCAATCAAACCGTTAATGCTCTGTCGATGAGCCTACAAATTCAGTCCCAGTGAATCCATTGAATTACTGGGACCGAAATGGAGGTGCAGTAACACTGCACATCAGTAGTAAACCAAAACCTATCAGGAGAAATATCCTATGAAAATGAAACCATTACCACTGGCCTTGGCCATAAGCTCCGTGCTTGGTCTGTCAATGGCGGCTTATGCAGATGACAGCAATGGAGAGAGAGATCATGGCCCGGATTCCGATGTTGAAATTAACAAAGAGATCAATGTCTACCAGGACCATTATTTTACCAGCGACGTTCAGGCACTGGGGTTAATCCTTATTGACTCGCAGTCGACAGCCGTTTCTGAAGTGAATCAGAAGAGTGCAGAGAACCAAGTCTACAATGGCAGCGAAACCACTAACGCTGCAAGTGCTGGCGATGACGTACTAAACGGTGCCACCGGTAATATCGGCCTTAATGTGGCGGCGGGAGACAACAATGTTCAGCAGAATTCAACTGCCATAGCTGCTTCACAATCTCAGGGCACTGAAATCGAGTTTAATTTTGACTTCAGTACCGGCGAAAGTATTAGCAACAGCAATTTCTCCGATCAGTCAGCCAATGAAGCAGCGGCCGCTGAATACTCTGCATCGGCCGGCCATAGCCAAAGTCACACCAAGAGTGGCGCAGTTGATTACACCAAGACGACTGACAGTACGACAAATTGGGAAGCTGGGTACGGCGCATTTGAAGAGCATCTTGATATCAACGGGAGTGGCGAACTAGCAGTGAGTCTCGGCGAGCAAAGTAGCCAAACAGATGACGGGGCTGGTAATACTTCAAGTAGTTCGGCCGCGCAGTTGGAAATTGCTGGGGACATCGATCTCGACGCCAATGCTTCTGGAAGCCACAAACAGATTAATACCTCAGGCGCTAAAAGCAGCAACGGTCAGTTGAACAAAAATGCCACTTGGTCAAGCACCCACGAGTCCAACGAAGAGTTCGCTGAGTCTGGTAGCTACAGTCAGGAAGCATCTGCAAGTAGCCATCATGACGATTCCTATGATCGCTCTTACAGCATGAATGCGAGTATCGATGCGACCCTAGTATTTGGTGGTGCAGCAGATGCTGAGACCTTCTCGAATCAGGTTGCGGCTTACAATACCACCTATAGCAAAGGCACCACTAATGATGCCAGTTTGGGTGGCAATGCAGGTCTAGATGCGGCGGGTAACATCGGCATTAATATCGCCGCCGGTGACAGCAACGTGCAGGCTAATCAGCTAGCTCTGGCATCTGCCAGTGGTGCGCTGGCGACTGCCACAGCCTCGTCAAACCAAGTAGCCTATGGCAATTACACCAGCAATGAGCCAGCCAGAGATATGATCATCAATACAGTTGATGTCGCTCTTAGCGGTGAAGGATCCGGAAGCTATAACGGCACCTCAGATCAAGTTGGCGATGTCTATCTGGATACTTGGGATTCATCAGCGACTCACCCTGGCGGCAACAACACTGGTCATATTGATGTCGATAATCAGGCTCAGGGTGCACAGGATCCCAATGGTGACGGCGGTGCCTTCCTGTTCTCCGAGGCCGGTGTGATTGATCTCGACAATATTAGTCTTGGCGGACAGATAACCTATACACAAACTATCTACAAAGCACACAGCAACAACGCTTCTGTGGGTAGCAATGTATTGGCTGGTGCCTCGGGCAATATTGGCCTCAACGTGGCGGCTGGTACTAACAATGTGCAGGGCAACGCTCTGGCAATTGCTAATGTTAGTGCTCCGGTTGCACCTCCTGGTGGCGGCGGCGAGCAGTAATTCAGTGCTCGCATTTCAACCTACATCTGAAACTGGGCGCTGCTTATCCTTGGGTGAGCAGCGCCTTTTTTACATCGAGAAAGGGAAAATACTAGTCATGGAGAAAACAGATTGCACCAATAAACGTTCTCCTTCTTGCTTATTTTGGGATGCACTGTGGCGAGTACTGTCGATAGCCATTGCACTGACTTTAACACTGCAGTTCATTCTCCCGCGCGCCGCCTTCGGGGCAGATCTACAGTTTTATGACCTCGCTGGCCTTGGGCAATTTAGCAAACCAGTACGCAGCGTCAGAGAAGAGCGCTTTAAAAATCTAGTGGAGCAAAAATACGATTTTAGTTGCGGTGCAGCAGCCGTGACCACTGTCTTGAAATATGCCTATCACCTTGATGTAACCGAACTTGATGTGATCGAAGGAATGCTAAAGGTGAGTGACCCAGAGGTGGTTGCGGAGAAAGGCTTTTCGCTTCTCGATATTCGCAAGTATGTGCAGCAGCACGCTCTGCGCGGCCGCGGTTACAACGTGGAACACGAAGCCCTCGACAGTATCCGTATTCCAACCATCACATTACTCAATATTAAAGGCTATCAGCATTTTGTCGTACTGAAGCGCACCATTGGCAATAACGTCTATATCGCCGACCCGGCCCTCGGCAATCGCGTGATTCCCCGTGAGGAGTTTTTGCAAAGTTGGAACGGGGTGATTTTCGCGGTAATAGGAAAAGGTTTTGATAAGCAGACGGTACTCAGCCAGTCCCAATCACCGCTCACCGCACGCGGATTAATGGAGAGCTTTAGCCCCATAAGCAATAGTGAATTACTCGACTTCGGCTTTTCACACGCCGATTTATTTTAGCCTACTAAGCGCTTAACAAGAGCCGCTTAATAGATGACCAAACTCAAGAGGTCCCTCTTATGAACCGATCAAACTCCACGCCAATGAATAAAAAAGTGCCAACAGCCAACAAAATGCCAGGCAAGTCCTCAGTCATTTCCACAATAGCTGCGCTAGGAATCGCCTGTTCATCGATCGCCTCGGCTAATCTGAAATTCATCGAAGTTCCGGAGCAGCAATTGGCGGAAATTCGCGGCAAATTTATCGCCCGCGACCAAGTGCGTTATTTTAAGCTCGAGATGACAACCCAGTGGAGTGGCCATAGCTCGCTAAACGATGGCATCTTCGATCACAACGCTGGCTTAAGCCTGACCTTCGACATTAGCGACCGCGACAACCCCACGGCATCATTTACCCTATCCGGCTCTCTTGGGGATCGCGATGACAACAGCCCAACCATCAAAAACCCAATTCCCGCCACCGACAATATCGAGGGTATATCCCAGACCATTCAGGTAGAGGGTCACGGCAATAAAATTGTTAACAACCTTTCCATTGATGCGCTGGAACTGCGGTCTGATAAGAGCGCTGCAGCCGGTCAGAATATTGGGGCAGACCAGGTAACTACCGGCAACTTGCTCGCTGGCTCGACGCACAGCTACACAAGTGCCAGCGATATTACGACCCAGTTTATGGTTGGCGATAACAGTATCGGCTATGCCATTAAGACTCCGAACAATGATGTGGTGATTCAAAAGCTTGCTCACAGCACTGCGCTAGACGCCGGTCAGCTGGCTCAGACAGTGGCGATCTCAAACAACTTTCAACACATTGTTAACAATGTGCGAGTGCAGGTTGCCTTCGACAGTTTGCAGACCACGCGCACCTCTGCACTGGCAATTGCCAGTCAGTCGCTGATTGGCCTGCGCTAAAGGCAGCGGCTAAAAGAATGGGCTTTTAACTGAGCGATTTTTGAGATCACAAACATTCAACATCAATTTTTTAATCACAGGCTAAGGAAAGTGACAATATGTGGGGAAAATTAATACTAATAACGACTTGGGGATTGGCTGTATCTGCAGCCATAGCTGAGGACAGCGAAACGGAGCGTAAAAAAGCACCGGATCGCAGTCAAAGCGTGGAAAGTGTACTGCTCGAAGAGCACGCACTATTTGATCAGGCGCTCTCAATGGAGTTGGGTTACAGTTATGCCCACTTCGACCGCAGCGAACTAATTTTGCGCGGGTTTCTTGCTCTCGACGCAATTTTTCTCGGTGAACTGAGTGTCGATGAGATCGAAGGGGATATTATTACCAGCACCCTGACCACCCGTTGGACAGCCACCCCCCGCCTACAGCTCGACCTGCAGGTGCCCTACCTCTATCGTATTACCAAGTACCGTTCTAGAGGTCAGGACCTCTCATCGCTGTCGACTTCAGAGACCGATATAGATATCAGTGATCTGGGCGATGCCAGTATTGGAATGAGTTACAGGTTATTTCCGGAAAACCTCAATCGCCCGGATATTGTCTGGAATAGCAGAGTCACTGCACCCACGGGCGAGGAGCCTTACGGCATAGATATTATTGAAGTCGACTCCAGCAACACCAACCTCAACGTGCCCAGGACGCTGCCCACTGGCACGGGCCTATGGTCGGCCTCGACCGGTCTGTCACTGGTTAAGACCTCTGACCCGGCAATTCTGTTTGCCAGCCTTAATTACACCCACTACTTTGCCGAAGACTTTGCCGATATTGGCAGTACCCCAGGTTTGTCGATGCCTGGGGAAATCCAGCTAGGTGATACCTATCAACTAGCTCTAGGCGTGGCCTTCGCCATGAACGAACGCCTGAGTTACAGTTTTTCTTATGCCCAGCAGTTCTTCGAAAAAGCCAAAATCAACGGCATTGAACAGGTCACTACCGACGCCATGACAGGCACCTTTAATATAGGAGTGACCTATGGGCTGACAAAAAATTTGGCTATGGTCACCAGCCTCGGTTTGGGCCTGACCAGTGACACATCGGACTTTACCTTTGGGGTTAAATTTCCCTATCGTTTTTAATCCGTCAAACGGCCTATCAGCTCTTAGTCGGCGAGTAACCGGCTAAGAGTTCGTTATCAGCCGGATACTAGCCCAGCCAAAAGTAGACCACTGCGGTGATCACCACAACACCGATTAGGTTGAGCGCGAAACCCTCGCGGACCATCTGCTCGACAGTGATCTCCCCGGTACCAAAGACAATGGCATTGGGTGCTGTGGCCACCGGCAGCATAAAGGCGCAACTGGCAGACAGGGCCGCCGGTAACATCAGCAGTGCCGGATCAAAGCCCGCTCCCAGCGAAGCGGCGGCGAGGATTGGCATCAGTAGGGTTGTAGTTGCGGTATTACTGGTGATTTCGGTGAGAAAGGTAACGGTTAGGGCTACCACGGCAATAAGCGCGATAATCGACAGCCGCGTGACGCCGGATAGAGACTCGCCAATAGCGCCACTAATACCGGTGACAGCGAAGGCTTTGGCAATGGCGATACCACCGGCAAACAGCAGCAACACCCCCCAGTGAATAGTCGACGCCGATTCCCAGTCGAGGAGTTTACCGCCTTGGCCATTGGGCAGGATAAACATCAGTATTACCGAAGTCAGGGCCACGGCTGCATAGTTAGCGCTGGGAACATTGAACCATTGGCTCCAGCCGCCAAAGGGCTCGCGTAGAGTAATCCAGGCCAGGGCAGTGAAGAAAAAAATCACCAGCACCCGCGCCTCTTCACTGCGCCAGGCACCGGCCTGTGGAATCTTCAGCGCGTCAGCGGCACCCAGATGACGGGTAATCCAGAGCGCGGCGAGGGGTAGCAGCAATATGACGACCGGCAACCCCCACAGCATCCACTGGGTAAAGCTGGGAATCGAGCCGGTTGCTTCGCCATAGATCTTGAGAAAAATAATATTCGGTGGCGAACCGATGGGCGTACCCAACCCACCAATACTGGCCGCATAGGCAATACCCAGAAACAGGGGAACAGCGAGCTTTTTAGAATCCTGACTATTGGCACTCTGCAACACAGCGTAGGCCACGGGCAATAACATTAGAGTGGTGGCAGTATTGGATACCCACATACTCAATGCCGCCGAAGCGACCATAAAGCCCAGCACCAATCGCCGCTGACTATCACCGCCAAATAGGTTGACCATATACAGGGCCAGGCGCCGGTGGGCACCACTTTTTTCCATGGCCTTGGATAACATGGCGCCACCCATCAGCAGAATAATCAGCGGATCGCCGTAGGCCTGGGCCACCTGCTTGCCATCGAGAATACCCAACAATGGAAACACTCCTAGGGGAATCATTGCTGTGGCGGGAATGGGGATCGGCTCAAAAATCCACCACAGCGCGCAGAGTGTGGTCAAACCGCCGACCAGTGCGCCCTCCCGCGCCCAACCTGCGCGCATCATCAACAGAATGACTACCACCGCGATCAGTGGCGCTAACCAGAGTGAGAGGCGCCGAAGCTTAGGTGTCATTACTCATCCTCTAAGGAATAATCGCCACGTTCATAGGCGAGAATAATCTCGCCGGCCAGTTCGGCATCGGCGTCGTTAACCGTAATCGATAGATGGCCAAGTGCGGGAACTTCTCCCAGCCCACCCTGCAGCGCCGCGCCATGCAAAAACACCTGCAACCCGTCCTGCTCCATCAAACCCTTGAGTAGCTGAGCTTCAAAATAGTCACTGCCGCGATAAACCTCAATCATGATTTTTGCGCCGCCATGCCATTACTGCCCAGACCGCTAAAATACCGCTTAAATTGGCCAGCATGTCCCAGTGATCACCCTGACGATAGCTGGTCATAGACTGAGCAACTTCCATACTCAAACCAAAGGCCGCTAACACTAATGCCAATATTGCGAGAGGATAGCGGTGTCCATAAGCGCTGGCGCAAAGGAAAAACAGTGCGGCATAGATACTGGTATGACCGACTTTATCCTGCAGTTCGAACAGCTGTGCGCTGCCGCCTATCACCGGCATCAGTGACAGAAAAACCGTGCCTATCAGACACAGCCAAAAAAGAATTTGGTACTTAGCCACAGAGATCATTTAATTTTGTTTTCCTTTGATTTTATTTTCTTGATTCACCAACACCTGCAACTGCTGGTAGCGCTCGAGGGTTCCAACATCACACCAGCTGCCAGTATAAATAGCGCCACCCACCCTGCCGGCCAAAATCCCTGGACGCAGAACATCGCGCAGTGGAAATGCACTGTACCCCTCGAGGTGAGCGGAAAATAGTGCCGGGCGGATCAAACTGATACCGCTAAAGGTTGCTGTCTGTTCATCAGCATAGTCGACCCGGCCATCTTTCAGCGCGAAATCTCCACGGGGATTATGTGGCGGGTTGCTAACTAACAACAACCAGGCATCTAGGTCATCGGAGAGTTTGTTATCGCGTAACTGGGTAAGTGGATAATCGCTCCACACATCGCCATTAATCAGCATAAAAGGTTCGTCGCCAAGCAGCGGTAGCGCTCTGGCAATACCCCCTCCGGTTTCGAGAGCCGTCTCTTCCCGTGACCAGTTAATGGTCACACCAAGACGCTGTTGGCAATCGCTAAAGTATTCTTCAATCTGCTCTGCCAGCCAGCTGGTGTTGATCACTATCTCGGTGATTCCTGCCGCGGCAAGACGCACAAGATGATGTTCAAGCAGGGGTTTGCCAGCCACCTGCAGCATCGGTTTCGGCGTGCTGTCGGTGAGCGGGCGCAATCTTTCGCCGCGGCCTGCGGCCAGTATCATGGCTTTCATCAATGATTATCTCCAGCACCGCGCCAGTCGCTATACCAATCCTGATCGGGTAACAGCGGTTCGATACGCTCGATAAACCAGTTGTAGAAATCTTGACCTGCTTGGTCGCTCTGAGCGGATTGATGGCCCTGAGCGGATTGATAGCCTTGGGCAGCCTCAAGGACATAGCGGATCACCAAGGGCAGATCTTTCAGGTACGTCTGTTTGCCATCGCGCAAGGCAAGCCGCGCAAAAATACCCAGCACTTTAATATGACGCTGCAGGCCGATCAGATCAAACCAACGCATAAATTGATCGTCACTAACCGCATCCATCGACAGCTCCGTCTCGAGGCGCTGCTTATAATCCAGTGCGCGGCTGATCACCTGTTCTCGGGGCAGGCGCAAATAGCAGTCTTTAAGCAACGACACCAGATCATAGGTAATAGGTCCAACCACGGCATCTTGGAAATCAATCACGCCGAGAGCACCATCCTCTAAAAGCATCAAATTGCGCGAATGATAATCCCGATGCACGACTACCTGAGGTTGCTCAACGGCACTTTCAATCAACTGGGTAAATAGCTTACGGAGCATGCTGCGCTCTTGGTCCTCGAGTTCAATGCCGAGAAGCTGACCGAGGAACCAATCGGCAAAAAGATCCATCTCCACTTGCAGGCGCTGCTCGTCATAAGCGGCGAATACTCTGGGATTGGGTTCCACTGCCTGAATATCCAAGAGCACTGATTCAGTCTGCTGGTAATAATTGGCGGCCGATAAGCGCTCAGGGGAATTCTCCTCAGCGAGGGTGCCGGCCAATAATTCGGGATGCAGTAGCTGGTGCCCAAAATCCTCAAGCAGTACAAAACCCTTGGCAAAATCCACCGCAAAGATTTTCGGCGTGGTCACGCCATGGCGCTGAAATGCCATAGCAACTGATATATAAGCGGGGTTGTTCTCTTTGTCTGGCGGTGAGTCCACAGCGATCAGTGAGGGCTGTCCCGGCAGTCTGAAATAGCGCCTAAAGCCTGCGTCTCCGGCAAGAGGCTGCAGCAGCAATGGCAGGTCAGGCTGATGGGATGCGGGCAAGCAGGTCTCTATCCAATGGATAAAGTCATGGCGGCGCTGACTGTTTAGCGAGTCGATGGCGGTCTATTCCTTAGTGCTGTTTTCTCAGGTGTTTGTTTCGCAGCGACAAGCACAGGCTGAAAAACATTATTCTATTGTATTTAGGAGCAATTCAGGCCTCTACTCTGGCAAGATATCAGGTAAAATGCCAGCACATTAGCAACCAGCAATCAGGCGCGCCTTTGAGCCCTACATCAAGTCATATTTCCTCTCTGCTACTGAGCCTGCGTTTCGCTCAGGCTAGACCTCAGAGGCTCAGTCGTCACTATCTGTTCGCGGGTGCACTATTGCTAAGCCTCTATGCTGGCCTATCTCCCAATGCCTTAGCGGATGAAGTTCATGTGACCTGGGATTGTGAAGCCGGCTCCAACAATCAGTGGCTGTGTAACGAAGAGCAAATTATCACCTCTAATCGCAACCGCCCAGCGCGAACCAAGCCTGCGAGTATAGCGGCTTCAGATGAACCCAGAGTTGCCGCGGTACGCAATCTGGACTGGCTGGAAGAGGAGCAGATGACCGAAGAGCAGCGTCTGAAAATCGAGGGCAACTGCTGCGGCGCCTATATCGAGCCTGCACGAACCTATCCAGATGCCGACCTCAACCCTGAAGAGGCTTCGCTGCAAGTAAATGCCAACTCTACCGAGGCGCTGGAAAATAATGTCGCACTGTTGGATGGCGATGTGCAGATTTCTCAGGGCTATCGTCAGATTCGCAGTAATAGCGCGCGTATTGATCAAACCAACCGCAATGTTGAACTGCAGGGCAATGTGCAATTTCGCGAACCCGGCATGTTACTGCTCGGCAGCAATGCAGAGATTGATATCGACAGCAAAGAGGTGAAGATTGATAACGCCACCTATGTCTTGCATGACGCCGCTGTGCGCGGCAGCGCCAAAACGCTGACTCGAACCAAGGATGGCGTGATCACGATTAATGATGCGACCTATTCAACCTGTGAACCCGGAGACTCAACCTGGCAGATGGTAACCACCGAGATTGCTATAGATCAGCAATCCGGATTTGCCACGGTTAAAAATGCCCAGCTGCGAGTCAAAGATATTCCCGTGTTCTACTTCCCATGGATTAAATTTCCGATTAATGATCGACGCTCTTCCGGATTGCTATTCCCAACCATTAATTCGAGTAGCGACAATGGTTTTGATTATGCCCAGCCGATCTACTGGAATCTCGCGCCGGACTACGATGCGACGATTACGCCACGACTGGTGCAAGAGCGCGGCGTAGGTATCGAAGTCGAACTTCGTCATCTATCTCGCCACTCAGAGACCACCATGACCGGCGCTTTTTTGGGTAGTGACAAAGGCGGCCGCGACGATGAGAATACAGACCCAGACACCGGCCTGCCGGAACACCTTGGTGAAGATCGCTATTTAACGGGTTTAACCCATCTCGGAGGCATAGGCAAAGCCTGGTCTACCTTTCTCGACCTAAATAATGTTTCCGACAATGATTACTTTAATGACTTCGGCAGCTTAGGCCAGGAGTCGAGAAGTAAGATCAATCTTCGTCGGGTCGCCGGTGTCAGCTATAAAACTGACAATTGGGATTATCGAGTCGAGGCTCAGGATCATCAAATTATTATTGATGGGCTGGAGCAACAGTACTCAGTGCTACCCAAAGTCACAGCCAATGGTCACTACCGCTTTGATAACAACCTAGTGGTCAATTTAAATAATCAGACCGCACGCTTTGACCATGACGATCCAGATCTTGTCACCGGTGACAGGCATCGTGTTGATTACGGCATAAGTTGGGACAAACGCTGGAGCTGGGGTTACTTTCGGCCACAGTTTCGCCTTAAACATCTCGCCTACAATCTTGACCAGCAGCCAAGCAATAATCTTAGTGATATTTCAGCGTTGACTGTTCCGGTGTCGTCACTGGACACCAGCCTGTTTTTCGAACGTCCTGCGAGCTTTTTCGACGGTTACACACAAACCTTAGAACCGCGGCTCTACTATGTGAAATCAAAATTCAGAGATCAAACGGGACTTCCAGACTTTGATACTCGTGAATTCACTCCTTCCTATGACCTGCTGTTTCGCGATGAGCGCTTTAACGGTGGTGACCGAATCTCTGACGAGGAGCGTTTAACCATTGCTCTCACCACCCGCTATATAGACAGCAAGTCCGGCCAGGAGCGCTTTAGCGCCAGCATCGCCCAAGCGATTAACTATATTGATCGCAGAGTAACACTGACATCTAGCCCAACTGAAGATCAGCTCGGGGAGCTGTCACGCAGACAATCTCCCCTAGCAGTCAAGCTCGCGGGGCGACTGAATAAGAGCTGGCGCTTTAGCAGTGATATTATTTACGACACCCACGATAATGATCTGGCCAAAAGTAGCATTGCATTGCGCTACAATGACCTCCAGAATCGCTTGCTAAATTTCAGCTATCACTCAACTCACCGAGCGCCGAGATTATTTGATGGAGCACCATTAAATCAGGATATAAAGCAGGCGGATATCTCCGGAGTTATGCCTCTGCAAGGTAATTTTAATCTGGTCGGTCGCTGGAATCATGATTTCACCAACAGCCGCATGCTCGATGTTTTTGCCGGGTTCGAATACAACAGCTGTTGCTGGCGGGCGAGCCTGATTGCACGACGTTCATTAGATAGAAAAGACGAACTACTACTGCCGGAAAAAGATTTGAAATTGACCAATGGCATCTTTTTCCAAATACAATTTAAAGGTCTGGCCGGTGCAAATGGTCGGGTTGATTCAATTCTAAAAAATGGTATTTACGGTTATGGATCTCAAGAAAACTTGTAATACAGCCCTGCTTGCAGTGCTTCTAGCCGCTTGTTCAGTCACCGTCAGCGCTCAGGTCGAAATTCTCGACAAGGTAGTGGCAATAGTCGATGAGGACGTAGTCCTAGAGAGCGAAGTGCAGCGTCGCCTGGCTACCATCTATGCTCAGATTCAGCAGTCTGGCACTCAGCCACCGCCCCAAGAAATTGTGGTGCAGCAAGTTTTAGAACGCCTGATTTCCGAGCGCCTGCAACTGAATATGGGTTACAGTGCCGGCATTCGCATCACTGATGCGGAGCTTAATGATGCCATGGTGCGAATCGCCAGCAGCAATCAGTTAACCATGGAGCAGTATGCGGAACAGGTGCATGCCTCTGGCTCCACCCTGTCCAATGTGCGCGAAGAGATTCGCAACGAAATGATTTTGATGCGCGTACAGCAGGGCCAGGTGATGCGTCGCATTCGTATCAGCAGCCAGGAGTTGGATAATTTCCTCAACTCGGAAGAGGGGCGCTTTATGACCTCTCCGGACGTTAATGTTGGCCATATCCTGCTGCCAGTACCCAGCGGTAAAAATAACGATGAGGTCAACGCCATTCTACAGCGCGCTCAAGGCCTTCTCGACGAAGCCAATAGCGGTACCGATTTCCGTCAACTGGCGATTGCCAACTCTTCAGATCAGACTGCTCTTCAGGGCGGTGATTTAGGCTGGCGCAAAATGGCGCAGCTGCCAGGCGTATTTATTGAGGCGGTGGAAGACCTAGAGATAGGCCAGATATCTCAGCCGATCCGCAGCGACGCTGGCTATCACCTGATCAAACTCTATGAGCGAAAAGGCGGTGGTGAACAACTAATTGAACAGCACTTTGCTCGCCATATCCTGATCAAGCCCAATGAGATCCGCGATGAGGCAACTGCTGTTAGCCAACTCACGGAGCTTCGCGAGCGCATTAAAGCTGGCGAAGATTTTGCTCTTTTATCGAAAGAGTTTTCCGAAGATCCCGGCTCTGCACTCAATGGCGGCGAGTTAGGCTGGTCAACGCCCGGTATGTTTGTTCCCGAGTTTGAGCAGACCATGGGCAGCATAGAGTTAAATGAAGTCAGCGCGCCGTTCCTGTCACAATTTGGCTGGCACATTCTTCAGGTCACCGAGCGCCGCAATCAAGACTTTAGCGAAAACATTACCCGCAATCGCGCACAAAACCTGCTCCGCCAGCGTAAGTACGAAGAAGAGCTACAGGTCTGGCTGCAAGAAATTCGCGACGAAGCCTTTGTTGAAATAAAAGAGTCCGCAGAGTAATGACCCTGAGATTGGCGCTGACACCAGGAGAACCTTCCGGCATTGGCGCTGATATATTGATCAGTTTGGTGCAGAGCGGCTGTGACCACGAGTTGATTGCCTATGCTGATCCGCAGCTGATGCAGCAGCGCGCCACTCAGTTAGGTTTGAAACTGATCTTGCGCGAACCCGGCGCAACAGTACTGCCACTAGCGCCAGGTGAACTAGCGATTGTTCCCGTCGCCCTGGCGCAGCCAGCTATCCCCGGCCAGCTGAATAAAGCCAACGCGCCCTATGTATTAGCCTGCCTCGACGCTGCTATCGAAGCCTGTGCCAGCAATTACTGCCAGGCAATGGTTACCGGCCCTGTGCAAAAATCGATTATAAACGATGCCGGTTTCGCCTTCTCTGGCCACACCGAATACCTTGCTGACAAAACAGCGACACCCTTGGTGGTGATGATGCTGGCAACCACCGAACTGCGAGTTGCTCTGGCGACCACCCACCTGCCCCTGCGGGATGTGGCCGACAGCATTACCCAGTCGTCCCTGCGTCAGGTGATCGATATTTTGATCACCGACCTTAAAAGCAAATTTGGCATCGCAGAGCCATCAATTCTGGTCTGTGGTCTAAACCCCCATGCGGGCGAAAATGGTCATCTGGGCCGTGAAGAAATAGAGGTGATCGAACCTGTGCTGGCGCAATTCCGCCAGCAGGGTGTCAACCTGATTGGACCACTGCCCGCCGACACACTGTTTACCCCCAAGTATCTCGATAGCGCCGATGCAGTATTGGCCATGTATCATGATCAGGGCTTACCCGTACTGAAATACCAAGGTTTCGGCCGCGCGGCGAATATCACACTGGGGCTGCCGATTATTCGCACCTCGGTTGACCATGGCACGGCACTGGATCTTGCCGGAAGCGGAAACGCCGACCACGGCAGTCTGCACACAGCTATTCAAGTCGCCGTCGATATGGCGACCCACCAAACCCTACGCGGTTAAATAATGACAATTCAACATCAGGCTAGAAAACGTTTCGGTCAGAACTTTCTCGTCGATCAACATATTATCGGACAGATTATTGCCGCCATTGGCCCCAGTGCCGATGATAATTTAATTGAAATCGGTCCCGGTACCGCGGCTATTACGGAGCACTTAATCAAACGCTGCCCTTCAATGAAAGTGGTGGAGCTGGATCGCGATCTGGTAAGTTTTCTCACTGAGAAATTTGCCGATTATCCAGACTTTAGTATTTTTAGCGGTGACGCCCTTAAAACCGACTTCGCGCAGTTTCATGAAGGGCGGCAGATGCGTCTTGTGGGCAACCTGCCCTACAATATTTCGACGCCAATACTTTTCCATCTATTAAAGAATCGCACGCTGATTAAAGATATGCACTTTATGCTGCAGCGCGAAGTAGTCGATCGTCTCAGTGCAGCGCCGGGCAATAAAACCTATGGCCGCCTGTCGATTATGGTGCAGTATCACTGCCGCGTTATGCCCTTGATACCAGTGCCGCCGTCGGCTTTCCGCCCAGCACCCAAGGTTCAGTCGGCGATCGTGCGGCTCAAACCCCACACAACTAAACCCTGTGTGGCCGAGAATGAAGAGCTACTCAGTCAAATCGTCAGTCTGGGTTTCCAGCAGCGACGTAAAACCTTACGTAACGGCATCCGCGCCTACGCCGAACATCTTGTCGGTGTGGACGAGATTGTGGATTTATCACGCCGTGCCGAGCAGCTGTCAGTGGCTGATTTTGTCGCCCTGTCGAATTATGTTAATCAAAGTATATTGAGTAAAAAATGAACGTCGATGCGATCACCGTAAAGGTAAAAACCGAATACCTGCTGCAACAGTCAAAGCCTGATGAGGCCCAATTTGCCTTCGCTTACCACATCACCATACACAACCAGAGCGACATCGCCGCGCAACTGCTCGGACGCCACTGGATAATCACCGATGCCAACGAGTCTAAGCAGGAAGTTCGTGGTGCCGGGGTT
>Ga0307488_10001270_pt1 | contig 21075 bp, 20 predicted proteins | sample SB02metaG_FD_202248 | JGI IMG/M metagenome (GOLD analysis project Ga0307488, IMG submission 202248) | Sea-ice brine microbial communities from Beaufort Sea near Barrow, Alaska, United States - SB 0.2 | ecosystem: Environmental > Aquatic > Marine > Coastal | place: USA: Alaska | collected... | reverse complement strand
GCTTTCAAACTGGTATTGGTTTGAGGGCTTGAATATTCTTTCAATCCCAACTTAATGTCATCGTCGCCGCTGTGCGCTTCTTCTATGTAACTACCAAATAGCCTGTCCCAAATAGATAAGTTAAAACCAAAATTACTGTCTGTTTCATACACCAATTGGCTGTGATGAATACGGTGCATGGCTTGAGTCACAATTAACGTTCTTAATAATTTGTCGATTTTAACAGGGAGTTTGATGTTGCTATGATTGAAAATAGACGTGGCATTTAGCACTACTTCAAAAATCAAAATCGCTAATATAGGGGCGCCTAGTATCAGTACAGCAACAATTTTCACCGTTATACTAAGAGCTATTTCTAAAGGGTGAAAACGCAAACCGGTTGAGGTATCGAGATGAGGGTCAGCATGATGAACCCTATGTATACGCCAAAACATTGGAATACGATGAAAAATTCGGTGTTGCCAGTAAATAAAACAATCAAAGAGCAATACCGAGATAGGGATGCTTAGCCAAAGACTAGCTGAAACATGATTCCACAGACCAATGTGATTGTTTTGAGCGAAGATAGCAATAGCCGCCAAGCCTGAAGGTATAATCAGTCTAGCCACCACCGTACCTAATAAAACCATAGAAAAATTGCTCAACCAGCGTTCACCTTTGCTCACAGGCGATAGACGATTTGGCCTCAAGTTCTCCCACAGCATCATGACAGCGAGCACGGTAATGAAAATTCCTAGCCTAATCCACGTATTATTCATCATAGTGAGTAATGGTATTCCTTTAAGTTAATCAATTAGAAATATATAATTAAATTCCATATTATCATCGTGTTAATAAATTTCAGGACACTTATTTAAAGGACATTGTTTTATGAAAATTCTTACGTTAATTGCAGGTATTTTGGCTTTAATATTGTTGCTAGTCTCTGGCCCCTTATATCAAGCAGAAATACTTGGCTTGATGAATGCGTTTTTAGCCATGCGAATTGCACTAATAGTGGGCGCAGTGGCTATTGTTTTGGCGCTAATTCAAGTCATTTTTATGCGCAAAACCATCTCTTGGCCGGTTACTGGAGTGGCAGTTTTATGTGCTGCTGTGGCAATTTTTATGCCCCTAAGCATGATGAATAAAGCCAAGTCAGTACCGCCTATTCACGATATTACAACTGATTTAGTTAACCCGCCAAAATTCATGGCAATTCTAGCACTGCGGGCTGATGCTCCGAATCCTGCTGCGTATCAAGGTGAAGAGATAGCTAGCCAACAGCGTAAAGCATACCCTGAATTACAAACACAAAAATATCCGCAAACAACAGAACAGGTATTTGATGCAGCTTTAGCAGCCGTTAAGAATATGGGGCTTGAAGTGGTCACTTCTGATAAATCACTGGGTTTGATTGAAGCTTACGACACCACAACTTGGTTTGGTTTTGTTGATGATGTGGTTATTCGTATTCAAAGCGCTGAACAGATGACCATACTTGATGCCCGCAGTAAATCCCGAGTTGGCATGAGTGATATAGGAAAAAATGCGGAACGTCTTAATGCATTGATCGCTGGTGTAGCGAAAAACCTTAACTAGCGGGTGTTCATTACCTGGCTTAATCTAAAAGGCAGGTAGTCCTTCATATCAAAGATAAATTTTATGACCATGACTTCTTTTGAACTCATGGTCATTTTAATGCTTGCTGCGGGTGGGTTAAGTTTACGATCCCTTAAAAAGATAATATTATTAATGTTTATTCAACATTTTTTTAGAATTAGATAATGGGAATTTTATGCAGTCTATAAAAAAAATATGGTTTTGGTTTTGTTTAGTATTTTGTCCCATCCTCATTCTAGTGGGGACGTATATTGTAGGACAAGTGTTAGGCCATTATAGTCAATCAAGTGAATCTTTATTCTCTGCTGTTAGCAACCAGCAACTTGCCATAATAGCCGCTGCTATTTGTGCGGTGTTTGTTTTTATCAGCAAAATCAAAGAAGCAAAAATACGTTTTTCTAACCAGGATCCTAATATTAACTAAGAGACTATTTGAAATTATTTTAGTTAATAATATTTTGAATTTTATATAGAAATATATATTCTTTTACTAAAAACTTATTTAAAACAATGGTTAATAAAAATACTCGATGTGTTTTTAAAATTAGTGAATGAAAATTATTTATATGAGAACAGATGTTTTTATATAGTAAGTGGCGTTTTAAAGTGGCTCTAATCAATATTAGGAACAAAAAAAGCGCCGCAGCGCTTTTTACTTACCACTATTAAATAGCAGGTTTTAACTAACTATTTTGCTCGCGAGCAATTGCACGATAAGCGATATCATCACGATAAAACATACCGTTGCAGCTAATGGTTTTCGCCAGTTTGTAAGCATTCTGTTGGGCTTCGGTGACAGTATTACCTAAAGCGGTAGCACACAGAACTCGACCACCGTTAGTTGTCACATTGCCATCAACATTTTTGGTACCTGCATGAAAAATTTTGCTATTAGCATTGCCAAGCTCTAAACCTTCAATCACGTCACCCTTAACGTAACTATCTGGGTAACCCCCTGCAGCAAGCACTACACCGACAGCCGCTCTGGTATCAAACTCAGCTTGAATTTGGTCGAGCTTGCCGTCTAAGGCTGCTTCAACTAATTCGACTATGTCAGACTGCAAACGCATCATGATAGGTTGGGTTTCCGGGTCGCCAAAGCGGCAATTGTATTCAATCACTTTCGGTGTGCCATCGGCCATGATCATCAAGCCAGCATATAAAAAGCCTACGTAGGTATTGCCTTCAGCAGCCATGCCTTCCACTGTGGGATAAATCACTTCTTTCATCACGCGCTCATGGATATCCGCTGTGACCACCGGTGCAGGTGAATATGCACCCATACCCCCAGTGTTTGGGCCTGTATCGCCATTGCCAACACGTTTATGGTCTTGGCTGGTGGCAAAGGGTAAAACATTTTTGCCATCAACCATCACAATAAAGCTCGCTTCTTCACCGTCGAGAAATTCTTCGATAACTACGCGGCTTCCGGCCTCACCAAAAGCGTTACCCGCTAACATGTCACGAATAGCATTTTCTGCATCGGTTATTGTCATGGCGACAATGACACCTTTACCTGCTGCTAGTCCATCTGCTTTTATCACAATAGGTGCACCTTTTTCTCGTACATAGGCAAGGGCAGGCTCAATTTCCGTAAAGTTTTGATAATCAGCAGAGGGAATATTGTGACGTGCTAAAAAGTCTTTGGTAAACGCTTTTGAACCCTCTAGCTGGGCTGCAGCTTGAGAAGGGCCAAATATTTTGAGTCCTTTGGCTTGAAACGCATCCACTACACCTAATACCAATGGCACTTCTGGGCCCACAATAGTTAAGTCTATTTGGTTTTGTTCAGCAAAATGCACCAAAGCAGGCACGTCTTCTGCACCCACATCAACATTGGTGAGTTTGTCTTCAAGTGCGGTTCCCGCATTACCGGGTGCTAAAAACACTTGTGATACTTTTTCCGATTGCGCTGCTTTCCAAGCCAGTGCATGTTCGCGACCACCGCCGCCAATAATCAATACATTCATAGGGTTTGTTATTCTTTAGTTTTTTATTTAAGGCTTAACAAATTTAAGTGTCATTCGTGAACTTTCACCGATAGTGAGATATTTTGCTTGGTCTTTTTCGCCCAAACGTAGCCCAGGAGGTAGAGTCCATACACCTTTCTCATGGTCTGTGGTGTCAAGTGGGTTAAAGTTGACGTCACTTTGTGCAAGTAATCTAAACCCTGCTTTTTCAGCGGCAGTAATCACTACAGATTGCTTCATATAACCTGAACTTTTTTGTGCATCATCAGCCAAATTTTCAGGCAGTTTATGTTCAACCACGCCTAACACACCGCCTTTTTTAAGGGCTTTAAAAAAGCTTGAGAACGCGCTATCAACCCCCTCTTGTCCAGTTTGCATATACCAATTATGCACGTTGCGGAAAGTCAGTACCCTATCCAGTGAGTTTGCAGGAGCAAAATCCATGGCTTTAGTAGGATGAAATGCCGTCACTTTAGTATTTTTGTAGCTATCATCCTGACTAATCTTTTGCATAAAACCATCAAGAGACTTTTTGTAGTATGCGTTGCCGCCTTCTTCTATATAAAAATGCGCGGCATAAAATTGTCCATTCTCATTTAAAAGAGGAGCAAGAATGCTAGTGTACCAACCGCCACCAGGTGAAATTTCAGCGACAGCCATCTCTGGTTGTACGTCGAAAAAACGCAACGTTTGTTGGGGGTGGCGATATTCATCCCGAGAACGTTCTTTGACAGAACGATTTTCGTTATTAACTGCATCGCTAATGCCGTCAGCAAATACTTGGGGTGAACTGAATAAAGATAAGGTAATAGCAACTTTTAAGGCTTTTTTAAACATAATTCTCTCAGATTGTTAGTGTGTAAAAGTGAACAAAAGTGAACAAAAGTGTGCAAAAAGAATTTAAATAGATTGTAGCGACATTGGACCTCAGAGTTAATAAAAAACGCAGTCAATATTTTTGACACTGACTGCGTTTTTTAGAACCAAGCTGTTAGTGTTTAAAGTGACGCATGCCAGTGAAGACCATGGCAATACCATGTTCGTCTGCAGCGTCTATAACTTCTTGGTCGCGCATTGAGCCACCTGGTTGGATAATAGCGCTAATACCGGTAGCGGCAGCGGCGTCAATACCATCACGGAACGGAAAGAACGCATCAGAGGCCATCACCGACCCTGCAACTTGCAAACCTTCATCCGCGGCTTTAATGCCAGCCACTTTGGCAGAATAAACGCGGCTCATTTGACCCGCACCTACACCAATAGTCATGCTGTCATTACAATACACAATAGCGTTTGATTTAACGTATTTGGCAACTTTCCAAGTGAACATCAAATCTTTTAACTGTTTGTCAGTTGGTTTAACTTTAGTGACTACTTGAAGCTCATCTTCCTCGACCATGCCAAAATCACGGTCTTGGACTAATAAACCGCCATTAACACGTTTGAAGTCATGGCCTTGTGTCAACTGGCCTTGCCAATCACCGCATGCTAATAAACGTATGTTTTTCTTGGCAGACACCACTTCTACCGCGGCATCACTGATAGATGGGGCGATAATGACTTCAACAAATTGACGATCAACAATAGCTTGAGCTGTAGCGGCATCTAGTTCGCGGTTAAACGCAATAATGCCACCAAAAGCCGAGGTGGGATCAGTTTTATAGGCGCGTTCATATGCGCTCAAAATATCGTCGCCTAAAGCTACACCACAAGGATTGGCGTGTTTAACAATTACACAGGCTGGTACATCAAATTCTTTTACGCACTCAAGTGCGGCATCGGTATCAGCAATATTGTTGAAAGACAATTCTTTACCTTGCAACTGAGTTGCTGTGGCAACTGAAGCTTCTTGAATATCATTTTCAACATAAAAAGCAGCGCTTTGATGACTATTTTCACCGTAGCGCAAATCTTGTTTTTTAGTGAATTGCATATTGAAAGTACGAGGAAATTCGCTGTGCTGATGGCCACAGTCTGTTTCGCATTCACTGGATTCAATCATGGCACCAAAATAGTTGGCAATCATACCATCGTATTCAGCTGTGTGTTCAAATGCGGCAATGGCTAAATCAAAACGAGTGGCTTTAGTCACTGCATTACTGTTCGCCTGCATCTCTGTCATTACGCGGGAGTAATCTTTAGTGTTAACAACAATAGTGACATCATTATGGTTTTTAGCCGCGGCGCGAACCATAGTGGGACCACCGATATCGATATTTTCGATAGCGTCTTCTAAGCTGCAATCGTCATTGGCAACGGTGGCTGCAAATGGGTACAAGTTCACGACTACTAAATCGATAGGCAGAATATTGTTTTCAGCCATGACTTGTTCGTCTTGTCCACGGCGAGCCAGAATGCCACCATGGATTTTGGGGTGCAAGGTTTTAACTCGACCGTCCATAATTTCTGGATGGCCAGTGTAATCCGATACTTCAATAACGGTTAGGCCATTGTCGCTAAGTAATTTTGCAGTGCCACCGGTAGATAATAGCTCTACACCTTGGCTGGCCAAAAATTGGGCAAACTCAAGTAGCCCGGATTTATCTGATACGCTTAATAATGCGCGACGAATAGGTGTTGCTGGTAAGTCTTGTTGCATGTTTGTTCCATGTTTGTTCCACTTTTAAGTGGCAAAGATTTTGGCAATTTAATTCGTATTGTTTTTGTTGACTATTTGGTCATGGTCAACACAAACAAAAAGAGCACCATAAGGTGCTCTTTATTTTAGACAAAAAACCTTAGTTCATGCCATATTGTTTTAGTTTCTTACGCAAGGTGCCACGGTTGATACCTAGCATAGTTGACGCTTTAGTTTGGTTGCCACGTGTGAAAGTCATTATTTCTTCTAACATTGGCGCTTCTACTTCGGCCATGACTAGCTCGTATAAATTTTCGATGTTGGTGTTATCAAGTTGTTTTAAATACTTGTTTACCGCTTGTTTAACAGAATCGCGAAGAGGCTTTTGAGCCTGAGTTTGCGAAGGAGTCGTTACCGTAGTGGTAAATGGAGAAGTTACATTTTGTTCGAACATATACAATCTTGCTCTTTAAGTTAGTCATATTAAGCAGCAGGTGAAACTAGCTCAGTCACAAATGAAAGTGCTGGTTCGCCTGCCAATTTATCAAAGTACATAGTTAACGCATCAAGTTGCTGTCCTGCATCTTCGATGGCGTTGAACTTTGCACGGAACAGTTTTTGCTGGTCGTGTTCGGCCAAATACCAGCCCACATGCTTGCGGGCAATCCTGCAACCCTTTATACCACCATAAAACTGATGGACATTGGCAACGTGTTCAAGCAAAACGCTACTCACCTCGTCAATGCTAGGTGCAGCCAGTACTTGGCCAGTTTGCAGATAGTGCAAGATCTCGCGGAATATCCAAGGGTGACCCTGAGCACCCCGACCGATCATCAACGCATCTGCGCCGGTGTATTCCAAAACGTGCTTCGCTTTTTGCGCGCTTGTTATATCACCGTTGGCAACAACAGGTATCGACACGGCTTGTTTAATAGCCTTTATGGTGTCGTATTCTGCGTCACCTTTGTACATACAGGCTTTGGTGCGACCATGCACCGCCAATGTTTGAATGCCGTTGTCCTGTGCAATTTGAGCTATTAATAACCCATTGCGATTTTCAACATTCCAACCTGTGCGTATTTTTAAGGTAACAGGTACATCGACTGCTTTTACTACCGCTTGAATGATTTTCTCAACCAAGGGTGGGTCTTGCAGCAATGCCGAGCCTGCTAACTTTTTATTCACTTTTTTAGCTGGGCAACCCATGTTGATATCAACAATTTGCGCGCCATTACCCACATTAAACTGTGCCGCTTGTGCCATTAATTCAGGATCTGACCCTGCAATTTGCACCGAACGCACACCCTCTTCACCCTCATGATCCATCCGTTGTTTGGATTTATCCGAATCCCAAACCTTAGGATTGGACGAGAGCATCTCTGATACCACCAAACCTGCCCCAAGACGTTTACACAATTGTCTAAAGGGCCTGTCTGTCACTCCCGCCATGGGAGCCAGTATCAAATTGTTTTCTAATGCATATGGACCAATCTGCATAATATAGAATGATTATCCTTCACATTTAATTGTGCAAAAATCGACCGTGCTCTAAAAAGGGGCGCAAGTTTAAGGGTTTTTTGTTGTCTTTGAAAGGCCAGTAAACAAACAATTTTGTACTTTTTTTAAGCAAACCATATTGACATTAAAAAAAGCGGGCTATTTAAACTGGTTTACCAGTAATTAAGATAAGATCGTTATAATAAAGTAAAGTGGTTTAACGTTTTATGTTGCCGAGCAACGTATCTTTAAACATGACCCAATCACCTAACAAGCTGTAAAATGGATACTTAAAGGTCGCGGGCTTATTGTGTTCAAAAAAGAAATGCCCAGCCCAGGCAAAGCCATAACCTAAAACAGGTAAAAACCATAACAACATCCATTGCTCAGTCATAAGGGTGTAAGCCAATAGAATTAAGATCAAACTAGAACCAACAAAATGTAAACGCCGACAGGTCAGGTTTTGATGCTCAGACAGGTAATAAGGATAAAACTCAGCAAAACTGTTAAATTTAGGAGGCACTTGTGGGGTCATGATGGTCAGCTTTTTGCTTGATTTAAAGGTAAATCTAGCATAGTTAATGCCCAGAAAATGTCTACTACACGACATTTTATATTTACCTCTAAATCGATAATTAGCTTGAGTTTCAATGATTTGACCCCATCCTCAAAGCAAGCAAATGAATACGGACTCTATTATGAATAATGTGATTGATATTACCCCAGAAAATTTCCAGCAAGTCATATTACAAGACTCGCAAACGCAAGTGGTGATGGTAGAGTTTTGGGCTGAGGGTTATGAACCAAGCCAGCAACTGGCTCCAGTTCTAGTCAATGTAGCAGCAAAATTCAGTGGTAACTTGATCCATGCCCGTGTTGATTGCCAGCAACAACAAGAAATCGCAGGCCAATTTGGTGTGCAAAACCTACCAACAGTGATTTTGGTAAAGGAAGGCCAGCCTATAGATGGCTTTGCAGGGGTGCAAACCGAAGCAGAGATTATAGCCACCTTTGAAAAACACTTGCCCAAGCCAGAAGATGCTTTATACGAACAAGCGGTGGAGTTAGTCAGCGCAGGTGATTATCAGCAAGCTTACACTGTGCTTAAACAAGCTCATGACATGAATCCCGAACGCGCTGATATCAAGTTGTTACTAGCTGATTGTCAAGTAGAGTTAGGTCAAATAAAACAAGCTAAAATATTATTAGAAACCATCGGCTTAGTCGACCAAGACGCCTTGTACAAAAGTATTTTGGGTAAAATTGAATTAGCTGAACAAGCGGCTGACTCACCTGAAATCAAAGCCTTACAAAAACAAATGTTACAAAACCCAGATGACTTAGAGATTAAAGTTAAACTTGCTGTGCAATTGCATCAAGCTAATCAAATAGAAGAAGCTTTGGAACTGATCTTGTCGGTTTTATATAAAGACCTTAATTTTGGTGATGCCAAGAAGCTGACTTTAGATATGATTAATGCACTGCCTGATGGCGATCCTTTGAAGTCGAAGTATCGACGTAAGGTTTATGGGTTGTTGTATTAACTGAGTTAAGGGCCGCGTTTAGAGCTAGCGTGCGGCAAGCTACAATCTGAGAATATAAACCGGCATTCGCCGGTTTTTTGTTATTTCGGAATGGATTTACATTGTTACTTTGTTGTTCAGAGCCAGTAAATACAAATTATCGCTCCTTATTTGAATCCAAGTTTCCTTAAATCAAACAGTAATAGCGCCAAGAGTGAGTCATTAAATAAATTAGTTAAAAACGAAGATATATATTTTAAACTTATAAATTAGGTGAGTGAATAAAGTGCACTGATTGCATAATTTACTTTCATTCTTTATATAAATCGTTTGTTTTACATCTGAAAGCTTGGTGTGGGATGAATCCCACACCAAAATACATTACTCTCGGTAAAACCATAAAGAGAAGAGCCTCCATGAAGAATAAGCTACTTGCACTTGTTGCTATCGTTGCCATTATCGGCATATATCTATGGCAAAAACCTGCACCCCAACCCGTGGTGCGTATCGCCTCTCCTGAGGCAATTCGAGATACTATAGCCGGGCCAATTGTAGGTTTTTCCGATGAGGATGACACCTTAGGATGGCTCGGTATTCCGTTTGCAGCACCTCCATTGGCTGAACTGCGCTGGGCAGCGCCACGTCTTCCTAAACCTTGGCAAGAAAATCGTCAAGCCATTGCTTTCGAGAACGCTTGCGTGCAACTCTGGGGACCTTTGATAGGCATTACTGGAAATGAGGGAGAGGTAGTAGGTAAGGAGGATTGTCTTTATTTAAATGTATGGGCACCGCGAGACAACAGTGATATTGATTCTGCAGGTCTTCCTGTGATGTTCTGGATCCATGGCGGGGGTAACTCGATTGGTACGGCGAACACCTATCCTGGCCATCGCCTCGCTGGTGGCGAAAATGTGGTGCTTGTTACCATCAACTATCGTCTAGGGCTACTGGGCTGGATGAGTCACCCCGCTCTTCGCTCCGAAGGCCGCAGTGCCAGTGACGCATCGGGTAACTACGGAAATCTCGACATGATCGCCGCACTAGAATGGGTACAGAAAAACATTGCGAATTTTGGTGGCGATCCAGGCAATGTGACTATTTTTGGCGAGTCCGCGGGCGGGCTTAACGTATATTCGCTGATGGCTTCTCCTCCAGCTAAGGGGCTTTTCCACCGGGCCATTGCTCAGAGCGGATCAACGAGCACCACACCATTGTGGCGAGCTGAAAATTTTGCTGATGACGTGCAGCCTGGTGAAAGCCTCAGCTCACGGGAATGGCTGTCAATGCAATTGCAGCACGCGGATAAAGCTAAAGGCCGCAAGGCTGCAAAGGTCGCCCAACTTGCTATGTCTGATGCAGAAATTCTGGCATTCATGCAGTCCCGCAGTCCACAGCAAATACTCAAGGGGATCAGCGGCGGTGCTGGTATGTACCGTGCCCCGCAAAATCTGCGTGACGGCACAGTCTTGCCCAAGGAATCTTTACTCACTATCTTTCAGTCACCGGAACGATACAACGATGTACCGCTAATGACAGGAACCAACCGGGATGAGGCCAAATTATTTATGGCTCAAGATCCTAAGTTTGTTGAACGCCGTTTTGGTTTTCTTCCGCACATCAAGGATATAGACGCATACAATAGTACCTCGGCCTACATCTCTGACACCTGGAAAGCAAGAGCCGTGGATGAGGTGGCTGCTGTCATCTCCGCCAATTCAGAACATGAAGTTTACGCTTATCGATGGGACTGGGATGAGGGAGCGAAAAACTGGCTAGTCGATTATTCAACACTTATTGGCGCGGGTCATGGCATGGAAGTCGCCTTTGTGTTTGATGACTTCGAAGGTGGTATCCTGGTTCCCGGTTTCTACAATGAAGAGAACAGTCCAGGCCGCGATAAGCTGGCCATAGAAATGCGCAGCTATTGGTCTCAATTTGCTGCTGCGGGCGACCCCGCAAATGGTCGCAATGGCGACCTCTTAAAGTGGGACGCATGGAACAACAGTGGCCCCAACCTGATGATCCTCGACTCTCCCGGTAGTGGTGGTTCTAAAATGAGCCGAGAACCTATGACTATCGCGATGCTCAAACAGCGTTTGGCTAAAGATCCGGAGATTACCGATACAAAGACACGCTGTAGGATACATGCGGAGCTGTTTCTAAAAACTAATTCAGGAGATGACTATTGGAATGAGCAGGAATATCTGGATCTTGGTTGTGCTAATTACGACCCTTGGACAATAATCCAGCCTGCAAGCGAATCAACAAATTAATCGCTATTAAAATGGGTATCTTATTTACGTTATTTTTATTTAAGTGTTTATAAAGTGCGTCCTGCATTTTCCTAAAGGCCAGATGAAGTTGTTCCATATTTATCCTGTAAATATGGAACAGCAAAAAAAGAATAACCAGAAAATGCCGATTGCTATTAAAGTCTTTAACGGCAAAAAAAACTTATTTTAGGGTCGCTACAAAGTGGTTCCTTCAAGGTTTAGCTCAAATGCCATCCTTGCCATTTGCCTCTAAAATAAGCCTTTTGTGATGAAACGTTATAGGTGGGAAAAGTAGTGGCTAGCCACCAAAGACAATATTTACAATTATGACTGTCCTGTTAATTTACGTAACCATCCCGTATATGACTCACAAACGACAGCAAAAAAACCAACTAAAACCATCGATACACTGCTAACAAAACCCACGATTAACTTTAACAAAATAGCCGCCAAATACTTTTACCGCATATAGTCTTGGATTAAATATTATTATGGATCATGGGGTTACGCACTAAAGCAACCAACAGCTTATAAAGTTATCTGTTTTTTGAAAAAGGCATTTATTCTATTTATAGTCTAGCCTTAGATTGTGAATATATTTAAGGTCGCAATAAAAGAGATTAAAATTTACGGATGGGTAGTCTTGAGTAATGAATTTGTGTAGCGAAATAATACATATAAATGTAAGTAAATTAATTAAGGCTGCCGGATTTAGTCTAGCCGCTATCCTATTTATGACATTCACATTTAGATCATCTCATATCAGCGCTGCTAAATATCCAGAGTATCAGATAAAGGCTGCATTTCTTCACAGTTTTGCACATTTCATTAAATGGGAAAAGTCGGATTCCACACCAACATTACGCTACTGTGTTTTACGCCAAGGCCCAGTCGAGAAGTCATTACAAGCCTTGATCAATTCAAAGGAAGCTTCTGGATTTGGACGCCAATACTTATTCCTAAAAGATTTATCCAACTTCAACACATGCAACATTTTATTTTTGAGTACGGAAGCCGATTTGGATCGGCTGTCTAAAAATGTTTTGGATGAGCAATTATTAACTATCAGCGATGTCAGCGGTTTTCTCGAAAAAGGAGGAATGATTGAGCTTAGGCGGGAGAAGTCAAAGATACATGTGCATATTAATTTGGAATTGGTGAGGTCACATAAAATAAAAATAAGTTCTAAATTATTAAACTTAGCCAATATTTACAAAGCGAAAAGGTCTGTCCAATAGTGATTGATTTTCTAAAAAATCTGCCCATTAAGCAAAAAATACTTGCTCTAACTTTGTTGACCAGTGCAATGCTGCTGCTCGCAACGTCGGTTACGTTCCTCTTAGGTGAATATATATCAAAGCGTGAGTCGCTGCTTGAATCTAGTACTACCTTGGTCAATGTATTTTCTATCAATAGTGCTGCTGCGGTTATCTTTAACGATAGAGACGCAGCACAGGAGGTACTATTGGCTTTAGCTGTGGATCCAAAAATAATTTCAGCACAAATTCACCTCAACGATATGACGTTATTTGCCCAATATTCGAACTCAACTATTAATAAAAACGTCGCTTTATTGCCAAATAATAACCAAGATAAAATAACCATGGATGGGAATGTACGCTCTGTATTGGAAAATAAAGAGACCACTAGAGAATTACTAAATGACTATCTTGCTGTAAGCAGTCCAATTATTATCGAAGACCGAATGCTGGGAGTTATCAGTATTCAAATAGACTTAAAGCCATTGAATAAAAGTGTTTTAAAAAGGGGAGGTATTGCAATAATATTTTTGTTCCTTGTGTTCATCTTGATTTATTTCATGTCAAAATACTTACAAAAATTAATCAGTGATCCAATAGATAATTTATCCGAAGCGATGAAAAATGTGTCTACTTGCGGTGATTACTCTCACCGTGTAGAAAGGGTTGCAAATGATGAGTTGGGTTTTTTGAGCGATGGTTTCAACAATATGTTGGAACAAATTCAAGGTCGCGATGAAAAACTAGATGCTACGCTACAAGAGCTAAAATTAGCCAAGGATAACGCTGAAGCCGCGACGAAATCGAAATCAGATTTCCTGGCCAATATGAGTCATGAAATACGTACTCCTATGAACGGTGTAATAGGCATGACAACATTATTACTTCTAACCGATCTGAACACTAAACAGCGCCAGTTTGCAGAAACGATAAAGGTGTCCGCTGATTCGTTACTAGTCATCATTAATGACATTCTGGATTTTTCAAAAGTCGAGTCAGGGAAATTAAGCATTAACCTAATCGATGTTTCTTTCGCTAATTGTTTGTGTTTATCCAAAGATTTATTGTTGGAAAATGCAAAAAAGAAAAACTTGGAATTACAGTGTTGTATTGCTGAAGACGTGCCTCCTAGTGTGAAAGCAGACGAAGGACGAATTAGACAAATATTGGTAAATTTGATCGGCAATGCTATCAAATTCACCGATATGGGAAAGATCAATGTGGATGTTTCAGTGGAGAATAAAAACACTAAAATAGTGACGCTGTTGGTTGAGGTACGCGATACGGGTATAGGCATTGCTCCTTCGAAGCAAAAATTGATATTTGATAATTTTTCTCAGGCAGACAGCTCTACCACACGTCGATTTGGCGGTTCTGGCTTAGGATTAACTATATCCCAGCAATTGGTTGAATTGATGGGAGGAGAAATCGGAGTTGACAGTGAGGAAGGTAGGGGGTCTCGATTCTGGTTTCGCCTACCTCTGCAAATATCGACGAACAAGGTTCAGCCATATTTTAATAAACAGGAAAAATTATTGGAGCAAGCCTCGGAAAGTGAAGATGTGTATGAGTATAAAGAACAAAAATACGATGCCTGTGTATTGGTTGCTGAAGACAATGTAGTTAATCAGTTAGTTATTGAAGAGATATTGCGTTTATTTGCTTGCAAAGCAATTATTGTGGATAACGGCATCATTGCAGTTGATCAATTTAAAAAACAAAAAATAGACATGATACTGATGGACATCCAAATGCCTAAAATGGGAGGCATTGAAGCAACATCGATAATACGTAACTTAGAATCGAGTTCCCACTTTGATACCCATGTTCCCATTATCGCGTTAACGTCTAATACAATGCAGGGAGACAGGGAAAAATATCTGGCTTCAGGAATGGATGATTATTTAAGTAAGCCGATTGTTATGAGTGAAATATCGGTGGTACTTCAACGGTGGCTAAGCCATCTCAAGTTAAAATCAGTGGTGTAATACTATGCAAACTAAAATAGCGGTGAAAATGAAAGGTCATATTAACACGTTAGTATTGGGACTTAGCTTGTCGCTGTTGTCTGCCCCAAGTATTTCACAAAGCGTACCTTCGGACTTGTTGGATTTAAGCATCGAAGATTTATTCGCAGCTGAAATAGAAGATACTTTGTCACAGGTCGCTAAATCGAACTTAGGTGAATCCAGTCGTTGGCGATTACAATATCGATTTTTAAAGGCAGAATTCGGTGATTATGGAGATGGCACTAGAAAACTTTCTAATGATGAAGTCTTGTTTTCACCCGGCTCTGAGGCGCGCACAGACAAAAACTTCCCAGTGGTACCTACCACCATTTCGCAGGAGGTGCATGCAATCGTAGCTAGCTATAATTTCGAACGCAATATACAGATAATGATTTCAGCCTCCTATGTAAAACAAAGCACCGATCATATAAGTATCATATCGGGCTATGATTTTTTTACGATCAATTCAAGTGGCATTGGTGATGTATCTGTTATTGGCTCCTACGATTTCAACCCCTCGATGGACACTAGCTGGCAATTTGGAATAGGCGTGAGTTTGCCTACTGGTTCGATCGACAAAGAAGGAGATACGCCGCGAGCTCCAGGCTTACAGCAGCTGCCCTATTCCATGCAGGTAGGTTCTGGCACCTACGACATGCCCATCAATATTGCTTATACCCGTGTGCAAAATAGTTTTAACTGGGGGGGAGAGTTGGCTGCAAAAGTTCGTTTTGGTAAAAATGACCGTGATTATCGCTTAGCAAACAGAGTGATGTTTACTGGCTGGATACGTTTTAAAAGCTTTCAATGGGTTAAACCTTCATTAAAGTTAACGTTCGAGCATTCAGGTAGTATTCATGGATTGGACAGTGAACTATTAGTGCCAGCAGCCTTCCCTTACCCAGCCCCAGTAACCAATCCAAAATTGTTTGGTGGTAAACAGGCAAATATTATTTTGGGTCTTAGATTTCCTCTAAAATCCGCCAGACAATCTGTTGACCTTGAAATTGGTAAACCTATCTATCAGTCTTTGAACGGACCACAAACGCGAGAGAATATCTCTTTTGGGGTTAAGTTTAACTTGAATTTATAGCGGTTTACGTCAGATTTTTTGCTTCGCCCCAAAATTATTGTTGGGCTTGGTTAAAAGTAACTGTATAGCTTCTACTACTTTTAATCTGAGGGCCCCCGGAATTAAACCACATTCTCTGATGTGATAACCAATAAATGACGTTGGCTATAAAGACAGGTAAATTCCTCAACACTGATATGAAGTTTTTATTAATGCATTGAGGCTTTTATAGCATGTTTTACACTTATCTATGTTGAGGTTAATTCCACCTCTGTTAATCTCAACATTTAGACGGAGTTGTCACAAATGCTTTTAGTTGTGGCACTTCTTGGCGCAGCCTTGTGAATATGTTGAACTTCATATCTAATTTAAAATAACCTAACAATTGAACTATTGTAGACTCGTTGACTACTCTGGAAGTGGTAATATGCATCTGGTAAAGGAAGTAGACGGGAAAACATTATTGTTTGCTGTTAAGCCTTCTCACTTTATATGATGTAATTATTTCTATTATTTCTGAGTTAATCCTTGATTAAGGACCTGATGAAGAGCACCCATAATATTTTCATTTCATTGGAAAGTAATGGGTCTTGTGATTATGAATATGTTCATGAGCGGTGGCTCGATATAACAGGTTTTGTCATTATTCAAAATATAGCGAATAATTCACATGGCATTGGAAAGTTACTTAGGTTATGACTATTAATATCCTGATAAAAAGCGCTTTTATTGCTTTGCATAGACAGATTTGCAACACCAAAGTGATAGTGTTTGTTGTTATTTGAATATTTTACCCCTGTAGAGATTGAGTCCATTGAGGTGTTTTTTGAATAAAAATAGTGTGATTATTTTGTTTTTCGTATTCTTTTTGGGCTGTACGAATACAAATTGGCGTGAAGCAAGCCGCGAACCCGCAGGTATTGCGGCTGATCCTGTTATCGAAAAAAAGGCTGTGATTGAGGTGTATGTAGCGGATGCTTTTAGTTGGCGAGGATGGTTTGCTGTACATACTTGGATAGCCATTAAATCTCAAGATGCGGCCGAGTATACTGTTTATGAAGTGGTGGGCTGGCGAGTAAGCAGTGGTCTGCCAGCACTGCGTGAATATAAAACGACGACACCTGACACGTACTGGTATGGTGCCAAACCCGAAAAAGTATTGTCTATTATTGGAGCAAAAGCTAATAAGCTTATTCCGCGAATTGCAGATGCTGTAGCTCGTTATCCTTGGGCAAATGAATACACCTTATTCCCAGGTCCTAATAGTAATACATTTCCTCAATGGGTGGGGCTACAGGTGCCTGAATTGGGATTAGAGTTACCATTTCGCGCGCTAGGCAGCGGTTATGCAGATTAACCCAATCGCTTAATAAAGCTAACTCGGATAGAACAAAGCGTATTGTAGTGTCCATTAAAAGTTTAACTTTCATCAGTCTAATTTTTAGAGGAGTGAGCATAGTTAAATTATTATTTGTCAGTTTATTTGCGTTAGCCATCCAGCGTATTATCATAGCTTTATTTTATCTAATACGAGGTTTTGTCAATGTATTCGTTTGGAGAAGTAATCCTGATGGCTATAGCTATAGTTTTGATCGTAGAAGGGATAGGGCCGATGTTGTTTGCCAACAAATGGCAACGTTTCCTGCAACAAATATCGCAGCAGGCAGTTACTCAATTACGCACTATGGGAGGTATTTTGGTCACCATTGGCGTCGTTAGTTTGATTTTTTTGCTTTAGTCTCAGGCATATATTTATTAGCCGTAATACAATAGATTATAAGCTGCGCGATTTTGCTATTTAGATGCAGATTGTTTTTTGGTAGAATCCTCGCCTAATTTTACTACTCCCTTCTATTTCATGGCTAAAAATGTTGTTGTACTTGGCACCCAATGGGGTGACGAGGGTAAAGGTAAGGTTGTTGATTTACTCACAGATCAAGCAACTTATGTAGTGCGTTATCAAGGTGGCCACAACGCGGGTCACACTCTTGTCATAGACGGTGAAAAAACCGTCTTGCACCTTATTCCTTCGGGAATTCTCCGTGAAAACGTCACTTGTGTTATTGGCAATGGTGTCGTGCTTAGCCCTGAAGCGCTGCTCGAAGAAACAGCCATGCTAGAAGCGCGCGGTGTACCAGTTAAAGAGCGCTTGGTTATCAGCGAAGCTTGTCCACTTATTCTGCCGTACCATGTAGAACTAGACTTAGCCCGTGAAAAAGCCCGAGGTAATAAAGCAATAGGCACCACGGGTCGTGGTATTGGTCCAGCCTATGAAGATAAAGTTTCTCGCCGTGGTTTGCGTGTAGGTGACTTATTTAATCCTGAAGACTTTGCTGTTAAATTAAAAGAAGTCCTTGAATATCATAACTTTATGTTAACCAACTACTATAAAGTTGAGCCGGTAAGTTATGAAAAAGTGTTGGCTGATGCACTAGCGGTAGCGGATATATTAAAAGCTATGGTAGTCGACGTGACAGACGTATTAGACAAAGCCCGCTTACGTGGCGATGCTATTATGTTTGAAGGTGCACAAGGTACTTTGTTGGATATTGACCACGGCACTTACCCTTATGTGACCTCATCTAATACCACAGTAGGCGGTGTTGCTACTGGTGCGGGTTTTGGCCCGCTTAATCTGGATTATGTATTAGGTATCGTTAAAGCTTATACCACACGCGTTGGTTCAGGCCCTTTCCCTACAGAATTAGACTGTGAAGTCGGTCAGCACCTTGGCGTAAAAGGCCATGAATTTGGTGCTACAACAGGTCGTAAACGTCGCACTGGTTGGTTTGACGCTGTTGCCATGAAGCGGGCAGTACAAATCAATTCTATAACTGGTTTTTGTTTAACTAAGTTAGACGTACTTGACGGCTTAGAAAGCTTAAGTATTTGTACTGGCTACAAAGACGCGCAAGGGAATATCAAAGATGTGCCACCTATGGCAGCTGACGGCTACGATTTGATTACACCTGTATATGAAAGCATGCCTGGTTGGAGTGAAAATTCTTTTGGTGTGACTGAATATGCAGACCTACCGCAAGCGGCCAAAAACTATATTAAGCGTATTGAAGAACTAACAGGTGTACCTATTGATATTATTTCTACAGGTCCTGATAGAAATGAGACGATTATTTTACGTCATCCTTTTGATGCTTAACGGTATTAACTAAAAAAGGCCGCAATTTGCGGCCTTTTTTATGATTTACAATAAACCTGGTTTGTTACTCGGTGTTAAAAGGTGGTGTGCGATTATAAAAATATTCAACAAACATATATCCAAAATTTGTTGCTGGTTATGCGGGTCTAATCTTTAATTCTTTTGTCGATAATTCAATATGGTTATAAATATCAGCTAGCTTGTGTGATGTTTCTTGCATTATTTCTGCCTCTTGCTGAGATTGTGCGCTTTGCTGTTCAATATTAGTAAGCGCTTGATTAATAGTATCGGTTTGTTGTAACTGGTCATCCATTTCTTTTTCGATTACGCCATGCAAATTACTGATTTTCAGAATGACATGGTGTAATGAATCAACAAATTCCTGTGATTTTTTGGTTTGAGACAAACTGACTTCAGCTTGATCTTTACCCTGAGTCATTGCTAGTACCGCGCTATCAGCTTCTTTTTGTAGTTTAGTTATATTGTCAGATATTTGTTTTGTTGATTCTTGCGTCTTGGTCGCTAAGCTTCTTACTTCGTCTGCCACTACAGCAAACCCTCTACCAGACTCGCCTGCTCGCGCAGCTTCTATTGCGGCGTTAAGGGCTAACAGGTTGGTTTGATCTGCAATGCCATTGATAATATTGACTACGTTTCCTATGTTATCAGTGTCTATTTTTAAGGCTGCAATAATATGCGAAGCATGATTGGTTGCGTTGAGCATTTTATGACTCGTTTCAAGATTTTCTTTAAACATCAATTGCCCCTCGTCAGTTAGGTTTGCACAGTCACCTATCAATGTATTGGCTTGTGAAATGGCATGACTCACTGAATTATTAGAATCAGACAGTTCTTGCATATTCTTAGCAAGCCTTGAAGTTTCTTGGGTTTGATTAGCTAAACCTAGTTTTACTTTTTTAAAGGCTTCAAACATATTTTCAATTATACTTCCTAAACCTTTAATATCATTGAAAATCAACCTAAGAAGCTTACTTAAACCCACCTGTATCCGAAGAAAATTATCCGTAACCTGACCAATTTCGTCAGAACTTGTGCTGCTAATTTTACCCGTTAGATCACCTTTAGCTACTCTTTGAGAAGCCAACGTGACCTCTTTTAAAGGGGCGATTATCTTATTATTAATAAACCAACTTACGCCAAGCAATATCAGTAAGATAACGACAACAATGCTGATTTTTATCCATACAAGTGCAGATTGAATTCTAGACTCATTGATTACTTTGAGTCCCAAAATTCTTTCATTTACCGCTTCGACTGCTGAAGTAAGACTTGCTGTAGGCTCTCTATCAATGCCCGATACGCTTTCATCTGCTTTTGAAATATTGTAACCAGATTGAATGAATACATCATAACCAGCAATGTATGCATTTAGCATATTAGGGTAACTATTGGCGAACTTTTGTACGTACTGCTTAGCTGGATTGTTATTTGGCATCGTCTGTAACAAATGATGGTAACGTTTCTTGATATCAGTGGCTGATTTGTTAAACAGACCCCAATATTTATTGAGCTGCTGTGTATCCCTCCCCCTTATTAAGGTGTTTTTCCATTCTTGTACTTGAGTTTTAAACGTGACATTTAACTCAGCGACTTGTGACATAGTCATCGCCTCTTGATTGACCGTATCACTATATTTGGTCATCACACTTTTCATGGAAGAAAGGCCTATGAACACTGTAATAAACATAACTGATAAGGCACAAACTAAAAGGAATAAAAGTTTGTTTCTTACTTGAGATCGTATTATTTGCATAACTAAATTCCTATTGCCTAGCTGACTATTATAGCGGCAGGGTGTGACTAATTTTGACTAGTAAATGATGAATAAGGATCTTATATTTTTTAACAAAATTGTATATGTGCTTATCAATCAGTCGTTAAGGAAGGTTTTGAAATTCGATAGTAAAAATACAACTATCAAGTTTGATTAGCTATGCAAAATAATCACAATTAATTTTATCATGATATTTTTTGGCGAATGATAAAATATAAATAGAGTTTTTTTATCTCTTTTTTATGATGAAGATTGTTGAATATAATGTAACGAGCCTAAAAAAGGTGAATCAAACAAATATTCTTATCATTGACGACATTGACGACATTGACGACATTGA
>Ga0307488_10001268_pt1 | contig 21076 bp, 34 predicted proteins | sample SB02metaG_FD_202248 | JGI IMG/M metagenome (GOLD analysis project Ga0307488, IMG submission 202248) | Sea-ice brine microbial communities from Beaufort Sea near Barrow, Alaska, United States - SB 0.2 | ecosystem: Environmental > Aquatic > Marine > Coastal | place: USA: Alaska | collected... | reverse complement strand
GTAGTATTATATAAGTATAATTACTTACAACACAGGATGGGCCACAATTGAAAATGAAAATCATCACAGGTAACGCTAACCCAACACTAGCACAGAGTATTGCAGATAAATGTTTTGCTACATTAGTACCAGCGGATGTTAAAACATTTGCAGACGGAGAAACAAGTGTAGAGTTTTTAGAAAATGTTAGGGGAGAAGATGTTTTTATTATTCAAAGCACATCAACTCCTGTTAACGACAATCTAATGGAACTATTAGTAATGATTGATGCGGCCAAGCGTTCAAGTGCTAGTCGTATTACAGCAGTTATTCCTTACTTTGGTTACGCACGTCAAGATCGAAAGAGTGCTTCACGCACTCCGATTACAGCAAAACTAGTAGCAGACTTACTAACAACCGCTGGCGCAGATCGTGTACTAACTATGGACTTACACGCTGGACAAATACAGGGATTCTTTGATATTCCTGTAGACGACTTAACAAGCCGTATTGTATTTGCTGAGGACATTAAAGCAAATGTAGGTACAGATGGAAGTACAGTATTTGTAAGTCCAGATGCAGGCGGCGCAGTTCGTGCTAGGAAGTTTGCAGACATGTTCCATTCAGATATTGCCATTGTTGATAAGATGCGTCCTCAAGCAGGTAAAAGCGAAGTCATGAACTTGATCGGCGATGTTAAAGATAAACACGCCATTCTAGTTGATGATATTGTAGACTCGGGTGGCACGTTATGCAAAGCCGCTGAAGCAATTATGAAAGCCGGAGCATTGTCAGTTCGTGCTTATATTACACATGGTGTATTAAGTGGCGAGGCATGTCAGAAGGTTGAGAAGAGTGTACTCACAGAACTAGTAATTACTAACACTATTACTGATCGTTGTCCTAAGAACTGTAAGAAGACACGACAGGTTAGTGTTGCTCCATTATTTGGTGAAGCAATCCGTCGTGTAACTAACGAAGAGTCAGTATCTAGTTTATTCACATAATTAACCAATGTTGACGCTAACAACCAACTAACTGTGTAAATATTAATATGAACATAGATGAACTTAAAAAGGTAAACGAAATGTTTTGGGCAGTCAAAGGACAGATGTTTCCGACTGAATATGCTCCAAAGGAAATGCGTAGGATATATGATTCTTATTTTAAACGTATGTGGGGCAACAACGAATTCTATTTACACCTAGAAGGGTTTGAAGAAGCGTGGAACAATCGTAAATGCTGGCAAACTGAAATAGAAGAAGACGAGTTAGAATTTGTAGTAGTTAAAGGCGGTCATTTTGATTAGAGTTTAGATATGTGCTTAATATATTCATCTATTGAATGATCACTAAAGCTATCTACCTTACCTAATTTAATACTAGTCCACATGCCGCGCATTCTATCTTTAAACATTTGCCATCCAGTAGGTGCTCGATACTGTCCATATGAGTTTAAGTAGTGCTGAGTGCCGTGATGTTTGTATCCCATTAGAGCAAGAGGAACAGTAGTAACAATGTCATTATTGTTCTTCCATCTATGATGTATTACACCTAAGCTATTGCAATATGCTCTCCAGCCCACTCGAGGTGATCCGTATGTATAAAGTTCCATTGGTCCAGCAATGTTAGCATGTGTCATGCAACGGCTTGCCATAATAGTTGCCATGCCTGCACCTAGTGAGTGTCCACAGAACCAAACAAGTTGTTTCTTATTTTCTAAGTCTGCTAAAATATCAGGCCAAAGCTCATCTACTTCTGCTTTGAATCCTCTGTGTACTCTACTAACTGTTTCAGCTAACACAGGAAATGCTTTTAAATCTGCTTTAATGTCGTGGAACTCAGTTGGTTGCGTGCCACGACACGCAATTACCAAGTCTGTTTTATTTTGGAAACGATATGCTTGCGCTCCGTCCTTTTCATAAAACTTAACAGTTGTAAATCCTAAGTCTTTTGCTTGACTTTTTGCTTCTTTCATGCTATTATATGATATGCTTGAAAGTGTTGCAAACAAAAGGGCCCGTTTTTGGAAACTTAATAACTCAATACTCATAACATACCTCTTCTATAATTACATTAGTATTTATATGCTTGCTAAATACTATATCGGAGTACAACAATGAAAAAACGAACACGAAGTATTTTGGAAGAACTTAATAACTTATCAATGGCCAAGAGTAACGACCATTTAATAGAGTCGTCTGCGAACAACATCATTGAGAGTGCAATTAATCTGTTAAACAGAATTAATGAACAGTATGATGATGCTACAGCTAATGAACTTGAGAGACGTTTTCTCAATTCAATTAGGACAGGTGATCCTAAGAAGTTTAAAAGAGTAATTAATAAAATTATTGAGAGTAAAAATGAAAATAGATGATCTATTAGAAGCAGGCAAAAGTAAAAAGGGCGACAGTTGGGTTAAGAAAGCCGATGACTGGATGCGCGGAACATTTGCACAGCAACAAATTAATAAAGCACAAACGCAATCCGGACGCAAAGGTCCTGCATCAACTGCATCAGCTGTTAAGACAAAAAGTGCGCCAAAGAAGAAAGCACAATTTAAATCAGATAAGATAAATCCTGGCAAGATTCCAAACTCGGCACAGTATAAAGATTCCGCCGGCGTTATGTATACCTGGAATCAACCAAAGAGTGCTTGGTTACCTAATGATAAGAAGCAAACTCCGTTAGATGCCAAGCGTGGCGCAGTACAATACAACCAAGCAAACAGAAATGACAGAGGCTTTTACGAAAGCGCAGTGTCTACAGGGCAAGTATTAAAAGAAGGCGGCAACATATTTAAAACTGAACCAGACAAAAAACTAATGGTTCAGCGTATTGCTACGCCAGACGTACATCCTACTATTCAGTTTATTGAAAAGATTACAGGCTTAGTGTTTGACGAAGAAGATTGGTTAGGTACTACTGGTAAAAAAGAACATGCAGATGGGTCAGTTGAAAAGAATAGCTCAGGTGACTTGGATCTAAACACAGACGAAAACAAAGTAAGCAAGCAAGAATTAATTGCTACACTTACAGCGTGGTGTAAGAAGCAAGGCATTGATGATGCAGATATTATGAACAAAGGGCGTACTAAGCAAGATGGTTGGATTCAGCTAGCCGGTGCCCAAGTACACTTTCGCACACCTATCAAAGGCGATGCTAAGAACGGCTTTGTTCAAACAGACTTTATGTTTTCACTTAATCCTGACTTCCAACGCGGAGCCAAGCGTGGAGGAACAGAACAGTTTGGTGGAATGGACAGAGCAATATTGTTGTCAAGTTTAGCAAGAGGTCGAGGTTACAAGTTTAGTCCTGTGTTAGGTGTTGTTGATCCTAACAATGGTGACCAAGTAGTTACTAATGACTGGAGTAAAGGTATTCCGGAACTATTGTTAGGCAAGGGTGCTAAAGAAGCTGACACGCACACAGTTGAAACTATGCTTGCGTTCTTAAAGAAAGATCCAAACTACGAAGAACTAATTGCTCCGTGGAAAGAAACAATGGCCAAGGCTGGCAAAGAAGTACCTGAGAGTAGCAACGAAATTATTGATATGGCACACAGGATGAGCAGATGAGATTTGTTGAATTTAAACAACCAGTAAAGCAACCTCTTAAAGAAATGCAAGCACGTATCCAACATGCAGAAGACTTAGTATTTTGGGAAGGCTCTAAAGGAGCAATGCGAGCAGTTGAAGCACTTCGCAGTATGGCAGGAGACGACCATAAAGCAGTAACACTTAAATGGGACGGAAGTCCTGCAATGGTGTTTGGTCGCGACGATGCAGGCGAGTTTATATTCACAGACAAGTCAGGATTCATGGCAGTCAAAACAGATGGTAAAGCAAAGAGTGCAGAACAACTACAAGATATTATGCTTAGTCGCAGTGGCGGCAAGCACCGCGAAGATCCAAATCGCATAGCATTTGCCGCTGAGTTAGCAGGACTGTTTACTGTATACGAAAAAGCAACACCAGCAGATTATAGAGGGTTCTTCAAAGGCGATCTATTATATAAGTCAACACCGGTAATTAAAGAAAAGAACTATATCTTTAAGCCACAGATTGTTGAGTATGCAGTAGACGTAGACAGTGCCTTAGGTAAGCGCATTGGCGCAAGTACATCCGGCATTGTAATACATAGAGAAGTAGATGCAGATGGCAACGAAAGTCCGTTTAATAGCATTGACTTGTTTAATAATCAAAAGGATTTATTAGTAGTACCTAGTGTAACTACAGTAGCACCTGTTGATGTTGACACAGCGTCAATTGACAAACTTACCCAAATAATTAAAAACAATGCCGCAGGCGTAGATGAACTATTAAATGCGAACACACTAGCCACACAGCAAATGAAAGGGTTTCCTGAATTACTATATACATATATGAATAGCAAGGTAGACTCAGGACTAATTGATCTAGGTGGAGACTTCGCAACTTGGTTAGAGAACAGAAAACAAGTTTCGGATAAGATGAAAGTGAAAGTGTTACAATATATTGGCCAACACAAGGTTGCGTTCACATCAATGTGGACTGTAGTAACAGCAGTTATGACTACCAAGGACGATATTATTAATAAATTTGATGGCCAGGGTGGCGAAGTTAAACAAAGCATTAACGGTCAACCAGGCGGCGAGGGATATGTACTAGCTCACCCTAAAGGCGATATGAAGTTTACATCAAGAGCAACGTTTAGTGCGGCAAATAGAGCAGAAGTAAGATGATGGACTTTGTTAAAGAGATAGCAGAAGCAAGAATGACTAGCGTTGGCGGCAATATTAAGACGTTAACATATACTGACTGTACTGAACGTATGTACCTTACAGTGTTAATGCTTGAAGTAATGCGCCAGTATCCAGCATATGCAAGTCAGGCCGCACGTTATGCCAAGAAGTCACAAGGTAATTATTTAAACTTTAGTGTTACCGGTACTGACTTACATAACTTTATCTATTTTATTGTAGGACCTGATTCAGCACAAGAGAAACTTAAAGATCCAGACGCGGCAAAACGTGCAAGAGCATCTACTAAGATTAATACCAAAGTATTAGATGCATATTTGAACAGCGTTGGTAACAACACAGTTCCTAATAGAGTAATGACACTTCTAATTAAACTAGAAGCCGATCTTAACATAACAAACAGCGACTACAAAGCAATAAGAAGAGCACTTGCAAAATACAGTAGCACCAGTATGCAAGAGAAGAAAAAGATAGTTACTAGATTGCTTATTGCGGCAAGAGCAAAACTACGTACTAGTGATTTAATAGACGAGTTTAGTAAACTAGCTGCCGACAACAACTTAGAAACGTCAGCAGTTGTAGATAATGAACCTACAGTTAGTAAGCCTGACTTAGGTATGAGTGCAAAGGATGCTAGTTTATACAGATACTTAGTAGGTACACAAAACTTAGCACAAGCACGTAAGTTTTTAGAATTAGCTTCACAAGGTAGATCAATACCAAACACTATGGTACAAGCGTACTTGCCTGTTATTAAAATGATAGACGATATAGTACAAGCTGGACCAACATATGTGCAACATTTACGAGTATTACAACAGAGAGCCAAAAAGACCCGATAAGTCGGTGTTTTTGTGCAATCGGCTAAATACTTATAACAAACTCATAGAGTAATGAGTGTGTCCATTTAAGATTATAGGAGAAATAAAATGGCAGGAGTAGCATCAGTTAACCCAACAGCAACACTAGGAGCATTTGACAACGTAACTAGCCCAATTCAATTGTTTACAGTTGATTACATTAACGCGGTAAATGGTTCAGCAGGACCACAAGGCGTACAGCAAGCAGTAATGAGAGCAATCGAAGACACAGCAACAATTATTGCGGCTGGTCCACTTGGTAACTCAAACACTGAGCAAACTTTCATGGTTGAAGGCAACAATGTTGTTGTAGCAACTTTGCAGGCAGCGATCAGAGCGTTAGGTACATACGATTCAGTAAACGTATCGACAGCAACAGTCACAGCTAAAACACTAGTTATAGCAGTATAATTTAGTTACAGCACAACAAAAGGGGTAGCATTTATTTGTTACCCTTTTTTTTTAAAAGGAGTCATTTGACATGGCAGGATTAACAAAAACAAACGGGTTCGGTAACTACGTAACTGGATCTGTAAGAACACACGGAATGGACATAGCTTTTTATAAACTAACTGTTCGTTCAACAAGCAATGCAGACAACACAGCAGTTGACCTTAGAGCCGCAGACGGCGATGCCGCAGGCGAAGCTAACCAAATTGTAGAACTTATTGTCAGCGGAACTGGTGCAGTTGCATCATTCACTGCAACAGGTACAGCAGGAATTATGGCATTAGTATTTGATCATAACAACCATTCAGCGGCATCAATTGCAGTAGCAGTAGAAGCATTAGCTGGTGTTGGTACAGATACAATTGTTGAAGTAGCAGATCAGCTAACCTTCAAATAAAAGAACCTACCTTAGGTATCGTGACTACGGTCACACTAAAGACTCACTTTACAGTGGGTCTTTTTTTATGACTAATAAATATCTATATGCAAATTGTAATACATACATTAATAGATATAACTGAAACTAACGCCCGTAAAGGTAGTGATAAACTACTTTACAGTCAACAACAAAACTACATGACACTCATGCAAACAATAGGATTGCGCAGTAACTACGAGCTGGTTACCGAAGTGTCTTGTCAAGAGGTTGATGTTACTGGAAAGTTTGGAAGTACGTTCACAGGCGACCATAATGTATGGAGTGTCCAATTGCTATTCAACAGTCAGGCAACTGATAACGTTGAAATATTAGCAGACGATTTAAACTTAGTTCCGGTTATTTGTGGACTTAGAGAAACTGAGCTTGTAGACACTAGTGTATTTAGAACCGATGATCCTTTGTATAAGAACATAATCTTTAAAGTAGTAGATAATACCATATTCTAGTTGCATAAATATTAATTAGAACAGGCAAACACAACATCTCTATTACATCTTATATCTAGGCTCCGGGTAACGTTAAACAAAGGAAAAGACATAATGGCAACTGCCTTAGAAAAGAAAAATCTCGAAGCACACGTTGATTTGTGCGAACAACGCTATAACGCACTCGACGGCCGTATGGTGAAGATCGAGGCCAAGGTAGAGCACATCCACACAGATATCATCCATGGCAACAAAGCGATGATGAAAGTACTGGTAGGAACAGCAGGCACTATCGTAGCTGGCTTGCTTTCAACTATAGTCGTAATTTTAATTCAATTCAACTAAAACGCTAAATAGTTGTATGTTATTAAGAGAGTTATACACATCAACACCACCTACTGAATCCGATGACGAGCTCATTGGAGAGAAACAAGTATGGGCCCGCAATGGAAAGAAGGTAGTCCGTAAGTATCGATGTTCAGGTGGCAAACGTCATGGTAGGATTGTAGCAACTCCAGCATCATGTTTTGCCGCACCTAATATGAAAGCTAGACTTACACTTAAAAAGACTAAAGCTAGATTAGGCAAGCGAATGATCCGTAAAGCAAAACGTACTAAGAAGCAGAATCCAGCTAGTCGCAGAGTACAAGCAATGAACAAGAGCAGTAGACGTAGATGAACTTACGAGAGCTTATAAGTACCGACTGGGAACCGTTAACAGTTGAAGGCGCAACTCCTATTTGGAGTAGAAGCGGAAGCAAACAAGTTCGTAAGTTCCGTTGTACTAGCGGGCAACGTAAAGGACGTATTGTTGCTAAAGCGGCTACATGTAATGCTCCTATTAATCAAAAAGCTCGAGTAACATTAAAGAAAACAAAACGATCAAAGGGTAGTAAGATTAAAATTGCTACAGCAAAGACCAAAAGAACAAATTCAGCTTCGAAACGTTTGTCACGTATTAATAAACGTCCGAAGAGAAGATTTGCAAAAGGAAGGAAGAAGATATGAGATACAGTGAATTCAAAATTGAAAAAGTTGAAACCCGTACAGACGAAGTTCTTCCAGCCATTGCAGGAGCAGTAGCTAAAGGAGCGGCTAACGTTGGCAAGGCAGCAGTTGGAGCCGTTGCAGGTACAAAGGCAGGCAAAAAACTTGCCGCAGTAGGTAAGAGCATAGCTTCTAAAGTAGCCGGCAAAGCAAATGACACACTTAATAAACAGTTAGTTAAAAAGGGATCTTCTATCCCAATGCCAACAAAAGACGGTCAAGAAGCAGAATTTGAAATTGATGATGTGCAAGGTGATGAAGTAACCCTTATTAATCCAGACGCATCTAAGGCTCCTGAAGAGCCAGAGAAAGTAACATACAAAAAAACAGATATTGATACTATTGTACAAGGTCTCCAGGGCGATAGCGGCGGCGGACCAAACGGTACAATAGGGAACCAAGGTTCATGAAAATCAATGATCTGATATCAGAGTTTACAATTGCAATGAGTAATGAAGAGAAGAAGCTTTATAATTCTATTAAAGGAGCAATGCCTTTAGAGAGTTTTGACGAGCGAGATCAAACCATAATGAACAACCTCATACGCAAAAGTTTAGTAAGTAAAGTACACAACAATGGGTATACTCTGGTAACACAAAATGGACAACAAATTACTAATAAATGAGCTAGAAGCTATTATTAACAAAAGCTTCGAAGATTTTCCTTTTCCATACGTTAAGGGGAATAGCATTCGCATAGGTAAAATGGTAATCCGTAAAAGCAAACACGGCTACTTGGTATATAACACCGAGCTTAACAAACAAGCTGGGCACACATTTAGTAAAGCAAGTGCAATTGCATTAGCTAAGAATGTAGTAGACAATAAACAAGATGCTTCAGACGCTATTTTAAAGATTGATAAAGTTATAGAAAAGAACTATATGGACTCAGTATACTTTAAAAACAGTTATGAAAAGAGTAACGATGATTTTAGAAAAGACGTGCTATCTATTAGATTAGATGTTGCACTCTCGAGAACGGAGCAAGCATGTTCCCTTTTGGATAACTATATATACTGTTAAATGATAAATAATAGTAACAAACTAATAGCAATACTAGGAAAATTGAAAAATGAACATTAGAGAAATATCAAAGAAGATCACATCAGCAACACTAAACGAAAGTCTTGCTCAGAAATTTGGAACTAACCTTGACTTAGAGAAGTTCAACTTTGAACAGCTAGAAGATGCACGTAACAAGTTGCGTTCGCAAGTACGAGATATTGAAACTAATGAAAGTTTCGACGCAGTACACACTGAAAGCTATCAGAAGTCAAAACTGTTCCTAGACGTTTTGAACCAAGCTATCATTGAACGTGCCGACGAAAAAGGCATCCCAACAGCAGAAGATCTTGCTGAAACAATAGTAACTGAAGGCGAAGAAGACAAAGCACAGTTAGTAATGGCTTCAAAGGATATGGTAGACAAGCTAACAGGTTGGATGGAAGACACAGCAGAAATGCAGTCAGAGTCTATGTTAGAACTAGCCGACGCTATTAGAGACGAAATGGGATCAGAGACAGCAGAAGCATTTACAGCTTCAATTAAGCCAGCTCTTGATGCATTATATGCTGAGATGGAAGTGACACGTATTGCACTAACAGGCGGCGTAGGCATGCTAACAGGCGAAGGCGAGCCAGTAGATACTATGGGCGCAGAAGAGCCAGACATGGATATGGAAGAGCCAGCAATGGAACCAACTGACGACATGGATGACGGTGATGCAATGGCAGATATGGACGATGGCATGGGCGCAAGTGCTCCGGCAGCTGGAGGCGATGAGCCTGCAGGACGTCCACAACGTGAGTCAATTCAACGTTCACGTAAGCTAGGTCAAGTACTGTCTAAAAAAAAGAAGTAACTGAGTCTGTAACTACAGACAAACTCTACAAAGTCCTTAAAGTATTATCGAACAACGAACGTAAAGATTATACGTTCGATGAGCTAGATTTGATAATGCAGAATGCCCTCCAAGTACAATTTAACTACGAAGTATTCAAAGCAGCCTATGACGCAGACGAAGGTCTTGCGTCATTGATTGCAAACTTCGACAAAGATCACATTGAGTTTGGCAGCGGCAAAGACTTACCAACAGTAGATGCCAAAGGCGACGACACAGTAGCTAACATGGCTAAATCTGCAACTACCGCAAATACTGGCATATAAAAACTTGACACGCTCCTAATTCTCTGTTATACTAATAACTAATTAGGAGCAACGACATATGGCTAGAACAGATGATGACATCATCACACAAATCAAAGAATTAATTGAAGAGCAAGTTAAACCTGCGGTCGCCGGTCACGGCGGTACAATTGAATTCACATCATATACAGACGGACACTTACTATTAGAACTAGGCGGCGCATGCTCCGGTTGTGCTGGTAGTACTGCTACCCTTAGACAAGGTGTAGAGCAAATGATTAAACATTTTGTTCCAGAAGTAACAACTGTAGATGCAGAAGACGGTGTCAGTGATGTTCAACCATACTACAACGACTTTGATATGAATGACTACAGTAGATTTGAACCAAGCCACGATTATCATGATCACGATGTAGACATGATTGCTACAGACAAAAATGATGGAGCAGTGTAATGGCTAGTTTAATAATGGAAGGTAAGTTTGATTACCAAAAGATATCTCGTAAGACTGATGCAGTAACAGGCAAGCGCAAGTACATGACACCCGATGGCGGTGCTGTTGCTAGTGTAACAACGATCCTTAGTGCAACTAAAGATATGTCACACCTTATAGCTTGGAAGAGACGTGTTGGTGAAAAGAAAGCACAAGAAATTGTAACTGAAGCAAGTGGTGTAGGCACACGGATGCACAAGTATCTAGAAGACTATGTTGACTACGGCGAGTTACCGACTCCAGGAAGCAATCCGTTTGCTATCAAAGCGCATCGTATGGCTGAAGTTATACGTGACACAGCTATGGTAAACGTTGATGAGATTTGGGGTAGTGAAGTAGCACTTTACGTACCAAAGTTGTATGCAGGTATGTGTGACTTAGTAGGACAGTATAAGGGTGAACCTTGTATTATGGACTTTAAGCAAACTAACAAGCCTAAGAAACTAGAGTGGGTACAAGATTACTACTTACAAATGGTTGCATACGCAGAAGCACACAACGAAAACTTTGGTACAAACATTCGCCAAGGACATATTTTTATGTGTAGTCGCGGTGACGATGGCATGGCACTAGGTGGCGAAACATATCAACAGTTTGATCTTTGGCCACATGAATACGATGAGTGGAAGAACGAATGGTACGAACGTGTACATCAATATTACAGTGAGCTCAAGGAATAATAGTATGAGTAATACAAGAGTTTGGAAAAAGTTTTTGGGTCAGTTAGCACCGCCAGTTGGGGTGTTTGTTTATGTTACAGCTACACTTGAACTAGGCAAGTATGCAGATACATTTCATGAACGTGGATTCTTTACTGTGGTTAGTGTTTTGATTATACTACCTTGCATATTAATGTGTCTAAACCACTGTTGGAAAATGGCAAAGCTCGATGTCGACGATGAGAATCGAAAGATACTCAGAGACATTAAAGGCAATTGATGATGGCACTTACGATAAATACTAATAATAAATTAGGAGAAACATAGTGGCTGTTGTTCAAATATCCAGGATTCAAGTACGTAGAGGGCAGAAAAACGCTGGTTCAGGCCTCCCACAATTAGCAAGTGGAGAGATTGGCTGGGCAGTTGACACCCAAGAGATGTATATTGGTAACGGTAGTGTATCGGAAGGCTCGCCAGCAGTTGGCAATAGTAAGATACTTACTGAGCACGATAACATTTTTACATTTGCAAACACGTATACCTATAAAGATACTGCACTACAAACTGGCGCATCTGCAACTACTCCTATTAAACGTACACTGCAAGCAAAACTAGACAACGTAGTAAATGCGCAAGACTTTGGTGTGTTAAACGACGGAAGTGACGTAACTGTTGCATTGCAAAGAGCAGTTGATCAACTATTCCTAAACAGTGCAACTAAAGCTAATAGTTCAAGCAGAGTAACACTGCACCTTGATGCTGGTGAGTACACAATTAGTAATATAATCTTTGTACCTCCTTACACTTCAATTGTCGGCGCTGGCATGGATAAGACTGTAATTAATGCTAGTACTAACACAGCATTTAAAATGGTTAACAGTTTGTCTACTCCAGGTGCACCGGCGCTTGAATCAACAACTGCAACATCAAATCAGTCAAGAAGCATTTTAATGCAAGGCATGACAATTAAGCAGACTACTGCTAATACAGCAATAGAATTACAAAGTACTAAAGATAGTACGTTTAGAGATATTAAATTTTACGGTGCGTGGAGCGTTGGTGATCAGGCAACACCGGGTCAAATGGCTATTAATGCAATTAGTTTAGCTACAAATGTAACTGTTAGTAACAATAAGTTTGAAAACTGTACCTTTACTAAGTGGAGTTATCCAATCTTTTCAAATGACGATATCACTAATAACATGTTTACTAATTGTGTATTTGATACAAACTTATATGGATTTGTGTTTGGTCTTAGTACTGTACTTGGAGCACCAAACCAACTAACAGGACCAAGCAAGAATCATATTAGTCATTGTACTTTTGAAGAAATTGCACGTGAAGCAATATGGATTGAACACGGAACACACAATCAAAGCAATAACAACAGATTTAATAATGTAGGCAACATAAACGGCACAGAAGCCGCAAGTGCGTACCCAGTTATTAAGTACACTAGTGTTGGTAACGATAGTATATCCGATTACTTTAAACGTTTTGAACTATTATCGTATAATTCTACATATACAAATCGTAAGTTTACCCCAATTGTTGACGGTACATGTAACAGCGAACTAAACTTCCAAGACCAGTTAGCAGTAGTTACACAAGACCCTGCACTACGTTTCTTTAAACTACCAGGTGACAAAGATGTATCATATACAATTGAGTATGTTTATAACAGTACCGCAGTTTCAGCTTATCGTAATGGTGTATTGAATATTACTTTAGATTCAGTAAACGAAAACATATTAGTTAGAGACGATTACGATTACGTAGGCGATGCTTCTTATCAAACGAACTTAGTTCTTTCAGCAAACTATATAGACCTTGACTCGGATACAACAAAAGAGACTATCGAAATCATGATACTTAATTCAACATCAGCAGACACTGGTACAATTAAGTTTCGTGTTAAACAAAAACGTTAATAATTAATGTTGGACAGATGAAACAAACTGAATATGAAGAAAGACTCTTAGAATGGTCGAACTTCAGGAAGTCATTAGAAGCCTCTAATGACCCACTACAAGATGTAATAGATTATTATAACCAGTTTCCACAGGTTAGCATACACACAGACCCTTACAGCAAGGAGACGTGGCCAGATCCATGGGAATTAATACACGAAAATGAGTACTGTGAGTATTGCATTTTACTAGGAATGTGTTATACTTTACAATTAACCGATCGGTTTTCTGGAGTCAAATTTGAGATACATATAACACTGGACGAAGATAATAGTCACCATTATTACCTTTTGCATGTAGGTGATAGAGTACTAGGATACAACAAAGAGAAGCACATTAATGCAACAGAAATTAAACAAAATCTTATTTCGCAATCTGTCTTCCAGATGCCAGCGCGACAATAAATATCAGCAACAAACACACGAATAGGAGAAAAAATAGATGTCAAACGGAATTATGGTTGTAAAGCGTAATGGTACGCAAGAAAGACTAAACATTGATAAAATTCATGTTGTAGTCGCAGAAGCATGTGAAGGTCTAGCAGGGGTTAGCAGTTCACAAATTGAGATGAATGCTAATTTACAATTTTATGACGGAATGAGTACAAACGAAATACAAGAAGTATTGATTAGATCAGCAAACGATCTAATTAACTTAGAAACACCCAATTACCAGTATGCCGCGGCGCGGTTACTATCTTATTCAACTAACAAAGCAGTGTTTGGCGAGTACGCCCCAATCACACTAATTGAAATGATTAAGAAAAACATTGAACGTGGATTATATGATCCAGCTGTTCTAACTGATTATTCTGCAGAAGAACTAGAACACCTTAATAGTTACATGCGGCACAAGCGCGATGAAAACTTTACATACGCAGGACTACGTCAAGTAGTAGACAAGTATCTAGTACAGGATCGTTCAACTGGCGCTATTTTTGAAACTCCACAAATTATGTACATGATGGTTGCGGCAACATTGTTCGCACAGTATCCTAAAGAAACACGTATGCAGTACGTAAGACGCTATTACGATGCAACATCATTATTTAAAATTAATATTCCAACTCCAGTTATGGCAGGTGTGCGTACTCCAGTTCGTCAGTTTGCAAGTTGTGTGCTTGTTGATGCAGATGATACACTTGATAGTATCTTTGCAAGTGATATGGCCATTGGCCGCTACACTGCTCAAAGAGCAGGCATTGGCATTAACGCAGGACGAATTCGTGGTGTAAACGCTAAGATACGTGGTGGCGAAGTAGCACACACAGGTATTGTCCCGTTTATGAAGAAGTTTGAAGCAACAGTTCGTTGTTGTACACAAAATGGTGTGCGAGGCGGCAGTGCTACTACACATTTTCCGTTGTGGCATCAAGAGATTCAAGACATCCTTGTTCTAAAGAACAACAAAGGCACCGAAGACAACCGTGTACGCAAACTAGACTACAGCATACAGTTAAACAAAACTATGTATGAACGATTGTTATCTGGCGGTGACATAACTCTATTCTCGCCACACGAAGTACCTGGGTTGTATGAAGCATACTTTGGCGACCCAGCACTATTTGAAGAACTATACGAGAAGTATGAACGTGCTACAAGCATTAAGAAAACTAAAGTATCAGCAATGGATTTGTTTAGTGCGTTAATTAAAGAACGTGCAGAGACAGGGCGCATTTATATTATGAATGTCGACCATGCAAATACACACAGCTCGTTCAAAGACAAAGTGTACATGAGCAACTTATGTCAAGAGATTACATTGCCAACTAAGCCACTTAATCACATTGATGACGAAGAAGGCGAAATTGCATTGTGTATCCTTAGTGCTATTAATGTAGGACTTATTAAAGACGTAAGTGACTTAGAAGAACTATGTGAACTAGCAGTACGTGCGCTAGAAGAAATTATTGACTATCAAAACTATCCAATAGCGGCTGCCGAGAAGTCAACTAAAGCAAGACGCAGTTTAGGTATAGGCTACATTGGCCTAGCACACTTCCTTGCAAAGAATAAAGTAATGTATGCAGACAAGCAAGCATGGCAATTAGTACACGACTTGAGTGAAGCATTCCAATACTACTTGCTTCGTGCCAGCAACAAATTAGCGCAGGAGCGAGGTGCTTGCGAGTACTTCCACCGCACTAAATACAGTGATGGCATCCTACCTATAGATACATATAAAAAGGATGTTGATACTATAGTGGAGCACAAGTTAAATTATGATTGGGATAGTTTACGGAATGATATCAAAGAGCACGGATTACGGCACAGCACATTGTCAGCACAAATGCCTTCAGAGAGCTCATCCGTTGTGTCAAACGCAACAAACGGAATTGAACCACCTAGGGGATACTTGTCCACTAAATTATCCAAAAAAGGGCCTCTTAAGCAGATTGTTCCACAGTTTCAGACTCTAAAGAATCACTACACATTGCTATGGGATATGCCTAACAACACGGGCTACATCAATGTCGTTGCAGTAATGCAAAAGTTCTTTGATCAAGGCATCAGTGGTAACTGGAGTTACAATCCTACACAGTTCCCAGACAACGAAGTACCAATGAGTGTAATGATGCAGGACTTACTAACAACTTATAAGATGGGTTGGAAGACAAGTTACTATCAGAACACATATGATTACAAAGTAGACCCAAATGAACTACCAGATGACACAGCATTACCAGCATTACAACGATCAGAATTTTCAGGTACTGACGACGAGTACGATGAATTTTGCGATAGTTGCGCAATTTAAAGGTTGACGGACACGCTCGGATAGCGTATACTAGTTATATAATAAGGAAAGACACACACATGGCTAAGACAGTATTTAATCAGGAAATAGTAGATTTTACAAAGCAGGACATGTTCTTCGGAGCAGACATGAACACACAACGTTATGATACGTTTAGGTTTCCTGTTTTTGACAAACTTAATCAAACAATGCTTGGTTACTTTTGGCGACCAGAAGAAGTAAGTTTGCAGAAAGATCGTGCAGACTTTGCTAACTTCCGCCCAGAGCAAAAGCATATCTTTACTGCTAATTTAAAATATCAAACACTACTCGATAGTGTCCAAGGACGTGGTCCATGTCTAGCATTTTTGCCGCATGTGTCATTGCCTGAACTTGAAGGGTGTATTGTTACTTGGGACTTCTTTGAAACAATCCACTCGCGTAGCTACACACATATTATGAAGAATGTGTACGCTGATCCAGCAGAAGTGTTTGACACTATTCTAGACGATGACAAGATTATTGCCCGTGCAACTAGTGTTACTAAGCACTACGATGCGTTTACTCAAGCCGCTGATGCATACAATCATCGAGGTGAAGGTAGCATGGCTGATGTAAAGCGTAAGTTGTACATGGCAATGATGACAGTGAATATCTTAGAAGGCTTGCGTTTTTATGTAAGTTTTGCTTGCACATTTGGCTTTGGAGAACTAAAGCTAATGGAAGGTAGTGCTAAGATTATTAGTCTTATTGCTCGCGATGAGGCACAGCACCTAGCGTTATCAACACACGTATTGAAACTTTGGGCACAAGGCAAAGACGATCCAGAAATGGCCGGCATTGCTAAGGACTGCGAAGAAGACGTATATGACTTGTGGCGCGAATGTGTTGAAGAAGAAAAAGATTGGGCTGAGTACTTGTTTAAAGACGGATCGATGATTGGTCTTAACACTACATTGCTTAATCAATATGTAGAGTACATTGCAAACCGTAGGTTGAAAGCACTTAACCTAACTGCTATATTTGATCAACCAGTTAATACTAATCCGCTTCCGTGGACTACACATTGGTTGTCAAGTTCAGGCTTGCAAGTTGCTCCACAAGAAACTGAAAATTCTTCCTACATTGTAGGCGGCATTAAACAAGATGTAAGTACTGAAACACTTAAAGGATTTAGTTTATGATTGAAATTTGGGGAAAGCCAGCTTGTCCATTCTGTGATATGGCAAAGGCACTATGTGAAAACAGACAGTTAAAGTATACCTATAAACAATTAGGTACAGACTTTACTCGCGAACAAGTGCTGGAATCATTTCCAGGAGCAAGAACATTTCCTCAAATTAAAGTACATGGAACTAACATCGGTGGATATGATAAACTTGCACCATATTTAGAAGACACTAACTATAACGGAACAGGACACTCACTATAATGATTATTGAAATACCCTACAAAGTAGGCGACAATGTAAGTTTTAAACTAAGCTCAGGTGAAGAAATTATCGGACGCTTAGATTCTGAAACTGCAACGTCATACACAGTTAAAAAGCCAATGGTATTAATTATGCAAGAACAAGGACTAGGACTTGCTCCTTTCATGTTCAGCGTATCACCCGATGGTAAGTTTGTATTACAAGCTAATTCTGTGCTTTGCATGGCTAAGACCGAAAGTGAAATTAGCAAGCAGTATACTAAACAGACATCCGGCATAGCATTGGTATAAGGAAATAACAGATGCCCGAAGTAACTAGAGTAGGATTAGACAAACACACTGGACACGCAAGTCCAACACCTGGTGCATTCCACCAAACATCATATGCAACAGGATCACCTGATGTAAATGTAAACGGTGCAAAGGTTGTTCGTGTTGATGATACTACTAGTTGTGGAGACCCTGCAACAGCAGGAAGTGGTACTGTAAAGGTGAATGGTAAACCTATTCACAGGAAAGGTGATGCTACTGGAGGCCACGGAAGTTGGGTTCCTAATACATCATCAGCTGGCAGTCCTGATGTAAATGCAGGTTGACAGAACACTAGGAAGGTGTTATAATTATATTACTAACAACAATAGGAGAAGTAAAATATGAGTATTCATGAAGAAATCGTACAAGCATTTAACAACTATCTAACAGAACATGATAGCTGGGAAGATAAGAGCGTGAAAGCGGCCGCGGCACGAGCACGTAAAGCACTTGGTGATTTAGGTAAATTGACTAAAGGTCGCAGAGCAGAAATCCAAGATAAAAAGAACGGCATGTAAATGAGCGGGCAACGGCGCTGGCTCACAACATGGGCTAGAACCGTTGGTATGCCCGTTGGTCTTACAGACAATGATAAGCCAGAGTTTCTTCCTATATCACAACGCGATGTAAAGAAGGCTCTGGCTTTTCGCTCTTTTTGGATCATACTTCATGTACTAACATGTTGTATGATTATTACAGGTAATGGCAGAACATTAGGCTGGTGGTAGTATGAAACTAAAAGTAATCGAAGTAGAACATTATACAGACAAGCTATTTCGGATTAGAACAGAACGACCACGCACATACAGATTTGCCGCAGGCGAGTTTGTAATGATTGGGTTAGATCATTTTTCAGAGAAGCTTCAAAAGAACAAACCGATACTAAGAGCATATTCAATTGCAAGTGGTCCTTACGATGACTATTTAGAATTCTATAGTATCAAAGTACAAGATGGTCCACTAACAAGTAAGCTACAGCACATTCAAGTAGGTGATGAACTAGAAGTAGGCGAAAAGCCAACTGGTACACTTACACTAGCTAACGTAACACTTGGCGGACATCTTTGGTTAATGGCAACAGGAACAGGCATTGCTCCTTTTATTAGTTTGCTTAGAGATCCAGAGATATATGACATCTACGATAAGATAACACTTTGTTGGACAGTAAGGCAAGTAGCAGAACTACAAGCATACAACGCAATGCTAGAAGACTTACCAATTGAATATATTCCAACAGTAACACAAGAAGATTATATAAGACGCGGGCGCATTACACACTTCATTGACAATGAGGATTTGTGGTACGGAGTTAACCCAACTGATGACAGAGTTATGTTGTGCGGTTCGATGGGGTTTAACGAAGAAATGAAAGCACGTTTAGAAAGCCTTAGCTTTGTAGAAGGCAATACCAAACAATCAGCAACCTATGTACAAGAGAAGGCATTTGTATCATGAAGTGTAAACAAGGCGACTATGCTAAAATTATCTATTCAGTGCGGCCAGAGAATATTGGACGAGTTGTAAAAGTAGTTGAGTACATAGGCAAGTTCCAAGAAAATGAAACCTTTGAATTTATGGGGTTTACTTGTACTTGCTTAGTTACAGATCACTATTGGTGGATCGGCGGGGACGACATTACAATACAGATGGGGCCAAGTCCTAAAGCATACATTGCTGACACATGGCTAGAACCTATCCGTCCTGAAGAAAAAGAAACAAAAGAGACTGTAGAAAAAGAACTTGACATGTTTATGTAAATATGCTACAACTGTAGTACACAAAAGGAACATATAAATGTCAATGAATCACAGCCCAAATAAAAAAGATAAAGAAACAGAAGACTTAGTAGCACAATTCCTTGCCAAGGGTGGCGAAGTAATTATTGGCAAAACAAAAGATATGCCTAGTGAACTTGGCATTAGTAACAACACCTGGAACAATAAGTTAACTAAAGCAGAAAAAACTGCAAAAAAAGGTTAACACATTGCCTATTAGCTTATAGGAACATTCAATTAGACTTTCTTCATTTTACGTGTTATTATATATTAAATACATTGTAAAGGAGAAAGTGTAATGGGTGCAAGAAACCACAAAGATTGGTTAGCAGAACCAACAGTCGAACATATCAGTAGCGAGTGCTACAGTAGTCATGAAATTTACAAACAAGAAATCGAAAAGATATTTTCTAAAGTTTGGATTCCTATTATTCACAAGAGTGAAATAAAGAACCCAGGCGACTATCGAACATCTCAAATTGCATTTCGAAACATAGTTATAATCAATCACGGTGATCGTATTGGATGCTATATCAATCCTGGACTTAGGGGAGTGGCTGGCACAGTTGATCCAGACTATGTAATTGAATCTAGAGAATTACTATCCGAAGTAAAATATGGCGGCATGGTATGGACAACACTAAATCCAAACCCAACTATGGATGTAGAGCAATGGACAGACGGTGCATTTGATTGTATTACTACAGCAATTGATACAGAAGAACTAGAAGTATTCCATTATCATAAAGCAATCATTCCTACAAACTATAAGTTATGGCATGATACTAACAGTGAGTTTTATCACGACTACATGCATTACTTTAATAGAATTACTGGATTCACTCCTGAGTACTTTGCTCGTGCATGTACAGGGTTTGACAACGGACACGTTAATGTTGGTAGCTTTGAAGTACAGTATGATAAATTTGAAGGAGCCGCGGATCGTGGAGCATTGAGCTTTCCAGGTGTTCCGCCTAATCAGTGGTACATGGTAGACTTGTTTCCAGGATACAACTTTAACCTACGAGGCAGTGCATACCGCAGTGATAGCATTACACCACTAGGACCAGACAGCGTATTAATTGAGTTTCGTGGATACGGATTGTTAAGTGATTCTCCAAAGGAACGCGAGCAACGTATAAATGATCACAATACAATATGGGGACCGTTCGGACGTAACCTACACGAAGACTTGTTGGGTGTAACAGGACAAGGTGTAGCAATGGCGCCTGGCACAGAACGTAGAAACATTCTACATGGCAGACATGAAAACAATACTATACATGATGAAGTTGGCATGCGTCACTTCTATGCAGAGTGGGCGAAGTACTTAGACGTAGATCCTTCTAACCCTTTAAAAGAAAAGGTTGACAACGCTATAGAGTGATACTATAATAAATACTATGTAACGTTGAAACAAGCTAAACGACGAGCTGGACCCGGGGGCAGTACCCGGCTACTCCACCAAAAGGGCACCAAGATCAGCTTGGTACTCGATGCATAGGGAACGCCTCCACTGGTGTTCTTTTGATGGGGTAGAACAAGGATCGACAGGCGGATTAATAGGCGAGTGGAGTTACCCCGATCTAAGCTGGGTTAACGCGAAGAAA
>Ga0307488_10001267_pt1 | contig 21088 bp, 19 predicted proteins | sample SB02metaG_FD_202248 | JGI IMG/M metagenome (GOLD analysis project Ga0307488, IMG submission 202248) | Sea-ice brine microbial communities from Beaufort Sea near Barrow, Alaska, United States - SB 0.2 | ecosystem: Environmental > Aquatic > Marine > Coastal | place: USA: Alaska | collected... | reverse complement strand
CTGACACAAGGTCCATGGCTCTTTTTGCATTGAGGTATCCCACCGCAAACGGTGCGGTCGCATTTTGACATCAAACGGCAGGCGATCTCCAGGAATCCCCCGTTGTGGATCGCGTGCAAGGTTTTGACCGGGTAGGCGGTCCCGTTGCGGATAAGTAGCGTTGCCATGTTATAGGGCCCCTTTCTGGAGGTCGCGAAAGATACGGGCCACGGCCTCGCCCCATGCGGTAGGGGTGAGGGCCTGGGCCACGGTAACGCCCGGCAAGGTCTCGCCCAGGCTATAAGACGGCCCGAACGTGGCCCGGTCCAATGTTGAGTCGATGGCGTCAAAACGGGCCACGATGGCGAAAGGCCGCCCGCCCAGGTTTCCAGTGATCGCCACCCATTGCCCCCGGTTGTCCCGGATATGACGCAAGGCCGCCCCCGTGGCGTTTTCCGTGCTCGTTTGCGCGATATGGAGGGGCACGGCATCCGGGAAACGGTCCGCGCCATTGGATTCAATCGCGGCCCGGCTTGCTTTCGTCGCGGCGGTGAGTAGATCGCCCAGGGCCACGGAGTCGACCCGCGTGATGGCGTCCCCGGTCCGGCGTTTTCGGCTGGCAATCGCCCGGTAGATCGCCAGGGCGGCCTGGGCCACGGTGTAAAGATCGCGGCCCGCGTCTATCACGTCCGCGACTGCTAAGGCCCGGCCCGCCTCATGGCGTAAAATGTTGCCACGGGCCACGCCCAGGAACGGGCGGACGGATTCGACCTGCTCGCGCGTCTCCAGGTCATCGCGGGCGGCCTCTAAAACGGCCTCCTGACGTGCAAGGTTGTTTTTTGCGGCGTGGTGGCCCCCTTTGGACTTCTCCAGGCGTTCCTGGGCGTCCTGGACCTTCAAACGGGCGACTCGGGCCTGGGCGGCCTTAAATGCGGCCTTTGCGTTGTCCAGGGCCTCGCCCCTCGCCTCTATGTCCTGAATCGCGTCCGGGTCATCCTCCAGGCCGTCCAGGTGGTCCAGGGCATCCGCGAGTCCGGCCTTAGCCTGGGCCAGGGCCTCGCCCGTCGTCCCGTCCCGGTGAGTCGTGTAAATCTGGCAATCCGCCGCAAAGGGCGCAAAGGGTAACGCGTCATGATACCGGGCCGGGCCATAGTCTTTACAATCGACAATTCGGCCCCCGATTGAGTCGGCCCAGGCATCCGCCGCCGCAAAATCACCGCTGCATCGCAGAAGGCAATGCAGTCATTTAAACTATGCACAGCAACCCTGACATTTTGCCATAAGTCGTGAACCCAAGGAGGGGCAGTGTGCTCTATTAAAAAGCTCGATATCTTTTAGTTGTCAGCCTGTCGCTGTGCCTTCGTCCGCATTCAGCAAGTGCAAAGGTCCTCCTATCCAGCGTGGGAACCCGTAGGCATTCACCATGACGACGTCGATGTCGGCTGCGGAACTTGCAATCCCTTCGCTCAAAATCAGCTGCGCCTCGCTTTGCATGCACTTCAGAATGCGGCGCATGATGTCATCGGCAGAGAAACTTTTCCGCGTTATGCTCTTACGCTTCGCTTCTGATATGATCAGGGCCTCGACTTCGGGCGCGCGCGCTTCCTTACCGTCTTCGTAGTTGTGCCAACCGCACCCGGTTTTGCGCCCGAACCGGCCCATCTCGCAAAGTTTGTCAGGGATATCCACGTAGCGTTCATCTGGATCACGAGTTGCTGCACGCCGTTTGCGCATAGCCCATGCGATTTCGAGCCCCGCTAGGTCCTGCATCTGATAGATGCCCATCTGGAACCCGAACGCCCGCATTGCGGCGTCAATTTCATGGGGAAGGGCTCCGTCTTCCAGCATGTAGTCGCACTCTCGCCGATAGGCGGACATAATCCGGTTTCCGATGAAACCGTCACAAACGCCAGCAAGAACGGGGATTTTCCGCAGACGTTTTGTCAACGCGACACTAGTGGCAAGCACGTCATCCGCCACCTGATTGGGGACAACGATCTCCAGCAGCTTCATGATATGAGCTGGAGAAAAGAAATGCAGTCCAATCACGCGCCCGGGCACTGAGACGGCGTTGGCGATCTCGTTGATGTCGAGATACGAAGTGTTGGTCGCAAGGATCGCATCGGACTGCACGGCAGCATCCAGTTGCGCAAAGACTTCTTTCTTCACGGCCATATCTTCAAAAACGGCTTCGATGACCATCGGCGCATTTTTCAAGGCAACATAATCGGTCGCGGTGCGAAAATCCGAGAGCATTTGGGCGTGATTTTCGTCAGATACCAGACCTCGCTTCAACGACCCCGACAGGATATTCAGAACCCTGTCCTGACCAAGTCCCGCAGCAGCGTCGTCGCGTTCCAACAGGGTGACATCCAATCCGGCCAACAAGCAAGCGGCAGCGATCCCGGCGCCCATTGTGCCCCCGCCGACAATGCCAATATGGGTGATGTCGCGAGGGGACACATCTTTGATCCGATCGATCCGCGTAGTTGTACGTTCGGCAAAGAAAATGTGACGCAATGCGGTTGATTGGGGATCAGACTTCAGTTTCAGAAAGGCATCGCGTTCGGCCGCCAGTGCGTCTGCGGCGGGCATTGAAAGCGCATTTTCGATCGCAGTGATCGCCATAGATGGGGAGGTCTGTCCGCGCGCTTTCTTGCGAATGGTGGCGGCTTGCAGATCGAATTGGACCCTGTCCTTTGGCATGTTGAGCGGTCGATCCAGTGTTGGCACGTGCCGCTTGCAGGTCACAACTCTGGCAGCAAAGGCGAGCGCATCTTCCACCAAGTCACCCTTTGACATCTCATCGATCAATCCAGCTTTAAGGGCTTTTTCGGCAATGATTGGCTTACCACTTGCCACCATGTCCAACGCTGTTTCAGCGGACACCAGACGGGGCAAACGGACAGTACCGCCCGCACCGGGAATTAGCCCAAGCGTGACCTCGGGCAGACCAAGCCGTGCCTGAGGTGTTGCGATGCGGTAGTGGCAGGCCATCGCAATTTCCAGTCCGCCCCCCAAAGCAGACCCATGAACGGCAGCAACCCAAGGCTTTGTGGCGTTTTCGATCTGAACCAGAACATCGGGAAGATGTGGTTCAAGCGACGGCTTACCAAACTCGCGAATATCGGCACCGGCCACAAAAGTGGATCCGGCACATTGCAGGACAACAGCTTTGACGTCGGGGTTATGTTCTGTGCTGGCGACCGCGTCAGCCAGCGCCTGCCGCACAGCCTGACTTGTGGCATTGACCGGCGGGTTGTCGATGGTCACAACCGCAATTTCGCCTTCAACGGAAAGGGTGGTGCTCATGTGTCTCGCTCCTCAGCAGGGCTTGGGTGATTGGACTTTCCGGGTTCTGCAGTCCGGCGATTACGTTGAAATGATGGTACCCGGATTCTACGACCAGTGTTGTCTGCGCGCCGGATATTCCCCAGCTTTCCACCAAAAGGCTCGATTGGCGCATGAATTCCGGCCGCTCTAACGCGCCCACCCAGGCTATGACCTTGGTCTTCCCAACTGGTGTTCTAAGAGCGCAGCTTTCGGCGGTCGCGGTTTCCTCGGTCAGTCCAAGCACATCATTCATTGAATTCAACAGCAAAGGGCGCAGATCATGCAAGCCGCTGACCGACATGACGGTGACAACCCGATCAAGCAGGGCCTGGGGCAGCGGCGTGCCCTCGCAGATCATTCGGGTCACAAGGTGGCCTCCTGCAGAGTGTCCTGCAAGAATTATTGGACCTGAAACAACGTCGGCCGCACAACCAATTGCGTTGCCGATCTGCCGGACCATGTCGGGAAGCGTGGCCTCGGGTGCCAGGGTGTAACTCGGGAGGGCCACAGCATAACCATTGTGGATGGCCCCTTTGGCGAGATGTGACCAATAGGATTTGTCAAATGCCTTCCAGAATCCACCATGAACGAAAACCAACACCCCCTTTGGCGGGACGTCGGGCAGAAACAGATCGAGCTTTTCGCGGGGGGCATCCCCATAAGCCAGATCCATTTCGGCCTTGGTATGGTCTTGGCGGAACTGGGTAGAAAGTGCCACCCAATCGTTCGGGAAGCGATCTGCGTCGGCGATGTAGGCGCCATTTGCAAATGCGTCTTCCCAATCAATTCCGCTGCGACTTGTCATTGAAACGCCTGAAGACCGGTTTGTGCGCGACCCAGGATCAGCGCATGGATATCGTGTGTTCCCTCGTAGGTATTTACGGCCTCAAGGTTCATCACGTGGCGGATCACATGATATTCGTCGCTGACACCATTACCGCCGTGCATATCACGGGACTCGCGTGCGATAGCCAACGCCTTACCGCAATTGTTCCGCTTCATCAGGCTGATAAGTTCGGCTGATGCATTGTGGTCATCCATCAAGCGGCCAAGCTGCAGGCACCCCTGCAGGCCAAGCGAAATCTCGGTTTGCATGTCCGCGAGTTTTTTCTGAACGAGTTGCGTGCCAGCGAGTGGTTTTCCAAATTGTTTGCGATCAAGTGTATAGCTGCGCGCCGCATGCCAGCAGGCTTCCGCCCCCCCCATAGCGCCCCATGCAATTCCGAAACGCGCCCGGTTTAGGCAACCGAATGGGCCGCTTAGGCCTGATGCATTTGGAAGCAGGTTTTCGTCGGGAACGAAGACTTCGTCCATTTGGATCATTCCCGTGATCGACGCCCGTAGTGAAAACTTACCTTCAATCTTTGGTGTATTCAGCTCTTTCATGCCCTTTTCAAGGATGAACCCTTTAATCTTGCCATCATGCGCGTCGGATTTGGCCCAGACGATAAAGACATCGGCAATTGGAGAATTGGTGATCCAGTTTTTTGTACCGGAAATTGAATATCCTCCATCGACCTGTTTTGCGCGCGTGACCATTGCGCCGGGATCAGACCCGTGGTCCGGCTCGGTCAGACCAAAACAGCCAACCCATTCACCGCTGGACAGTTTTGGTAGGTACTTTTGACGCTGCTCATCAGTGCCATAGGCGAAGATTGGATGCATGACGAGACTGGATTGCACGGACATCGCAGACCGGTAACCACTGTCGACGCGTTCGACCTCTCGGGCGATCAGACCGTAGGAGACATAGTTCGCGCCCACGCCACCGAACTCTTCCGGGATGGTTGCCCCGAGTAGGCCCAATTCACCCATTTCGGTCATTATCTCGCGGTGGAACACCTCGTTCCGATTGGCATCTATGACGCGTGATGCCAGCCGGTCCGAACAGTAGGCGCGCGCAGAATCACGGATCATCTTCTCTTCGTCCGTTAGCTGGTTTTCCAACAGGAAGATGTCATCCCATTGCGAGTGCGGGAGCTTCTTTCGGGCGAGTTCAGGTGAATTTCCAGTCATTTTACGATTCCTTCTGTTTCATAAAGTTCTTAGCTCTGCGGCTCAAATGCTTCAAGCATGAACTTTTAAACTTGAAATATTGTTGCGGCAGAGCTAACGTTGATTCTTAATGCGGGCATTGGGCCGTCAAACAACAAGGATACTGATCTCATGAAGATAATGTGTTTGGGAGGAGGCCCTGCTGGACTGTATTTCGCGATCAGTATGAAACTGCGTGACCCGTCACATGACGTGACCGTTCTGGAGCGCAACAAGGCGAATGATACCTTTGGATGGGGTGTTGTGTTGTCGGATGACGCGCTGGGGCAGATGCAGGAAAACGATCCCAAAAGCACTAATGCCATTCGGGACAGTTTTTCATACTGGGATGATATTGCTGTTGAGCATAACGGAGACCGCACGGTTTCTGGTGGGCACGGATTTGCCGGGATCGGGCGTAAATCGATGCTGATCCTATTGCAGGAACGTGCGCGCGAGCTTGGCGTGAATCTGCGCTTCGAGACGATCTTTAAGGCCGCCGAAGAGTATCGCAACGACTATGACATCGTTGTCGCCACGGATGGTATCAACTCGTTGGTTCGCAAAGAATACGAAGACATTTACAAGCCAGACATTGACACGCGCTTGTGTAAATTCATCTGGCTTGGCACGCATCAGAAATTCGACGCATTCACATTCATCTTCGAAAAGACCGAGCATGGCTGGATGTGGGCGCATGTCTATCAGTTTGATGACAACACTGCGACGTTCATTGTTGAGTGCCTACAACCCACTTGGGATGGCTGGGGCTTTGCGGACATGACGAAAGAAGAAACAGTCGCAACCTGCCAGAAGGTGTTCGAAAAATACCTTGATGGCAATGACCTGATGTCAAACGCTGACCATCTGCGTGGCTCAGCTGTTTGGATGAATTTCCCGCGGGTTATTTGTGAGAAATGGTACAACGAAAACGTTGTTTTGATGGGCGATGCGGCTGCTACGGGTCACTTCTCAATCGGGTCTGGAACTCGCCTCGCCTTTGATAGCGCCATTGCACTTGCCAACTATGTTCATTCCGAACCGACGCTCGAAAAGGCATTTGAACGCTATCAGGAAGAACGGAGGTTGGAGGTTTTGCGCCTACAATCTGCCGCGCGCAATTCGCTTGAGTGGTTCGAAGAGGTCGAGCGTTACCTCGATCAGGACCCTGTTCAATTCAACTACAACCTTTTGACCCGCTCGCAGCGGATCAGCCATGAAAACCTGCGCTTGCGAGACCCAAAATGGGTGGAATCTGCTGAACGTTGGTTCCAGACACAGGCGGGTGTGCCCGAGGATGCGCCCGTGCGCGCACCGATGTTTGCGCCCTATATGTTGCGGGATATGTCATTGAGCAACCGCATCGTGGTGTCGCCGATGGCGCAGTATAAGGCCGTCGATGGCTGCCCCACTGACTGGCATTTTGTGCATTACGCAGAGCGCGCCAAGGGCGGGGCCGGATTGGTCTACACCGAAATGACCTGCGTGAGTGATACGGGCCGGATTACACCCGGTTGCCCGGGCCTTTATGCGCCCGAGCACGAGGCCGCATGGAAACGCCTTGTGGAGTTTGCCCACGCCGAGACCGAAGCGAAGATGTGTTGCCAGATAGGGCATTCAGGCCGCAAAGGCTCAACCCAATTGGGCTGGGAGGAAATGGATGCCCCACTCAAGAACGACAACTGGGATCTGGTGTCAGCCTCCGCGATCGCGTGGTCCGACAGCAACGCCACACCCCGTGAAATCACCCGCGTTGAAATGGACGAGGTGCGGGATCAATTCGTGGCCGCGACCGAGATGGCCGACCGCGCCGGGTTCGACATGATCGAACTGCACGCAGCGCACGGCTACCTGATCTCGTCGTTCATTTCACCGGTGTCGAACCTGCGGACCGATGATTATGGAGGTTCACTAGAAAACCAGATGCGCTATCCGCTTGAAGTCTTCGCGGCGATGCGCGCGGGTTGGCCAGAAGGCAAACCCATGTCGGTTCGGATATCCGCCAATGACTGGGTCGGAGAAGGCGGCGTGACCCCCGAAGAGGCCGTTGAAATCGCGCGGATGTTCAAAGACGCCGGGGCCGATATCATCGACGTCTCTGCCGGTCAGACCACAGTCGACGCCAAGCCAGTTTATGGACGCATGTTCCAGACACCATTCTCGAACCGGATCCGCAATGAGCTGGATATGCCGACCATGGCTGTTGGGAACATCTATGAGACTGACCATGCCAATACCATTCTGATCGCAGGACGGGCTGATCTGGTTTGCCTTGCGCGCCCACATCTTGCCGACCCATATTGGACCCTACACGCAGCCGCAGCATTGGGTGACACCTCCACACAATGGCCCGATCCGTACCTCCCCGGTCGCGATCAGGCATTCCGGTTGCAAGAAAAGGCACAGGAGGCGATCCGAGTATGACATTGTCCGAGCAACGCATATTGATCACTGGCGGTGGCACGGGTGTCGGCGCTGATATGGCCATGGGTTTTGCGGCTCAGGGTGCAGAGGTGATCATTTCCGGGCGTCGAGCCGAACCGCTTGAAGCACTGGCTGCAAAGATGAAGGGAATAAGAGCCATTGCTGCCGATGTGACGTCAGAAGACGATGTTGCGGCTCTGTTTCAGGCCGCCGGTCCGGTCAGTATTGTCATCGCAAATGCCGGTGCCTCGGCCAGCGCGCCATTTGGCAAAACGACGCTGGACGATTGGAATGCCATGATGGCGGTGAATCTGACAGGCGTGTTTCTGACTTTGCGCGCAGGACTTAACCAGATGACGGGTTGGGGGCGGTTGATCAGCGTGGCGTCAACAGCAGGCCTGAAAGGCTACCCCTATGTCGCACCCTATGTTGCCGCCAAGCACGGGGTGGTTGGCCTAACACGCGCGCTGGCTTTAGAAGTTGCTCGCAAAGATATCACCGTGAATGCGCTCTGCCCCGGATTTCTAGACACCGAGATGACCGACAGATCCATTGCAAATATCGTTGAAAAAACAGGCATGGAGCCGGAGGCAGCCCGCGCCGCGCTGACGGCAAGCAATCCGCAGAAACGTCTGATCCAGCCCGCAGAGGTTACCGCCGCAGCGCTTTGGCTATGCGGACCCGGATCAGAAGGGATAAATGGACAAGCTATTTCAGTATCGGGCGGTGAAATATGAACACACCCTATGGTCTGTCCCGTCGGCGCCTGAGAACGTGGATCCGGCTGCTTCGCATTACGCGAAGAACGGAAAACCACCTGCGCGAATTTTTACGGGTAAACTATGACACAACCCTTCCGCGATTTGATGTTGCCGCCGCCCTGTATCGTGCCGGTAAACCCATAAAAATGAGCGAGTTGAGCCAGATGCTGCTGGTTTCAAACGGGAACGCCACGACCGTTGTAGATCGTCTTGAAAAGGATGGGCTTGCTGCGCGGAAACCTAGCAAGCATGACAAACGCGTTGCTCTGGTCAGCCTGACTGCGGCTGGGCAAGAGTGGTTCAAAGATCTTGCTGCCGCGCATGAGGCAGAAATCAGCACACTATTTGCAGACCTCGGGCATGATGATTTGACCGTCATCCGGGACATGATGCGACGACTTGAAGGAGAGCCAGATGAACAAGATGTCTGATCTGAAACCTGAACATTTTGAATGGAGCTGCGCCGACCGGATCGCTACGATCCGCCTCAACCGGCCTGACCGCAAGAACCCGCTGACCTTTGAAAGCTACGCCGAGCTGCGCGACACGTTTCGTGCGCTGGTCTATGCCGAAGACGTTGATGTTGTGATCTTTGCGTCGAACGGTGGTAACTTCTGCTCGGGGGGCGATGTGCATGACATCATCGGGCCGCTTGTAGGTATGGATATGAAACAGCTTTTGACCTTTACCCGCATGACGGGTGATCTGGTCAAAGCGATGATCGGTTGCGGCAAGCCTATCATTTCGGCGGTTGATGGCGTCGCCGTCGGGGCTGGGGCAATTGTCACCATGGCCTCTGATTTGCGGCTGGCCACGCCCGAGGCGAAGTGCGCGTTTCTGTTTACCCGCGTCGGGCTTGCGGGCTGCGATATGGGAGCCTGTGCGATATTGCCACGGATCATTGGTCAGGGGCGTGCAGCAGATCTGCTTTACACCGGCCGCGTGATGCGGGCCGATGAAGGGGAGCGCTGGGGCTATTGGAACGCGTTGCACGCGCCAGAGGATCTGGAATTTGAGGCGCTGAAACTGGCTCAAAGGCTGGCGGCAGGACCGACATTTGCGCACGGCATCACCAAGACACAGCTGAACCAAGAATGGAATATGGGGTTGGAGCAGGCGATCGAGGCCGAGGCGCAGGCGCAGGCGATCTGCATGCAGACCGGTGATTTTGAGCGCGCATACCACGCCTTTGTTGCCAAAGAAAAACCAGTGTTCGAGGGCAACTGATGGCAGATAAGAGCTTTCTTGACTGGCCTTTTCTGGAGCAGCGCCACAAAGAACTGGCGCTGGCGCTGGATGATTGGGCCTCGGAGCATATAACGGATATTGACCATCATGATGCCGATGCGGCCTGTCGCGATCTGGTGCGCAAGATGGGCGAGGCAGGCTGGCTGAACCAAACGGCGGCGGCTGACGGCGAGGTGCTTGATGTCCGCAGCCTGTGTTTGACCCGTGAAACGCTGGCACGTCATGACGGATTGGCCGATTTTGCCTTTGCGATGCAGGGGCTGGGCACCGGCGCAATTTCGCTCTTTGGCACACCTGAGCAAAAGGTGGAATGGCTACCTTTGACCCGGTCGGGAAAGGCAATTTCCGGTTTTGCCCTGACGGAGCCGCAATCGGGGTCCGATGTTGCAAATTCGACTATGACCGCCACGCGCGACGGAGATGAATACGTGCTAAACGGTGAAAAAACGTGGATTTCAAACGGCGGAATTGCCGACGTCTACACGGTATTTGCGCGCACAGGCGACGGGGCCGGTGCGCGTGGATTGTCTGCCTTTATTGTTCCGGCACATCAGCCCGGGCTGGAAATCGTTGAACGGCTTGAAACTATTGCGCCGCACCCGCTGGCACGGTTGCGGTTTTCGGACTGTCGGGTGCCAGCGAGCGCGATGCTCGGCCGTTCCGGACAGGGGTTCAAGATCGCCATGTCGGTTCTGGATGTCTTTCGCACGACAGTTGCGGCTGCCGCCCTAGGCTTTGCCCGCCGTGCGTTGGACGAAGCGTTAACGCGGGTCTCCAATCGACAAATTCAGGGTGCTGCCCTGTTTGAATTGCAAATGGTGCAGGGGCATATCGCGGACATGGCGCTGGATGTGGATGCTGCCGCTCTTTTGGTCTATCGCGCCGCCTGGACCAAGGACATGGGTGCTCCAAGGGTCACCCGCGAAGCGGCGATGGCCAAGTTGTTCGCAACAGATCAGGCGCAACAGATTATTGACAAGGCCGTGCAACTGCATGGGGGCGACGGAGTGAAGTCTGGCGAAATAGTTGAAAAGCTTTACCGTGAAATTAGGGCCCTGCGCATCTACGAGGGCGCTTCTGATGTGCAGCGGGTGATTATTGCGCGGCAAAGCCTCGCAGTTTTTTTGGGAGATACCTAAATGCTGGGACCAACTGCACATATTGATACATTCTCCCGCGATGGGTTGCCGCCGCAAGACCAATGGCCGAATTTCCTGCTCGACGGGTTCGACTACCCCGAACATCTGAATGCAGGTGTGGAGTTGACTGATGCGATGGTCGCCAAAGGGTTTGGAGACCACACAGCCCTGATCGGGAACGGGCGTCAGCGCACCTATAAGGAACTGACCGACTGGACCAACCGGCTGGCCCATACGCTTGTCGATGATCTGGGCGTAAAGCCCGGTAACCGTGTTCTAATCCGCTCTGCGAACAACCCCGCGATGGTTGCCTGTTGGTTGGCTGCAACAAAAGTCGGCGCTGTCGTTGTCAACACGATGCCCATGCTGCGATCGGGCGAGTTGGCGGAGATTGTCGACAAGGCTGAGATTTCACACGCGCTCTGCGACACGCGTCTCATGGACGAAATGGCGGCTTGCGCCAAGAAAAGCAATTTCCTCAAATCCGTTGTCGGGTTCGACGGCTCCTCGAACCATGACGCGGAGCTGGACCGGTTGGCCCTGCAAAAACCAGTGCGCTTTGACGCAGTGAAGACCGGACGCGATGATGTCGCGCTTCTGGGTTTCACCTCGGGAACGACGGGCGCGCCCAAGGCGACGATGCATTTTCACCGGGACCTGTTAATTATCGCTGACGGCTATGGCCGCGAGGTTCTAAATGTGACACCTGAGGATGTCTTTGTCGGCTCGCCCCCGCTGGCCTTTACATTCGGACTGGGCGGGCTGGCCGTCTTCCCATTGCGGTTTGGGGCCACGGCGACGCTGTTGGAAAACGCCTCACCGCCCAATATGATCGAAATCATTGAAAAGCATAAGGCGACCGTCTGTTTTACCGCACCCACGGCTTATCGGGTCATGCTGAACGCCATGGATGACGGTGCTGACCTGTCCAGCCTGCGCGCGGCCGTATCTGCCGGTGAGACCCTTCCGGCCCCGATTTATGACGAATGGCAGGCCAAGACAGGCAAACCGATGCTGGACGGAATCGGCGCCACGGAAATGCTGCACATCTTTGTCACCAATCGGTTCGAAGACGCCAGATCCGCCTGCACCGGAAGGCCGGTTACGGGCTATGAGGCGCGGGTTGTAGATGAGGATATGCGAGATGTGCCCGATGGCGAGACCGGCAAGCTGGCGGTTCGCGGTCCCACAGGCTGCCGGTATCTTAATGATAAGCGCCAATCAAACTACGTCCGGGACGGGTGGAACATCACGGGCGACAGCTTTGTGCGGGATACGGACGGATATTTCCATTTCGCAGCGCGCAATGACGACATGATTATCTCCTCGGGCTACAATATCGCGGGACCAGAGGTTGAGGCGGCTTTATTGTCTCATCCGGCGGTTTCTGAATGCGCTGTTGTTGGCACTCCTGATCCTGAGCGGGGCTTCATTGTCGAGGCGCATGTAGTGCTTACAGAAACCACCGAAGCTTCTGACGCCACCCGCAAATCGTTGCAGGATCATGTCAAAGCAATGATTGCACCCTACAAATATCCACGATCGGTTCGGTTTCACCACGCACTGCCCAAGACAGCGACAGGAAAAATTCAGCGGTTCGTTCTGCGAGAACTCGACAAATAACCAAAGAAGCACCGATTTCAACGGTGTCCAATAAAGCAAACCCAACGGAGGAAACATGAAACTCAAATCACTCATCATAGCTGCATCAATTGCGGCCTCTACTGCAACCATAGCCCATACCGAGGGCGTCAAGGTTGGAATGATCACAACGCTTTCGGGCGGAGGCGCCGGCCTTGGCATTGACGTGCGTGACGGCTTTATGCTGGCGATTGCCCAGTCCGGGCGCGACGATATCGAAGTTGTTATCGAAGACGATCAACGCAAGCCAGACATTGCCGTGCAATTGGCCGACAGACTGATCCAGTCTGAAAAGGTTGATGTTATGACTGGTATCATATGGTCAAACCTTGCCATGGCTGTTGTTCCTGGCGCGGTTGCACAAGGGCAATTCTATTTGTCGCCTAACGCCGGACCATCGCCCCTTGCTGGAGCTGCTTGCCACGAGAACTATTTCAATGTGGCATGGCAGAACGACAACCTGCATGAGGCAGCTGGCGCCTATTCCAATGATGCAGGCCATTCCAATACCTTCATCCTCGCCCCAAATTACCCGGCTGGCACAGATGCTTTAACTGGCTTCAAGCGGATGTACGAAGGAGAGCTGGCGGGTGAGATTTACACCCGGCTTGGTCAAACCGATTACGCAGCAGAAATCGCGCAAATCCGTGCCAGTGGTGCCGACAGCGTGTTCTTCTTCCTGCCGGGAGGGATGGGAATTTCCTTCCTCAAGCAGTATGCTGATTCAGGTGTTGATCTGCCGGTTGTTGGCCCCGCCTTCAGCTTTGATCAAGGTATCTTGCAGGCGGTCGGTGCTGCGGCTCTGGGCGTGCGCAACACCTCTCAGTGGAGCAAAGACATTGACAACGAAACCAATGCTGCGTTTGTGGAAAGCTTTCAGGCTGAATACGGACGGCTTCCATCGCTATATGCCAGCCAAGGTTTTGATACAGCAAACCTGCTGATCAGCGCCCTTGAAGTGGCCGACGTCGATGATGCAGATGCGTTTCGCGCAGCCCTTGAAGCGGCAAACTTTGACAGCACACGTGGTGATTTTGCCTTCGCAAGCAACCACCATCCAATTCAGGACATCTATGTGCGTGAAGTCATTCAGGAAGGCGATGTGTTCACCAACAAGATCATTGGCACCGCGCTGAGCGATCATTCGAACGCCTACGTCGATCAGTGCTCAATGTAAGCGAAAACGTCTGGCCCCTACCGTTGTGGTGGGGGCCAGAAAACCGGATTGGTAAGCCCCTATGTCGCTTCTTCTTTTCATAGAACAGACCCTTAACGGGCTACAGTTCGGCGTCATGCTGTTTCTGATGGCAGCCGGGCTGACACTTGTTTTTGGCGTGATGGGGTTGATCAATCTTGCCCACGGATCGCTTTATATGATTGGTGCCTTCGCAGCCGCAGCGGTGGCTGGTGCTACGGGATCCTTCCTGTTGGCCCTTGTTGCCAGTTTCGTTTGTGCAGCTTTTGCGGGTGTTTTGATCGAGTTTTTCGTGATCCGACGGCTTTACGATCGTGATCACCTTGACCAAGTGTTGGCAACCTTTGCTTTGATTTTGATTTTATCCGAAGCGACCCGCTGGGTCTTCGGATCGTTCCCACTTTTTTTGGACAAACCAGATTGGCTGTCAGGCACGGTGATGTTGCCCTTCGGAATTGAATATTCGCTGTATCGCCTCGCGATTATCGTCGTTGGGCTGGTTGTGGCGGCTGGGCTGTTCTGGATGATTTCGAAGACACGTATTGGCATCCGCATCCGTGCCGGTGAAAATGACCGCGAGATGATCGGCGCTTTGGGTGTGAATATCTCATTGTTATATACGTTTGTCTTTGCGTTGGGGGCAGCGCTTGCCGGTCTTGCAGGGGCGTTGGTCGGAGCCATCCAATCGGTTCAAGTCGGAATGGGAGAGCCTGTTTTGATCCTCGCCTTTGTTGTCATTGTGATCGGTGGTATCGGGTCGATCAAAGGGGCCCTGATCGGGGCTATTCTGGTTGGGTTGACCGACACACTGGGACGAAGCCTGTTGCCATCCTTTTTTGGGCTGTTCCTGGAGCCATCCTCGGCAATGTCGCTGGGCGCATCTCTGTCCTCTATGTCTATCTATCTGCTGATGATTGGCGTCTTGTTGTTCCGGCCCAAGGGCCTGTTTGGAGGCGTCTGAAATGCGCAAGGAAACCATATTGAACGCCGCCCTTCTTTTTGGGCTTCTGGCGTTCCCATTGTGGGCTTGGGTCGCGGATGAACCGTTCCTGATCACACTTACGACGCGGGCCATCGTCTTTGCGATTGCGGGTGTCGGGTTGAACTTTGCCCTTGGCTTTGGCGGATTGGTCAGCCTGGGTCATGCGGCCTTCTTTGGGCTTGGTGGCTATGTGATGGGCGTTCTGGCGTTTCACGCGCAGACCTATACATCCGTCATGGACTGGCCCTTTGTCATCAGCGGCACCAAGTCCATGCCGATTATCTGGCTGGTCACACTCATCCTGTCGGCAATTCTGGCCGTCGGAATTGGCGCGCTGTCGCTGCGGACATCCGGTGTATACTTCATCATGATCACATTGGCCTTCGCGCAGATGCTGTTTTACTTCACCATTTCATGGTCCACCTATGGCGGCGAGGACGGCCTGTCGATCTATGTGCGCAACGGCTTCCCGGGCCTGAATACAATGGATCCAATTCAGTTTTACGCCATCTGCTACGTGATCCTTCTGATGGTGCTGGCATTTGTATTCGCACTCTCGCGGTCTTCCTTTGGGCTGGCACTCGGGGCATCACGCCAGAACGAAGACCGGATTCAGGCTGTGGGTCAGGTGCCATTTCGCCTGTATCTAACCGCCTTTGCGATTTCCGGAGCCATTACGGGCCTTTCGGGTGCGCTGTTTGCGGACCTCAACCGCTTCGTCAGCCCGACAATGTTCTCCTGGCAGACCTCGGGCGAGATCATGGTGTTTGTCATTCTTGGCGGTGTCGGGCGCGTGTTCGGCCCTGTCGCCGGTGCTGTTTTGTTCATCGTCCTAGAGCATACGCTTGGGGGCCTGAGTGAGTTCTGGCACATCTATCTTGGTGCCATCCTGCTTGGGGTCGTCCTCTTCGCGCGCGGCGGACTTTATGGGATGATTACCGGACGGGAGGTGGCCCATGAGTGATCCCATTCTGGATATTAGCGGTATCAGCAAAAGCTTTGGTGCCCTCAAAGTCAGCAACAACATCTCTCTTGATCTTCGCTCCGGAGAGATTCATGCGCTGATCGGGCCGAATGGGGCCGGAAAATCGACCTTGATCAAACAGATAGCCGGGGGTCTGCCCCCTGATAGCGGCACTGTTTATTTCGATGGGCAGGACATCACCGCGCTGTCGACCGCGGCGCGCGCACGGCTCGGGATGGGACGTACATTTCAAATTTCATCGCTGGCCCAAGAATACACCGTGCTTCAGAATGCTGTGCTTGGCGCCTTGGGGAACCGCGGCGATGTCTTTCGGTTTTTCCGCCCGGTCATGAAGGACCCTGATCTTCTGGCCACGGCGAATGAGGCGCTCGAATTGGTTGGCCTCGAAGACTTCAAGAGCTTCGTGACGTCTGAACTGTCTCATGGCCAACGTCGCCAGCTAGAAGTGGCGGTTGCGCTGACGCTATCGCCCAAAGTGTTCCTCATGGACGAGCCCATGGCGGGGCTTGGTGCAGAAGGATCGCACAGGTTGATGGGGTTTCTAGGTGAGTTAAAACAGAAAGCACCCATTCTACTGGTTGAACACGACATGGACGCTGTTTTCACTCTGGCCGACCGGATCAGCGTACTGGTCTATGGCGAGATCATCGCCAGTGGATCGGTGGACGAAATCCGCGGCAACCCGATTGTGCGAACCGCCTATCTGGGTGAGGAGGCCGAAACATGAGCCTGTTGAAGCTGTCCCATGTATCGGCCTTTTACGGCGCCAGTCAGGCCCTGTTCGATGTTCATCTTAATGTCGAGGACGGTCAGGTGTTGGCAATGATGGGCCGCAACGGAATGGGTAAAACAACCACTATCAAAGTGATTTGCCGCATGTTGAAACATCGTGGCGGCGCGGTGCTCTTTGACAACCAGGATATCAAGCGCCTACCGGCCCACAAGGTCGCCCGTTTGGGTGTCGGACTTGTTCCCGAAGGACGCCGGTGTTTTAGCAACCTGACAGTTTATGAAAATCTAGTTGTCGCGGCACGGCCCGGTGACTGGGATTTCAAGGCCGTCGCAAAGTTGTTTCCGCGCCTGGAAGAACGCAGGGACCAGCAATCGAGCTCGCTGTCCGGAGGCGAGCAGCAAATGCTCGCTATTGGTCGCGCGCTGATGACCAATCCGCGCCTGATGATCTTGGACGAGGCCACCGAAGGGCTTGCCCCCGTGGTCCGTCAGGAAATCTGGCAAGCGATTGCCCGGCTCAAATCGGAAACAGGAATGGCGATTCTTGTGGTCGACAAGTCCATTAAGGAGCTGTCGGCGGTTGCGGATAAAGCCGTGATTTTGGAAAAGGGCCAGTCCGTCTGGCACGGCGAATTTGCCGATCTGACTCCAGAAATCACAGATAAGTATTTGGGGGTTTGATCCGGTGAGTTTTACTTTCCCTCAGAAAATCCTGTTCAAACACTGCGATCCAGCAGGGATTGTGTTCTTTCCGCGGTATTTTGAGATGATCAATGATTGCGTCGAAGCGTTCTTTGACGACGTCATTGGTGTTCCGTATGAGGAAATTCACATCACAGCCGGCGTGCCGACCGCCGAAATCCGGGCGCAGTTCAAAGCGCCAAGCCGTCATGGTGACAAGATTGCCCTCGTGCTCGAATGTGTGAAAGTCGGGCGCAGCAGTCTGGATTTGTCGATCATCGCATCCTCACAGGATGGCGAAGTTCGCTTTGTGGCGGCATCAACGCTGGTCTATGTGGACAACACAGGACGGCCAACAAGCTGGCCAGAACGTATCAAAGAAAAACTAACAGAAGAATTGAAAGGACCAAGTTGATGGCAAATAGCATTATTCAGCCTGAAGGATGGGCCGAGGCGAAGGGCTACGCTAATGGCGTTTTGGCCAAAGACGGGACGCTCTATGTCGGTGGTCAGATTGGGTGGGATGAAACCCAGACTTTCCGGTCCAATGACTTTATCAGTCAGATGGAACAGACGCTTAGAAATATCCAGGTTATTGTGGAAAGCGCCGGGGGCGAGGTCACGGATATTGTCCGCCTGACTTGGTATGTGACCGACAAAAGAGAATATCTTGCGCGCCAACGCGAAGTTGGTGAAGTCTATCGTCGCGTTCTCGGGCGTCACTTCCCGGCTATGACAATGGTCGTTGTCAGCGCGCTCGTCGAAGACGAAGCGTTGCTTGAAATTGAAGCAACCGCAGTCCTTGGTAGTGCCGCATCGTGAAACGGGTCTTCGTTTGCGATTACACCCGAACGCCGATCGGACGGTTTGGCGGAGCGTTGTCCACTGTCCGGACCGATGATCTGGCCGCGATCCCTATAAAAGGCCTCATTCAACGTAATCCCGATTTCGATTGGTCAAAGCTGGATGAAGTCGTAATGGGCTGTGCCAATCAGGCTGGCGAAGACAACCGGAATGTGGCCCGCATGGCCGTGTTGCTGTCTGGTTTGCCCGTTACCGTGCCAGCCATAACGGTGAACCGGCTTTGTGCTTCGGGTATGGATGCAGTGATCAGCAGCGCGCGGGCGATCCGATGCGGTGAGGCCGATTTGGTGCTTGCTGGCGGGGTAGAAAGCATGTCGCGCGCGCCATTTGTCATGCCTAAGGCCAGTTCGGCGTATTCACGCAATGCCGAAATTCATGACACTACAATCGGATGGCGGTTCGTCAATCCGGTGATCAAGGCGCGATACGGCATCGACAGCATGCCCGAGACCGCAGAGAACGTCGCGGAAAAGTTCAATGTGTCCCGCGAAGATCAGGATCGTTTGGCCGTGTCCAGCCAGACTCGGGCATCCCGCGCCATTGAAAATGGCCGACTGGCACAGGAAATTACCCCAGTTGAAATCCCGACCAGAAAAGGTGAGCCGGTGTATGTCACGCAGGACGAGCACCCGCGCGCCACAAGCCTTGAAGAACTCGCCAGTCTGAGGGCGCCGTTCCGCGAAGGCGGCAGCGTAACAGCGGGCAATGCCTCGGGCGTCAATGATGGTGCCGCTGCGCTTCTTCTGGCTTCGCAAGACGCTCTGGACGAACATGGTTTGACACCCATCGCGGAAGTCCTCGGGGCCACTAGCGCCGGTGTTGAACCAAGCCTGATGGGCATTGGCCCGGTTCCCGCGATACATAAGCTGTGTCATAATCTTGGTCTCTCGATTTCGGATTTTGACCTGATTGAGTTGAACGAAGCATTCGCCGCGCAAGCTATAGCCGTGTGTCGCGCGCTTGACGTTGATCCGTTCTCTTACATCGTCAACCCAAACGGTGGCGCGATTGCACTGGGCCATCCGCTCGGCATGACCGGCGCGCGTCTGGTTGGAACCGCAGCACTAGAATTGCAGGAAAAGGGAAAAGAACTGGCACTCTGCAGTTTGTGTGTGGGTGTCGGGCAGGGGGTCGCGATAGCCCTACGAAAGATGTGATCTGTCGACACGACGATATTTCTCGGTCTGAGATCAGGGAACCAACTCTCCTGATACGTCTTCACTTGCTGCTGCAGCGGTCGGTTCTAAAATCCATGTCCAACATGTTCCAGCCGGCCGCAGCGCGAGTCTAATTTGAAATCTGCCGAAATCGGTAATATTGAATGGCCGCTCCCACGACGCAGGCCGCATCGCAGCAAGAAACTTGCTGCAACTGCGAGGAAAAGCTGCGTCAGCAATAGCCGCATGTGCATCAAGTGGACGGCGCAGCGAAGGTCCGCGACGAGCCGATGCTGTGGAAAAACACCGAGGCGGCCCAACGAGATTGTTTCGCATTCGTCTGACAGCACCATTTTTACTGCTTTGCGACATTATTGAACTTTGCACCCTTTTCTTTGGAGCGTTCCGGCTCCGCGCTTCAGTGGCGAGATATAGAAATGGTGGCGTTGAAAACGCAAAGAAGTCAAAATCTAATTTTTGTACTCATGTCGCGTTTTTGAGTGTTATTTGGTTGATTTAAGCTGACCAATTATTATTGGATTGGCTGTGGTTTTCATAACTGACCACGCATATTCCAGAGTTCGGGAAAAAGTTCGACTTCGAGCATCTTACGCAGATATTTAACGCCCGACGTGCCGCCAGTGCCGCGCTTGAAGCCGATGATCCGTTCGACGGTTGTGACATGATTAAAGCGCCAGCGGCGGAAATAGTCTTCTAGGTCGACAAGCTTCTCCGCCAGCTCATACAGCGTCCAATGCGCCCTCGGATCGCGATAAACTTGGGTCCATGCATCCATCACTTCATCGCAAGCTTGGTGTGGCTGGTCCATGCAATAAGCTTCGGGAGGAAAAGTTCGGCCAAGTTCCCGCGCTAGATTGTCCATCGCCACATGATATAATGATTTTTCTTGGAGCTCTTGACCCAACATGTGATGCAGCTCGGGTCGATGTTCATGGACCTTCATCATAGAACGGTTGCGATTGCCGAGGATGAACTCAATCAATCGATATTGATGTGACTGAAATCCGGACGATGCGCCCAAATCATCGCGAAAAGCAGTGTATTCGCTTGGCGTCATCGTTCGCAACACATCCCATGCGTTGTTGAGTTGCTCGAAAATCCTGGCAACACGCGTGAGCATCTTGAAAACCGGTGGAAAGTCACCTTGCGCAAGTCTAGCGCGGGCGGTTGTAAGTTCGTGTAAAGCCAACCGCATCCAAAGTTCTGATGTTTGGTGTTGGATTATGAACAGCATTTCATCGTGAGCGTCCGATTGCAGGTTCTGCGATCCAAGTATGGGATCAAGTGATAGGTAGTCTGCGTAGCTCATACTCTTGGCAAAAGACATTTTAGCGCCATCGTCTTCGGGGTCATAAGCCGTCATGGATAAATCTCCGTTTACATGCGCAGAGTGCCTCGGGCATTTGGCGATCCAAAATACATGGATTGATGCCGTTTGCTAAACTTCAAATGCAATGAAGCCAACATCTAGCGTTGAAGATATTGTTGAGCCAGCAGTTCGTAAGAAAAAAGGTGAGCGCCTCTACTCCAAATGGGTGTTTTGCTAAAGCTCATATTCCTTCTTTCTTTTGGACCTTTGTCACTCATCCGAGATTTGTGCAGCAAAATCCATGAATGGCGGGAAGCGGAAGTTCGCTGCGTTTAGAATGAACGACTGGTTTGGGATATTCTTGAACAGTGTGTTGAATGTCACTGACAACTGACCCTGTATTGTCACCGAGATTTGACCCGCTCAGTTACTATGCTTTGTTCGTCATGATGTGGTCAATGCTGGTGTCTCCTTTCGTTTTTGTTTCGCAATCTCTGAGCTGGCTTTGAAGCGATAGCTGTCATTACCGGTCTCAAGAATGTGGCAGCGGTGGGTGAGCCGATCGAGCAAGGCCGTGGTCATCTTGGCGTCACCGAAGACCGT
>Ga0307488_10001264_pt1 | contig 21110 bp, 12 predicted proteins | sample SB02metaG_FD_202248 | JGI IMG/M metagenome (GOLD analysis project Ga0307488, IMG submission 202248) | Sea-ice brine microbial communities from Beaufort Sea near Barrow, Alaska, United States - SB 0.2 | ecosystem: Environmental > Aquatic > Marine > Coastal | place: USA: Alaska | collected... | reverse complement strand
CAGCCACCTCAAACGTATTGGGCGTCTAAGAATTACTGCAGCTTGTACTCAACAAGGCCGAATCTGAAAATGCCCAGCTACTTATACCCATTAGCATAAAGTCTAATCTCGCCAGCACCGACGGGGGTTAAGCTAGTAAGTCACTGACATCTGGAAGTTCAAAATGACGGACTCGATACCCTACTTGAAGCTCATAGCCACATCTTAAGCCTTCAGTCCTTTCAAATTTTAACTAGTCAAACGGTAATTCGGACCGAAGCTATGGCCCAAGAGGCAGAGATTGCTATACGCATGCCCATGATACTCTTGATGCAATCAGCGGGCTTCAGGCGCACTTAGCAGCGAACATTGAGAAAAACGATGAAGCTGAGTCGAGCGAAAATGGTGTCCAATTAGACCAAAGTGACGTAGCTTCTTTTTTTTTCAATGAATGACTGGGGTAGTCTGAATCTCAAAATAGACGACCCGTCCCTTGGCAGAGCGCGAAAACTCAAGGATGTTACGCTCAAGAATGTGGTTTTTGTGAACCATTTCGAAATTTAAGGTTTTATACTTAAATATTTTTCGAGCTTAACTAGAAGCGACCCTATATTATTGTATTTTGAGCAATCAAAGTAACCAAGAATTCATCTAATGATACCGCTAGTGCTCTCTATAGACGATGACTACTCAAGTCAAATGCTGATGGCCGCGTATTTAAAAGACGTCAACTTTTGCCGTTCATTTGTTAGCAAAGCAAATGGGCAAGAAGCACTAGACTACCTTCAAAAGCTGACAAAAGATTCTAGCTTGGCAAATTGGCCTGACATTATTTTTCTAGATATTAAGATGCCTGTTCTCGGCGGATGGGGGTTTTTAGAATGTTTCACCGACCTCACACAAGATCTACAAAAAATCCCTCCAGTGGTCATGGTCTCAGCAACTAATACTGCCGGCGATATCTCCCAGGCCGAAGCCCACCCCCTAGTCACCGACTTAATAATAAAACCAATTAGTAGCACAACGCTAAAAAAGCTAAGCTCACTGCCTAAATTATGCGACTATTTTAGCCAAGAGGAAGTTTTATCTGCTAATCCAGCGTCAACAATTGTTAGCTGAGGCATCCATCTCTCTCCTAATTCAATACCCTAAAGCTAGCTGGCATTTATTACTGCTACTATAAAATCCGTCAATGTTACTGCTAATATTTGGATTCTTAGCCCACCATATTAAAAGATGATCGCCAAATGAAAAAAAATAAAGCGATTTTAAAAGGTGAATTTTCACTGACGCCACCGGACAACTCAAGCTTCTCAGAAAAACAAGTCACATTGCTGCAGGCTATCGATAACTTTGGATCTATTAGTGCGGCTGCCAAGAATATAGGCATCAGTTATAAAACAGCTTGGGATCGGGTTGAATCTATGAACAACCAGTCCGACCAAGCCTTAGTAAAAAGATCTGCAGGAGGAGCCAAAGGTGGGGGAACTATTGTTACCGAATTAGGTAAAAATATTATCTCAGGATTTATCAAAATTAAACAGGAGCATCAGCTCTTTCTACACAAGTTGAACACTGATGTTTCTTCTGTCGGCGATTTTTCAAATTTTTCTCGCAAAAACCGACTTAAGTCCAGTGCACGAAATCAATTCGGGGGCAAAGTTCAAAAAGTGACCCGAGGCGCTGTAAACACCGAGGTAGAACTAAAACTAGGTGACTCTCTTTCAATTATCGCCACCATCACCAACGACAGCCAGCGCCAGTTAAAACTAAAGAAAAATGATTCAGCAACTGCGTTAATTAAATCTTCTTGGATTTTGTTAAGCAACGATGTGTCTATAGCCACTAGTGCCAGAAACAATATCATTGGCCAGGTCCTGCGGCTGAAAAAAGGCGAGGTTAACAGTGAGGTTGTTATTAATATTGGCAACGAAAAGACACTTTGTGCAATCATAACTAATACCAGCGCCGAACGTCTTGGCATACAGAAAAATCAAACACTGCTGGCTTTGTTTAAGGCCTCAAGCGTCATTTTGCTTACAGACTAACGCACCACTGCTACAGATTTTATTTGAGCCCAAACTGCACTGCCTACCCGCAGCTTCAGTTCTTCGACGGAGCAATTTGAAAGCCGGGCAAGCAAAACACTCTCCCCTACTTTTAATTTTACTAAAGCCATAGCAGTACTATCTTTAGAAATTTCAGAAACAGTGGCCGGCAGCCGATTCAGTATGCTGCTATCTCTTTGATCACTGAGTGCAATGCTAACATCACTGGCAAGCACACGAACCCTGACCCCATCACCAATTTCGTCATTTTTAGCCTGAACCATGAGCGTGCCGCTTTTAAAGCTGACTTTGACTAACCCCCATTTTTCGTTACTTTCGACCACTTTACAACGCAACACAACCCCCCGATTGGTGCCAAGCTCTGCTGACAAGTCTAATTGAGTAATCACCTGATCTAGCGGGCCCTGCGCTGACACTTTTCCTTGATTTAGAACCACCAGATAATCTGCTAAACGAGCCACTTCGTCGTCTGAGTGAGTGACATACAGGATAGGAATTTGAGACTCCTTTTGAAGCCGCTCCAAATACGGAAAAAACTCCAGCTTTCTTTCGCTATCCAAAGACGCCAGAGGCTCATCCATTAGTAACAGTTTAGGCTGTAATAACAACGCCCTAGCAATAGCAACTCGTTGCCGCTCACCGCCAGAGAGCTGTGCCGGATACGATTTAAGCTGCGCCTCTATACCCATTAACTTTATAACCTCGCTTAAGTGAGCCTCCTTCGATTTAAGCTTTGCATGCTTCTGTGCGAAGAGCAGATTTTGATGGGCGGTCAAATGCCTGAACAAGCTCGCCTCTTGGAATACGAAACCTATTTCTCGGTGATGTGTCGGCACAAAAAGCGACTCGGATTGCCAACACTGACCGCCTACGCTCAAAAATCCGTTGGACTTTTCCAGCCCAGCAACACAGCGTAGCAAGGTAGTTTTTCCAGAACCAGAGGCTCCATAAATGGCAGTGACACCCCTTAAAGGCAGTGCTAAATCAACCTTTAATCTAAAGCCCTGCGTTTTCTTGCGGGCAAAGTTCAGCGATATCAATATTTGCTCACAATCGCTTAAGCCTTGATTATTAGAGCTAGAACCCGATTTCAAAGAAGCATCAATCATCTCGCTGCTCCCCCAGACCGTTTTTGTTTAGAGAGGTGTATACAATCAAAAGAACACAGAAGGAGAATAGGACCATCGCCGCCGATAGCCAATGAGCTTGGGCATACTCCAGTGACTCGACATAGTCGTAGATTTGTACGGACACGACCCGCGTTTGACCTGGGATATTGCCACCAATCATCAATACCACACCAAATTCCCCTACCGTATGCGCAAAACCCAGAATGGATGCAGCTATAAAACCGGATTTTGACATTGGAATGGCTACAAAAAAGAAAGCCCGCCATGGGCTCAACCTCAGTGTTGCCGCTTGTTCAAGAGGTCTATCCCCGAGCGCTTCAAATGCGTTGTGTATCGGCTGAACTACAAAAGGAAGTGAATAGAAAACCGAGCCAACAACCAGGCCCCAGTAGGAAAACGGCAGAGTCCCCAAGCCTAACCAGGTAGTAAATTGGCCAACAAGACCATTCGGGCCCATTGAAACTAATAAGTAAAATCCTAGGACGGTAGGCGGCAAGATCAATGGTAACGCCACCAAGGCGCCAACCGGCCCTCTCAGCCAAGACCCAGTCCGAGCTAACCACCAGGCTATTGGCGTGCCTATCAGCAACAGTATAAGCGTAACAGTTGAAGCTAATCGTAGGGTTAACCAAATCGCAATAAGGTCGGCTTCTGAAAACATTATTTTTCCCCAGGAGGGCTTATCTGGTCTGCGGGGCTTGGCAGCGGCCGTAGATAGCCGAAAGATTCAATTAGCTTGATGGCTGAATCACTTTTAAGAAATTCAATGAATTCAAGTGAAACCTTATTATCTGCTCCTCGCTTAAGCAGCAAACTATCTTGAGTGATCGCTTCATGATACTCGCTAGGTATAAGCCAATAGTTTGAGGCTTCTGCACCGTTTTGAATTTCTAATTGAGAATAAGAAACAAAGCCAACATCAGCATTAGCGGTAAACACAAACTGATAGGTTTGAGAAATATTTTCACCTTGTACGAGCTTACTTTTCAATTGCTCCCAAAGTCCCATCGACTCTAAACTCTGCTTAGCCGCTAAGCCGTAAGGCGCCAATCTTGGGTTCGCTATGGCGATAGCACTAAACGTTCCATTCGATAGAACATCCTCGTTATTAACGACAACCCCGGCCTTATTGCTCCACAATGCCAGCCTACCGACGGCATAAGTCATTTGTGAGCCGGCAACCCCGTAGCCATCTTCAATAAGACGTGTCGGCTTCAGCGAATCTGCTGACAAAAAGACATCAAATGGCGCTCCATTTGATATTTGGGCAAACAAACGACCAGAAGATCCATATACAACCGTCAACTTATGGGGGCTCCAGGCCTCAAACTCCTTTACTAAGGCAGTCATTGGCTTGATAAAATTTGATGCAACCGCAATCGTGGCCTGCCCCGCTGAGGCCTTATAGCCCCACGCCAACAAGCCGTAAAAGATAAAAACCTTCATTAAAAATGATGTCCTAAGAACCGACATGCAAGGCATACTTCAATCCGGTTTCACAAAGCGTTATATAATAGTTTATATAACGAAAATCCTCAAATATGAATGATTTAGCGATTAATACTGCCGCTAAAGAGCTTATACTAATCAATAAAAACGATAAAATAGAAAATCTGACAACGTGTTTTACAACAGAGCTAACGTCATACCCAACAACATACCTAAAAAGATAAGAAGAACAATATGGAAAAAATCAGCAGAGATAATTTACACCCAGTTCGATCTCTTAATTTACTTTCCTCTCAAGAAATCAGGGGCCTCATGTCATCTGAGCATGAAGTTAAAAACCTGTTTAGAGAGTGCGCATTAGCGGTACTCAATACAGGCAACGACCAAGATGACGTGACCAAGCTATTAGAAACCTTTCAGGACTTTGAAATAGAAGTATTCCCAAAGTCTCGCGGCCCTATGATGTCTGTAAAGAATGCGCCGGCATCTGCCTTTGTGGATGGCAATATGATTAGAGGAATTCAAGAGCACCTCTTCTCCGTACTACGAGATATTGTCTATGTAAATTATTCATCTATTGGCAACTACGATCTGGCCAGCAGGCGCGGAATAACCGATGCCGTGTTTGATATATTACGTAACGCCGATATCGTAAAACCTAACCTTAGACCTGACTTAGTGGTTTGTTGGGGAGGTCACTCAATCGGGCGGACAGAATACGACTTCACCAAGGATGTTGGTTACCAGCTAGGCCTCAGAGGTCTCAACATTGCTACAGGATGCGGACCCGGCGCGATGAAAGGACCAATGAAAGGAGCCGCAATTGGTCATGCCAAACAACAGCAAGAGCTGCGCCGGTACATAGGCATTACCGAACCTGGAATAATTGCAGCTGAAGCACCTAATCCCATTGTCACTGAACTAGTAATCCTACCCGATATAGAAAAACGCTTGGAAGCATTTGTGAGGCTCGCTCACTGTATTATTGTATTCCCCGGTGGCGCGGGAACAGCGGAAGAACTGCTTTATATTCTCAGCATCCTTATGCACGAGCGCAACCAAGGCCACCCCTATGGATTAATATTAGCTGCCCCAGAAAAAAGCAGCGAGTACTTTCAGGTGTTAGACCAGTTCATCAAGGACACACTCGGTATAGAAGCCACTAAGCACTATGAAATCATAGTGGGCGACAGTGAAACGACTGCTCGAAGGGCCAAGACCCATATTATTAATGTTAGAAAACACCGCATGAAAACCGGTGCAGCCTATGGCTTTAATTGGGAACTTTTCATTCCTTCTGAATTGCAAGCTCCCTTTCACCCTACCCATGAAAATATGGCAGCACTAGAATTAACTCGAGACATAAGCCCCTATCAGTTGGCTTCCAACCTCCGTAAAGCGTTCTCTGGGATTGTTGCAGGTAACGTCAAATCATTTGGGGTTAAGCAGATAAAAGAAAAAGGACCCTATCAAATGCAAGGCGATCCTAACATCATGCAAAAACTGGAAGACTTGCTAGAGTCTTTTGTACTTCAAAAGCGCATGAAAATTGACTATGCGAGCTACACTCCTTGTTGGTCGATTAAAGAATGAGTAAAGGTTAGGAAAATCTACAAAAAGTTTACCACGAATCAATAGCGAGACATTCATCCCGACACCTTTTTAGATAAGTAAAACCTAGTCGATATGGAGGCGCACCAAGACTATAATTTAGATAACAAGCTATCAACAACACCTCAATGAATTGTACTAAGCAAGCTGATAAAGCTGGATCGCGCGTTTTCACTCTGATTTGATTAACGACTGCCGCTTCCACAGTCGGGCGGCTCTTAAGTCTAGCGCTACGCGAACAGAGCCAGATTCTCTGAAGCTATAGTTACAACGAGTCCACTGAAGGCCTCCATAAAAAATAGCGGTATCCAGAGAAATAATTAACGACATTAACAACGAGTACTCAGGCAGAAATGGCAGCATTGATTTTGAGTTTGGTTTTTCTCAAAGAGAAGAGTAGTGTCCACCTCAGCGACGTAATTTCTGGTGCTATCTACGCCATTTGGCCGCGAGATGACGGCCCAACCACAGGAAAAACCTATATCCTGCGTAACGATAATATTAGCGCACCAATCAGCTAGATAAAGGACCTCAGTTGTTTGACTGACGGCTACTGCTAGCTCAATAAAAATCGCTGAATTCAAATATTATAACAATCACCCTATTGCCGCCTCGATAGAAAGCTGCAGCAGGTGCAGAGCCCAGCTTTTTGGTGTGTGCTCCAGTTTCGATAATGCTGGATTTTTGTCGATAGACGCTTAGCTGGCTATAAAAATAAGAAATTTGTCAGAGCCCAAGCTATGCAGACAACTCGCCCCAGCCAATTGCGAGCTAATACTGGTGAACTTGTCAACCGCACGTTAACTGCGAAATATTTAACGCACGCTCCGCTTAATTGACAATTATATTCGTTTGCACATTAGCTGCTGCCTTTCAGTTTTACTTCAATAACAGACCATCGAGCGAGCCTCAAGATCCGCTATCTAGCCAGCACCTCAATGCCATTGCTTCATTGAATGATGGCCTGACCGTGTTTGGTGAAATAAGCTTAACTGCTGGCAAAGGCCAAAACCCAGAACTTCTCTTTTATCTGTAAAGACTCATTTGAGCCTAATCGACTAACAGATAACAGATAACAGATAACAGATAACAGGGATGAGATTCGAGTAATAAACCAAATCCCCAGAACCATGGTCACAAAGCCATCTACGTAACCCGCAAAAGTCCTGAGTCGGTTACCACGTTAATCGAGTGAAGCCAGCAAGCGGAATAATGAACATGATATGCTCACATCTGGGCTAATTAGCAACTTAGAGCTGAGCACACTTAAACTTCGTTTAGGGCCCGCTTCGCCACAGAATAAAACTCTCATTTGCTTCTTTATGCCTTAGCACTACAATAAGTTAAGATAGCGCTATTGAAACTACACAGCTGTAATTAATATACATACGGGGAAGAAGGTCATCCCACTACCGCACCTTTAATTTAGCGGCTGCGACCGACCATTTAAGATTAGTATAGTCACCAAAAAAACAAAGAAACGAGGCAGACAGATGGGATTCATTAATCCAGTAAAAAACAAGCTAGCCTGGCCGACTTGGTTTTACCAGATGGTAAGCCGCCAATTACCACTCATTTTCATAGCAATTTCGATCACTAGCTGCCAATTAGCTATCGTTGACAAGGCTAGAGAGACTGTCGCAAGTGCCGCAACCGGAATAAAAAACATACCCTCTACCATCTTACCCAGAGTATTCGAGAGCACTGCACGAATTGACAAAAATTTTAGCATTCCCAATGCAGCCGTTGTTGCAGATGGAGAATATGCCATACTAAACGCCTTTTTTGCCACCAACCGAACCGTTAATAAAGAAGCAATCCCGGGCAAAATGTTTCGAGAAGGTCGCGGCAGTGATCCCGTTTTCGGCAGAAGCTATATCACCGTTAAGCGCTCAGGGGACACCTTTGACATTGAACCTAAGTCTTTGATCAAGGTAGCCCTTCAGGACGCTCCTACAGCAGACGCAACTCTCTCTCACAACGAACTCATCTCCCGGAAAAATTTCTCTAAAGAACTAAACTCAGCAATGGAAGAATTTGGCAACAATGACATACTGATTTTTGTCCATGGAACAACGGTCAGCTTTGAAGATGCAGCCACCCAAAGCGCACAGCTAAATTATGACCTTGGCTTTACTGGAACTACTGTTTTTTATAGCTGGCCCGCTAGAGGCGACACTGCAGCCTATATTGTGGATGTAGAGAGCGCGCAAAAATCTCAACAACACTTTGAATCGATGATGAATGATATCCTCTATTTAACCCAAGCCAACAAAATATATCTTGTGGCACACAGTATGGGTGCCCGCTTGGTAAGCAGAGCGATGAAATCCGTTTTCTATTCAGAGCCTAGGTTTAGAAGCAGGGTCAAGGAAATATTATTGGTCGTGCCAGATATAGATACGACTGAATTCAGCGAGGAGTTGGCCCCTAGCATTGCCACAGAGTACTCACCTATTACTTTATATGTGGCGGGGAAAAATCCGTCTCTAGCCCAGTCTAGGTGCCTCAATAATCAAAAACTGGCTGGAGATAACAGTGACAACCTAGAATCTCCAATTTTCCCAATTAGCCCCGGCGAAAACCCAGCCTTCGCCCTTGCCAAATGCATCGAGAATTATGAAGAAGGCAGCGATGGAAGCGGCAGCATTCTAATATCCAAGCATGTAGAGACTATTAATGTAGGTGATGCTGATACCAGCTTCTCATCACATACAAATTACCTCGACAAAAACACTGTCGTATCCGATGTCAGAAATATTATTTTCAATAGACTTAGAGCCCGCGACAGACGCAACTTGATTCAGCGCAATACATCTGAAGGAACTTATTGGCAGTACGCACAGTAACACTTATACGCTAGGAATTAGAAGCTAGGAGGTAGACCGGAGGGGTAGAAAGATGGACTAAAAAAACAGAGATACAGAAAAAAAGCAAAGAAGCTTTGCCACTGAAGTCATATGCCATCACGACACAGAAGCAGAGTAAAATTATCCTCGTCGGGCCTAGCCACAACGTGAACCTGTGGTGATAATTCCCGGCAAAAAGCCAGCACTTCATCAAAATCTGCAACGTTAAGAATACCATCTAGGAAGTCCACTTTACTCAGAAGGTTTAAACCCAAGCCTAAACTTGCAGCATCAAAGAGCTTACTGATAGTTTTGAACAAATACTTAGAGTCACTGTTTCGGTAATTCAGAGCACCACAGCAAATAATATAATCTGTCCTTGGGAGCTCTACGGTATTAAAGTCTCCCAACAAAAACTTGGCATCACGGTGCCCACCAAAACGATTTACAGCCACTTCAAGAAAAGCTTCTATATTATCAATACCCGTATATTGAATATCGCCTTGGCCCTTAAGAAAATCGTATAGATCGCCATGACCACACCCTACATCCAGCACAGTGTGCCCACAAAAATCAGCTAATCCTGCAACATCCTGAAACCTTTGTTGCTGACTATCCTGGCCCTTCCACCCCAAAGCCTCGCTGGCCTCTACACCAAACCTTCCTATTCGATCATTATGATAGGCCCGAACAGTGGCCGTATCCTTAAGAGTCATTCTGACTCCAGATGCCCTGCTTCACTTTCCTTCTCAAACCTCGGAGCACTCGAGACTTTTGCTTTTTTATTTCGCGTTTCACATACCGGTTGCCTGTGATATTCGGGCTCACACTGACCGCTGGTGCGGAGCTTTGCAGAGGCACAATAAAAAACACAATAATTATTGGCAGCACAAAGAAAGCTATTCGCAAAGGGTTTATATAGGGATCGATGAAAGTACATGAAACCATAAACAGCACGAAACTAAAGCCTCCTAGTATCTTCGAAGTCATTAAAATCGTCGGTCGTATTGGCTCCCTAATCGACCACAACAGTATTAGCATCGATATCGAGTAAATCGCCGTCATAAAAAAGATCAGCCACAGCCTAGATTCAAAATACAACACCCTTATGCTAGCCCGCAAATTTTTCCAAAACCCACCCGCCGAACCAGCTTCATCTGCCATAGCAGAATTTAGGGCTCCTTTAATAGCGAGACTATTAACTAAAAGGCCCACTTCTGGGTTATCAATGGGAATAGGCCAAATAGCGGCACCACCAGCAGTCCTATCATCCACATTCCCGAAGGTACCGCGAAGATTACGTAAATCCCGAGATAGGAAGGTAAATTTATTTGAGGTGTCTTTTGCTGGAATTAGAATTGGGATGATCTTCTTAAGAACTGCTGCACTGTCATCATCTTTAAAAACTGTTTTCACGGATGCGGTAAAGCCCTGACTACTGCTCCAAGTATCCTGCTCTAGAAAAACTAAAACTCTTTTCACATAGCGGTTCATATGAGTCTGGCTACCAAGAATTAGGGGTTTTAGCAGCCCAAGGATTTCCTGCGTATTCTCTTTGTCTAAATCAAGCATCAAATTGATTCCAGGCACATCTCTAGGAAACGTTCGTTCCAACGCATTAGACAGCTGAGTAATAAAGCGAATGATAACAGTCAATTTAGAGCTATCAAGATCATCAAAATAGATAGTCACCCCGTCACCCATATTGGCTTTGCCAATAGTCTCCGAGCGGGTCGGATATATATACGGTAGATACTTAGAAGCAAAGCTAGTCAACAAACCTGGATTGAGTGGTATTGAAAGCTTGTCGATGATGTTATCAACTCTTGCGGTAAGTGTTGTGCCTTGCCAATTTTGCCAGTTGCGCGCGTGAATCCCGAGATCTATTTCCGTCATACGAATATGCGCATCAAGAATGAAATCGTTTAAAGGACCGTTCTCTCTCCAATCATCGTCATCTAAAATAGAACCTTGCTCATCAATACTGGTTCCAAAGTATGCCACGCGATTATAATAACGAAGATCTATTTGTTGCGGCTCACTGCCAGGTTTTGGCGCTGCCCAGCTTGGATAAAACCCATAGATAGAGTTAGCATCACTAATCTCACAGCCGCAACCAGGGAATTTCCATCGAATATCACCACTCGCAGCAGGGACGGAGACAGGAATAGCAGCTGCTGAGGAAGCAGGTACGGTTTCGCCTACGCTAGTTGCAAGCAACCCACTACCTGAAACTGGGCCAGAGGCGTCATAAACAATAATCGTATTGAGAATGGCGTCTAAGAGAATATTAAATTGGTCGTCCGGCAACTTGTTCTCAGCCAAAATTGCGCCAGCGCTATAACTCTCAAGAGCATGATTGACAGCTATTTCTAACAGCCTTCGGTTCGGATAAGGTATGTTTTCAACCAAGCGAAGTTTTAATCTCAAATCACCAACGAACCTATCGTCAGAAAGCGCGATTAGTGAATCAATCTCCCTCTGATTCCTAGCATTACGAGCCGCCAGCTCTGTACCGACCATCGACTTAAAGTCCTCGATGCCAAACAGAGTAATCAACAGCGAACTGTCCAATTCGACGGTATAACTGGAAGTGACGTTAATCAAATCCTGTTTGAAGGACTTTAGAAAATAGCTTCTAGCAACTGACGCAATGTGGCGTCTAATCAGCCGGACACTTTCCTGTGTTGACAGCTGCGTAAAGCTAGATTCAGCTTGAGGCTGGGGCTTGGACTCTCCTGCAGTCTCAACACCACTGCTTGAAGCCACAGCTTCTTGTGGAGCCGCCGCATCAACCTGCAAACCCTCCTTAGGCGACGCGGTCAAAGAATCAACGAGCAAGCCCCCAACCGTTTCGGTTATGTAAACTCCGTAGTCAGTTATAAAATCAGATTCACTAATGCTGGTAATATGTTCTGCTAATAGTGCGAAATACCGGTCATCCTCAACCGCCATATTAGCGCTGCTCACAGTGTTCAGGTAATCATCACCTAGAATTTGAGTAAGTTCTTGAGGAGTTGCTGATGACACGTAATATTTCCACAGAGTGGAAATATAATCACGATAGAGGTTCGAATAGTCCTGCTTGGTGAGCCGTAAAGTTTGAGATAACACAAACTCTGTAAAATCTTGGTCGGTCGGAGCCATTAAATAACTGGCCGTAAGCTCACCTAAATACTGTTTAAATATTGCCGCAAACTCGTCATCACTAATCTTGTCAACAAAAATGTTATAAAGTTTTAAAAACTCTGCATCAATTAGTAAATTGAGATCGTTAATGCTTATTTTACTAACATATTCTTTGATATAAGGATCATAGCCAGGCGCCGCCAGCGCTGCAATATAGTCCTCCAGAACAACACTGTTCTTAAGGTCGACTGCAAGCGCATCGGATTCAGTTGCAATTGTTTGTTTGAGAGAGCCAAGGGATCCGCTACTTATCTGGTAATACTTTGATATAACCTGGTCGTCATCTGAAGAAGAATCGGCAGCCAAGGCGTTCGAAGATAGACCGCAAGCGATAACCAAAGAACAAAGCGCTGAGGCCAGCATTTTGATAGTGTTAGACTTTAAAATACTCATGGTATCAACCTGCTCATACTGTTTTCCCTTCTTTACGCAATTCTCTGGTCGCGCCTTCTACCAGATCGTCTTCTAACATTACAGTACGCTTCATTTGCAGCGTACTGATAGCCCCATAGCGAACAACATTGGTGATAGCGCCTCCAGACAGCTCATAGCTTTCTGCAAGCCTCTTAAAAGATATATCTAAAGGCAGATTCTTAAGGTTCCCGAGAATACGCTTCCAGAGTAACAACCTATGCTCAGCGTCTGGCATTGGGAAGTAAACGACCGACTGAAAACGCCTCGAAAATGCCTCATCAATATTAGCTTTGATGTTTGAAGCCAGAATCACTACACCCGGAAAGTCTTCAACACGTTGCAATAAATACGAGATTTCTTGATTTGCATGGCGGTCATTCGAACTCGAAGCTTGCGTGCGCTTACCAAATAGCGCATCGGCCTCGTCAAAGAATAATATCCAATTTTTGGATTCTGCTTGATCGAAAACATTGGCAAGATTTTTTTCGGTTTCCCCAATGTATTTTGAAACCACCATTGATAGATCAATGCGATAAACATCAGCACCAACCGTATCACCTATTAAACTTGCGGTCAGTGTTTTGCCGGTCCCAGGTGGACCATAGAACAAGCTCCGGTAACCAGGCTTTATAACCTTTTCAAGTCCCCAGTCTTTCATTATAGTTTTAGAGTAATTAATCCAAGTAATGATATTTTCTATTTCCATCATAACTTCATCTGACAGAACAAGATCATCCCAGTTAAGTTTAGATGTTATTAATTTAGCTGGAAAATCTATACTGTAATCCGGCTTATGATCGAGGCCCGAGGTAAGCTTATTCAAATACTCAGTGCTCACTCTTAATGCGCCGCTCATAAACGGCTCACCTTGTGACTTGTGCTCGACAAATAATATGCCTTTTTCTATAAGATAACTTTCACCTTCAAGATAACGGGTCAATGTAAAGCGCTTTTTAAGGTCATGACCAGAGATTAGAAATGCAGCTGTTTCACAAGTAGGTAAAAACCCGCCATGGCTTTGCCCTTTCCAACCCCCAAACTGGGTAAATCCTCGGTCAAAGTTTTTGTTGCGTGTGAACAGAAGATCTAACAAGTCAGGTTTAATGTGAGGTATTAATGCCAAAATTAATAGAATCCGCTCATCAAAACCGATACCCGCCAAATCTATCAGCTCAGCGTAGTTTGACTCATCGCCTTGGTGATTAGGCGGGGTAATATCCGACACTTCCAAAATAGATGCATCCGAATCATCAGCAGACTTCTCATGCTCAAAATATAAAGCTATGCGAGCATCTAAAACAGAATTAAACCAAGACAATTCTCGCTCTAGGAAGCTCGCATTAACGTGGCTCTTGTCTGTGCTCATCGCCACTCCACGTGTATCGGACGCTTCATCCATCCGAGCTTGATTGTTGAAAAGCTCCAAGGAATGGAATCCATCAACATATCAAAAGCCTTTGACTGAACTAATAATTGCCATGAATCATTCTTAAGTTGTAAATGGGCTTCACGCTGGAGAAATGATTCTCGCAAACCGTCTATTGACGTATTTTTGAGTATAGGCCAATTGGCGACCACACCTTTTAATAGCCCCTCAGAAGCCTCCACTTCTTTGTCTGTGATCTCTATGCTCTTCACTATCGGTTTACCAGCCTCCACCCCACAGAGTACCTTATTGAGCACCAGCTCATATTCAAAACTATCCGTTCTAGAATTTAATAAAAACTGAAGTAAATGGATTCCTCTCTCAGCAGCCGCACGACTTTTAAACTTATTGTCTTTTAATAGATCCAACATTTCAAAATAACGTGGTAAATAAGGCGCGAGTAAAATCAAGCCTGCGTTATCAATGTAAATATCTTCATCAATTTTCGAGACTATATCCTCTTCATACGTATCGAATGTTGCGTCACGGCTTTCATCCAACGGTCCCACTGCTAGGTCAGCGTCTAGGACCGAATAGCCGCCCTTTTCCACATTAGCAGATGCCGATGATTTTAGACTAAGGTCTGGCTTGGGATTTTCCTGACCAAAGGCTGAATCACTGCCAAGTATCATGGCTATACGTACCGCCGCCACATGAGTAACCGGAGAAGAAATTGATCGAATACTAGCCGCCAGCTGATCGATAAATTCAGGTTGCGTTTTAATAGGACTTCGTTTGCCTAGATACTCAATGTAAAGTTTCACAAAGCTTATTTCGCTGAATTTTCGTCCTTCAATTACCATGTAATCGAAAATAAATTGCCATTTAGATAGGTGAAGTAATCGAGATATAGACGCCGTTGAAGAATCAATCTCTACAGCCGCCATTGTCATAAGGTCTGCATAAAGAATCACCCTGAAATACTCATCTGGTCGTAGCAGCAGCATTAGCTTAGCCAGCAGACTCTCCGGAAGAATACTAACCAATCGATCAGATCCTGATTTATCAAGCAACGATTCGCGTAACAACTGGGTTAGCACTGAGGGTTGCGTGCTTAGAAACAATTCCAACGTACTGACAATCATCATTTTATCCTGCTCAGCCAATTTCAGCTGCCCAAGTAAATGCGAACGAATAAAATCGTAAGTCTCTCTATTCAACGACAAAGGGGCCGAATCCCGCAGTCTCGCCTGAGAATCCATTATTTCTTTCTGCTGAATTGCCTGCCGCTCAAGAACACCAGCCTCAGACTGCTTTAGAGCGTTTTGAGATAATGCCAGAGTTGATTTTCTAGTTCTAAAAATGCCGTCTAGCTCCAACAATTTACTGTTTAGTAACGCATCGAGAATAGAGGAGTAGAAATTGCTATTAATTGAACTTACAGACTCCGTCTGTTTTAGCTTTACAATAAATTGTGAAAAATCAAACTGGCACTTCTCTCGCAGCCCCGAGATACAAACCAACAACAATTTCCTTTGCAGGTCTTTTGGTAATTGTGTAATGAGGGGGGATAACGACAATAGTCCGCTTTTTCTATCCTGTTCAAACTGCTTCAGTATTTCGGGAAAGCGCCCTACCATCTCTTCGATCTGCCTCATTTCGGCCACAGTAAAATCAGCAACCGCGCTGCCAGCTCCCCTCGCGATTGTCATCAGACCCACCGAGAAGTGATGAGTGCGCAACGCGATTAAACGCTTAACTGTTATATCTGAAGCCCCCAGCTCTTTAGTGTTTTGCAGTGACGTCCTATCCAAACTTGTATCATTGAATATTTCATCAATCCCCATTACTCGATTGCCTATCAGGCTCTCAAGAATGACAGCATAAAATTGGCCCGTTTTTGAATTCCGCGCCTCGGTTTCCTCTAAGCGCCTTACAAACTCTGCTTTTTCAAACGGGTACTTGTCTGCAAAGCTAAAGAAAAAGCAAATTACAAGCTTTCTTTGCAATGTTTTGGGTAACTTCGATACCAGTGGTGATAGTGCCAACATGCCACTATTCACGTCTTGATTAAAGCGATGCAATATCCAAGGATAGTTTTCTATCAACTCATGTATTAATCGCACCACATGATAAGAAATATTTCCTACTGTATTCGCAGCTTCCCCAACTGCAATTACCAGCTTTTCATAAAGCAGATAAGCTCTAATTAGCTCAAGCTGCTCTAACTCTTTATCATCGCCAGCGGATCGCAGCTGGCCTTTAGACGAACTCAATTTACTAGCAAACCGGTCGCCTTGAGAGCTTGCCAGCCCTAGTTCAGGCTTTCTCTGCGGACTTTGTTTTTCAGGGGTATTTGAAATACGCAGCTCCATTGCCACGTCATTGAGTAATAGCAAAATCTCCTTCTGCAACGGCTTCATGAAAGAAACAGACTGAATTGAGTCACGTATAGAGCGATACAACGACTGCAAACTGATATTTTCATGAGCAGCCATTTTTTTCAATATGCCTGCCAAATAGGTTTTTTTGTTAAAGCGACTACCTCGCTCCACCAATAGATAGGTAAGTGTGAACTCCCGAACGATACGTTTCGTCTTCTGCGGGACTTCTAACCTTTTGCCGTCCTTAAGGGCAAGCATTGTGGTGCGGTGAACAACTTCAGTAACAAATCCCCAATTGCTGGGCTCCACCAGACATATCAATTCTTTAAACATCAGGTTTGAGAAAGATTTAGCGATATTCTGACGAACCAACGCTGATTGTGCAGCTTTCCTAAGGGTACTAGCGAACCAGATACCGTGCCGACTAAGTAAAAGCTTCCATACCAGCTTAAGTTCTGACAACCCTTTCCCAGAGAAAGCCAGATTCAATGCTTCAACTGCCTCAACAGTGGGCGGCTGATCGGCTTCAATAGTGAAATATAAGTTTAGCTTATCGGGTTGATTATCCTGAAGCTGCGCAGCTGATTCATGTCCTGAGTAGTTATTGTTTCGGTTCTCAATACTTGCAACCCTTTTGCCATCACCAAACTCACTACCTTGCTCAACTAACAGTGTCAGTATCTCAGATCTCACTGAGTCATTTTTCGCTACAAGCTGTAACATGGCAATTAATGACTGGTAGAGATCTCCTGGATTAATATTTAAATGAGAGGCCATTTTAATCATCATACTGGCAATATAAGATTTGCGATTAAACCGGCTCCCCCGCTCGACCAGCAAATAAGTTAACGTGAACTCCCAAAGAGATTTCCTAGCGTCGGTCTTTTGCATGTGCAATTCCTCATCCGCTAACAAAGTAATTTTAGGCTCATTCACAAGCTGTTCTACAAATTTATAACTCAAGGGCTCAATAAGCTCTACGATGTCTTGAATCATATATTCTTGAAAGTTACGGGCTATCTTCCTTCGGACTTGAACATCCTGCCCCAAGGTAGTTATGACCTGCTTGAGCATAAGAGGATAATTCGACAGTAGAGATTGCCAAATTGGTACTAAACTAGTTGTTGACCCTGTATTTAGTGATTCGATTAGCCGCGCCCTATTACTGAGCAATACCGACCGAGATTGTTCCCCCTCCGACCGTCCTAAGGCGATCTTCAATTCAGAAAAATTAAGAGAGCGTGATTCTTTGGAGTAAAACTCTGAAGCCATTTCACCAACAAATGTCAGCAATTGACCTTGATTACCTTCCCGCTTCAAAAACTGCACGATTCGATCTAGAAACACCGGATAACTTTGTGGAACGTGAAGTGATACCGCTCGGACGACGCAGGCCAAATAATCTTTAACCCCGTAAACCCTTGATTGATTTAATAAAGCAAATTGAAACAACCCCACCCATACACGATCTTCAATTTCACGCCGCTGCACTCCAAAATGCTTGCTTGTGATGACCAAGAACTGATCAACAACATCATGAAGCTCATTCTGAGGCACGTTTCCAACAACACCCAATAGCTGGCACAATAGATCTGGCTGAAACTGCGAACAAAGCCTATTAAGCATTTCGTTACGATCATTAATGCCCCGAATGAACGCAATTAATTCGCTGCTATTGTTTGCTATATTCTTGTGAAGAAGTTTTTCTACATCATTTCTTTGTGTGAAATTTGCATTCCAGGGAAGTCTACCGGTTGCAAGAAACTGACAGAGAACATCAAATTCAGATCGCTTCACTGGCTTTTGATAATGATTTTCGGTTGCGTTTATTTGGTATTGGAGAATCTCATGTTCTAATGTTTCTCTAACTTTCTCTTTTAACCTCACCCCAAAATCATCGAAGAAATATGCTAAGGAAATCTCCCCTAGGTCAATTTCCAGCTTATCAAAATAAAGCACCGTATCAGGACCAGAGATTTCGTCGAAAACCTCACCGACGATCTCAAGAAACCGAGACTTCGCAAAGGTTTCCAGTTCGCTGTTCTGGGAGAGAGCTAGCTCTTCGTTAGCATAAGAGATATTTAAAACCGCCGATTCGATCAAATGCCTTTCGCTCATGCTGACTCCCCAAACACAGAGAACCACTCATGAATATCTCCGGTTGAATCACTTGCCTTATCGAGCTCCTTAAGCAGCCTCTTTAAATCTCCTGCTGAATTTAACCACTCATCATTATGGCTGCTGGTGGTCGGCTTCATCTTTTCCCAGCGCTGACTTACCTTAACGAATTCCCTCATATCATTGGGCACGACCCAGTGAAAACTCACGTTCAAACCAGCAGCTAAAAGGTCTTTAAGACCAGCCTCTACAATTTTTTTAACTTCATGGAATTGCGAATTGTATTCATTGACAACCCGGAAGGAAAACAATTTCGGCAGCACAATTGTGATGTTAGAGACATAGAACTCCCAATCGTCTTCCTCTAATTCACAGTCACTGGACATCAGTTGCATATGTTCCACAGTAAAGAATTTGAATTTCTTCAACTCTGATTGCAGCAGCTCAATACCTTTTAGATATTTCTGTTCTTCATCAGCACCCCTTCTAAAACTTAATTCAAGCTCTTTCCTCCGCTGACTAAGACGATCTACGTAATGAGACAGATCTTTTTCTACTGTTCCGGTTAGCGTACTCCACCCTGCGATTGGATCTTTAGAAGACTTGTGGCTAGCCTTTTGTAATTCAAGAAATCTAATAAGCTGTCTACTGGCCAAATCTAATTTAGTTGAATTTTCTAGGCTGTCCGGTTCTGTACAAAGCGCACTCCATTGTGAGTGCAGCACCTCAAATTCGCACATGCTCGCAAAGTCTAGCCAATGTATCTCCGGGTGGATGTGTGCGGGACAGTTACTATGAACTAGATCTTGCGCCACAGACCGAAACTGCACATCCGAAAAGCGCGCTGTCCAAGAAGGGAATATCACACTGACTACATTTGTGTATTTGTTTCTAGTTTCATGATTAAGAGATCCAAAGTTAGCAGGCCTCAGCAATATATGCTCAAGCACATGCATTCCTTCGCTCTCATTATTGAGGTAAACCATTAAGCGGCGCAGGAACCTTTGACTCTTGTTAGCGTGGCGTTGATCGACATCAGCCAACAAGCGTATCTGAGTGCTGCCCCCCGTGGCAGCGGTTTTTACATTATTCAGGGATAACAGCAGCTCATCACTATCGTCTTTGTGAGTGTAGTTCTTATCAAAAACACCATTTTGAAGCACTGACTCGCTAAGCAAACGATTCTTAAATGGATCTAAATCGAATGTGTTTTCACGCACCACACGATAATATGTCTCATCTTCTTTACTTGGCTCAAGCTTTTCTTTGGCTGCTTCTCGGGCTAATTGAATATATTTAGTCTCGAACAATGAAGAGGAATTGCCAGTTTGACTAGATTCTTGCAAAAACTGATCGTGAGATAATAGCGTCAAATCATGTCTAAAAATCTCTGACACTAAGGAGCACGGAGCTAGATTTCTAAACCCAAGAAACAAGCTAATTCGATACTGTAATCCAGAGACAAGCTCAAGGCGATTAGACTTGGCATTGCTGACCTGAGCGCTATCCGCACTAATATGGATAGTGGCATACATATTCTGGGCCGAGCCACGATCCCCACTCGCAAATTTAATTCGATTCAAAAGCCTTACCTTATTGAAAAGTATAAACTTCTCAAGCTCTTCATCGGAGTGATAGTAATTAAATGCCCTAAAATGAGCCTGATCAAAACTCTCCCCATACAAAGCCAACAAATAGTCCAAAAGCCTAGACTTTCGGTTAACATAATTATCTACTTTGCTTAAAATACCTTTTAAAATTTCTTCTGCATCTTTCGGATAAATTCGATCTAGGTTTGAAATGTCATCCCCGCTAAGAACCCCAGGACTATAGGTCGATTTCTTGCGCCCATTAACTGAAAAAAGTTGTCTGATTGAGCCTAGGTTAGCTAGGTAGTTAGACATTATTTGCTCAAACAGCAATAAATACGATTTCAGCTGAAGCGCTTGCGCTTTTCGTTCAGCTGAATAGCTTTCTGGCACACCAAACTGGTTAATTCCGTAGGTGTCAGGAAAGTGGTTTTGAACAGATTGGTAAGCGGCTAGTTTTCGGTGAGTCCCTTTAAACGGCTTGGACAGCAACAGGTCTTCGGATAGTGGATAAGACTTGCTCCCGTTGGCGAACCGCAATGTATCAAATTGTGCTCTAAACTCATCTAAAGCAAAAGTGGCAGGTCTACCTGATGATTTTACTACTATATTTTTAAATGCTTCAGCACTGCTTGGGTCAATCAAACGATACATACAGCTCGCCGAAAGTTTGCTTTCGTCCAATCCCTCATCAAAAAATTTTAAATTCAATGAGTCAATGTACTCAACACCATCGACCTCTCGTAGCGAAGATAAAATGTCCGACTCAAGAAGGCGCTTGTTCTTTAAGCTACCAGTATGAGCGACCTGTTCGTCCTCGATTAATCCTTTTTGCGTGTAGGGGCCTTCGAATATTTCATCAATGGATTCGCCTTTTAATAGACCCGCACTGAAAGGTTTATAAACAACCGATTTACTTAACTCTTCTGCAGCCTTATAAAAGACTTCTGCGAGAACGTTGGA
>Ga0307488_10001261_pt1 | contig 21132 bp, 25 predicted proteins | sample SB02metaG_FD_202248 | JGI IMG/M metagenome (GOLD analysis project Ga0307488, IMG submission 202248) | Sea-ice brine microbial communities from Beaufort Sea near Barrow, Alaska, United States - SB 0.2 | ecosystem: Environmental > Aquatic > Marine > Coastal | place: USA: Alaska | collected... | reverse complement strand
TATAGACCACGCATTTCAGGCCAAACTTCGCACAGACCGTGGCGGTCGCAACGCCGTGCTGACCGGCACCAGTTTCTGCAATAATCCGCGTCTTGCCCATGCGCCGTGCCAGAATGATTTGACCCAGAACATTGTTGATCTTATGGGCGCCCGTGTGGTTCAGCTCATCCCGCTTGAGGTAAATCTTCGCCCCTCCCAAGTGTTCGGTCAGACGTTCCGCGTAATACAGCGGTGACGGACGGCCCACATAATGCGTCCACAGATCGTGCATTTCAGCCCAGAACGCGTCATCGGTCTTTGCGAACTCATAGCGTTCCTGAAGCTCAAGGATCAGCGGCATCAAGGTCTCAGACACAAAGCGCCCGCCAAAATCACCAAAGCGGCCCTTTTCGTCAGGGCCAGTCATAAAAGAATTGATCAGATCGTCAGGCATTGCGCGTCTCCAGACTTCAAGTTTACAGGCTTTTTAGTGATGTAGCGCTGCGATGGGGGGCCGTAAAGCGCCTAGACTTGTGCAGCGGCCACAAATGATGCAATCAGGCCCGCATTCTTGACGCCAACCAACCCTTCTACACCGCTGGACACGTCAACTTGGGTCGCACCTGTGCGGCGCACTGCTTCGGCCACATTATCAGCCGTCAAGCCACCGGCCAACATCCACGGCACTGTCCAGTATTTGCGTCCCGCCAGTAGCGTCCAGTCGAACGCCAGACCATTGCCACCGGGCAAGTCGGCATTCTTTGGCGGCTTGGCATCGATCAGCAATTGATCCGCAACAGCAGCGTATGCGTCAATCTGCGCCAGATCACTGGCGTCAGCAATTCCAACGGCCTTCATCACAGGCAAACCGTAACGCGCCTTCACCTCGGCCACACGCGTTGGCGACTCCGAGCCATGCAACTGCAACATATCCAAAGGCACAGCAGCCGTCAGGCCGTCCAGGAACGTATCATCCGCATTCACAACCAACGCGACTTTGGCGACACCCATAGGCACGTCCACAGCCAGCGCCGCCGCCTCTTGAAACGAAACATTGCGCGGGGATTTAGGAAAGAAAACAAAGCCAACGTAAGACGCCCCAGCAGACGCCGCAGCAGCCACGTCAGCGCTCGTCCGCAGTCCGCAAATCTTGACCCGAATATCGTGTAACATTGGCCCTTAGCTGGCTTTGTCGAGCAGGGCGACAATCTCGTCTTTGCCCTCATGCTTTTGGGTCTTGAGGGTATCAACCTCACGCTTCAGGGCATCAACTTCGCGCCCCTTTGCACGGCCATCTGCGCGGATACGATGCTCACGCACCCATTCCCAGAAGAACCCTATCAGCAGGCCGATCGCAACACCGATAAAAATCGCCATAAACAACGGCATCTGAATATCGGGGGATATCCCTAACAGACCCGCCAAGGATTCTGGCATCGCGCGCAAGGTCACTACCCCACGGTTGGCCAGCCCAACAATGATAAGGGCAATAGTAACGATTCCCCAAAATGTGTATCTGAAATATTTCATGGGAGCAGTTTACTTCCCGTTGAGCCGGTCCCGCAAGAGCTTGCCTGTCTTAAAGAACGGAACATGCTTCTCTTTGACCTGTACAGCATCGCCGGTGCGCGGGTTTCTGCCCAGACGTGCGTCGCGCTTTTTCACCGAGAACGCCCCGAAACCGCGCAATTCGACTCGGTCCCCGTTAGACATCGCTTCAATGATCCGGTCAAAAATTGTATTCACAATCCTCTCGACGTCCCTTTGATAAAGATGTGGGTTCTGTTCGGCGATTGTATCAGTCAATTCGGATCGGATCATTTGGCACTATTCCCCATCAATTTCGTAGCACTCACTTTTTCGCGGGCAGTTGCACAACTACCTCTTAACAATAGACTATAGTTGGGAACTCACCGTCACGGAAGAACCTTATGTGGGGAATTATGCTGCATTTTTGTCGATTTTCGGCCAAATCAAGATCAAACACCAAACGAAACCCGTCACTTGCATGCCTGGCGGAACTGGAGCGACCGGTTGGCGCGGGTGATTCGACGGCCACCTGCCTGCAAAAATGAAAAACCCCACCAGCGTGTGCCAGCGGGGTTTCAAGTTTTTAATCGATCGATCTGACCAATAAGCGATGACTTATTCGTCGTCGCCTTTGTTCAGTGCTGCACCAAGAATATCGCCCAAGGATGCGCCAGAGTCAGAGGAGCCGAACTGTTCCACGGCTTCTTTTTCTTCCGCGATTTCGCGCGCTTTGATCGACAGACCCAAACGGCGGGTCTTGGCGTCGATATTGGTCACACGTGCGTCGACTTTGTCGCCTACGCCGAAACGCTCTGGGCGCTGCTCGGCACGGTCACGGGACAAATCGGAACGACGGATAAAGGATTTCGCGCCTTCATAGTCGACTTCGATGCCGCCATCTTCGATCTTCGTAACTTCGACCGTAACGATCGTGCCACGCTTCACACCTCCGACTGCATCTTGGAACGGATCACCGTCCATGGCTTTAATCGAAAGCGAAATACGCTCTTTCTCAACGTCCACTTCAGTAACCTTGGCATTCACGATGTCGCCTTTGCGGAAATCACCGATGACGTCTTCACCGCGGCCTTCCCATGTCAAGTCGGACAGGTGAACCATGCCGTCGATGTCACCGTCGAGGCCAACAAACAGACCGAATTCGGTGATATTTTTGACTTCGCCTTCAACTTCAGTGCCCTCTGGGTGGGTTTCTGCAAACACTTCCCATGGGTTGCGCTGTGTCTGCTTGAGACCAAGGGAGACGCGACGTTTGGCTTCGTCGATTTCCAGAACCATGACCTCGACTTCTTGGCTCGTGGATACGATTTTACCCGGATGTACGTTCTTCTTTGTCCAAGACATTTCGGACACGTGTACGAGGCCTTCAACACCAGCTTCCAGCTCAACAAATGCGCCGTAGTCGGTGATGTTGGTCACGCGGCCCGTGTGCACGGAATCGAGTGGGTACTTGCCAGATACGGCATCCCATGGATCATCCTGCAGCTGCTTCATGCCGAGTGAGATACGGTGGGTTTCTTTGTTGATCTTGATAACCTGCACCTTGATCGTCTCACCAATTGTGAGGATTTCGGATGGGTGATTCACACGGCGCCATGCCATGTCAGTCACGTGAAGCAGGCCGTCTACGCCGCCGAGGTCAACAAACGCACCGTATTCGGTGATGTTCTTGACGACGCCGTCAACTTCTTGACCTTCAGTCAGGTTGCCGATGACTTCAGCGCGCTGCTCTGCACGTGATTCTTCAAGAATTGCGCGACGCGATACAACGATGTTGCCACGACGACGGTCCATCTTGAGGATTTGGAACGGCTGCTTAAGACCCATGAGTGGGCCCGCGTCGCGCACAGGGCGCACGTCAACTTGTGAGCCTGGAAGGAACGCAACTGCGCCGCCCAGATCAACAGTAAAGCCACCTTTAACGCGACCAAAGATTGCGCCTTCGACGCGCTCTTCGTCTGCATATGCTTTCTCAAGGCGATCCCAAGCTTCCTCACGGCGCGCCATTTCACGGGAAATCACGGCTTCGCCACGGGCGTTCTCGGAGGCGCGAAGGAATACTTCGACAACGTCTCCAACAGCAATTTCAGGGGCTTCGCCAGGATCTGCGAATTCTTTGATATCTACGCGGCCTTCCATCTTGTAGCCGACGTCGATGATGGCTTGTCCCGCTTCGATTGCGATGACTTTGCCTTTGACAACACTGCCTTCTTTGGGTGTGTCAATTTCGAAGCTTTCGTTCAAGAGTGCTTCAAACTCGTCCATAGATACGTTCTGAGCCATGTGGCGCGGTTTCCTAAGATCGTTGTTGGCCGTGCGACTAAAAAGCCGCCGGACTTCGGGTTTATGTCCACCAATGCGGTGAACGGGTTCATTTGTCTCGGTGTCGTCTTGCATGCAAAGAGGGCCGGAAATTCCGGCCCTGCCAAATTGCACCGTCGGACTACGCTTAACGAGGCGGCGTATAGGCTGGTTTTTCGTTGCTTGCAAGGGTGGGGCACCATCAGCCGCTGGACTTAAATATGCGCGGCTGACGGCCGACTTTGTTGGTTATGTCACGATTGGCGTATCGCCACGCTCCCACAAGAACCCCTGCATTGGTTCATCAACCACTGTCTGTGCGAAATGGTTGATATAGTTAGACATTGTCTTTTGCGCGACCGCTAACACAACGTCCAACGCCGCGCGGTGGCGATAACCGGCCGCAAAAAAGGCGTCAAACTGCGCGTCGGTCATCACACCGCGTTGGCGCAAAACACGCAATGTGAATGTGCGCAATGCCTCCAGCTTTTCGTTCGGCAAGGCTGTCTCATCGCGCAGCGCCTGCGTGATGTCCTCAGACACCTTCATCATCTTCGCGATGCCTGTGTGGGCCGGAACGCAGTAATGACATTCATTTTCAACGTTAATCGCCTGCCAGACCACTGTCATTTCATCGGCATCGAAATCCGTGTCCGTAAACAGCTTGTGCAGCACCTGATACGCCTCAAGCACCTGCGGGCTATCCGACATCACCTTGTGCAAGCCGGGCAAACGGCCAAATGCGGCTTGCGATTTTTCAAGCAACGGCTTGGACCCTTCGGGGGCCGTGGTCAGATCATGGGATGGGAAGTCGGTCATGGGAATCTCCTGTTATCTGCATGTTCCGCCCTTTTGTTCTTTCTTGAACGATCACTCAAGTATATAATTGAACAAACACTCAACAATAATGTGAACCATGCCCCGCAAACCATCCTATGACCGCGAAGATCTGATTCGCCGCGCCCGCGACATGTTCTGGAAACAGGGCTGGGCAGGCACGTCCCTCAAAAATCTGGAATCGACGCTACACTTGAAACCGGGTAGCTTTTACGCGGCTTTCGGGTCCAAGGACGCGCTGTACCAGCTCGCTCTTGATCAATATGCGGCGGATAGTACGGCGACTTTGGCGGCACTTGAACACTCGCACGGCCCCTTGGGCGCGCTTCAAGCACTCCCGCGCCATGTCATCGAAAATGAAACTGCACCAGCACGGGCCTGTATGCTGGCCAAGACACTTCTGGAATTGTCGCCCCACGGCCACCCGCTTGCCGATCACGCCAACGGGCATCTCACACGGATGGAACACCGATTTGCGGACCTGTTTGGCAAGGCACAAGCGAAGGGTCAGATCGACACCAGTCACGACCCGCGCGGCCTTGCGCGGCGGTACCAGTCAGATCTGCTAGGATTGCGCATCTCGGCGGAACGTCCCAACTATGACGCCGCCGCAACCGCGCTCGAAATTGCGCAAAGCCTAAGCCAGGTTTAATTCCAACCAACAAGGATCCGGATCATGGCCTTAGGCGACACAATGGCAGACCAATCAGCTTGGCTCAATGTCTGGATCCCGATCTTGATGTTCGGCAGCTTCATACTGCCCCTCGCATTGCTGATCTGGAAGTCCAGCCGCATGGCAAGACTTGCAGCCATCGCTGCGGGCCTGCTCAGCTTTGTCGCCATAACCTGGATGTATGAACAGCTGGGGTTTGTGAAACTTCTAGGTCTGCCGCATGTGCTGTTCTACACGCCAATCGTGATCTATTTTATCAGCCGCTTGCGCAGTGGCGAATTGCCAAAAATTTCCCGTCGGCTGCAGATGGCATCACTGGTCATCATTCTGATATCACTGGCATTCGATTACATCGATGCCGCCCACTACATTCTTGGCAACCGAACCCCGCTGCCGGTGCCCGACGGGTTTGTGGGTTAGGCCGATCCATCACCGATAGATCGGCCTAACTGCTATTGGTCGATGCGTTCAAACAAAACGTCGTCAGTTTTGCGAACTTTCTTCATCTGAGCGAGCCAGTCGTTGGCCGCATCCCGCGTCCCAACTGCCAAAAAGCACACAGACCGCAGGTTCTTGTCACCAAGCCCCAGAATATCGTCCACAGCGGACGGATCGAAACCCTCCATCGGGGTTGTGTCGATGCGCATCTGCGCGGCCGTCAGCATCCCGAAGGCCAGCGCGATATAGGCTTGCCGCGCAGCATGTTCAAAATTCGTTTCTGCCGTGCGGGGCAAATACATGCCCTTAAGGTTGCCATAATAGCCCTCAAGCATCTCGCGTGTGCCGGGGCGTTCCTCGGCGTGATGATCGACCACGCTGTCGATCCGCGCGTCGGTGTAGTTGTCCCATGCTGCGAACACCAAAAGATGCGATGCATCGGTAACTTGGCTTTGATCGAACGACGCCGCGCGGATTTTGGTGCGCAGATCGTCATTGGTGATTACAAACACCTTGAACGGCTGCGTTCCACTGGATGTGGGTGCGTACTGGATCGCATCCAGAAGTGCTGCGATCTTGTCTTCGCTCACGGGTTTGGACGGGTCCATTTTCTTGACCGCATAGCGCCACTGCAACGCGTCACGCAGGTCATCAGGAAGGGAATTGGAATTGGAATCAAGCATATTAAATCCTGTCATGTCTCACGCACCGTTTAGTGCGTTCTGCTGCGACACCTAATCTGGCTGCGCGCAGGTACAACGGACCCCTGCAAACATTAACTGTGCGATTTTGCACGCACCCCTCACGTCGCTTCCCGTTGCCCAAAACGCACGGCGATCGAGATCGCGGCGTCATTATATTAAACATCGATCCTTGCGGCAAAATGGGCGTTTGCATCCATTCCACAGCACAACAATTACTAGCGGTCTGAATTGCACGTCGCGCAGCCCTGACATGTGGTCAATCTCGATCAACGCCCAACGCCAACGCATCCAAGCTTGCAATCTCAGGCATGGACCGCCCTGCAATCCCCTGCAAATCACCATGCATGCCAACCGTTGACGCGATCACCAGATCAATCTGCTTGGCCCGCAACGCCCATTGCTTTTCGATGAACACACGTTCTTTGCGCAGGTTGTCCTGCATGTCCTCGAACCGTTCCACAATCGCATCGACGCGCTGTTTGAACTGCGTTCCTGTCAGATAATCATAGATCATTTCCATCTTGGTTTCTTGCCCCATGGCGCGCCCTTTTGCACCCGCGACCTCAATCAAGCCGTGGCGCAGGGACGTCGCCAAAGGCACCGCATAGCGCGGCGCGCAGACCCAGATGCCATCGACAATGCCAAAGCTGTCAACGCCCTCCGGCAATGCCACGGACGTTATCACCGCCACCTCACAGCCGCTGCTGCGTTGATCATCGCGCAACTTGGCCAGCCACCCTGCTGTCCAGTTTTTCGTGCGTTTGCTTTCCCATAAAATACTGCCCGCAATCGCGCCTTGCGCCATCACATCCTGACGCACATCCGCGCCACCAACGCCCTTGGCGACTGGCGAAAATCCGTCCAGCGGAAACGCCTGCGCCAAAGTGTCTTCCAACACCATCTCGGCCGCCTCGCCTTGGGTTTGCATCGACCCCTGCTCAATCCGTTGTTTGAGGGCTTCAATCTGGCGGCGCATCCCCTCTTTTACCTGTGCATCTTCTGCGTCTTTCAGAGATGCCTTTTCCTGCGCTTCTTTCGTCAATTTCTCGGTCATGACGGCCCGCTCGGACGCGATCATCTTCTGGACGGTCAATTCCAGCTCGGCTTCTTTGTCTGCCAGAACCTGTTCGCGCTTAAGTGCCGCCGCTTGCGCCGCCTGCGCCTCCCGCAATTTCTGGTCCTGTTCCTTTACCCGTTCTAGCAACGCGACCTGCTCGGCGCTCGCCTCAGCCTTACCAGCAGCCTTCGCCAAAGCCGCGGCCTTGCTTATTGCCTGTTCTGCTTCGGCCTTGGCCGATGCCAGCTGTTCACCAAAGCGCTTTTCATTGTCAGCCAACATCGGGCCTGCCAATTGTTCTGTCAGGGCAAATTCATGACTGCAAGACGGGCATTTGATCGTAAAATCTGACATAGGACGCACCTTTAGGGAGTTTGGATTAAGAACAGCTTAAGTCGCTCTGTTAAGGCTTTGGATCAGGCACCTCAACCGGACCACCGGCTGCGGCCCATGGACTGAACCCCTCGCGCAGATGGGACGCGTCAAACCCCATGTCCTGCAATGTCGCGACGGTCAACGCCGACCGCCATCCTGATGCACAATGGAACACATATTTTTTGTCCTGCCCGAACACCGGCTTATAATAGGGGCTGTCCGGATCGACCCAGAATTCCACCATGCCACGTGGCGCATGCACGCTGCCCGCAATATGCCCACGCTGGCGTTCACGCACATCGCGAATGTCCACAATGATTACGTTGGGATCATCCAGCATGGCAATCAATTCCACCGTTTCGATTTCATCAATGCGCGCCCTCGCAGCAGCGACCATATCGGCGCTCGATATTTTTAGGTTTTTCATGCGGCTAACCTGCGCCACTGCCGCCTGAGCGGTCAACCCGTCCGTTGCACGCACCCCAAAGGCGGGGCATGGTGCGCGGATGTATCGTCTTCTCGCAGTTCTGGCCTTGTGGCCCACCTTCGCCGCCGCAGATTGGTCGCCGCGCCCGTCCATGTTCAGCTATGACGCGACGTTCGATCTTTGCACCGCTGATCCGACCGCACCTGATCTGGCAGCACGCTGTTCCGAAATCTTGGCCGCCGCCTACGTCCTGAAACGCGCGGTTGCGCGTGCGGCCACCAAATGCTTTCCAGAAAGCCTTTCAACCTGCACCAGCCCGTTTGAAGACGAAGGCTTGCCCGCCATTGCCGCGAAAATCGCCGTAGACGTCGGTTGCGATGCAACGGACCTTCGGACATTACCCGAAGACGACCCCCTGCCCGCGAACCACTGCATAACCATTGCGTCTGACATCATGATCGACGAAGGCGTTGTCCCGCTGGACTCCGATCTTGCGTGCGGGCCGTTTCAAGCTGAATGCTTCGACTTTTCGCACTTACACATGCTCCTATGGGCGTGGGAGGCTGACATGACCACATCAGACGGAATTCGAACTTCGGATTTTATGATCGCGTTGAAAGAAGCCTGCACAGAAGATTTCATCGACGTCGAACGCCTTACCGGACAGCCGTTGTCTTATAACTGCTTCGCCGACGGGGCTGCCCGCCACTGGGCCGACCTTGCCCAACAAAACCAACAGGATCAATAATGGGCGAACTAACCCTCATACGCCACGGCCAAGCCAATTCAGGCGCCACGACCGAAGAAGACTACGACCGCCTGTCAGCCCTCGGCCACACCCAAGCCGCCCTTTTGGGTGACTGGATGCGCGCCCACGCAGACCCGTTCGATCTGGTCCTGTCCGGCACAATGCGCCGCCACCGCGAAACCGCCGCGGGCATGGGGTATGCGCCTGAAATCTTCGATGAACGCCTCAATGAAATGGAATACTTCGCACTGGCCCGCGACATGCAGGTCCACCACGACATCGCCCCGCCAAACAGCCCCGAGGACTTCGCCATCCACATGCCCCAAACCCTCGCGGCGTGGGAACAAGCGACAATCAACGGTGCGGAACCCTTCGCGGTGTTCGAATCCCGGATCAACACTGCCCTGTCCGAAGCCGCCAAACCCGGCAAGCGCGTGCTGTGTGTGACCTCAGGTGGGGTGATTTCCATGGTCATGCGCGCGGCCCTTGGCCTCAGCACGCACCAAATGGCGCATATTTTGCTGCCAATCTATAACTCGTCCGTGCACCGCTTCGCGATCCGTCCAGAGGGCACGTTTCTAATGGCATTCAACGCCATCCCGCACCTTGATCCGCCCGCACTGGCAGACCACCGAACCCATCTTTAGATATAGGACCTAGATATCTTGGCCACGGTTCAATAAATCGCCGAACAATTCGTTATAAATTCCGTTTGAATCGCCGCCACCAAACACCTGCGCGCCGCCAGAATACAGCGTGCCATATGTGCGGGCGAGGTTCACCGTCTGCGCCAAGCCTGACAGAAACTCCGCACGCTCCAACGCGCCAAGCGGATGAATGAAAATACCCCAGACACGCCCCTGTGCTACGGCGTAGCGCGCATCCAACGCAGTGTCGAAATTCGCTTGCATCATGCGGTTCATCTCTTCGGGCGTGACGTCCTCGACGCTGGCAATCGGCACCATCGCACGCACTCGGTCCGCGCTTGGGGCCATGACGACCAGAACTGGGATGTCTTCAATCGTCAGCTCAATTCCGTTGGCGTTAATCGCCGCATCAAGATCAATCGCAAGGATAATGTCGGTTAATCGCTCAGGCGTCATGGCCGCGTCTTGGGCGAACGCGGGTGTGGCAAGCGCGAAAATCAGCGCGAAGGCGTGAAACATTGAACGAAACATGTGGGGCCTTTCGGTCTGGGTTACGTCACCCTACCCGACGAAGACCCACGCAGACAAAGCACATCGCAGTGACCGTTTATGACCGCGCCGCTGCCACCAGTGAAATCGCGCGGGCAATCGCTGCGTCCGCTGTCAGGTCCGTGGTGTCCAACATCACCGCATCCTCAGCGGGTTTCAACGGTGCTGTCGCGCGTTCGCTGTCGCGCTTATCGCGTGCCTCAACGTCCTCCAGAACGTCCGCAAACATCAAACCCATGCCCTTGGCGTTCAATTCATCCATCCGCCGCTGCGCGCGTTTGTCCGAACTCGCCGTCACGAACAACTTAACATTGGCGTCCACACAAATCACCGTGCCAATATCGCGCCCGTCCAGCACTGCCCCACCATCGCGCGTCGCAAATTGGCGCTGAAACGCGACCAAGGCGGTTCGCACGTCTGCATTAACCGCCACACGGCTCGCTGCCTGCGCGACGTCAGGATTTCGCAAATCATCGCTGCCCAGATCAACGGGTTCCAGCGTTTGCGCCGCCTTCAACGCATCCATGCCGTTCAAAACCTTGGCACCCACCGCGCGGTACAACAGCCCCGTGTCCAAATGTGCAAAGCCGAAATGCGCCGCCACGGCTTTTGAAATCGTGCCCTTGCCCGCCGCCGCAGGCCCGTCAATCGCAACAGTGAACTTCAAACCGACCTCCTCAGATGCACAATCAGCACCAATACGCATAGATAGAGTGACGCAAATTTCGCCATCGTCAGATGATGCGCGGCCGCAGCGAACCCGGCCAGCCCATCGCCTGCATCCAACAGGCGCAAAATCGCCGCGTTCTCAGCCAGATCAATCAGCGCATAGACCACCGCCAACCCGACCACAAAATAGCGCAACCCAGATCCGCGCCACCCTGTCAGCGCCATCCAAACCGCAAGCGCAACAATGAACACACGATCATACAGCCCCAAAACTCGCGCATACCCATCCCGCGCAGGCCCACTTAATGCATCAAGAAACGGCGCGATGCTTTGGGCGTCGTAGCCTGTCAGGTGGAAATCGGGAGGCCACAACCAATCTGCCCCCGGCAGCACCCAAAAATACACCACAGCACCCATGATCAGATACGCAAAAATCGCCGTCCATCCGGCACCTCTGCGCAGCTGTAAGATCATGCGTTTACCCGCACGATCCCCGCGCCAAGTTTTTTCATCAGACCTTCAAAAATGGGGAATGACGTGGCAATCGGGCCGCCATCATCCACAGACATCGGCGCATTTGTCGCCAGCCCCATCACAAGAAACGACATGGCAATCCGGTGATCCAAGCGGCTTTCAGCAGTGATCCCGCCTGCCACGTTGCCAAAGCCAAGCCCCGTAACGATCCACCAATCGGGGCCTTCATCCACGGTGACGCCGGCTGCACGAAGCCCCTTTGCCATGGCATCAATCCGGTCACTTTCCTTGACGCGCAATTCCTTGACTCCGCGCATGACGGTCTGGCCTTTGGCGAATGCCGCAACCACCGACAACACCGGATATTCGTCAATCATCGACGCGGCGCGCGCAGGCGGAACCTCGATCCCGTGCATATTAGGCGAATAGCGCGCCCGCAGATCGGCAACAGGCTCACCGCCCTCCTCACGCATATTCTCGAACGTCAGGTCCGCACCCATCTCCTGCAACGTGTAAAACAGCCCCGCGCGGGTCGGGTTCAACCCGATATTGGGCACCAAAACGTCCGAACCTTCGGCAAGCAATGCCGCACAGACCGGAAACGCTGCCGATGATGGGTCACGCGGCACGATGATCGTTTGCGGCTGCAATTCCGGCTGACCAACCAGCGTAATCACCCGCCCCTCGTCGGTGTCTTCAACCGTCAAATCAGCGCCAAAACCCACCAACATACGTTCCGTGTGATCGCGCGTCGCTTCTTTCTCGATCACCACGGTTTCACCCGGTGCATTCAGCCCCGCCAGCAAAACCGCAGATTTCACCTGCGCGGACGGAACAGGAACCACATAACGCACCGGAACCGGGTCTTTGGCGCCCACGATTGTCATCGGCAAACGCCCTCCAGCGCGACCAACGGCCACGGTGCCAAACAACGCCAGCGGATCGGTTACGCGCCCCATGGGCCGCCCGTTCAACGACGCATCGCCAGTGAATGTCACAGTCATATCGCAGGTCGCCATCGCGCCCATGATCAAGCGCACACCAGTGCCGGAATTGCCGCAATCAATCACGTTTTCGGGTTCGCCAAACCCACCAACGCCGACGCCATGCACCGACCATTCACCACCCCCATGGTTGATCACCTGCGCCCCGAACGCTTCCATCGCGCGGCCGGTATCCAGCACGTCTTGGCCTTCCAGCAATCCGGTGATTTTGGTTTCACCGACCGCCAGTGCGCCCAAAATCAACGAGCGGTGCGAGATTGATTTATCCCCCGGCACATGCGCCTCGCCGCGCAGCGGGCCGCCCTTGCGGGATGTCATCACAATTGGGTCACCATGGCTCGACATATCTTGTCCTTCAAATCAGTTGGCACCTGATAAACCGCTCCTTAGCGAAGGTCCACTTGTCCCTTCATCTTGGCCAGTACAACTCCAGCCGGAGGCATCCACGTTTACGTCTTGCGAAACGTCAGATAATGTGGCGCGCGGCCCTCGCGCAGGGCTTTTTGCTCGTATCGGGTAGAAATCCAGTCGTCCCAAGGCTCACCACCCTGACGGACCAAATCGAACCCCGCCTGCGGCACTTCTTCCAAAGTCTGGCGAACGTAGTCAACAATATCAGTGGCAACGCGGAATTCAGCGCCAGTTTTCAACACCCGAGCCAGTGGTTCCAAATGTTCAGGCGTCACAAAACGGCGGCGATGATGACGCGCTTTCGGCCATGGGTCAGGATACAGTAGGAACGCTTTGGAAATCGATCTCTCCGGCAGAACGTCAAACATATCGCGCACATCACCGGGGTAGATTTTCAGATTATCAACACTCGCCTTGCGAATTTTGCCCAGCAACATCGCGACGCCATTGATGTAGGGTTCGCATCCAATAATCCCCACGTCAGGGTTTTCGCCCGCCTGATGGATCACATGTTCGCCGCCGCCAAACCCGATTTCAAGCCACGTGTCACGTCCGGCAAACAACACGCCCAGATCAAGGTCATTACGCGCGGGGTTGTTGTCCCACGACACATGGCCCGGCGACAGGGCCGCCAAATCCTCGTCGAGATAGACCTCATGACTTTGCTTAAGGTGTTTACCTTTGCGGCGGCCATAGAAATTGCGGTGCGGGCGTTCTGGATGGATCATGACCGGCATTTAGCCACAGTCACGTGCGGGATCAATGGGGAGTGAACCCGATCACCAGTAATGTGCGCATACGCACGAAACATCCATAATTTTGCGCAGTTTACGCGTCAAATCATACTGATAGAGACAGGTTTAATATTTATAAAGGATTCAACTCATGACGACACCACATCCCGTAACCGCCTACGCTGCCCCCCTCGGTCGCATTTTCCTGTCTGCGATCTTCATCATTGCAGGATTTAGCAAAATCACAGGGTACGCTGGGGCGGCCGCCTATATGAACTCACAAGGGGTGCCCGGTGCGCTACTACCACTGGTCATTCTGGTTGAACTTGTAGGCGGCATCGCATTGTTGCTCGGCTGGCAGGCCCGCACAGCCGCGTTTCTCTTGGCTGGCTTCTCGGTTCTGAGCGGCACTCTCTTCCATTTCATCCCGTCGCTGGACCTTGAAGGGTTTGCTGCGGCGGCCGAAATGAACAACTTCATGAAAAACGTCTCGATTGCGGGTGGTATGTTGATGGTCGTCGCAATGGGTCCGGGTCGCTTTTCGCTAGGGCGCAGCTAAACGTAAAAGCAAACTCTCACCACCCAAGCATAAAAAAGCGCCGGAAAACTCCAGCGCTTTTTTTCGTCTTGAACGTCAGGTCAAACAGCCTTTTTAAGCGCCTCGACCAAATCTGTCGCTTCCCAAGAAAACCCGCCATCCGCTTCCGGTGCGCGGCCAAAGTGGCCATAAGCCGCCGTGCGCTGGTAGATTGGCTTGTTCAGTTGCAGATGCGTGCGAATGCCGCGTGGGGTCAGATCAATTACTTTCGGGATTGCGATCTCGATCGCAGAGGCTTCAACCTCGCCGGTGCCGTGGGTGTCGACATAAATTGACAATGGGCTGGCAACGCCAATCGCATAGGACAATTGCACCGTGCAGCGTGTAGCCATGCCAGCCGCGACAACGTTTTTCGCCAGATAGCGCGCAACGTAGGCGGCAGAACGGTCAACTTTCGTCGGATCCTTGCCCGAAAACGCGCCGCCACCGTGGGGTGCTGCACCGCCATAGGTGTCGACGATAATCTTGCGCCCCGTCAGACCCGCGTCACCATCCGGCCCGCCGATCACAAACTTACCCGTCGGGTTCACGTGCCAAGCGGTGTTGAGGTCGATCCACCCCTCGGGCAGAACCTCACGGATATAGGGCTCAACAACGGCGCGGACATCTGCGCTGGTCATGGTTTCATCGAGATGCTGCGTGGACAGAACGATAGATGACACGCCAACTGGCATGCTGCCTTCGTACCGCACAGACAGCTGCGATTTTGCATCCGGACCAAGGGTGGGTTCGGTGCCGGCCTTGCGCACTTGAGCCAAGCGGCGCAGAACCGCATGGGCGTAATGCACAGGCGCAGGCATCAATTCAGGGGTCTCGGTGACGGCATAACCAAACATAATGCCTTGGTCGCCGGCGCCCTCGTCTTTGTTGCCGTACGCATCAACACCTTGAGCAATGTGGGCGGATTGTTCGTGCAGCAGGTTCGTGACCTCAACCGTGTTCCAGTGAAACTTGTCTTGCTCATAGCCGATGTCTTTGATGCATGAGCGCGTGATGCGGTCGATGTCATCCATCATGCTTGCCAGTTTGTTCGGATCAGATAACCCGATCTCGCCACCAATCACCACGCGGTTGGTGGTGGCAAAGGTTTCAGCCGCGACGCGGGCTTCGGGTTCTATTGCAATCATCGCGTCAAGAACAGCGTCTGAAATGCGATCGCATACCTTATCGGGATGCCCCTCGGATACGGATTCCGAGGTAAATGTGTAGTTGTTACGTGCGATGAGACTGCTCCAGTTTAAATGTCGATCCACGTCAGGAAGCCGTTGTGGACAAAATACGTATGGTTTTGGCTATCCTTGGCGCTACTGTGGGTCAACGAAAAAGCGTCGGCGCGCCACCCCGCCCGCCAATATGCAGACGCTCAGCAAAACTGTCAGCAGCCAGTCGCCGTTCCGTGCATACAACGTCTGTGGCAATGCTGCTGGGACCAAGGCATCAAGATATGCCGCTTCGTTGAGTGGAAGCTGCGCCACAATATAGCCCAAAGGCGTGATTACCGCAGAAATTCCAGTGTTGGCGGCCCGTATCACTGGCAAACCCTGTTCAATCGCACGTGCCTGCGCCTGCACCAAATGCTGACGCGGGCCGGCACCTTTGCCAAACCATGCATCGTTGGTGATAATCAGCAACACGTCAGGCCGCACGTCGCCACGCTGCATGTCTTCGGGAAAAATCCCCTCATAACAGATCAACACCCGCACAAGACCGAGCCCATCAATCTGCATCATCCCGTCACCCAGACCGGGCGTGAACCCTGCGACCTGTTCAACCATGGTGCCCAGCCCAAGCGGTTCAAGCAGCCACGCCAACGGGATGTATTCACCGAACGGTACTAGATGGGATTTGTCCGACATCGCAGCCACGGTTTCTGGCCCCTCAATCAGAATGGCAGAGTTGAAATAATCCGCGCCCTCACGCCGTTGAATGCCTGCCACAACAGGCGCGCCCCGCGCGGCAATCGACATCTGTTCAATCCATGGCTGGGCGTAATCCAGCATGGCCGGAATCGACGTTTCAGGCCAGATTACCACGTCCGGTGCGGCCCCGGCTGCGGTCTGTTCAATCGCACGATCAAAGAACACCGCCATCCAGTCGCGGTCCCACTTCTGTTGTTGCGGCGCATTGGGTTGGACCAGTCGGACAATCGTTTGCGGTGTCTCGGCGGTTGCAACCACCCAGCCCGCAACCGACCAAATCATCAAACCGAAACCTGCGATAAAAACCGCTGCGTGGCCCGCCCAGACACGCCAGCGTCCAGCGGACAGACAATAAGCGATTGATCCAGCGACAGCGACCAGCACCAAGGATGTGCCATAAGGACCAACACTGGCAAACAGAACGCTGCCCGTGCCACCAATCAGGGTGTATGATAACAAGCCCCAAGGAAATCCGCTCAGCACGTGACCACGCGCCAGTTCCATCGCCGCGAGCGTTATCGGAAGCCACAGCATCACCGACGCCCCGCGCCCCGCGATCCACCGCGCCAACCAGAACGCTAGCGCCCAGAACAGCGCCAGGCCCCCCGCCATCAAGATGATCGCAAATGGCGCCATCCAGCCATGGCGCGCAACGTCCACCAAGAACGGCTCAACCAGCCAGCGCAGTGTCACGGCGAAATAACCCAGACCAAGCAACCAGCCGAACCAAACCGCCGCGCGGCGATGGCTGGGAACAATCAAAAACGCGACGATCAAGGTCACCGTGACGGCCAAAATCCCTGACATCCACACCTCATGACCAAGGGCTGCGAACGCACCCAACCCGATTGGCACGAGCCGCCGCACGACCCGTGGCAACACCGCGAACCGCGCGCTCAAATCGTGGGGGTGCAGCGTCATCGCATGCTCAACTTGTTGCAGATCCGGCGATGCGCACGCGCAACCGTTTGATCCGGCGAGGGTCTGCTTCTACGACTTCGAACTCGGGACCTTCGGGGTGTTGGATAACCTCACCGCGTGCAGGCACGTGGCCTGCCAGCATGAAGACCAAGCCGCCCAAAGTGTCGATTTCCTCTTCGTCGATCTCGTCATGCTCAGTCAGGGGCATCCCAATCTCGGCCTCAAATTCTTCCAAAGACGCCTTGGCCTCAACCATATAAACGCCAGGCTTTTCTTCTATCCAAAGCGCGTCTTCATCGGTGTCATGCTCGTCTTCGATCTCACCGACGACCTGTTCAAGCAGGTCTTCAATCGTCACAAGCCCGTCTGTGCCGCCATATTCATCAATGACCAGCGCCATGTGAATCCGCTCTGCCTGCATCTTTTGCAGCAACACACCAAGCGGCATGGACGGCGGTACGAACATCAATTCACGTGACAGATCGCGCAAATCGAATGTCTTGGATTTTCCGTTAAACCCGTACATCAGCGCGAAATCTTTCAGGTTCACAAACCCGATGGGCGTATCCAGCGTGCCATCAAAGACAGGCAGTCGCGTCATGCCATTGTCGCGAAACACCTGCACCAGATCATTTCGGCTGATAGTCACCGGCACAGCCACAATATCGGCCTTCGGGATCATCACATCCTCAACCCGCATACGGCGCAGGTTCATCATCCCGCGCGCTTCACGCGGAACGTATCCAACCACAGGGGTCACATCTTCGGGGGTGTCCGAGGGGCTAAGCGCCTCGACGATACGGCCAAAAAAGCCGCGCTCAATCGTTGGGGTGTCTGGCTGCGCGCTTTGCGCCGCACTAGAAGAACCGTCTGTCGTGTCGCTCATTCTCTCCGTATCCAATAAGGGCCGCAGGTTGCGCGCCCAAGAAGCTGTCCTTACAAATATGGGTCAGCGATGTCCAGTTTACCAAGAATTTCTGTCTCTAACCCTTCCATTAATGCACCATCGAGATCTCGCAGGTGATCAAACCCCAACAAATGAAGGGTTCCGTGCACAATAAGGTGCGTCACATGGTCCGCAAAAGGCATGCCCGATTGGGCGGCTTCACGCGCACAGGTATCATACGAAATCGCGATATCGCCCAATTCGGCGTCTTGCGGCAATTGCGGCTGCATTGGCATGTCACCATCAACCTCAGCGCTGCGTTCGTTTGATGGCCACGACAACACGTTCGTCGGCGTGCCTTTTTGGCGAAAATCGGCGTTCAACGCACAGATGCGGGTGTCATCACAGGCCAAAAGGCAAATCTCAAACGCCGCTGCCTCCAGTCCAACACCTGACAGTGAGGCGCGTGCTGCACGATCAGCCAAGGCGTCCAGCCCAAACCAGCGATTGTCCTCGATTACACACTCGACAGTCACGTCGCGGGTTCATCCGCTTCATAGGCTTCGATAATCGCCGCCACGAGAGGATGGCGCACCACGTCCTTGGATGTGAAGTAATTGAAGTCAATCTTCGGGATATGCGACAGCAGCCGTTCGGCGTCGCGAAGGCCAGAACTGACACCGCGCGGCAAATCTATCTGGGTTCGATCGCCGGTGATGACCATGCGTGACCCCTCGCCCAGACGGGTCAGGAACATCTTCATTTGCATCGTCGTGGCATTCTGCGCCTCGTCCAGCACCACAAACGCGTGGCTCAACGTGCGGCCCCGCATAAACGCGAGCGGCGCAATTTCGATCTTCTTTTCCTCGATCAGCTTTTCCACCTGCTTTTTCGGCAGAAAATCATCCAGCGCATCATAAAGCGGCTGCATATATGGATCGACTTTGTCTTTCATGTCCCCTGGAAGATAGCCGAGCTTTTCACCCGCCTCCACGGCTGGACGCGACAGGATAATCTTGTCCACATGCCCACCGATAAACAGATTCACTCCGACCGCGACAGCCAGATAGGTCTTACCCGTACCGGCGGGACCAATGCCGAATGCCAGCTCATTCTTGAACAGCGATTGCACGTAGGCCTTTTGTGCCGCCGTGCGCGGCTCGACCATTTTCTTGCGGGTTTTGATCTCGACACGATCACCGACACCCAGATCCATTTGATCCCCGACAGGCGTGCCCGTCCCTTTTTCGGACGCGCCCATGCGGACCTCTCGGTCGATGTCTCCCGGCTCGACCGCGCGCCCTGCCTCAAGGCGCTCATACAATGCGGTCAGAACCTCACCGGCTTCCTTGGACGCATCGGGATCGCCGTGAATGGACAGATGATTCCCCCGCCTCACAACCTGCACGCCTAGCTTCACTTCAACATCCGCAAGGTTGCGGTCATGCTCTCCACACAGGTCAATCAGTAAAAAATTATCCGGAAATTCAAGCACCACAGGTGCTGCGTCCAGTTCGTATGCGGTTGGGGGCGTTGTGGTAATGGCCAATCAACTCTCCAAAATTCGGGGTTTATCCAATGGTGGCAACTCGCGCGCCAACGCGCAAGCGCATTTGACCTTAGTTAGAACGAAAAATGGCGGCAGACAGTGCTGCAACCCTATGGTTTTCATTTGCTCAAAATCAGAGCGTGTCACTAACTGTTGTGCCACCCATAAACTGCCCAACTACAGTCGACGGAGGTTGCACACCGGAACAAACCGGACGACCATCGGGTGTCAGACGTTCGAACAGATAACCTTCAAGCCCATCGTCGATGATCCAATGGTCACAGCCATTGGGATCGACCCAGATGCCCCCGACATGCTGCGTTAGGCTATTGGCGTCAAATCCGGCGTCGACCCAGCGTTCGGACCCGGTACGCTGACCGTTGCCACATCCTGATACTGCAAGGCCCATGATTGTCACAGCAGTTATTTAAAGTATTTTCATCTTTTCTGCTCCTTAGCAAATGCAATAAATTTTTACGCGGCGATTTTCCGCACGACCGGCACTGGTGGCGTTAGTCGCGGTTGGGCATTGTTCACCAAAGCAACGAACGTCAACGACCCGTGTGCCAGCATCCTGTGCAATCCCAGCGACCATATTGGCGCGGCGGTTAGACAGGTTGATGTTATATTCGTCAGACGCGATGCCGTCGGTGTGCCCGTCGATCAGGAACCCGAATGCATCCGCTTTCTGGAAAAACGCCATCAAACGCTACTTGTCGGAATTGAAAACCAAAGGCTCATCGTTCTCGAACAGCGTGTCCGTCGGAATCACACCGCAAATCTGGCTGCGCATACACAGCGGCGAACCATCACGGTTCCAGCGCGGCTACATCTAGCCCTCGGCGCCATCGTCCATCAACCAGTGAGTGCAACCATCGGGGTCGACCCAGATGGTCGGCTCATAGCTTTCTCCGGTGATTGCCTGTTGTGCAGCGGAAGGTGTCGCCATCATCAGCACCCCCGTGAACGCGGCAGCAAGCCCCGTCAGCACTTTTGTGTCAAATTGGGAGATAAAAACACTACATATTGTGCCCAAATTAGACACAGTATGTGGCTAAGGTGCGTAATTGGCCTGTGGGCAAGTCATTAACGCCACAATCGTCAACCGCTTAGACGCCACAGTTCACCCAAAGGTTGTGATCAACAGATTTCGCCACCAAGTGAATTACTTTCGGATTTTACAATCTTTACGTCGCGCAAATCGCCGATTGCCACATCTGTAGTGTCCGCAAAAACGGCGTGCAGGTATTCGGATTTACCGATCATCTGCCCCGACTCGCGGCCCTTCTTTTCGAACAACACCTTCACTGTGCGCCCGATCATCGACGCCTGAATCGCGCGTTGTTGATCCCCAAGAAGCGCCTGAAGCCGATGCAAACGCTCCAGCTTCACGTCCTCATCGACCTGCGCACGTTCCGCTGCAGGCGTGCCCGGGCGGGTGGAATATTTAAACGAATAGGCCTGCCCGTAGCCAACCGTGCGGACCAAATCCATAGTGTCCTCGAAATCAGCCTCGGTCTCTCCAGGGAAACCGACAATGAAATCGCCAGACAACAGTAAATCAGGGCGCGCCGCGCGAATCCGTTCGATCAGGGCGAAATACTGGTCGCGCGTGTGCTTGCGGTTCATCGCCTTCAGCACTTTGTCCGACCCCGATTGCACTGGCAAATGCAGATAGGGCATC
>Ga0307488_10001260_pt1 | contig 21140 bp, 19 predicted proteins | sample SB02metaG_FD_202248 | JGI IMG/M metagenome (GOLD analysis project Ga0307488, IMG submission 202248) | Sea-ice brine microbial communities from Beaufort Sea near Barrow, Alaska, United States - SB 0.2 | ecosystem: Environmental > Aquatic > Marine > Coastal | place: USA: Alaska | collected... | reverse complement strand
TGCTGCTGACGCTGTTTTTCCGATACATGCGACCGCTTGTAGAAGCAGGAAGGGTTTACGCGGCCGTTCCTCCGCTTCACCGAGTCGAGACGGCAGGCCGCAACAAAGAAGTTATTTACACCTACTCGCAGCAGGAGTTGACGGACCTTCTTAGGAGCCTTGAGAAGGCTGGAAAAACTTATAAGCAGCCGATTCAACGCTATAAAGGACTCGGAGAAATGGATGCAGATCAGCTGGCTGAGACCACGATGCAGCCGGCCAACCGAATGCTTCGTCGCATCACGGCGGTTGATGCTGCTGCTGGGGAGCGCACTTTCGAACTACTAATGGGTAACGAAGTAGCTCCAAGGCGAGACTTTATTGTTGACTCAGCGGACGATTTTGACAGAGAGAAAATCGACGCTTAGTAGGCCGCCGCCAAATAGTCATCGATTGCGACCCCGCTGCCATCCCGGCGTTGGTCCATCTCGATTACTGGAAGTTCAGACCCATCGAGGTTTAGCAGTACTGGACTCGGAGAACTGAGGGCTGCGAAATATAACTGGTCCTGATTTTTCAAGAAGCGGTGACATCTAACACCTTGGGTTCCTCTGCCCTTCCGCGGGTAATTCGCAACAGGGGTTATTTTTATCGCCCCTGAGTCAGTGGAACCCAGAGCCAATGAAGAGTTCGCTGCCGTCACTAGGTTCGAACCCGATTCAACGATGCCGAAACTTATGACCAGCGATTCTGGCGATGAAATTCCCGACATGCCGCTAGCACTAAGCCCCTGCGGTCTCACCGATTTTGCAGGGAAGATCAATAGATTCGCGCTGCTCGTCACGAAGCAAAGCTCAGTGTCATCGGCGGCGACGGTGAAGGCAACTATTTTGTCTCCGTCCTTTAGGCCAATCAGTCCGACCTCTTCTTTGTCAGGGAAGGGGCCGGAGAGTCTCTTGACAACTCCGTTGGTTGTTCCTAGCGCGTAGGTGTCATCGCTCAACCAGTCCGCTATGCCAACCACTGATTCTCCAGACAGCCCAAGAAATTTATCTGCACTGGACGCATTTGTTGAAACACCAGCCGACATGGCCGGCAAGTCAGAAACGTGAACTCTAATTATTCGACCCTTGGAAGTAACTAGGCCAACATCCTTTCGAAGTGAAGTGCTGATACTAGTCCCGGCCACCGAAGCTGTCTGTGTTGAAGGTTCGGCGCGGAAAAGGTTTCCAAGTGCATCGAGAGTCACCGTTGCGGGGGAGTCCTCAAGTTGTGTCACCTGAACTGCTTTTCGAGAGATAGTAACTCCCTCTGAATCGATCAATTGAGTTCTCCTCGCGTCCCCAAATTCTGCAGCGACTTCGTCAAGCTCCTTGGAGACCAGTCGCTTTACTAGTTCGTCGCTACCGAGCAGTTGCTGGAGGTTTGCGATTTCCTTTCGAAGTGTGTCAGCCTCTGTTTCCAACTCAATCAGGCTAAATCTGGTGAGTCTTCGAAGCCTAAGCTCCAGAATGTAATCGGATTGCAGCTCCGAGAGATCAAACACGGTTTTTAGCCGATCGCGAGCAGCTTCTGCGGTGTCGGAAGTTCTGATCACCTCAATAATCTCGTCGATGTTGAGTACGGCGATCGCTAGGCCGTCAAGCAGGTGAAGCCTCCCCATCCTGCGGTCTAATCGATTCTTGCTTCGCCGGGTAGTCACGCTAATGCGATGCTTGAGGTAAACCTCCAGGAGGGCCTTCAATGGCATTTGCTGCGGTCGGCCCTCGACTAGCGCCACGTTATTTATGCCGAAGCTCTCTTCGATTGGAGTCAGGCGATACAGGGCGTCAATGACCGAAGCAGGATCGAACCCGGTCTTGAGCTCAATGATTAGTCGCAGTCCGTTTTCGCGATCGGTCAGGTCGACGACGTTGTGGATGCCTTCAAGTTTCTTTGAGGTGACCGCGTCTCTTATTTTCTCGATTACTCTTTCTGGGCCGACCAGGTATGGCAGTTCGGTGATAACCAATCCGGTGCGCCGCGGGCCAACCATTTCAACCGAGATCTTTGCTCGAGTTCGAAAAGTCCCTCGACCCGTCAAATAGGCCTCTCTTAGGCCATCGCCGACCAGGGCTACGGCGCCAGCTGGTAGATCCGGGCCAGGCAGGACTTCCATGATTTGGTCAAGCGAGGCTTCTGGGTTTTTGATCAGTAAGTGCAGAGCTGCAACAACCTCTTTCAAATTGTGAGGCGGCATGTTCGTTGCCATACCCACTGCGATTCCGCTGGCACCGTTGACTAGAAGGTTTGGGAAGGCGGCGGGTAGCACCGACGGCTCTGTCAGCTGGGCATCGTAGTTTGGTGTGAAGTCGACTACGTCTTCATCGAGGCTTTGATTCAGAGCCTCTGCAGCCTTGGCAAGCCTGGCTTCGGTGTATCTTGCGGCGGCGGGTCCGTCATCGAGGCTTCCAAAGTTTCCGTGACCGTCTATTAGCGGAAGGCGCAGTGAGAAATTCTGCGACATCCTCACCAGGGCGTCGTAGATTGCCTGGTCTCCGTGCGGGTGAAGTTTTCCCATGACTTCACCGGTAACCCTGGCCGACTTCACGTGTCCGCGGTCGGACTTCAAGCCCATCTCACCCATTTGGTAAATGATTCTTCGCTGAACAGGTTTTAGGCCGTCTCTAGCATCGGGGAGCGCTCTTGAGTAAATAACAGAGTAGGAGTATTCCAGGAAGCTCTCTTGCATTTCTGCAGAGACATCAATGTCTACAATTCGTTCCGATGTATCGGTCATGAGTCCTAGCTGTGCGAAACTTGTGGGGTGCCTTTGACTTTACCCGCTGTCCCCAATGCTTTAGGGAACATTCGCAACGTGTTCACATCCGGGCTTCTTTCGTTGCAGGGTCTGAGCAATCCCTTGGGTTTAAGTCATAAGCAAAAGGTGATTGTTATCTTGATCGACGGCCTTGGCGCTGAACAGATAATGCAGCGAAGCGGACACGCGCCATGGCTCAATAGCTTGCTAAATAAAAAAAGCATCTCGGTTTGCGGTTTTCCAGCGACTACCAGTGCGAACATTGCCTCATTCGCAACTGGCGATTCCCCGGGCCAACACGGATTAGTCGGGCACCGAGTCTGGGATAGGAATTACGACGAACAGATAAACCTCCTGGTGGGGTGGAACGAACGCACGGATCCGCTCGTTTGGCAACCTCGCGAAACGGTTTCTGAGCGCGCATTGGCTTTGGGATTGGAATGCAATGTTGTTGCCGCATCTGAGTACCGCGGCTCCGGCTATAGCCAGGCCACTATGCGAGGCGCCAACTTCATTTCCGCTGATTCTTGGCAGGAGAAGTTCGAGGCTGCAAGGACGATTGCAAATTCAAAGCGGCAATCTCTGACGTATTTGTACATTCCCGAACTTGACAAATATGGTCATCAGAGTGGTTGGTCAAGCTCTGGTTGGGCGGCAATGCTCGAGGAACTTGATTCAGCTCTCAGATCATTCTGTGAAAAAATACCAAAGGATACCGGGGTGGTGATCACGGCGGACCATGGAATGATCGAGACTGCCAAGCCAAGGCAGCTAGTGCTCGATGATTGCTACGAAAAAAGCGGTTCTGTAAAATTTGTTGGAGGGGACACGAGGGTAAATTATGTCTATCTTGACAACATTGGAGCTGTGGACCAGGTTGCAGCGGATCTCGAGCCTTTAAGCTACGCGTTCGACACCGTAAAGACCGAAGATGCCATTGCCGCAAATTGGTTTGGTGAAGTGCTTCAGCCAGCACGCGACCGATTACCAGAGCTCATGCTTCTGGCGAAATCGGACTTCACCTTGTATCACTCGAAATACTTCAAATCCAGGAGCTTTGACATGGTTGCGCATCATGGCTCGTTGTCACCCGCGGAGATTAGAGTGCCACTAATCCGAATCGGATTCTGAGTTCGTAGTCCCAAGAACAATCTCGTCCCAGCTTGGCAAGGAAGCTCTTCCCTTGGCTGTCGCCGGCTTTAGATCGGCCTGTTTGCGCCTAGTCCTAAGTTCTTCAACAAGGCTGTGTACTGAAGCAGTGCGTTCGGAGCTCTCCGAGTCTTCGGGTGAGTCTGGTGCTGATGACTCAGGCTCCATCTGCACCTCAGTCGGGATTGATTCGTGAAAAACCGGCGACGTGACATCTCGACGCGATTGTTGCTTCGAAGCATTCTGGGCCGCTTTATTGTTCGGCTCGAGGCTGCGTGAACGAGGATCGAATTTCCAACTCATCGGTTCTTGGCCATTCGCGTGGACGTGCCAAGTTCCCTCAGTTTTTAACACGCTGAACGTTGCTGACGGATCCGAGCGCGAGATTAAGTCTTGAAACCGCATCATGGATGCGCCGTCACTAACCTCAGTATTTAGGGCAGCTTCTAGAACATATCGAAGTTCATCTAGGATCGGGGCTGCGAACGGCCTAATTGCGTCAACGTCTTGCCCGACTTGGGTGGCGACCTCATCCACACTGTGTCCGGCTCTAATGAGATCTTGAACTAACTTAGGGCTGAAATCCGCTCCGGACACTCTTGGATTGTTTTTCAGAGCGTCCCTCATGGAATCGTCGATTGGAACTTGGAAGCGTTCTCCCTGGTCCGACTCGAGAATGATTGAGTCAGCTTCTCTGGCAACAAATCTTAGGTTCATGGATGCCTCCTAGTTATGAAGTGTGGCACTTTGGGGCGTTTGCTGGATTATTTCGCTCGGTGAGTTTGCTAAAGGATTTTGTCTTGCGGCGAGCCTAGTTTGCAAAATTTTGATTCCTAGGGCATAGTTCACGCCGAGACACCAAGAGAGGCGGGACAGCATGGCAACGGATTACGACGCAACTCGAAAGACGGATGACGACACTGAGTCCCTTGATGCCCTGAAGGAACGTGGTCCTTCCGCGGGCTCAGGCGGCGACGATGACGTTGACAACGCTGATGGTTTTACGATGCCGGATGTGGTCAACGAGGAACTCGAAGTTGTTGTGCTACCTCTTCAGGAAAACGAATTTACTTGTACCAACTGTTTCCTAGTCAAGCCGCACCACCAGAGAGCCTCAAAGCCTCGATCAGCTGCGGTTTGCATTGATTGCGCTGGCTAGCCCCGAGGGGTTTCTGGTACTTATTAGCAGGTAAGCAGTGGGGTCGTTTGGGTCGGTCACGGGGACTTTAACCATGAACTTAATGTCCCCTCTGATCACAAATTGTGCAGCCGGGCTGAGGCCTGGTCCTCGCTCTGTCTTCATCTGATCTCCTTCTAAACCGAAGGCTTCCCCTAGCGCGCTTAGCGGCACATTTATCCTGCCAGCTCTTATGTTTTCCGTGATCTGTATGGTGGGCGCGGAGAAGATTGACAGTAGAACGAGAGCAACTGGCACCAGCCCGGCCATAACTACAGCGCCACTCTGAGACACCGGCAACACCGACAGCAAAACAAGCGGGGCGGACAGACTCATGGCGATCAAAAAACCGACTGACGGGTACAAGCGTTCGAAATAGGAATTAGTAGGCACGGTAATACATTACGCTCTAGGCATGGATTTGGAAGTGCTGATAATTGCTCAAGATGGGTTTGAGCCGATTTACGCGAAGCCGGGAGATGCCGGCTGCGATCTTCGCTCAACTCAACAGCTGATGATTGCTGCAGGGGAACGGATGCTTGTTCGAACCGGAGTGAAGCTAGCAATGCCCGACGGCTACGTAGGGCTCGTTCATCCTCGGAGCGGTCTTGCGGCTAAAAGCGGAATAACGGTGTTGAATGCTCCGGGAACTGTTGATGCAGGCTACAGGGGAGAAATCATGGTGACACTGCTCAACACTTCGGATGAGGACTTTCAAATAGAAGCTGGTGATCGGATTGCACAGTTGTTGTTCCAAAAGGTAGAACGAGCCCGTTTTATATCGGTTACCGAACTACCCGAATCCAGTCGAGGTGCGACCGGCTTCGGTTCAACGGGGAAGGCGTGATGTCTAAATCGAGCCCTGTGGATAGGGATACTGCTGGCCCCTTTGACGTTTCAGAAATTGGTGTTCTGACGCCATACCTTGATTTTGGCTCCATTAGGTTAGCTCCTGCTCAGGGTATGCAGATCAGAGCCGACATTGACGACACAAGCAAGAAGGTAGTTGCCCTAACGGTTGAAGTTGAGGGACACCGATTGCAGCTGCAGGCTTTTGCTTCGACTAAGTCCGATGGCCTCTGGGAAACAACTATGGCTGCCCTAATTCAAGGCATCGCCACTCAGGGCGGATTGATGGAACCCGTCGAAGGAATTGTGGGTCAAGAGCTTCGGGGGAGTGTGCCGGCTAGAAGCGGGGAGCAGGTAATATCCAGACCGACCAGGTTCATCGGCGTTGATGGTCCGCGGTGGTTTCTTCGAGGAGTTATTTCGGCGTCCACAATCAACGAGGATGTTTACGCTCGACTTGTTTCGATTTTTCGATCAGCCGCTGTCAGTCGCGGTGACATTGCCATGCCTCCGGGAGAACTTTTGCCATTGAGGTTGCCCGTGAGTGATAAAAATGAGTGATCCAGATGCTGTCGCCAAGCGACTAGGACTGGAAAAAGGCGAAGAGGGCTTCGACCTGAACCGTCAGTCTCTTCTTGCCGGAATTGGTGGTCCGCTGGGTATTGCCGAAGCGATACTCCCAGCCACCTTGTTTTCTATTGTTTTCGCCATAACCGGAGAGGCGATAGCCGCTGTGGCTGTGGCGGCCGGAAGCTCTGCTCTATTCATAGCCATTCGTCTTGCACAACGAAAGTCTTTGATGCAGGCAATCGTTGGTGCTGCTGCAATCGCATTCGCAGCATTTTTAGCACTTCGTGATGGAGGGCAGGCCGCCGACTACTTTGTTCCGGGATTCTTTACCAATGCAGCATACGCTTTTGTTTTTCTGATTTCGGTGTTGATACGACGACCGATCATGGGTTACGGGGCACAGTTCCTTTTCGGCTTGGCAAATTGGCGAAGCGACAAAGCGGTGTTTTCCAGGCTTAGAACGGTGACTCTAGTCTGGGTTGGGTTTTTCTTAGCTCGTTTAGCAGTTCAGCTTCCTTTGTATTTCTCCGGTCAAGTTGAGCTTTTGGCCGCATCTCGTGTGGTCATGGGTGCTCCGGCATACGCGGGACTGCTAGCTCTTACTTGGATTCTGCTGAGGCGCATCGCTAACCCAATTGACGGTAGATTAGAGGGGTAATCTTCTAGGAGTTGTTCTAATGTCCCATTTTTCAAGCGCCAGCAATCTAACCGTCGGCACCAAAACCTACAAGTACTTCAGCATGGCAGGGTTGGACGTTCAAAAGTTGCCCTATAGCCTCAAGATACTTCTTGAGAACATGCTACGGACCAAGGATGGTGCGAACGTAACTCAGGCTCACGTCGACGCCCTAGTGGCATGGGATCCAAACAAGGAGCCCGATACTGAAATCCAGTTCAGCCCCGCAAGAGTGATCATGCAGGATTTCACCGGAGTTCCCTGCATCGTTGATCTAGCAACCATGCGTGAGGCGGTTCAGGAGCTTGGTGGAGACCCACAAAGCATCAACCCACTCACCCCAGCGGAGATGGTAATCGATCACAGTGTTGTGGCCGACGTGTCAGGATCTCCAGACGCCGCTGAGCGAAACGTTGAGTTTGAATACCAGCGAAACAGTGAGCGCTACCAGTTTTTACGTTGGGGCCAGACGGCGTTCGATAACTTTAAGGTCGTCCCTCCTGGGACAGGCATCGTTCACCAGGTAAACATTGAGTTCTTGGCTAGAACAGTGATGACTCGCGAGGTTGATGGCGAATTGGTTGCGTACCCCGATAGCTGCGTTGGAACGGATTCGCACACGACTATGGTCAACGGACTCGGTGTTCTTGGCTGGGGTGTTGGCGGCATCGAAGCCGAGGCTGCGATGTTGGGTCAGCCAGTATCAATGCTTATTCCAAAGGTCGTAGGTTTCAAGCTAACCGGCCAAATCCCAGTTGGCGCAACGGCTACGGATGTCGTGCTAACTATTACCCAGCAGCTTCGTAACCACGGGGTCGTGGGCAAGTTCGTTGAATTCTACGGAGAAGGTGTTGCAAGTGTGCCATTGGCCAACCGCGCGACAATCGGCAACATGTCTCCTGAATTTGGTTCTACGGTGGCAATTTTCCCAATTGACGATGTGACCTTGGATTATCTGCGCATTACAGGCCGTGATTCAGAGGAAATTGCTCTAGTCGAGGCTTACGCCAAAGCGCAGAGCATGTGGCATGACCCAAGTCAAGAGCCCGTTTTTAGCGAATACCTAGAGCTGGATCTTTCAACAGTTGTGCCTTCAATTGCTGGCCCCAAGCGCCCTCAGGATCGGGTTGAACTGTCCACGAGCAAGGCATCTTTTGAGCGAGACCTGAAGAGCTACGCACCTTCATTCAGTGCGCCAGTCCCAGTGAAGGGCAAGGATTATCAGCTTGATCACGGCGCGGTGACCATCGCGTCGATCACTTCTTGCACTAACACCTCAAACCCTTCGGTGATGATAGCTGCCGGGCTGTTAGCAAAGAAGGCCGTTGAAAAGGGCCTAACGGCCAAGCCTTGGGTAAAGACCTCCTTGGCGCCGGGTTCCAAAGTTGTGACCGAGTACTACAAAAAGGCTGGCCTAACGGATTCACTCGATCAGCTCGGTTTCCAGCTAGTTGGATATGGCTGCACAACCTGCATCGGCAACTCTGGCCCTCTAGCTGACGAGATATCGGCAGCGGTTAATGAAGGCGACCTTGCTGTGACAGCGGTCCTCAGCGGAAACCGAAACTTTGAGGGACGCATAAATCCAGATGTCAAGATGAACTACTTAGCTTCCCCTCCATTGGTGATTGCATATTCTTTGGCTGGAACTATGGACTTTGATTTTGAAACTGAATCACTTGGTTCGGATCAGGATGGACATGATGTTTTCCTAAAGGACATCTGGCCAACACCGGATGAGGTTCAAGAGACGATTGATAGCTCAATCAACTCGGAGATGTTCACATCTCAGTACGCTTCCGTATTCGATGGGGATAGCAGGTGGCAGTCACTGCCAACACCCGAGGGCGCACTGTTTGACTGGGTCAGCGACTCTACTTATGTAAGAAAGCCTCCCTACTTTGAAGGCATGAGCCTGACGCCTTCGCCTGTGACTGATGTTCATGCTGCAAGGGCCCTTGTGTTGCTTGGTGATTCGGTTACTACCGACCACATCTCACCTGCTGGCTCGATAAAAGCTGATTCTCCAGCAGGTATCTACCTGATGGAAAAAGGTGTTGGGCGGGTGGACTTTAATTCCTACGGATCCCGTCGTGGTAACCACGAAGTTATGATTCGCGGAACCTTCGCGAACATCAGGCTTCGTAATCAGCTGCTTGAAAACGTTGAAGGTAGCTACACACGTGACTTCACCACCACCGAAGGCTCGCAGAGCTTCATATTTGATGCGGCTGAGAACTACCGCGCGGCCGGCACACCACTGGTTGCAATCGCCGGCAAGGAGTATGGCTCTGGATCCTCCAGGGATTGGGCGGCTAAGGGAACAAGTCTCTTGGGCATCAAGGTGGTTATTGCAGAAAGTTTTGAGCGCATTCACCGAAGCAACCTAATCGGCATGGGCGTTCTGCCGCTGCAGTTCCCTGCAGGACAGCACGCAGCAAGTCTTGGGCTTGATGGCACTGAAGAGTTTGATTTCACGGGGATTGAAGAGCTCAACAATGGCAAGACACCTAAGACCGTTCACGTGGTGGCCAGGCCGACAGCGCACTCAGCTGAAGGTAAGGCAGTTATCGAGTTTGACGCGGTTGTTCGAATCGATACTCCGGGCGAAGCCGACTACTTCCGTAATGGCGGTATTTTGCAGTACGTTCTTCGTTCTTTGGTGGCCTAGGAATACTTCAAGTCAACGAATGTTGGGAACCAAATGAGTCTTTTAGCTGGAATCAAATCTCCTAGTGATCTCGAAGCGTTGTCGGCAACCCAGTTGGTGGAGTTGTGCCAGGAAGTAAGAGAACACTTAGTCGATTCAGTTTCTAAAACTGGTGGTCACTTGGGTCCCAACTTGGGCGTTGTCGAAATTACAGTCGCACTTCACAGGGTTTTTGACTCTCCCAAAGATTCGATAGTTTTCGACACCGGACATCAAAGCTATGTCCACAAACTACTGACCGGCCGTCAGGATCTATCGACTCTTCGTCAAAAGGGCGGCATCGCAGGCTACCCGCAGCGTTCTGAGAGCGAACATGACATCGTGGAGTCATCACATGCATCATCCTCTTTGAGCTGGGCAGACGGTATCTCAAGGGCGTATAAAGCTACCAATCAGCTCGACAGGCACGTTGTCGCGGTAATTGGCGACGGCGCTTTGACCGGAGGCATGTCCTGGGAGGCACTCAATAACATCACGGATGACAATGACCGCAACTTGGTTATCGTCGTGAATGACAACGGTCGCTCCTATGCCCCAACCATGGGTGGCTTGGCCCATCGACTTGAGTCAATTAGAGCCAATTCGCTCTACCGCGCCAGTTATTCACTATCCCGGAAGATTTTCTATCGGCTAGGCCCTCTTGGAAGGGCTGTATTTGATTCAACTCGTGCGGGACTGCACTCTTTGTTTGGCCCCGGTAACTTCGGGGGAATCTTTCCTAACTTGGACATAAAGTACTTCGGTCCAGTGGATGGCCATGATCTGGCAGCACTTGAAAAGGCGCTAGCAAGAGCTAAGGCGCACCAAGGACCAGCCGTTGTCCACGCCATTACCCAAAAGGGCAAGGGATACGATCCTGCCGTAAGGGATGAGGCTGACCAATTCCATGCGGTTGGCAAGATTAATCCCGAGACCGGCATGCCGATGCCCAGCAATGGCAAGACCCCATGGACCGAAGTCTTCGCGGATGAGATTCTGGAGATCGCAAAGTCTGATTCGAGAGTTGTGGGCATTACCGGAGCCATGATGATTCCTGTTGGTTTGGATAAATTCGCCAGCGAATTTCCGGACCGAGTTTTTGATGTTGGTATCGCGGAGCAACATGGAGTTGCTGCAGCTGCAGGCATGGCCTTCGGCGGACTGCACCCAGTAGTTGCCATTTATTCGACTTTCATAAATCGTGCCTTTGATCAAGTGCTGATGGATGTTGCTCTTCACAAGGCCGGAGTTACCTTCGTGCTTGATAGGTCGGGCATAACAGGTCCTGACGGCGCCAGCCACCATGGTGTCTGGGACATTCCGCTTCTGCAAATGGTCCCTGGTATTCACATCTGTGCGCCAAGGGATACAGAGCGACTTCAAGAAGGCCTCAGAGAAGCAATTGAAATCAATGACGCTCCAAGCGTCGTGCGTTTTCCAAAGGGCGCAGTTCCAGAGTCAATTGAAGCCATCATGCGCACAACCAACGGTGTTGATGTTCTAAAGCAGGCCGCAAGCAAAGATGTATTGCTGGTTGGGGTTGGTAGTTTTGCCCAAGTCGCAATAGATGTGGCGGGTCTTTTGGCGAGTCAGGGTATCGGTGCCACGGTCGTGGACCCAAGGTGGATATTGCCGATAAACAAGGACCTTGTTGAAATGTCCAAGGATCACCGATTGGTCGTGACAATTGAGGATGGACTAAAGACCGGGGGATTCGGTTCAAGAGTTCGTCAGGAGCTAAGGGCTAATGAAGTCGATACTGCGCTTAGCGAGATTGGCGTTCCGGCAGAGTTCCTAGAGCACGCCGAGCGATCAGAAATACTTGAGCGATTGGGCCTTACCGCAAAGTCAATTGCAAGAGACATTGTTGCCCAGGTTCTCGGGTCAAAGGTCCCACACGCTAAGGCGTTTGAGGATGAGAATGCTCAGCCTCAGCTAACACAAGACCCGCTTCTATAAGTTCAGTAACGATCTGAACCTGCCATGGTCTGGCACCAAGATTTTCTAGCTGCGCAGTGATGTTTTCTTCGGGCTCGAAGCAAACTCTCCTCAAAAACTCGGGCGTCAGCAGGTTTTCAACGGGTACGACAAGCTCAGCCGCTTTGGCCATAACTAGCTGTCTTACGAGCTTTAGTCTGACGTGTGCCTCCGGGAATCTTTTCTCCCAGCTCTTGTGATTTGGAATAGCGCCGGTGTGCTCTGGGGCTGGCAAAATCTCTAAGTTCTTTGACCCTTCGACTGCCTCCCACCAAACCGACAACATCGACCTGGAGGCGCGACCCTGAAATAATTTGTTCTGAGACAGTTCGTGCTTTGACCTAGGCACCTTATCGATTGCGGCCATTATCGAACGGTCTGGAATTAGGCGTCCGGGCGCAATGTCTGATTCGCTTGCTATCTCGTCGCGGGCTAGCCACAGCGCAGCTGCGGCCTTTAGCTTTACTTGGTCTTTGACCCGGCTTAGCCCCGGAAGATTTCGCCAGGGTTCCTGAGCGACAGGCTTTGGCTTAAAATTCTGCAGCGCTGCAAATTCTTCATTTGCCCATTGGGTTTTGGACTGAGACTCTAGGCTTTTTTCAATTTCGGCCCAAAGGTCATGCAACACGTCCACGTCAAGGGCCGCGTAATTGAGTAGCGAAGGGTGCAAAGGTCTTATTGACCAGTCCGAAGCCGAATGTTCCTTGGCAAGCTCAAGGTCAAGTAATTCTGTGACCATGGATCCGAGACCAACCTTTTCGTATCCTGCAAGCCGAGCAGCCAGCTCGGTGTCAATGATTGTTTCGCTTGAGAAGCCGAGCTCTGTTAGGCACGGAATGTCTTGGGTGGCAGCGTGCAGCAGCCAGCTCTTGCTGTTTATTTCTGTAGCTACGAGTTTGTTCCACCCGGGGGAGGCTTCATCGAGCGCCACCGGGTCAACCAAGTAGATAGAGCCTTCGGCGAGACCAATCTGGACCAAGTATGCACGCTGCGAGTAGCGGAAACCGCTTGCTCTTTCAGTGTCGACGGCGAGGGTGTCTGTGTTTTGCTTTAGTGCTTCAAGCATTTCGTCGAGCGATTCTTGATCGACGACTTGGACTACCGGTCGTCTGGGGGTTTCTAAATTCAACTAATTCTCATAACTTTGCTGTCTTTCGGTGGCAGGCCGGAAATGAGAGCCAAAAGCTCTATCCAGCCTGTTAGGTGTGAAGCCAAATCAAACGATGTTGGGGCCCAGCTGGCTCGAATTTCAAGCTCGGCGTGCTGAGGCTGCGCGATAAGAGCTCCGTGCCCCGTGGAGATAACTGTAGTCGTGGTTCCAGCCTCGTGGGCAAAGCCGGCCTTCTGTGCCGCCAGAGAGTCCTTCAGCCACTCCCAAGGCAGGGCAGCGGTGTAGTCATCCTTTGCCATTTCAAGCTCAATGGGCGACTTGGCGTAGCCAATGATTCGAAACTCCGAGTTCCAACCCTCTGGGATCTCAGGATTACGGCAAAAAACGAGTCTTGAAACACCGTGGTCGGAGGCTGTTTGGTGAACTATCTCGGCGGATATTGCAATCGCTTCTGGTGCAATTCCAGTTGGAGAGGGAATTTGAGTAAGTTCTATCTCATCCCGGACCGACAAGCTCGAAAGCTCTCGAAGCATCGAGGCAAAAGGTTCTGAGATGTTGGCTAGGTCGAGTTCCACATCATCAAGTTACAGAGGTATTCAGCGGGCTCACTCTAGACTCGCCCAGCAACCTCAGTTACGTATAGATTCTTGAATCTAAAGGTTCCCACTTGGAACAAGTTCCACTTCGAAATAAAAGCGGTGGCGCCTGTTTCATATTCACTGCTGATAAAAGCACGGACATCAGTTCTTGATCTCAAAGTTTCTGATAGCGCGGTTGGACCAAACTCAATGTGAATCGGTGTAGAGCTCGATGTCAATAGTTCCTGAACTGCTTCGTCCGGTGTGAGCGATGTTTCATTGCCGATTAGTCGCACTTGCTCCACCTGAAGATCCTTGGGGAGTGTCTCGATTGCTGATCTTGTGAGGATTGCCAATGCTGATGAGGACGGCAGTCTGTAGTTTTCGGATCGAGCAGTCAGCCCTGTTGTTAGAACTGTTCCGGCTCTTTTTCTAAAGAACATTAAAAGCTCGAAGTCCGATTCGCCGCCTAATGACTTGGAGGTGCCGTCGGGCCCGGTGTGAGATCCAGACTCGTCGACCACGATCGATGCGGTTATTTGCGCATCACCACTCAGGTCTAGAGACTCAAGCATCCTTAGCGACAAGCTCTGCAGTTTTACGCTTGATTCTGGCGAGCATGCCGCGCATGCCACGAACTCGAAGCGGGGTGATTATGTGGTCCAGCCCAAGTTCGGTTGGAAAGTCGTCCGAGAGCTGAAGGATTTCTTCGGCTGAATGCGAGCTCAAGGCGCTAAAAAGAATGCTCGCAAAACCCCTTGTGGTTGGCGACTCTCTTGGCGCGGAAAAGTGAAGCACAATCCTGGCCGCCGTCCCGTCAACTGCAATAAACACCGGCGACTGGCACTCTTCAACCCTTTCGAGCAGCTCCGGGTGATCGCCGTATCGGTCATCCAACTCCGGAAGCGCTTCGCTGAATTCTAGAAGCAACTGCAACCGGTCACTGCCCTCCAGGAACTGGAAGTCAGCGACAATGTCTTCGGCGGCACGAGTCAAGCTGCAAGCCCAGGTTCGGAGCCGGTCGCAATCGGGGCGCCAACGAGGTTGCCCCACTCAGTCCAGCTACCGTCGTAGTTACGGACGTTCTTTACTCCAAGCAGATACTTCAGCACAAACCAGCTGTGTGAGGATCGCTCACCAATTCGGCAATACGCGATAAAGTCCGAATTCCGGTCGTAGCCAGTGTCTTCAAAGTAAAGTTTTTCAAGTTCAGCCAGGGGTCTAAAGGTTTCGTCTTCCTGGATTGACTTGGACCAGGGGATAGATGCTGCGGTCGGTATGTGACCGCCACGTGTAGCACCCTCATTTGGGAAATCTGGCATGTGAAGACGTTCGCCCGAGTACTCCTCCGGGGATCGAACATCGACCATTGGCTGCCCGATGTGCTGAAGAACTTCGTCTCTAAAGGCACGAATTTCTGAATCGTGTCGTTCTACCACGGGGTAGTCCTTGCTAGTTGTTGCTGGCTTGTCTTTGGTTATTACTCCGCCGTCGGCGATCCACTTGTTTCTACCGCCATCAAGTAGCAGTACGTTTTCGTGACCGAAGAGCTTGAATACCCAAAAGGCATAGGTGGCCCACCAGTTAGAACGGTCACCGTAAAGAACGACTGTGTCGTGCCTGCCGATGCCCTTAAGGTTCATTAGCTTTGCAAACTCTTCGCTTTCAAGATAGTCGCGTCGAAGCGGGTGATTCAATTCGGTGTGCCAGTCAAGCTTCACGGCTCCTGGAATATGTCCGGTTTCATACAAGAGGATATCCTCGTCGGACTCAACAACAATGACATTGTCCAAGTTGTGCTTCAGCCACTCTGTTGTAACTAGCACATCGGGGTGCGCATACTCTGCTATTTTGCTCAACTGGTTCATGGGTCTCCTCTTGATTATCTACACTTATTCTGACGAAGGGCGCTTACATTGACCAAACCAGATTTGGGAAAATCAAATTCCTTGCTGACAAGGCATCCCGAGGTTTCTAAGGCAGAACTTATTACACAGCTTAAGCCACCCCCCGAGTTTGATCACGCCCGGTTTGAAAGTTATCGACCCGATAAGAACCATGAGAGTCAGTCAATAGCCTTGCGGCTCTGCAAAGAATTTGTCCATGGACCCAAAAAGAAGCTCTTTTCAAAGGCAGAAAAGTTTCCTGGAATTTACCTAGATGGCGGCTTTGGAGTCGGCAAAACGCACCTTCTCGCCTCTATCTGGCATTCATACTCTGGTGTGAAGGCATATGGCAGTTTTCTTGAATACACGAGCCTGGTTGGTTATCTCGGCTTTGCTCAGACAGTGAAGGATCTAAAAAAGTATGGACTAATTTGCATCGACGAGTTTGAGCTTGATGACCCGGGAGACACCATGATCATGTCGAGGTTGCTCAAGGAGCTAGAGGCAAGTGGTACCAGGTTTGCAGCAACCAGTAACACTCCTCCTAACGCGCTTGGCGACGGTAGATTTGCTGCCAGCGATTTCCAGCGAGAGATTAGGGGTCTTGGCGACAGGTTCAGGATTGTGTCCGTAGATGGGGAAGATTATCGTCATCGCGACATAGACGCTGAGTCTGAAACTCTTGAAGTTGCTGCTCTTGGGGATTGGCTAAAAGGGCACAAAAATAGTTTCGCGGATGACTTTAGTGAACTTCTAGGGCACCTTGGAACCTTGCATCCCACAAAATATCGCGCACTGGTAGCCAACGTTGGGGCTCTTGGGATCACCGATGTGTCAAAACTCGATGATCAGGTCCACGCCCTACGACTCGTTGCGTTCATTGACAGAATGTACGAGTTTCAGGTCCCGCTAAGAACTTCGGGCAGCACACCAATTACGGCGGTGTTTTCCAAAACTATGTTGTCTGGTGGCTACAGGAAAAAGTACTTAAGAACAATCTCTCGCATGGGAGCTCTTACGAGTCTTTCTTAGCCTTCGCGTTTTCTTCTCGGTGCTTGCGCATGTGGTATCGACCTCTGACCTGGGACAACCAGCCACCAAAAGCCATCGCTAGCAATGAGCCCAGGATCACAGCCAACGTTGCCTCCGCAACAATGTACTGGGTGTCTTTGAAGGCCAAGTTGGTCATCAGAAGCGAAACGGTAAATCCGATTCCCGCCAGGCCGCTGATGGCCAAGAAGTCAAGTGCCTCTAGGTCCAATCGGTCCGGCTTAGCAGCGATTCGGTTTGCCAAAATAGCCAGCGCCGTTATTCCGATGACCTTACCGATTGGCAAGGCAACAGCTATGCCGACAAACACGCTCGAGAATGCTCCGTCGAAGACCGGAAGAGCTATTGCCACGGCAAAGAATGCATAAATAGGCAATGACACAGTGTTGGTCCAGGGTTGAATTTTTTCGACTAAGGAGTGAGTTTTCTTGCTTGGGATTATCAGGCCCAAAACAACTCCGGCAACAGTCGCGTGAACTCCGGACTGGTACACCGTGTACCAAAGCAGGATAAAAGTAAATACTCTTACGTAGTTGATCGGCAGCTTTCCGTACTTCTCCATCAACATGTGGAGTGCTGCAATAACTGCGGCTGCTGCGAGCCATAACACCTCGACATCGGAGGTGAAGAACACCGCAATAATCAGGATCGCAACCAGGTCATCGAAAATGGCTAGCGCCAACAGGAATACACGAGCGGACTTAGGAAGTCCTCTACCGAAAATTGCAAGCACTCCGAGAGCAAATGCGATGTCTGTAGCTGTTGGAATTGGCCAGCCATTTAGGTAATCGGTTCCCCAGTTGAATGCGACATAAATCAGTGCGGGTACAACAACGCCACCGATGCCGGCCAGCACTGGAACAAGAGCACTGGCAGGTTTCGATAGCACACCACTTGAGAGTTCATATTTCAATTCCAGTCCTGCAACTAAGAAGAAGGTGGCCAATAGAAGATCGCTAACCCAGTGCTCGACACTAAGGCTGAGTCCAATCGATTCGAATCCCACGTAGGCGTGCTTGAAGTCAAGGAAGGCCGGCCCAAAGGGACTATTGGCTATTACTATGCCGATTATTGCCGCGCCCATAAGTAGCAGGGCGGCAGAACGATCGCTTTTCATGGCTCTCCATTTCGATTTTCTCTCTTCAGAATACCCTGTGGTGTTTGGCTATTTTTGTTAGCCCGACAATCTCTGAAGATGTAACCAGACCGAAACATTAGAAGTGACTGTTCGAAACCTTGTAGCGGAAAGCTATCCCATGTGCTCGGAGAATTCGATCGCTTGAAACCTATTTGGAGAGGTGTAACAAATGTTAGATACAGGAGAACTTAGCTGGGCGGTAACCGCAACAGCACTGGTACTACTTATGACCCCGGGTCTGGCTTTCTTCTACGGAGGTCTCGTAAAGGCCAAGTCCGTAGTCAGCATGATGATGATGAGCTTTGGTTCAATTGCCCTAGTTGGCGTCCTATGGGTGCTTTACGGCTACAGCATGTCTGCGGTCGAAAACCCAACGGACTTCGCAGGAAGCCCATTCGCGACCTTCGGTCTTGACGGACTAGATAACGATGGCCTTATTGGCGCAGCGTTCGGTGCAACATTCGCAATTATCACCATTGCCCTAATCTCTGGTGCGATTGCGGATCGAGCAAAGTTTGGCTCGTGGTTGATTTTTGCGGGTCTCTTCGCGACCTTTGGCTACTTCCCAGTTGCAGCCTGGGTTTGGGGTGGCGGATGGGTCATGGAGCTAGGTACCTGGCTCGACATGCCTGGAGTTATTGATTACGCAGGTGGTACAGCAGTGCACATCAACGCTGGAGCTGCCGCTCTAGCACTTGCAATTGTTCTTGGTAAGCGCTTTGGTTTTGCTAAGGGGATCATGCAGCCACACAACGTGCCACTTGTGCTTCTTGGTGCAGGACTTCTATGGTTCGGTTGGTTCGGCTTCAACGTTGGTGCGGAGTTCCTAAACGGCATGCAAAACGTTGGTCTAATCACCGTGAACACACTTGGTGCAACCGCCGCAGCAATTCTTGGATGGCTTGTTATTGAAAAGGTCAAAGAAGGCAAGGCAACTTCAATTGGTGCAGCCTCGGGTGCGGTGTCTGGTCTAGTAGCCATCACTCCAGCTTGTGCGAACGTGACGCCAGTGTTCGCACTGCTACTCGGTGTTCTCGCTGGTGTTCTATCTGCTCTAGCTGTGGACCTCAAGTACAAGTTCGGTTACGACGACTCACTTGACGTGGTCGGCATCCACTTGGTCTCCGGTTTGGTTGGAACTCTGTACCTAGGATTCTTCGCAATCGACACCGGCTTGTTCACAGGTGGCGACATCGGACAGCTAGTCGTTCAGGCAATTGCAGCCTTTGGTGTTCTTGCCTACAGCTTCGTGCTTGCCCTTGTTATCGGCTTCGCTATTGAGAAGACCGTTGGCTTCAGGGTCAAGAGCGAGGATGAAATCGCAGGCGTTGACTCCGTTGTCCACGGCGAGGCTGCCTACAGCTTCGGCCAGGACGCAGAGGTCAAGTAGCTCAAATAGATTCAAGAAAACACAAAGGCGGGAGATCTTTCTCCCGCCTTTGTGCATTCATGGCAATCGTTTTTGTGGCATAGTTATCTAGTTCTTGAAAAAGAGCATGCGGATGTGGCGCAGTGGTAGCGCACAACCTTGCCAAGGTTGGGGTCGCGAGTTCGAATCTCGTCATCCGCTCTCAGAGGCTTTTAGCCCCTGTACTGGTGGAGTGGCCGAGAGGCGAGGCAGCGGCCTGCAAAGCCGCGTACACGGGTTCGAATCCCGTCTTCACCTCCAGCTTCAATGCTGGGCGATTGGCGCAGTGGTAGCGCGCTTCCCTGACACGGAAGAGGTCGCTGGTTCGAACCCAGTATCGCCCACCCCTACGGCCCAGTAAACACGCGGGTCCCAGTCTTTTTTACAGCCGTCGTGCAATTCACGTGCAATTCGTTTTCCTCGCCTATTCGATAAACAGTCATTCAGGCTGCCGCTTTGTAAATGTTCGCCACTATGCTCGAATAACTGATTAATTCGAACGAAGGCGTTCAATTTGAAAAAGAAGCCTATTTGGAACCACTAAAAGCCTCAGACTAGGAACAATGCAAAGATTACGAGTTGTAATGTCACTGGCAGTCACTTCCACTTTTCTGCTGGCTGGATGCGTCGAGTCAGGGCCAGTCAGCACTGAGATAAGTTTAAATTCGGAGCAGGCGACGGAGGACCCGGTTCAGACCCTCGAGCCGGAGGCTGTGGATGAGCCTTCCGCATCCAGATGCTCTCTTATCTCGTTCGATGACGACCCGGAAGTGGAATTCGGAGCGGCAATAACACTCAGCCACATCCGGCCCGCGGATCGGTTATCTTCCATTGGGATCGTTGACGTGGTAGTTCTTTTTGTCGACTTTTCGGATGTAAGAGCTGTGGATTCCACAGAAGATGTGTTTTCTGTGATTTCTCCTGCAGCCGCATTTTTGGATGACCAATCCAATGGGCGACTCACTCTTTCCTTGGCCCCTCATCACAAATGGTTGCGCATGAGTGCTGTCTCCGCACATTATGGTGAAGCGATCTACGATTCAACCCGCCACCGCGACTGGATACAAGAGGCAATCGACCTTGCCGACGCGGAAGTCGATTTCTCCCAAGCCGAGGCCATACTCGTGGTAGCGGCCCCCAATGCCGAAAAGATTACCTTCGGGCCGACGTTTATGGGGGCATCCGATTGGGCCCTGACGGCAGACGGTAACACTATGACAAACGCGGTCACCTCTGGAGCCGACATTAGCTACTGGGGGGAGATGTGGTATCCGCACGAATTTGGTCATTCACTTGGCCTACCGGACCTCTACGGAGCTAGCCTTCCAGGAAGAGGAGGGTTTACGAATCCTTATAGCCTGATGGATGTTATTTCGAGCTCTGCGCCCGGTTACATGGGATATTCACGTTGGATCTTGAAGTGGCTGGAAGATTCCCAAGTTGAATGCGTCACCGCAGACGCAACGGTCGCCCTCACTCCTCTGGCAGTTGGGGCCGGGTCCAAGCTCGCCGTCGTTCCTCTCAGTGAGAGCTCGGCCTTAGTGGCCGAAGTTCGACGTGCGGTTGGATATGACTATGCCTTGCAAAGCGAAGGCGTCATTGTGTACTTGGTGGAGACAAACAACTACGCCGATTATTCTTTACAGGCGAGCTACGGAGAGGGTCCGATGGAGGTGCTAAACGATGCTCGCCCTCTTGAGCCGGGCGAGTCCGTAACTCATCAAGGCGTCACTTTCGAAGTGTTGAGCTCCAAAAATGATTCGGACCTAATACAAATCAGATTCGACAACTAGTCATGCGATCCGGTCAGCCGATTTTTTTCTGATTACTTGCCTTTACCCCACGCAGCTCCACAAGTTTTTACGCAATAAGTGAAATATTTGGGTTCATACCGTCGAACAGTCAGAATTCGATTAAAACCCAGTATTGCCCACCAAGATAGACACTAGTAGTAGGGGCATTGTTGCTATCTACAGGATCAACTAATTCTTCCGATAGCGGCCCAGAGCTGAGTAGCAAGCAAAACGGTCAGACCGCCGGTAACCAGAATTCGAAAAAACCACCCTTGCCAATTGGACTCAAGTTTTCTGAATCGAGAAAGAT
>Ga0307488_10001259_pt1 | contig 21144 bp, 18 predicted proteins | sample SB02metaG_FD_202248 | JGI IMG/M metagenome (GOLD analysis project Ga0307488, IMG submission 202248) | Sea-ice brine microbial communities from Beaufort Sea near Barrow, Alaska, United States - SB 0.2 | ecosystem: Environmental > Aquatic > Marine > Coastal | place: USA: Alaska | collected... | reverse complement strand
GCTGATAAAGCAGAGCTTGAAGTAAACCAGCTTGAAGGTAAGTTAATACCAGCACAGTTGGTTCAAGATACTTGGACAGATTTTGTGGCCAATGTTAGAGCCAAGCTGTTGGGATTGCCTTCCAGGATTGCTCATCAAGTTATTGCCCTAGAAACATACCCAGAAGCAGAACAATTAATTAAAGAAAACATAAACGATGCACTTAGCGAACTAGGAGAAAATGGAATACCTACAGAATATGCAGATCGTGTTGAACAACACGAAAGCAGTATTTAAGCCGCCACCAGATCTAAAGATTTCAGAGTGGGCAGATTCGCATAGGCGGTTGAGTCCAGAGAACTCTGCGGAAGCTGGGCAATGGAATACAGCCAGAGCGGAATACCAAAGAGAGATCATGGACACTTTTAATGATCCTTTGGTTGAAAGGATAGTTGTAATGACATCATCCCAGGTTGGCAAAACAGAATTAGTTTTAAACGCCATTGCTTATTACATGGATCAAGATGCTTCGCCAATGTTATGCGTGCAGCCAACCCTGGCCATGGCCCAATCATTTTCAAAAGATAGATTGGCCGCAATGATTAGAGATACCAGTAAAATTAAAGACTTAGTTGCGGATGCTAGATCCAGAGATAGCAGCAACACTGTTTTGCATAAAAAGTTTCCTGGTGGCCATTTATCTTTAGTTGGATCTAACTCAGCTGCTGGCCTTGCAAGTAGACCAATTAGAATATTGTTACTTGATGAGGTTGATCGTTATGAACTTTCAGCTGGATCCGAAGGATCTCCAACAGATCTAGCCATAGCCAGGACAAAAACATTTTGGAATCGTAAGATTTATATGTGCAGCACTCCAACTGTAAAAGGGATATCTAAAATTGAAGCAGCGTTTGAGGAATCTGATAAAAGGTATTACATGGTTCCATGTCCAGAGTGTCATACCAAACAAAGATTGCTTTGGAAAAATGTTGTATGGGATGAGGGTAAACCAGAAACAGCTCATTATTGCTGCCAAGAATGTGGCTCTGTAATTGATGAATCTAAAAAGCCTTGGATGTTAAAACATGGCGAATGGCAAGCAACTGAATCTTCTGTTAAAACAGCTGGCTTTCATATTTCGGAGCTGTATTCTCCTTGGGCAACTTGGGCATCAATGGCCGTTAACTTTCTTGAAGCCAAGAAGATGCCAGAAATGCTAAAGACTTTTATCAATACTAGCCTGGGCGAAAGCTGGGAAGAACAGGGCGATGGTGTAGAGCATGAAGGCCTATTGGCCAGAAGATTAAATTATGATGGTTTAACGCTGCCAGAAAATATCTTGGTTGCAACTTGCGGTGTTGATACGCAAAAAGATAGATTAGAGGCCCAAGTAATGGGATGGGGCCATAACTATGAAGCCTGGGTGATTGAATACAAAGTATTTTGGGGAGATCCAAATGCAGTTAATGTTTGGAATGAATTAGATCTATATCTTAAAAGTAGATTTAAGACTGAATCTGGTAGATCTATATCAATATCATCTACTTGCATTGATTCTGGTGGCCATCATACAAATCAAGTTTACTCTTTTACTAAACCACGCCAAGGCAGAAGAATATTTGCAATCAAAGGTGCTAATGTTGCAGGCAAGCCAATTGTTAGTAAGCCAAGTTATGTGGGTAAAACACAAACTGCTTTGTATACAGTTGGAACTGATACGGCCAAAGAAAACATATTTGCTAGGCTTAATGCAGATCAAGATACAACAACGCTGCATTTCCCAGCGGATGTCGATGAGGAATACTTTAAGCAGCTCACAGCAGAGAAAAGAATTACTAAATGGATCCGTGGCCGCAAATCTTTAGCCTGGAAACAAATTAGGCCCAGGAATGAGGCCCTTGATGTAACTGTGTACAATTTCGCTGCAATTTATCTGCTTAACCCAAATTTTGATGTGATTGAAGAAAGATTAATGACTGGTGCTAAGGAAGATCCTAAAAATGCACCTGGACGGCAAAAAGGGCCTGGATTATCACTAGGATCTAATTTTGCAACCAGTTGGAAACAATAATTGCGAATTATATTAGTTTTACAGCTGAGATCTTATCCATAACTCGTAATATTTATATATTTGACAACAATTTAAATGACCATAGTGTTTCTGTGTAGGTATACATATAAAACATTGAGGATTAATTGGCCAATTTATTTGATTCAACTAACTATCCAAACAAAGTTCCTTCTGAATTAAAGAAGGGAGACAACTGGAATTGGAAAAATGACAGTCTGGGAACAGACTATAGCAACTCATCTTTCACGTTAAAGTATGAGTTCAATCTTATTGATGGATCCACGAATGTTCATTTTCAAATTGTGGCCACAAATGATGGATCTGATTACAAGGTTGAAGTTCCTCATTCAACAACTGCCAATTACACGGCTGGCGAATACAACTGGATTGCTAACATCCACCGCAACTCTGGTGGCAGAGTTAAAGTTGGCGAAGGGTTTATGTCTGTTCAGGACGATTATGCTACCACGACATCCTCAGTAAGATCTTTTGCCAAGCAAATGCTTGATGCAATTGAAGCCGTGGCCTTAAACAGAGCCACCATGGATCAATCTTCTATGAGTATTGCTGGTAGATCTCTTTCCAGAATGTCTATTGATGAGCTTATGAGCTTTAGAGATAGATTTAAAACTGAATACTTACAAGAACTTAAACAAGCCAGAGCCAAGAATGGCAAAGGCACTGGCAACAATATTAAGGTTCGTTTTGGGCCTACATCTACTTTTAATCCAACAGACTTAACATAATGGCCTGGTACAACAATATTTTTAATCGTAATACTAAACCTAAGAGACCTATTTTCAGAAGGGGTTACACAGGAGCATCAAGCGGCAGATTGTTTGCTGATTTTATTACTTCAAGCAAATCAGCCGATGCAGAAATAAAAGATAGTTTAAGAATTCTAAGAGACAGGGCCAGAGATTTAGCCAGGAACAATTCTTATATCAATCGCTATTTAAATTTAATGATCTCTAATGTTATTGGCAAGCATGGTGTTCGTATTTCCTCAAAGGCCAGGAACGAAAATGGATCTTTAGATCTATTAGCCAACAGACAAATTGAAGATGCCTGGAAGCGATGGACAAAATATGGAGTTTGCACAGCCAATGGCAGAATGTCTTTTTTAGATTGCCAAAAACTATTTGTAGAAAGCCTGGCCAGAGATGGCGAGGTTTTAATTAGACACATAAAAAGCAACAACAATTCTTTTGGTTATCAAATTCAATTTTTAGAAGCTGATTATTTAGATGAAGATCTTAATGAAACCTATAAAAATGGTAACAAGATCTGCATGGGTGTTGAAGTTGATAAATTTTATAAACCAATTGCCTATCATTTATTTGCAGAACATCCCTATGGCACCACATACCAATACGACAAAAAGCACATAAGAGTACCAGCAGAAGAAATAACGCATTGCTTTATGCCAAACAGGGCCGAGCAAACAAGAGGCGTGAGCCACATTGCAACAGCCATGGCTAATGTTAAGCAGCTTGATGGTTATCTTGAGGCTGAGATTGTAAGTGCAAGGCTGGGAGCCAGTAAATCTGGTTTCTTTAGTTCACCAGACGGCAATTCATACGTTGGCGATGGCATGGAAGATACTTTCAATCCAGTGATGAACGTAGAGCCTGGAACTTTTCAGCAGCTGCCAGATGGTATGCAATTTACACCTTATGATCCAACTCATCCAACAAATGCTTTTGAATCATTCACAACCACAGTTTTAAGATCCATTGCTTCTGGCCTTAACATCTCATATCACTCTTTGAGCAATGATTTAACTTCAGTTAATTATTCTTCTATTCGCCAAGGTGCATTAGAAGATCGTTCTAACTATCAGATCTGGCAAGAATTTATTGTCCAGCATTTTATGGATGTAGTTTTTAAACGCTGGTTAGAAATGGCCATTACAACCAAGGCCATAAACTTGCCAATTGGTAAATTTGATAAATTCTCAAATGCCATTAATTACATCCCTAGATCATTCCCTTGGATAGATCCATTAAAAGAAATGCAGGCAAATGTTGTTGGCCTACAAAATGGCATAACAACTTACTCAGACATTGTTTCTAGCTACGGCAAAGACGTAGAAGAAACATTTGAACAACATCAAAAAGAAAAAGAACTGGCAGAACAATATGGAATCTCCACAGCTTTCCAGCCGTTTGGTAACAAAGCTCCAGTGCCAGCTGTAGTAGAAGGAGATCCAGATAATGAATAACAAGTTTCAAGAGGCAATTACGCCAAATGAAAAACATCCCAGCGAGGTAAGCATGGAATTTAAAAGTGAAAATCCCATCCTCAGCGAAACAGAGGCAGATCCTATTATTGAATCTGTTGAAGTCAATGAGGATGTTGAATTAGATGCAGCAGAAAGATTATTTGATGATGAGGTAACTTATCGAACAATAGATCTCTCCAGGGCATCTTACATTGATGAAAAGACTAGAAGGGTTCGTATAGGAGTGTCATCCGAAAGCGAAGTTGAAAGGTCATTTGGTTTAGAGGTTCTAAGCCATAAAGCAGAGGATGTGGATATGTCATTCATGGCCTCTGGAACAGCACCGCTACTGAACAACCATAATATGGATGAGCAGATTGGCGTTGTTGAAGAATATAAACTTGATGAGGCCGCAAAAAGAACAGTTGCGGTTGTTAGATTTGGTAAATCTGCACTTGCTCGTGAAGTCTTTGACGATGTAAAAGACGGCATAAAACGAAACATATCCGTTGGCTACAAAGTAAATAAACTGGAACAGTCAAGCAATGACAAGATTGGCGATCATTACAGGGCAAGTTGGACACCTATGGAAGCATCCGTGGTTTCAATCCCAGCAGATCAATCCAAGCAAGTTGGTGTTGGCCGTTCTAAATCTAACAATATTCCAAACATACAGGTAACTAAAATGGAAAATGAAAAACAAGAAATTAATCTTGAAGAAGTTAGATCTCAAAGTGCAGACGAAGCAAGAAAAGAATTTGCTAAAAACTCAAAAGAGATTTTAGATCTTGCTGCAAAGCACAACAAAAGAGATTTAGGCAATCAAGCTATACAAGATCAACTTTCAGTTGATGCTTTTAGAGGACAATTATTAGATCAAATATCTAATGACGTTCCTTTAGAAACTCCAAATGAAATTGGTTTAACCCCTAAAGAAACACAAAGATTCAGTGTTGTAAAAGCTATTAGAGCTTTAGCAAATCCAACAGATCGTAGATCTCAAGAAGATGCTGCATTTGAATTTGAATGTTCTAACGCTGCTGCTTCTGCTGAAGGTAAAACCTCACAGGGCATTATGCTTCCTACAGACGTACTAAGAAATTGGACTAGAGACATGAACTCATCCGATGATTCAAGTCTTATTGCTCCAGACTACAGAGGCGGAGAGTTTATAGACGTCTTACGTAATGCATCAACAGTCATGCAAGCTGGTGCAACAGTTCTTAATGGACTAAAAGGAAACGTAACTATTCCGAAGAAAACAGCCGCTTCTTCAGCTGGTTGGATTGCAACAGAAGGTGCTGCTGCTGCCGAGTCAGAAATGACAACTGGCAGTGTCACTATGTCTCCTAAAGTAGTTGGTGCATTTACAGATGCAACAAGACTTCTTTTGGGTCAAAGCTCACTAAGCATTGAAAACTTAATCAGAGATGATTTAGCTAAAGGTATTGCACAAGCAATTGATGTTGGTGGATTAATGGGATCTGGAACTTCTGGACAACCTACAGGAATTCGCAACACTTCTGGTATCAACACAAGTACATTTGCAGCTGCAAATCCAACTTGGGCTGAGATCGTAGGCTTAGAATCAGACATTGCTGCTGATAATGCACTACTTGGAAACCTTAGATATATCTGTACTCCTTCTGAATACGGAACAATGAAAGTAACATCCAAGGACACTGGTTCTGGGCAGTTTCTTGTTTCTCCAGATGGCAGAGTGAATGGTTACGATGTAATCAGATCTCAAGCAGTTACTTCTGGTGATTTCTACTTCGGAAACTTTGCTGATTTGCTAATTGGTTTCTTTGGCGGCCTTGATTTAACAGTAGATCCTTATTCACTTTCAACAACTGGCTCCGTCAGAATTGTTGCTTTAAGTAATATGGATATCGCTGTAAGGCATCCCGAGAGCTTCATTTTAGCTAATGACGGATAATTTTAAGTAATGCTTAAATGGAATGGGGGCGGCAACGCCCCCAACTTAGAAATGAAAAAATATTTAATTACAAAAGCAACAGTATGCAACGGCCAGAGGGTAAACCCTGGAGATGTTGTTGAGATTACAGTTGATGAAGGCTTCATTTTGGTTAATTGCAATAAGGCCCAGGAATACGTTGAGCCAAAACCAAAACCAAAAAAAGTTGATAGATCTGTAGGCCTTGAAACATCCGATACACCTGCTCCAAAGAAAAGATCTAAGAGCAAATAATGGCCCTCGAAAGTGCAGCTGATTTTAGTTCCTATGTTGATGCAACAGTAGGATTTGGAATCACTGGTACTTTCTTTGAAGTGCAATCTATTCTATGGGATTCAAGACCAGGTTTAATTGATACCTGGTATGACATAGATTCTGGAGCTTCGCAAAACATCAATTTAATTATGGATGAAGATTATTTTGCAATTGAGGGCAACAGTGTTGCAGCCGAGGGTTATCAACCCAGGGCAACAATGAAAGCCAGCGATGCACCATATATTTCTCATCAAGATAAATTGATTGTTAATGCAGTAACCACAGATCAAGGCAATGTAATTAAGCCAGCAACCACATATTTAGTGGTTGAGGTGCAACCAGACAATGTTGGAATGTTAACTCTAGTTTTAGAGGCCGCTTAATGAGTCAAATAAGATACGAAACTGAATCTGATATGGCAGCATATTTAGATCCAACTTATGGCCATGGCCTGGGTGCTACATACACCAGGAATGGAGTTAGTACATCTCTAAATTTAATTTTAAATGAGGAGTATGTTGAATTGGATGAAGGATCTGGCGTTGAGGCTGTGCAGCCTATCGCATATTGCAGATCTGTAGATATTCCAAATGTTACGCACAACGATACTTTGGCGGTTAGTGCCTACAAAGATGTTAACGGCAATATTTTAAAGGCCGCAACAAATTACAAGATCGTTAATGTGCAAAAAGATAACAAGGGTTTTACGGCCCTGGTATTAGAGGAACAATAATGGCAGATCATGTAAGACAGCAGATTCGTAACCAGGTGGTAACGCAATTAACTGGACTAACAACTACAGGATCTAATGTGTTTGATTCCAGGGTATACCCTCTGGAAGATGGCAACCTGCCAGCGATTTTGGTTTATACAAAATCCGAAGATAGCGAGCCAATAGAGATTGGCCCAAACAGAACAAGTGAAAGAACATTAAGCCTAGTTGTTGAGGCCTATGTAAAGAGTACAACTAATTTTGAAGATACTCTGGACACTGTTTGTAAAGAAGTAGAACAAGCAATTGCAGCGGATCCCACATTATCTGGGAAGGCCAAAGATTGCTACATAGAATCTACTGAAATTGAATTTAACGCAGAGGGAGAACGGCCTTTGGCCTTTGGAACTTTGATTTTTTTAACTAGCTACTACGTCCAGGAACAAAATCCAGATGTGGCAGTTTAACCAGGAGTAAATTATGAAAATGATTTCACCAGATGGTTCGAGTTCTATAGATGCACATCCTACAAGGGTTGAGTATTTGTTGAAAAAGGGTTGGAAAGGAGAAGCAATCCAGGAAACTAAATCTTCTCCAAAAAAACAGGCGAAAGCCGAGGTAAAAGAAAATGGCGATACATAAAGGCTCGGAAGGGCTTGTAAAAGTTGGTTCTAATACTGTTGCTGAGGTCAAATCATATTCAATTGATGAGACTGCGGACACTATAGAATCCACATCAATGGGCGATTCAGCTAAAACATTTGAATCTTCACTAACATCCTTTTCAGGATCTGTTGAGTGTTATTTCGATGAGACTGATTCAACAGGACAATCAGCTATGAGTATTGGTTCAACCATAACTCTTAACTTATATCCCGAAGGCGATTCAAGCGGAGACACTTACTACAGCGGATCTGCAATCGTTACTGGTAAGACTGTTTCTGGTTCGCACGATGGATTAGTTGAGGCGAGTATTAGCTTCCAGGGCAGCGGAGCTTTAACTATTACAACAGTATAAAAAATGTCAGTAATAGATAACGCAGTAAAACATTTTGAAGCTCAAGATGTGAGAGTTACGCAGGTTCCAGAATGGGGCCAAGACGATGAACCATTAAAAATATACAGCAAGCCATTAACGCTAAGTGAAACCTCTAAACTCTACAAAATGAGCCAAGAAGATGATCTAACAATGATGGCTTATGTATTAATTTACAAGGCATTGGATAGCGATGGGGAAAAGTTATTTGATATTGGCGATAAAAATAAACTTTTAAATAAAGTTGATCGTGAGGTGTTAGTTAGAGTTGCTCAAGAAATTATGGGGCAAGAGCCTATTGAGGAAGTAAAAAAGGACTAACAGAGGATGCTAATTTATTTCTGCAATACAGCCTTGCAGAAAGACTAGGAAAAAGCCTAGAAGAATTGCAAAAAATTAGTGTCCAGGAATACCAAGGCTGGATTGCTTATTTAGAAATATTGGAAGATAGAAGGAAGCATGGCAAATAAAAAAGTAAAGATTGAGCTAACAGCTATTAATAAAACAAAAGCTGCGTTTGGTGCTGTAACTGGTGGTTTAAAAACCATTGGCGGTGCTGCCGCAGGAGCAACCAAAGGAATTGCAGCTGTAGGAATTGCAGCAACAGCAGCAGCTGGTGCATTAGCTCTTATAGTCAATAAATCTTTTGATGCCGTAGATGCTTTGGGTAAAACTTCCACACAAACAGGAATTGCCACAGATACCCTGCAAGCATTTCATCTTGCGGCCAGAGAATCTGGAACAACTGTTGAGGGTGCAAACACAGCACTTATTAAATTTGCCAGAAGTGTTGGCGATGCTTCCAGGGGTCTAAAAACTCAAGCAGATATTTTTAAAGATCTTGGTGTTGAATTAAAAGACACTGAAGGCAACATAAAATCATTTGATACATTGCTAGAAGAAACAGCAATAGGCGTATCAAACATGGCAGATCAGACAACCAGAGCAGCAGCTTTGGCTGGTTTATTTGGCAGGCAAGGGGTTGTTTTAACTGGTGCAATTAAAGATCTTAGTAACAGAGGCCTTAAAGATTTTATTACCAGAGCAAAAGAGTTGGGTATTGTTCTTAGTGAAAAGGTAATTAGAAGAACTGAACAATTCAATGATGCTGTAGGTGTTATAAAAATGCAGCTTGGATCTTTTGTAAACAATATTACAACTTCATTTTTGCCAGTGTTTGAAAATATGCAAAAAGTGATATCTGAAAAGATTAAAACAATTGTTGCAGATGCTGGTGGAATGGATGCTCTAGGATTAAAAATTGCAAACGGCATTATTGAAGGTGTTGCTGGTGGAATACAAGCACTGGGAGATCTTGGAGATAATCTTTTTAGAGTTTTTACAGACATAAGAATAAAACTTAAAGAAACTGAGATCCAATTTTTAGAATTTCAAAAAGCATTGATGAGCATCATGCCAAGAAAATTTGCAGATGAATTAGGCGATTTAGAATTAATGCTTTTGCATAATGACGTTGCATTAAAAGATCTAAACAAAGAAACAAGCAATTTTGGCGAACAAGCAGAAGTGGTTGCCAACAAAGTTAGAGGCTACAAATTAAGCATTGATAATTTAAGAGGCGGCACAGATGCAGCAGGTGATAGCACAAAGAAACTTGGTGATAGTTTTGTTGATGCTTTAAGCCCATTAGAAAAGTTTGATGACCAATTAGGCAAAGAGGGTTTGGCCAGAACAATGGAAACAACAGCAGTTGGTGCAATGAAAAAATTCGAAGATTCTATTGTTGATGGCCTAAGAAATGGCAAATTATCTTTTGCAGATTTTGCTGATTATGTTGTTGAGCAGCTTTTAAGAATATCAATTCAACAAATGATTTTAAAACCATTAATTGGCAGCTTCGGATCTGCATTTGGTAGCTTTGGAGATCTATTTTCAGCGGATGGCGGTGGATATACTGGCATGGGAGCCAGGGCAGGGGGTGTAGACGGCAAGGGAGGCTTCCCAGCAATACTGCATCCAAATGAAACTATAGTGGATCACACTAAAGGCCAGGGCATGAACTCTGGTGCAAACATAACTTTTAACATCCAGGCTAACGATGCAGCTGGGTTTGACCAATTACTAAACAGCAGGAAACAAATGATAACTGCAATGATAAATAACGCCATGAATAATCGTGGCAAAATGGGGGTAGTGTAATGAGTGGATCTTTTCCAACAACGCCTAAATTTAGAGCCGTAAACTTTCAAGACAACAGGCCTACATTAGTTAACCAAACTTTATCTGGCAAAAAATCAGCCAGGCAAATTGGAGGCCAGTATTTTTCATTTACTGTGCAAATGCCAGCAATGGCTCAAGAAAATGGCCAGAAGATCTTTGCCTTTTTACAAAAACAAAAAGGGGCCTTTGAAAACTTTACTGTTACCTATCCATTGCAAAATTTAGGATCCGATAAAGCTCAAACAGACATAGCCTCAGTTGGCGTGCAAGCATCTCAAGATTCAACCATTGCTATGGATGGATTTACAGCCTCAACAGATGGCGTTCTTAAAGCTGGAGACATGATTAAGTTTGCCAATCATACAAAAGTTTACATGGTGCAAGATGATGTAACCTCAGATGGATCTGGTGCGGCCACAGTATCAATATCTCCCAACTTAGTTGCAGCGTTAGCTGATAATGAAGCTGTAACAGTCAATCAGCCTTCACTCACAGTCTATTTATCAAGCGGTGAGGTAATGTATTCAACAGATCCTTCTGGCTTTTTTAGCATCGCATTTGATGTTAGGGAGCTTATAGCTTAATGCCTAGAACTCTTAGCTCCGCAATACAAACTCAAGTATCAGCTCAACAAACAAATATTTGTTTCCTGGTTGAATTTGCACTTTCAACAACTGTAAGAGCAACAGATTTTTATACTGATTTAGTTTTTAACGGCAACAGCTATTCGGCTGGCGGATCCTTTTTACAAATAAATCAAACGCAAGAAACTGGCGAATTAAAAGTAGATGAAATCTCAATTATATGCAGCAATGTAACCAATGAAATTAGATCTTTAGTTAGCTCTGGAAACTACATGGATAAAAAGGTAACAGTAGACCTTGGTTTTTTGGATGAAAATGAATCTCTGGTTGGAGCAATCAATTTTTTTACTGGCAACATTAGATCTGTGGCAATTTCTGAGACTGGAGATAACACAGATATAAATGTGGTTGTTGCTAATCACTGGTCAAATTGGAATCTTACAAAAGGCCGTCATTTTTCAGACGAATCACAGCAAGCATTTAGCACTGGCGATAAGGGTTTTGAATACGCCACGCAAACAAAAGATGATATTAGGTGGGGTAGTTAATGCTTCCACAATTTAGGAAACCAAGATTTTTAAGAGAATATGGTGGCGGTGCAAGCGGAGGCGCTCCGCCTAGCGGTAACCCAGTAGTTGATTTTTTTGTTGCTGTAGGTTCATGGCTGGCGGCCAGTAAAACAGCACAGGTTATTTGGACAGCTTTTCAAATTTTAACTGTTGCAGTTGGAATTAAAAACTTTAGAACCGCCCAGGACTTATTAAGTAAAGGCCAGGACATATTGGCTACCAAGGTTGCAGCTGGCGGCAAGGTACCAGTTATTTATGGAACCAGGCGTGTAGGATCTCAGTTAATCTTTTTAGATACAGCAGACAATAGATCCAAGGATCTCTTTTGTGTTTATGCATTAAGTGTGGGTGAAGTAGATCACATAGATTTAAGCACTCTTGAGCTTAATGGCGTAAGCATTTCAGATCCAAAAGTTTTTAGAGATGGATTCTATTTAGGCAGCGATAAAATTAGTTCTGGGGCAGGTTCATTAAATACAGCAAGCCAAGTTGGAAACATTAATCAAACATCATCTGGCGGTGTGGGTGGAACAGATCCAACAAAAAGATATAGATTTGTTGCTAATGCACATCATGGAGCAGCAAGCCAAACAGTAGATCCAATGATAAATGCTTCTATAGGATCTAAATGGACTGCCGCACATAAATTAAATGGAATAGCATACATTGCATTTAGTGCTGAGTTTGATAGTAAGGCTATGTTCAAAGGCTTGCCACAACTCACAGTGGTTGTAAGAGGAAAAAAAGTTTTTGATCCCAGAGACAGCGGCCAGACTTTTGGAACTGCTAGCACTTATGCTTATTCAGACAATCCAGCTTTATGCTTCCTTGATCTAATTTCAAGTTCTGAATATGGCAAAGGTTTGACCGCATCTCAGTTGAATATGACTACCTTTGAAACAGCAGCCACAATTTGCGATACTCTGGTAAATACTCCAGACTTTAACGGCACTGCACAATCAGTAACTTTTAGCGGCCTTAGTGGTTCCAATTTAGTAACTGTGCAACAAAATATTTGGAATTTTATTAACTCTGGAGATTACGCAACTTTAACTAACTCAGTTAGTGCGGAGGTTTTTGGCAATGTTGCCGTTGATGCGACATCAATAAATCAACCTTACGATACTGCTCAAAGCAATAATATTTATTTTAGTCAAAATTTACCAGATACCTATGCAGCAGATGTTGGAACCATATTAATTAAAAATAAAAGATTTCAATGTCATGGCGTTATTGATGTAAACAGAACTGTAATGGAAAACTCTCAATCATTGCTGGCCTCGATGCGAGGCATATTTAATTATGTAGACGGCAAATATGAGCTGCAAGTTGAGGATGCTGGGCCATCAACATTTTCAGTAAATGATAACCATATTATTTCCCAGGGCGGCATCAATGTTTCCTATGGATCTAAAGATAATCGATATAACAAAGTGGTAGTTAATTTCTTTAATTCAAAAAAAGGTTATGAGGCAGACACTGTAACAGTTTTGCATACGCCAAGCGTTAGCGGTGAAAGTTTTACCTACGATGATGGCGGTGAAGAATTAGAGATTAAAATTGATTGTGAATATGTTAGCTCTCCTTATGTTGCTTTCAACATGGGTAAGGCTTTGTTGGTGAGATCTAGATACCAAACTCAAATATCATTCCAGGCAACAACAGAATTATATAAATGCAATGTAGGCGATATTATTGATATAACTTATGAACCTTTAGATCTAAGCTCAACTTTATACAGAATTGAAACCATAGATCTAATGCCAGACGGCCTTTTAAATATTACGGCCATAATTTATTTTAATGTTTATACCTACGAGCTGCCAGCGGCAGTTAATGTTGCACCTAAAACTAATTTGCCTTCAGCTTTTGCTTTGGTAACTCCAGCAAGTTTATCTTTTGTTGATTCAAGCTCAAGCTCAACTGGTAGACCATATATAACTTGGACAGAAAATACTGATTTTCCCACAAATGAATACAGAGTAATTATTAAAAGCGGATCTGTGGCTGTTTACAATAATATCGTTACTTCTAATTATGCTTTTTTAGATTTTTTACCCACTGGATCTTATACGGCAGAAGTTACGGCCATAAATTCGGTAAAGGCTGAATCAGAAGCTGGAACTTTATCTTTTACTATTGGAGATGAGCCAGTCAATACTTTTGACATAAGGGATGATGCAGTAACACTATCAAAAGCAGGAGCAGATTTGGTTGCTGCTATTGAAGCAGGCGGAGCTGGTTCAACACAATTAATAAAAGCAACCTCAGCTCCATCAACCAGAACAGATGGAAGTGCATTACAGGCCCAGGACTTATGGGCAGATACAAACGATAACAACCAGATATATGTAAGAAACGCTGCAAACAATGGCTGGGATAAAGCCAGAGATTCTTCTTTGGTTACTTTATACAATTCTTTAAGCTCAACTGTTACCACTCAAGGAACAAATCTAGCAACAGCTGAAAGCAACATAGTTACTTTAACAACAGATACTTCGGCTAATGCAAGTGCTATTACAACCTTAACCGCTACCACTGGAACAAACGCAGCAGCAATAAGTACTGAACAAACAGCCAGAACAAACGCAGATACAGCTTTAGCTGCTGATATTGCCACAGTATCTGCAACTGCTGGCACTAATACTTCATCAATCTCAACAAACACAACAGCAGTAGCAGATATTAATGGCAACGCTTCTGCTGGCTATGTATTAAAACTTAATGCAAATGGCAAAGTGGCTCAAATGGTTTTGGGCAGCAATGCTTCTTCTGGCTCAGGTGCAACAAGCATTGTCTCGTTCTTAGCTGATACATTCAAAATTGACAACGATGCTGGCTCAAGTGTTAGTCCATTCATTGTAAGTGGTGGCACTGTATTAATTGATAATGCAAGAATTAATAATTTATCAGCAGATAGGATTCAAATTGATGGCGTAACACTCGATACAAGTGGCGGTCAGTTAATCATTAAAAGTAATGGAGTTAGCACAACGCAAATTGCACAAAATGCAGCCACAGTATTTGATGTTTCAGCTGGTAGTTTTTTAGCACTTGGTCAATCAGTAACAAATCAAGTTTTGGTCACTGGAAGTGTCATACCAGCACCGCCTTCAGGACAAGCACAAAACTTAGCTGTTATTGGCAATACTATGTGTACTGGTAACAATCAATCAAGCCCATCAAATGTAATACAACTTATTTTGCAAGTAAGAACGGCAAGCACAGAAGGGGGCGTAGCAAGTGCTTCATATTCAGTAGCAACAAATTTTACAACCAGGGGTGAGGCTGGTGAGGCCTTTCAAACTGCAACTTGCGATTATGCAACTACAGCAGGTAATTTTTATCAATTTAGATATTTAGTAACTTATAACAACTTAGCAACAATGAGTGGTGCAACAAGAGGATATGGGCCTAGCACTCTGCAAGTAATTTCAGCATATAGATAATGACAAAAAGAACAATTAGTTGGTATGACAGCGAAGGCAATATAAAGTTTGTACAGGCTAGAGTTACAGAAGGCCTAGAAGATGCTCCAGAAAGTGGTTTGAATTTTATTGTAGGACAGCCACAGGGAATAGTTGGATCAAAGGTGGTTAATAGTCAGATTGTAGATGGTGAAAATTATTATCAAATGCCAACAACTGCTTTGCTTAGATTTGCCAGGAACTCAGCATTGCAAAAAACCGATTGGACTCAAGCAGTAGACAGTCCATTGTCTGATAGCAAAAAAGCAGAATGGGTTACATACAGACAAGAGTTAAGAGACTTACCATCTCAATATTCAGATAATGATAATTTTAATGATGTAGTGTTTCCAACTCAACCAGAGTAAAAATATATATGCGTAAATCTATTAATAAAAGTAAAATTTATAAACAACAAAAGGGTGGCTAATGGCTCAACATGATTACAATTTAATCAATCAATCTGGAGTAAACTTTAGAACTGATTTAAACAATGCACTTTCTGCGATTGTTTCCAATAATTCTGGAGCTACAGAGCCAGCAACAATGTTCGCCTATGAATTATGGGTAGATACAAGCAGCTCAGTAATGAAAATCCGCAACAGCGGTAACGATGCCTGGATAACTTTGCCGTTTAGTATCGGAGCTAATAATACAGTTGATATAAATGGTGGAACAGTTAACGGCATTACCAGTTTATCTTTTAGCACTGGATCCACAGTAACAACAATTTTAGATGAAGATGATCTTTCAAGCGATTCCGCAACAGCTTTAGCCACACAACAATCATTAAAAACTTATATTGATTCCCAAGTTACGGCCCAAGATTTAGACTTCCAGGCAGATAGCGGTGGGGTGCTTTCAATTGATCTTGATAGCGAAACTTTTACCCTAAATGGCGGCACTGGAATAACAACAGCTGGGGCAGAAAACACAGTTTCTTTTGCCATTGATTCTACAGTTGCAACTCTAACTGGATCACAAACTCTTACAAATAAAACCATAGATCTTGATAACAATACTTTATCTAATGTTGAAGTTGATAATTTAAAATCTGGTGTCCTGGACATTGATTTAACTTCAGTCTCTGGATCAGATGATACTCTGGCCTCAGCAAAAGCAATTAAGACTTATGTCGATGCGGCCATAACAGCTGAAGATCTTGATATAAGTGATGGTACTAATTCTGGATCTATAGATCTTGATTCAGAAACTTTAGGCTTGCTTGGTGGCACTGGTGTTACTTCAGCTTTAAGCGGAAACAATATTACATTTTCTATTGGCCAATCAGTTGGCACAACAGACAACGTAACTTTTGGAGTTGTTACAGCTGCATTAACTGGCAACGTAACTGGCCAGGTTAGTGATATATCAAACCATTCAACCTCAACTTTAAGCGAAGGATCTAATCTTTATTTTACAACGACCAGATGGGATGCCAGATTATCTGAAAAAACAACAGACAACATAACAGAAGGATCCGCTAATATCTTTTTTACGAACGAAAGAACAGATGATAGAGTTTCTGATCTAATACAAAATGGAACTGGCCTTACTTGGACTTATGACGATGTGGGGGCAACCTTAACTGGTGTAGTTTCTTTAAGCCCATTTAATACATCGCAGCTTTCAGAATCTGGATCTTTGTACTTTACCGAATCAAGAGCCAGGGCTTCAATTTCAGAAAATTCAGCACAGCTTTCATATAATGCATCAACTGGGGTTTTGACTTATGCCCAGGGAAATTCAGATACTGTTTCAGAAGGTTCAACCAACTTATTTTATACAAGCAGCCGAGTAAATTCCGACATAGATTCTAGAGTTACAAAAACATTTATAGATAATTTAGGTGTTGTAGCTGCATCAACCTCTGGAAATTCTGCCACAGCCACAGCACTTGCTGCGGCCAGAGCTTTTTCTATTAGTGGAGATGCTACAGCTGCGGCTCAGAACTTTGATGGTTCTGGTAATGTAGTTTTAACTTTAACCATTGATGATGATGCCATTGCCCTGGGAACAAAAACCACAGGAAATTATATTGCCACGATTGCAGGCACTACCAATGAAATAGAAGTTTCTGGATCAGGATCTGAAACAGCAGCAGTAACTATTGGCCTGCCAGATGATGTATCGATATCAAATGATTTAACAGTTGCAGGCAACTTAACTGTTAATGGAGATCTTACATACTTAGATACAACTAATTTAAAAATTGAAGATAACTTATTTGAACTTAATTCCAACTTAACTGGAACGCCAGTTAATGATTCTGGAATGTTAATTAATAGAGGATCTTCAGATAATGCTGTATTTATCTGGGATGAATCAGCTGATAAGTTTACCCTGGGCCTAACTACAGCAGATGGATCTGCAACAGGCAACATAACTTTGGCCTCATTAGGAACTTTGGTTGCTAATGTAGAGGGTGCAATTACAGGTAATGTTACTGGCCAGGTTTCTACTTTATCTAATCACGATACAGATGATTTATCACAGGGATCTACAAACTTATATTTCACCAATGCTTTGGCCAGATCTGCAATTTCAGCAAGCGGAGATATTTCATATAACAGCTCAACTGGCGTTATATCTTTTACAGCTAGTGCCTCACCTGTTGTATCAGTTAATTCACAAACTGGATCCGTGGTTTTAGATACGGATGATATTTCCGAAGGAACAAGCAATTTATATTTCTCTAATTCAAAAGCTAGAGCAGCAATTTCTGAGGGATCTACACAACTAAGTTATGACTCCTCAACAGGTGTTTTAACTTATACCCAGGGCAACTCAGATACAGTGGCCGAAGGAAGCACCAACCTTTATTTCTCAGATACTAGGGTTGCTACAAAAATTGATTCTTATGTTAATAAAGCATTTGTAGATAATTTATCAGTAGTGGCCGCAAGTGCTACAGGTAATGCTGGCTCTGCAACAGTTTTGGCAACGGCCAGAACAATAGCAGGGGTGAGCTTTGATGGATCCGCAAATATTGCATTAGATACAGCAGACATAACAGAAGATTCTTCGGCTTTATATTTTACTAATGCCAGAGCAGAAGCTGTTTCTATTAATAATGTGGTTGAAGATACAACTCCGCAATTGGGTGGTGATTTAGATTTAAACTCAAGCGATATAACTGGCACTGGTGATATTAGTATTACTGGAGCTATAACTGCTTCAGGTGCTATTACAGGAACACTAGCAACAGCAGCACAAACAAACATCACTAGTCTTGGAACGCTTACAGGTTTAACAACTACAGGCGATATTAACTTAGGCGATAGTGACAAAGCTATTTTTGGAGCAGGTTCAGATTTACAGATTTACCATGATGGTTCTAACAGTTTTATTCAAGATGCAGGAACAGGTCAAATAAGAATACTTGGTGATGATGTTCGCATAATGAACGCAGCAGGAACAGAAATATCTGCTCAGTTTATACAAGATAGCGAAGCAAGGTTAAAATTTAACAATAGCACTAAGTTAGCCACCAAGACAGGCGGAGTAGACATAACTGGAACTCTTACAGCTACCACACTAGCAGGAACATTATCTACAGCAGCACAAACAAACATTACAAGTCTTGGTACTCTTTCAGCACTTACAGGTGGTACAGGTGATTTAAATTGGGATAGCGGAACTTTATTTGTAGATTCTTCAGCTAGTGCTGTTGGTATTGGTACTACTTCGCCTACCCAGCCATTAAATGTGCTTGTCCCAGACAACTCTGGAATACAAATAGAATCTGCCGCAGGACACAAAGGGTATCTTTTCTTTGGCGATGATGCTTCTAATACACGGGGACGTATTGGGTATGACCACGCTACAGACGCTATGGGTCTTTGGACAGCTAGTGCAGAAGCCGTCGTTATTAACTCATCAGGCAATGTTGGAATTGGTACTTCAAGTCCTACACAAAAATTAGATGTAAACGGAACTGTAGAATTAAATAATTTAACAGTAGCAGGGCAACAAGGCACAGATGGACAGGTTCTCACATCCACTGGTTCTGGTGTCGCTTGGGAAGATTCAGCAGGTGGTGTAGCAGGAATAGTATCAAATGCTAATGCTACTGCGATCACCATAGATAGCTCAGAAAAAGTGGGTATTGGTACTGGTTCGCCAACAGATAAACTAGATGTTGCAGCTCCAAACTCTCAATTTAGATTAACAGATACAGACGATTCAACCTTTACACAATTTAGCTCTAGTGGTGGTAAATTAGCTATTAGGCAGGATTCTACAAGTGCCAACCATGTATTTTTAAATGCATCTGGAAACGTGGGTATTGGAGCTAGCTCGCCAGATTCCGAACTCCAAATTGTTAACAATAATAGTGGCTCTTATAGGTTTGGTTATGGTGGCACATCCGATGTTTATCTTGATGCTGATAATGTATATATCAGAACTGATAATGGTGGTGCTAATACTGCTGTATTTAGACCTACAGGACTAGGAATTGGAGCTGTTACTGTTAACTGGGCATTACAAATTGGTAATAAAAGAGGTACAGCTTCAGCTCCTTCTTTTGCAGGTACAGGCGATGGATTTGCTGTTGATGTATACAACGAAGGAAACCCATACGAGAGACATATTTCGCTAGCTGCTTTGGGTGCAAGCACGGCTGCCGCTGATATGAATTTTTATGTAGATAATGGTTCGGCTGCTGTTAAGGCAATGACCATAGATTCTTCAGCTAATGTGTTAGTGGGTACTACTGATTCTCTCCCTGCATCAAATAATGATGCTAATGGTATTGCTTTACGAGCTGATGGTGGTTCGCAATTCTCACGCAGTGCTGCAACAGTGGTTCGTTTTAATCGTGGCTCGTCTGATGGTTCTATTGCGGACTTCCATAAAGACGGCACAACAGTTGGAAGTATTGGTGTTGATTTTAGCGATAACTTATTTATATCTGGCAAATCTGATCATGCTGGAATTATGTTTTCAAACATTGAAATGTACCCTTATAAAAATGGTAGTTATATAGATGCAACTCTTGACATAGGTGCAGCATCTGGGCGTTGGAAAGACCTCTACCTATCAGGCGGTGTAAACTTCGGAGCTACTGGCGGTGCAGTATCAAGCAAGACACTAGACGATTACGAAGAAGGCACTTGGACACCAGTCAATCAAGGCGGAACAACTGGCGGCTTTGGTAGTCCAACAGGAACATATATTAAGATTGGTCAACAGGTTACTTGTCATTTCCAATTCACAACAACAGGTGGGGTAAATGGTTTTAATTATAGGGTTATGACTGGCTTGCCTTTTGGTATGTATTCTCAGGATTTTGTTGGTTCTTTAGGTACTGTTGCACCCTATAATTTAGGAGACTCTCAAACAGGAGCTATTATTAATGGCTCAGGTAGTAACAACACTGAGTATTTCACATATTGGAGACAGACCTCAGGCAGTGGCACTTTAATAAGATGCGTGATGACATACAGATCAGTTTAATAATTATGTCTAGTGGATTCTAGGCAGGGAAAAAAGGAAAAATAAAATGGCAATAACAAAAGAAACGATAGAAGATAAAATAGAAGTTGTAGGCGAGTATAAAAATATTCAAGTAAGAACAGCCACAGTTATAAAAGAAGATGATGTAGAGTTGAGCAGGTCTTTTCATAGACATTCTCTAACTTGCTTAGACGATATAAGCGGTGAATCAGCAGAGGTGCAAGCAATCTGCAACGCAGTTTGGACTGATGAGCTAAAAGCAGCCTATCAAGAGCTTCAAGATAATGCGATAACTCCATTAACTGAGAATATTACAGAAGAATAACTACTAATATATTTCTAATTTACACATAAAAAATTTACAATTTAATTTTATAAATAACAAAAGGGAGTATTGAATGACTAAGGAAAAGAAAGTAGAAATAGAACAGGAACAAATTGTTTTAACAATTACTGGCGAGAATGACCAGGCCAGATCCTGGAAAAATTCGGATCTCAATGATGAGCAAAGAGTTTTGGTTTCAGAACTGCAACCAATTGGCCAGAGATTGGCTGATTTAGAAAAGGAGTTTTCGATTCAAAATAGAAACAAACAATTTCGGATTGATGCTTTTATGCAATTAGAGGC
>Ga0307488_10001258_pt1 | contig 21160 bp, 23 predicted proteins | sample SB02metaG_FD_202248 | JGI IMG/M metagenome (GOLD analysis project Ga0307488, IMG submission 202248) | Sea-ice brine microbial communities from Beaufort Sea near Barrow, Alaska, United States - SB 0.2 | ecosystem: Environmental > Aquatic > Marine > Coastal | place: USA: Alaska | collected... | reverse complement strand
TTAACGACAAGCCCAATAGACGATGGCGATCATCGTTATTATTACTGGGCCCAAAGTAAGCATCTCTATTAATCCCATTTAATCCTACCTTCCACGTTGTGCCGCGTTTTATCCCGCCCACTTCTAAAACTATAGTCGGTCTAGCGTTGGAGGAGTTTCTTTCCCAGATAGCTTTGTTAGCAGCCATTCTTCCGCTAAACAGTACGCTCCAAATAACATCAACGTCGGCGTCATCGCTATTATCGACACAAGTAAAACCAAGGGAGTGACAACCCAATCTAAAAGCATCAAAGATAGGTTTGCTATTAAGTGCGCCATATTGTGTCCATAAACTAAATTTCATCGTGTAAATACCATATAATATATTTAACAAGGATTAACAGATGTCAAGTATAACTGTGGTTACAACATTTCATCCAGCAGGGTTAGTAAAATACGGACAACGATTTTTAGATAGCTTTGCAGCTAGAGTCGATAAGCGTATCAAACTATTTGTGTATGCAGAAGATTGTGATCCAGTTAATCCAGATCCAACTCGTATTGTAATTCTTAATGCAAAAAAAGCATTACCAAAACTAAATGCGTTTAAGGCTAAGTGGGGCAACGTTCCTAAAGCCAATGGCGACATCAGCAAGGACCCTGTACGCAGCAAACGTCGCGACAGTGACAAGGCTTTTAAATGGGATGCTGTACGCTTCGCTAATAAGACATATGCTGTGTATGACGCTTGTACACGCTCTAAGGGGTGGTGTGTGTGGATAGATGCTGATACGTTTGTACACAGCGAATGGAGCTACGAACAGTTTAAAGAGCTACTTCCTAACAATGCTTACATTACATATGTTGGTAGAGGTAAAGGATCACAGACTTGGCCGGAGTGCGGCTTCTATGGTATGAACCTAAATCATCCTGTGTGTCACAGTTTCTTAGAAGACTTTGAACGCATGTACGAAGATGCAGACAACGGTATCTTTACACTAGACGAATGGCACGATAGTTATGTGTTTGGCGAACTGCTAAAGAAGTATAGCGAGTTTCCGTCACATGATTATAGTGCAGAAATGTATTTGAAAGAAGCTGCCTCAGGCGGCGGAGGTCATCCGTTGATCAACGGACCGTTAGGTAAATGGATCGACCATATGAAGGGCGGACGTAAAGACCAAGGCAAGAGTGACAGAAAAGATATCATGGTAAATAGAACTGAAGATTATTGGAGATTAAAATGAAACCATTTATTTTTGATGTAATGAAAGATGTTATCGGTAATGGCACGCCTGCATTTATTGGTGAAATTGGAACCCACAAAGGTGCCACTGCAACTCAATTTATCGATCTTTTATCACCCAGGGTAGATAATATTTTGTATTACGGGTATGATGTATTTGACGACAAAGTAGGAAATTTAGAGTTTCATAGAGCTGAAAGAAACGGCAAGGGCGGCGTTACTCAACTAAGAGCAGAAACAACACTTAATAAACTTAAAGCACGTTACGGTAATTTAGAATATAAACTACATAGAGGGTATACAACTACTACGTTAATTAAACCTGTTGTATTTGATTTTATCTATATCGACGGCGGCCATAGTTACGAAACAGTAAAGCACGATTATTCAATGGTTAAAGAAAGCAAATTAATTGTATTTGATGATTTAAATTTACCGGGAGTAAAACAATTTATTGATGAATTAATTAGAGACGGAGTTGATGTCGAAATAGTTAATACTGTTGTTTCAAAACACATCTGGGGTGTTATTAGGAATTAATAAACTGACGCATGTGTGCCCAGGCACTTCCGTTAGCTAGTTCTTCAAATTTCCAATGAAACATTGATATTCTTTCAGCCCAATGTTGCCTATCATATAGGATAGGAGTTTCAATTTTTTCTATATCATTTGCAATTTCAGAACATTGACTTTTGTCTTTATCTGCAACAAATATAGGAATACCTTCTATTGCAGCAGCTACAACTGGGCTTGAATTATAATTTATTGCTGCCCAACAATTTTTTAAATCATCTATTATTGATCGATTATTAGATAACCTAATGGTGTTAGATAACGGTAATCTGCATTTAGGATTACCAGGAGTTAATAGTAGTTTACTTTGTTTATCTCCAGGATGTAATCTTATAACAATAGGACGATCAGTATACTGTCTTATTTTTGTTATTGTTTCAATAGCCCAGTCTTGAATATTAACGTTTCCCATACTCCAGCCGCCATTTCGTTGTAAGCAAAGAAGTATGTGATTGCCTGTAGTTCTGTAATCCTTTAACGATATATTTAAATCTTGTTGTATTTGTTTCCAACGGCTAGGATCTATTTCTGTATCACAGTATATGCCAGTATTAGGAAATACACCATTAAAACTATATCTTAGATAATGGTGTGGGTGATTTGTAGTGTTAGCATATAAAAATAAATTACTGTCTGCTGTAATAACATATTTGTTATTTTTTAATTGATTATCAATTACAGTTCTTCTTAGCTTAAGATGCGGAGAAGAACTAATATTGTGTCCTAACCAGCCTTGTATAATACCAACATCAGACATTGCATAGTTATGTGTGTTTACATCTATTGCATTGTCTCCGGCGGCTGTTACTCCTAAAGAAAACAATCTCAATATGTCTACTTTTTCTTGACTTTTAGAGTTTGGAATAGATTTATGATAACACGCTACAATTTTCATTTCTCTGCTAGTATTCTATCTATTGAACTTTTTAAATGGTCCCAGCATTGCCCGGATTCCATTTCTTCGGGGGTCCATTGGCAATATGCTAAATTGCTAAGCCATTGTTGTACATGATTATCAGCAGCTAGATTTAAATTTTCAATATTGCTTAACTTACGTTCTGCTATATTCCAAGCAAAATTTCCTTCGTCACATGCTATAACAGGGATACCTCTTACTACTGCATCAATTGATAATCCGCTAGTGTATGCAACTATACAATACGCATCTAGTATCTGATCTTCCCACGGTACTTCTCTACCGTTAACAAAAGAAATATTTTTATAATTTCCAAATAGAAAGTACCTAAATAGTTCTTCATGATTGCTCCATCCCTTTTCGCTAACTCCTGGATGTGTTCGTATTTCTATTGGTCTATCTGTATACTGTCTAAGAGTGTGTACAGTATCTTTGCACCATTGATTAATATCATTATTTCTTAAACTAGCATCGCCACCGAGTTGTAGGGCAATTACAATTTTATTACCGTTACTTTTATTCCATCCATTATAATTAATTCCTAGGTCTGCTAGACGATCGTTTGGATAATCTATATCTTCTCCAAAAGTAGCAGCACAATTTAAAAAACCATTTATTCCTACTCGTTGATGTTTATTAGGTTGAAATACTTTACGACCTAATAACGGTGTTTCGATACAAATAAAACAGTTAGAGTGGTCGACAATACTTGTTCTAATTATGTGATGAATATTTGATCGATCCGGTTTCCAACTTCCAAACATAACTGCTACATTACACTTGGTATATTTTTCATCATAAGAATAATCAACTCCGTTTTTAATGTTACGTTTGTTTATCCTAGATATGAAATTATTTTCTTGTTTATTTTCTAATTTAACTTTAATACCGTCGTGCATTTCTCTGAGAATTTCTCTTTCGTGATTATGACCTGCGGTCATCATAAAAACTTTAACTTTCATGTAATATTCTCCAAGCTGTGTTATTCTTCATTTCGTCATTGTGAAATTGTCCGTAAGCTAAATGACAAGCCCATTTATATATTTTATCTTTATCTTGGTGTGTCGGAGTCTCGATCAGACTTAGATCTTTGTTGCACACAGGGTCTGCTGCTGTAGGTGCAAGCGTAAAAGCCGGAACACCATATAGTACACTTTCAACTGCTGCAATACTCTGATAGGTTACAAGGGCATGGCAGTCAGTTAAATCTTCAAATATAGTACGAGTAATTCGCTGCTGTCTCGGTTGTTTATCACGTACAAGAATAGGCCTGTCTGTATGTTTCTTAATTTCTGCAACCGTGTCATTAACCCAATGACTTCTATCTATACCGTAAAATTTGCAAGGTTTTTCACTAGGCGTAACTAGTAAAATATGTTTACCTTGCTTGCGATGTTCTATAGGATAGTCTAACTGCTTCCACCTATCATCAGGTCGATCAATTATCTTACTATGCTGTACATCATTCTTAACTATGCGATGCCAAACTTTCCAACCTTGAGGATTATCTTTAGATTTATAGTTTCCTACATAACCACTGTCCATATAGTAGAAGGGGTGATTATTTTTCCAACACCAATGTATAAGTTTACGCTTGCCCATACTACGAATTAATATTGGGCTATTACCAAAATTGTAATTGTAATCGTGTATAGGTAAGTTTGCACCTTGTGCAAACATGTTAACATATTCGTCAGTTAAGTTTTTACTTAGACAGATCATTTATAAAACTCTACGTGTAAGTGTTTACTGTTATCCCCGTTAAAAGATTTATAATTAACAAAATTCTTTTTTGTTACTAGTTTTTCCATACTATAAGTATCATAGCCGCTTTTATGAACGTCCCAAACATCATTAAAGTCTCCACGTTGCCCGCCGTATATATTCTTTGCAGCCCGCGGATCTCCACTAATCCACTGATTTACATGAAGCAACATATTTGGTAACATCATTTCAATCCTACCGCCTGGCTTAAGAATTTTATGCCATACTTCTAAAAGATATTCACCTTGGACAAACGTAAGATGCTCAAAGAAATGTCTTGAAAATATTTCTTCTACTGAGTTTTCATCAACTAGTTTATTAATTTCCCATGCTGTACACACAAAGTCAATACCAGGAAGATCTCTAATATCCTGCTGTAAGAAATCTGTCTTAGTTGGAGTTTCTCCTCCACCAAATTCAATTTTCATATGTGCATTCTAAATTTGTTTTTACCTGCGTCTTTAGCCATTCATCATATCCTGTAGTTCATCTTTCCACAACAGATGATGCTCGCAATTACGATAGTTTTCAAACCACGGACCACCTTCGGTGTAGTGTAGTGCCTTAGGAGTACCTTCTTTATACCAACCTGCAAGATAGTTCCACTCATATGGCAGTTCGCCAATTTCTTCATCTTTGAGCCAACTAAAGCGATGTAAGTATGCTCCATTAATTTCTGGACTGTTAACTAAATCTTGATCTAATATCTTATTGCTAGGATGACTGCAATTAAACATCATTACACTTGACCAATTTTTACGTGGATAAACAGTTTGTGTTTGTCCGTCCATCTTTGTGCCTTCGGCTGGAGTGTAGTCGTGTTTAACACACATTACTGCATACCGATCATCTGCTAACTCAAATAATTCTTTAACATCGTTTAAGAAAATAATATCACTGTCACAGAATATTGCCCATCCTTGGAAGTTCATAAGTTCTGGTACTAGGTATCGAGTAAATGTAAATTCAGTACTTGCAAGTTTATCGTTTGGTCTAGTATACCATCCAGCATTCCGTAAATCTTTTTGTACCAACGGTCGAACATCTATATCCTTGTTTCGACGTATAATACTATGCTTACATACTTGGTATGCAATATCTTCTCTAGTGTCGTAACCTACAAATACCTTCATTGACCTTCTCTCTCTATATCATCTTCTATACAGTGTTCTCCGTACTGTATCTCTACTATTCTACAAGACACATCATAGGGATTAGTAAGCTGATGCCATTCTCCTACTGGTATGTCGAATGCCTGGTGTTTTGTTAGCTGCTTAGAAGGCATTGCATACCCGTGTTTTGTTTTACTGTTTACAATGCACTCGCCTTCACTTACCATCCAGTGTTCTGCACGGTACTTGTGTCGTTGCATACTTAAACTCTTGCCTGGATCAACTGTAAGTTCTTTTACTTTACATCCTGTTACTTCGTGTAGTACACGATAGTATCCCCATTGACGTTCAGTCTTAGGGGCCTTCCATTCTTCAAGTATCCAACTGCTACTGTTGACTTTATTACTGCCGCCAACTTTCCATTTAAATTCTACATCTGAATGATCGCCGTATACTTTGTATTCAGGTGTATTTGTGTTTATTCTATCGCCGCCATTGGCAAACACAATAGTCCAATCACTACCTTTAGTTGATAGTACTTGCATAATTGCAGAACACGCACTATCGTCGTCGTCGTCGTTAAATCCGATAACTTCGTCAACTACTGTTAGTTCTTTAATAATAGCAGCACGTTCTTCAAAAGGCATAAATGGTCTGCCCTTCTTACGGGTAAGCCATTCATCTGAATTTAGGCCAACAACTAAATGCTCGCCTAGTGCTTTTGCTGCTTTGAAATAGGCAATGTGCCCACTGTGTAAAGGGTCAAACCCTCCGGTGACTAAAACTACTTTGCTCATGCAAGTATTTACAAACTTGCATCTTCCATTCCGGCAACTCTGAGCTTAACTACGTTAGTAATTTGCCATTGCTTTTGATCAAGCCCTTTTAGTAAGCCTAACCATTTGTTACGCAGTAGTGCAAACTCGTTAATGATCTTTTCGTAGTCAACAACGTCTGCCTCACCGTCTACGTATTTTTCAACGTCACGGCTTGACAGAGCCCGTTGATAGTTCTCAAGATATTTCTTAAAATACGAGCTACGCAACCTACGTAGCTCGATGTTTAAGTAGTTTAGGATTGCTTCAATCTCTTGAAGCTGGTTAAAGCGATGCTCAACGATACCGGGCATTTCTGCTGCGGCACGTTCAACATTGCCTTTGAGCTTTACTTCAGTTTTAGCTTCAATCATTTCAGATTCAAAAAATGCAACTGCATCAGGAATCTTACTAATATTTCTACTAACCTCAGAATACCAACCCATAAATTAATCCCAATCTGTTTCTTCGTCTAGTACATCTTCGTCGTCAAGATCTAAATAGTAGTTAATAGCATTATCTAATATTGCATCATTTCCTAATGCATCTTTAAATGCCACATCACTAACTCCATAATCGGCACAAAGATCAATGTAGCGTTCTGCTGCTAACTCAACTTGTTTCTTGTCAAGATACTCTTTAAATAGCATCCATATATCTACTACTTGACTTTCGTCCATGTTTATTCCTCAAATGTTTCTTCAATTAAATCAGTTGTATCGCTTTCAACAACATCATCGGTATTTACCACAGGTGCTGTTTTTTCGTTGTATTCTGACATAATCATTTCGAGTTTAGGACCAGTCCATTGCTTACGATAATCAATGTGTTCGACGCCTGCTAAGTCAACATACTTGAGTCGATTACCTTGCTTAACCAACAAGTTTTTCTTCTCAAACAATTCAACTAGACCCGAGTAAGGATTCATACCAGTTTCATAAGGAATCTTAACCTGCACACCTTCGAAAGGTTTTGCATAGCGAGTCTTCATTACTTTACAACCAGCACGGATGCCCATAACTTCTGTAATCTTATTACCGTCTTCGTCTTCTTTCAACTTCATCTTCTTCATTGCAACAACAATACTTGATGCATAGATAAAGCCACTACCGCCCGAGATCTTATCATCTGGGTCAAACATATCTTGTGAAGCATATGTGTGGTTAGTACAAACTAAGCCAACATTATAGCTGCCGATCATGTTTACAGTGTTACGAACTAATGAAGTTAGTGCTTTAGGTTTACGACCCATATCACCCTTCATATCACCCTTTTGGAACTGATCGACGTCAGTAGGTGTCAGCAACATACCTAAACTGTCAATTACAAACAACACTTTAGGACGGTCTTCTTCTGCCATTGCTTTATAGTCAATCATGAAAGTTGAGATAGTTTTTGCTACGTCATCAATCATTGCCATATTAAGTTTAAGCAATTTGTCTTCGCCAGTCTGCACACCTAGTGCATGCAACCAGCTTTCATCAAGTGCGTTCTCTGAGTCGATTAAGACTACATAGATACCTTGATCCTGTGCGTTCTTTACAATGTTGCCACTGCAAAAATACGACTTGCCTGCGCCTGATTCGCCTGCGAATACAGTTACTTTACCTAGTGGAACACCTTTGTTAAAGTCTCCTGAGATAAGCAAGTTTAATGCGTATGATCCTGTTGAAATCCAATCAGTAGGATCGTTAAATCCAGCACTCACGCCTGAGATACTTTTAGTCAAGTCCTTGCGGAACTTACTAACATCAAATGATTTAGCCATGTTTTCTCCTAATAAGCCGAAGTATTGTAGGGGAAATTACTCCCCTACTATGTGCAGTGATTACTGTTGTTGACGTGCGCGGATCATCGCTAGGATGTCGCTTGCGCCGCCTGTTGCTGCTTCTGCTACTGGAGCAGGTGCTACTTGTGCTACTTCTTCATTGCTTTGGAAAGGAATGTCGTTAGCTACTGGAGCAGGTGCTGATTGTGCTACCGGAGCACTTTGGCTTACAGCAGTTGCTTGCGGACTTGCTTCTTTAGTAGGATCACCTGTACGTGCTGCCATACCTGCAGGACGGAAGTAATTACCCCAACGATCTGCATCGTACGCTTCACCGTCTACACTTGCTTCAAACATTTCCTTCAGCACTTTAACTGCAATGTCGTCGGGCTTCTTAGGAAGAAAGTCATCTAAATTAAACAAACCGTGTGTATTAACTGCTTGCATTTCTGCATCATTTAGTGGACGATCGCGACGTGCCCAATTACTTGTGCCGTAGTCTGCATAGCCACCTTTGGATGTTTTGTTAAGACGGAAATCTACACCAGCAGTAAAGTCTGTTGGTAATTCTTCCATGTCTGGATCCATCAATGCTGCTTTGATGATCTGGAAGATCTGAGGACCAATAATAAAGCGTCGGATTGGATTCTCCGGTGCTTGATCGTCAGTTAATGGATTGTCTGTAACAAAGCCTTGGAAGATGTAAGAACGCTTCTTCCAGTATTTACGACCCATATCTTCTAGTGCAGGATCTTTAAACCAGCCACGTACTTCTTGTAGGATTGGACAGCTATCGCCATACATTTCCATACACGGAACTTGTACTTGTACTGGACGTGAATCAGTTTCACCTTTAATGCCTGCAAAAGGAAGTTTGATCATCAAACGTTCTTTCCAGAAGAAAGTGTTATCAGAGTTACCGTCTGGAAGGAAACGGAAAGTTGCACTTTCGCCTTCTTTAATGTTCCAGAATGGGTAAATTGGGTTTGGGCCGCTTTGGCCTCTGTTGCCGCCGGATGCTCCAGCTTCTTGTTCTTTGAGCTTTGCTCGGATTTCTGCTAATGATGCCATAGTTAATGCCTCCTGTTAAGTGCCTATGTGCGTAGCTACATTGCTACTAGTTGCCTGTTGTCGTACAGTACATTATATAGTATACGACATTATAAAGCAGATGTCAAGTGAAATCTGCTGAATTCTTAATTTATTTTATATGCCTGATAGTCTACGGATACTGCCTAGTTCGTCGTCTTGTCGGACTGTTGGTTCCATTACAGTTCCTGCTGGTTCTTCTTCAACTGCAACTTCTTGCATTGTAGGTCCTGCATTAAATTCTTCAAACTTAGCATTGATTGCTTCAATGAATGCTTTTGCTGGGCGTACATAATGATCACCGTAGTCTTTTTCAACCATTGTCAAAATTGCTGTTTCGCCTTTAGGGAACTGGCCAGTTTGTCTATCGTAATAACTTAGAATAAGCTCACCTAATGGTGTCTTTTGTTCTTCCGTGTTATCACCGCAAGAGCAGTCACCTTCGCAAGAACAACTACCTTCAGTTTCGTCGTCGTAGGCAACGGGCGTTTCGCCTTCATCATCTTCTGGCTGTTCGCCAAACTGTCCCATCATACGCTCAAATGCAGATTCAAAATCTTCGAGAGCAGAGGCAACATTAACAGGCGCTTCGTCTGTTTTTTCGTCTGTTGCTTCTGGTACGCATTTGTTTACACGCTTGCCTTTGTTTTTACCTGTGCCAGCTTGTGTGCCGTCTTTTTTGTATCCATCCCAGCAATCCATTTCAGCTATTAGCTCATCCGAGCCTAACTCTTGTGCTCGGGTAGCTTCGCCTACTAGTTTATAAATGTAAGGAAATACATCTTGAAGTTCTTCGTTGAACTGTTTAATTGTTAATTCATCTATCCAGTTTTCTGCAATATCTGCAGGCACATCTTCCATTACTGGTTTTTCAAATGCAGCAAATGTTTCTGCATAATAAGTTGGCTTTTGTAAAGAGTCAATTGTCTTTTTAACTGTACTAATGCGCTCTTTAACAACATCCATGTATCCAGCTAGGCTTTCTGCCATTACACTGCTACGTCCCATGTAGTTTTTAAATTTGCGTAGTTTGCTCATTTCTTCTGACAAACTAACAATATGCGTGCCAAAATCATCAAATGGCTTTCCACCTTCTGCTACGTGACGTGCCATTGCTCTTGCACCACTTAGGTGCTTGAATGGATATTTAAAACGCTCACCTTCGCTGCTTTCAATATAAATTGAACCAATATTGCGAGTGCGCCCAGCAGCAACTTGAGAATCAATACTCTCTGTGTGCTTAATTACTAGTCTGGCGTTATCAACATTTTGATAGCTAACTTTACTTGTGCCATATAGTTTTGATTCGGTCATTTTGTCTTCTCCGGCATTATTCTTTGCTAAAAAGTTATAATCTCTTTTGTTTAAGTTACTCTTTGTAATATCTCTAGTATCAAAGTTCAACATACGTTTTTTGGCAAATACTCTAAGTTCTTTTAAAAAACTGTACCAGTCGGACAGTTCTTCGTCATTCTCTCCAGCAAGAATGTCAGCACCGTGCATAATAACTAGACCATTATCTTCGCTAAGGCTAATACTAACTTTACCTTTGCTTTTATAGTCAAATTCTATAAAACGTGCTTCACTAGGATTATTAGTAATCATACCTTCTGCCGTGCCAATAGTAACACTTGGAAAGCGTCCTCTAATCTTTGCAAATAATTCTTCGCTTATCTTATCTAAGTTTTGCATAATGTATTTATCAATAAGTGCTTATAAAAATAGGCATTGGTGGTTCGTAGTCTTGGTCATGTTCTGCTTGATTAAATGTATCATATACTCTAGGATCCCAATCTTTCATTACAGCCATCATTCGTAAACACAATAATGCAGCACTCACTAAGTCATCAGTCATTCCGGACTTAGCCTGAAAACTGCTACCAGTTGCAACATAGCCTTTTAATTCTGAGAGCAACGGTTTAGAACGTACAAGTAACTTGTCGTTTTCTACCATAGTCTTTAATCTACTACATGCTGTAATTTTACTACTGTGTGTAGTGTTAAAACCTTTGCGGAATTTCCTGACGTGCCCTTTTCGCATAGGTTCACTGATAAACAATCCGGGTATGTTTTCTTCACCAAAGTCGTTTATAACGATTAGTGCAGCCTCACCGATGCCATTGTTTTCGACACTCCAGTAAATTCCTCCCGGATTGTTTGTCTGGTCTGCTATGTACTTGCATACATCTGCTAGTACTCTAATTTGTCCAGGTATAGCAGTTGTGTTGTGCTGCCATTCGGCAACTTGTTCGTAACTAGGTAGTTCAAATACTTGTATAGCAGCATAATCGCCGCCTGTGCCCATACTAGGATCTAGTCCAACAACATAACTGTACTCGTCTGATAATTTTTTATACCACCGGGTCTGCCCCATATTGAGTATAGGAGACACGCCTTCCATAGCAGCAAGTTTAATTGAATTAATTAGTGTTTCGTCATATACTAAGAATTCGCAACCATATTCGCGGCGGAATTTTTCTTCACCAATACGTCCAGTTTCTGCTACCTTCCATTCTTCGTCGCGATCTGGATGTTCGCTCCAGTGTGCAATAAAACTATGGAAGCCGTTTACGCCTAGCTCTTGTTCATTGCCGTGTTCGTCAAACTTATTTTCTGCTTGTTTCCAAATGGTTGCAAAGGTATCTTCATCCGAGTTTGGTGTGCTTGTAATAATAGCACGACCGCCTGTTGCAAGAGTAGGAGATATCGAAGTCCAAAACTCTTCAGCAATGTTAGGCATAACAAATGCAAACTCGTCACAGTATAGCAACGAGATACTCATACCGCGGCCTGTGTTGCCTGTTGTTGTTTGTGCTACAATACGACTTCCATTTTCAAATTCAATAGATTGCTTGTTATAACTTGTAACGCCTGCTCTAATATGATCCGGACAAGTTTCGTAAACAAATCGTATACGTGACATAATCTCTTGAGCACCGGTATACTTGTGTGCTGCTACAAGCACAGTTTGATCCGGTCTAAACATTGCATACCATGCCAAGTAAATAGCAGCACACGTAGTCTTGCCTGTTTGTCTAGGCATCATGTTAATATTAAAGCGATAGCTGTGATAGCTGTGCATTAATCGCAATTGATACTCGTAAGGATCAAATAATAGTTTGCCTCGTACAGGGTGCTGAATGTACGCAAATTTGCGAGCAAAGTGCAAGTAACCTGTGTCAGGATCCATGCAGGCTAATAAGTCTGCAATTTGCTCTTCTGTATAAGTTTCTTTTCTATTCGCCTTTTTAATTAAGACGCCGTCTAATGATGCTGCCATATTGTATTTACTCAAAAAAATAGGACCCGTAGGTCCTATTTGAACTTCCCATCTCGAGTGGTAGTTTTATTTCTTTTTAGCAAACTGCGGAGGTACTTGGCCTTTTTTAGGCTTGCTACCTTTGTCAGCAATTGCTTTTTTCATTGGCTCTTTTTTATCGCCATCTTTGTCAACATCTAAAAAGTCAGGCTTTGCTTTCTTTTCAGTAAGTGCTGCATATAGTCTGTCTTTAATGCTTTCTACTGACATTGCGTTATCGCCGTCTTGTGCTTTTTTAAACATTTTCTTTTCTTTGTTTAATCCGCCACTTAGATCTTTAATCATCATGTTAGTATCGCCGTACTCTTCATCTGGTTCAGATGTAGCATCGCCAAAGCCGCCGTCAGCTGATTCTTCTGGTGCTAGTTCTTTTGGTCCTTCTTCGTCGCCTTTATTAACGATTGACATAAAGTTATCCATATCACCGCGCATGTCGTTTGCTGGCATTGCTGGTTTTGGCAATGCCATTGCTGGCATATCTGTCGGAGCTAATGCGTGTGCATCGTGGCCGCCTTTAGCGCCTTTAATAAGTTCTAGTAGTCTACCTACTTCATCAGCAGAATCGGCGTTCATTGAAATGTTTACTGAGGCCATTTCGTTTAGTTTTTGTTTTTTAGGCGCATCAATTTTGTCCATTGCCGCAATCATTTTTTTCATATTCATGTTATTTCTCCTGGGTTGCTACACGTTCTTTGCGAGCTGTTTCTAGTTCTTTGAGCAAATCCATTACTCTGTTTTCGCCTACTGACTGTTGTGCAGATTCACCGCCTAAATCTTCGGTAGTTAAAATAGTTTCATAAGTATCGCTTTCTTTACTAGCCTTAATTCTTTCGACTGGCTCATCTGGATTGCGAACAATAACATTACTATGAGGCACTGTACACACAGTGCCTAAGTACTCTGCTAGTACTTGACTTGTTGTAGGATAATTTACTTCTACTTCAAAGTAAGTAACATCTATATTTCTTAATTGTGGAAAATCTAATGGACTTTCTTGTATTGGTGTTTTCTTACCATTAGACATGTTTACTAAACTAAATCTTTCTAATGCAGTTTCCATACGGTCAGCAAAGCCTTCAGGTAAGTCACCTGCTATGCCTACTTTAAATTTATAAGTCTTTTTTGACTCTGTTAAATATTCTTTAAAAGATTTCATTTGCGCGATTTTCCTAATCTTATATATTATTTATCTTTATCTAAGCCTTTAAGACGCTCTAGAAGACTGTTCCTATCAGTAACAACATAACCTTCGCCGTTAACAATATCGCCGTCGCCTGCTGTTGACTTTTGATCTATTGCTTGTTTTTTAAGTTGCAGATCGATCATTTTTAATTTTTTATCTAGTTTAGCCACTTTAGCATCTAAACTAGTTTTAAGCATTCCACCTGCAACTTCAAATACTCTACTTGCATAACGTGATTCCACGTTCATACCTAAGTCCATCAAGTCGTCATACGCTGCCATTGCCTTGTCGGCAATTTCGTTAAGCTCTTTGTCGGCCATTTCGCCTAGACCTTTTACAGCGGGCAAGGCACTTGCAATTTTATCAAACTCGGATATATCACGAAATGTTTCTGCTTGTGCTATATCGTACTTTGTTTGCTCTGCTTCTTGGATTTCTGCTTCCTTTATAAGAGCTTTTGAATCCGGTAGATCTAGTAATTCTTCTAATTTTTTAGTCATTAAATTTTTCCATTAACTGCTAGTATTATTTATCTACCTGTGTGGAAGATATCATTTTCTGTTACTATTCTAAAGGTTAACCCGTTTTGTTTACAGTATGCTCTAGCAGCTTCCCACTTAGCTTGATTCAATACCCAATGTGCTTGATTGTGTTTTGATTTGCCAACTTGTTCTTTAAAAGATTGATTTGCCGGTTTAACTTCTATTAGTTCTACTCGTTGCTTTCCGTTTTTATCAACATACACAATAAAAAAGTCTGGTACGTAAATTGTTTGTTTGCCTGTAAACGGATTTCTATAAGGGATACGTATTGCTTCGCTTGCCCACTTACTAATACTAGGATGCTCATCACAAAATCTCATAAAGGAAAATTCCCAGCTAGAGCGGTATGTAGGAGTTTTGCCGCCTACATATTTTTCAGGATTTTTAAGTGTGAATTTACCTTGCGCAAAGCGAGCCATTATACTACTATGTTTCTTGACTCGATTGTGTTTATTTTGTTTTGAGTTTTTACGCCTAGTTCACTAGTACGTTGTCTGTTAGCATTAATAACTTCTAGCACAACCTTATTTAATTTTAGTTGCTCTAAATTTCCTAAACTATCTAATAGTTGAAAAATCTTTATATTATCTAGTTTAGCTTGTTTTAATAATATTGCTGCGACACTTGCTGCACTAGTAGGTTCAAACCCTTTTTTTTCAAAAAATGCAATTACTGCATCTACTTGGTTGCTTGGAAATGATAGTTCTTTAGTAAAATAATTATCAAAGAACTTTTGTTGATCTTGTGCCATTTTTCTTCTCCTTTTATCTATTTACTGCATTACTTGCAAGTTTTATAGATTTTGGATTATTATTTAAAATATTAGATAAAAACTCGTTGATATAATAATTTTGTGTGCTTACAGGTAATGATCTAAAATTTTGCTGTCTTGTTTCAAGACCGTAATATTGCTCAACAACATTAAATTTTAAAATTGAATCTTGTGTTAATTTTGATATTAAATAATTAGGATCAAAATTTCGAGTAGGATCTGTTTTTTGTGTAGCCGATGTACCATTTTTAGTATTCTTAGGACTAGCAAAAAATACACCATTAATTCCTACATTGTCTTTATCGCTTTCTCCGCTAAATGTAACACTTAGTCCGTTTGGCCTTAGACCTTCCAATGTTAAATCTTTAGTTTGTTGGTAAGCAATTATTGATTCTATATTAGTTGTAGAATAGACAGGATCATGTTTTGTATACAATACAGTATCAAACTTTGCAGGCAAATTATTAACAGTTGATCCTACTTCATTTGCACTTTCACTGTTTAATCCAATAAAACTCTTTTCTTGATCGTAATGCTCGCCTGTAGCAAACCCTTTTGGTGATTCACCTTCTTTAATATCGCCAGTTTCGTATTTTACACTTTCGTACTGCAACTGCATAGTGTTTTCCATTACGTCGGACGCACCAGCTGCATCTAAAGTATCATGTTGCCAACTAGTTATTTTTGGTAATACTAGATGCGCAGTATGAAATGTATGCCTTGTTATTTCACTTATACTAATTAATGTAAAAAATGGATCTTTGCTGCCATTGTCAAAACCATACTTTGAGGCTGGCATTGCTTTATACACATTATTTGCTTGAAATTCAGCTTGTGTGTCTGCATAATAATAGTTATAGTATGCTTGCCATAATCTTGTACTTACGCCTTCGTTATCGTCATGAAACCTAATAACAACAGGATCATAATTTATTCTTGTTTGTACAACTTTTTTTCTATTGTATTGCTGCAATACATCAGTATCAATATTAAACTTTGGTAAGTCTGCACTTTTTGCAAGTAAGCTAATTTCGTTGCCGTGCTTCTCAACAAAGCCGCCTGCAACTGCACTATTAATAGTAAAACTTACATGATATAAAAATTTATGTTTTGGTGCTAATCTAAACCAGTTATCTACAAAGGTACGGGATGCATGCCTGTAGTCTCTTAGAGATACATTGCCTTTACTATTTGTTGCGCCAAGTTTAGTAGTCTTACTCATATTAATATTTATCTATAATAAAAAGTACGTATATAATAAAAAAAAGGAGCCTAAGCCCCTTTTTCTAGTTAAGATATAAAATCGGTTAACCTGTTGAAAGTGATCCGCCTTGGTTGCCCGGTACTGATTCTGCTGAAATGCCGCCGCCAACAGTTTGAATAGCATTATCGTAACGAATAGCTAGGCCAATTGTTACTGGATCGTTAGTCGCATATGCTAGTGTGTTATAGTTAGCATTTTGAATAAAGCATCCGTATAGTTCAAATGTGTCTAGTACTCCAACTGCGTTGCCGCCGTTTCCGCCGTCTAAAACTTCAATCTTAGTTGTAAACTTGTAGTCAATACCTGATGGTGCGCTAGATTGTTCAAAGAAGTCATACTGCTTTTGAATCTGTTCACCAACGAGTTTCTGTACATTGTTGTTTACATCTTCGCGTAAGTTTAGCGTAATTGGTTCCCATGAAGGTTTACCTGCTAGATATACACGTGAGTTATAAACCGGTAGTTCGATTTCCTCGAAGTTAATTGTCGGACGAGTAACATCTACTACTTGCTTTGTAAGCTCTGTAGTTGGTGATCCTAATCCGAAGTTTATTAATGTGACTCTAAAACGGTACTGAAGTTTTGGCATCAACAAACCTTGGGTCTGATTGCCGCCTCCACCGTCTAGTGGCACTGTAATTTTTGATAGTGTTGAAATTGCCATATGTTACTCCTGTACGCAAGTATTTATCAATTAATGGACCCGTTTTAAACGGGCCCATTTTACTGAATTATAAACCTGCAATCTCCCCTGTATTTTTCAAGCGCAGCGGAATGTAAATAAATTCAACTGCTTTGATTGGTTCGATTGCGATATCTAAGTAAAGCTCATTACGATCAATTCTTGCTGGTGTGTTGTTTGATTCATCACATACAACTAGATAGTCATTTAGTGCTCTTAGTCCAACTAACTCAAGCATTAAGCTCTCTGCTGCTGATTTAATATCATCGCGTGTAACCTTATCATTTGGTTCAAAGATGTAAGGTTTTGCAAGTCTATTAAGTTGACTGCGTAGATAAATTACAAGTCTTGCTACGTTAATACGGTCTAGCGCACTTGCATTTCTTGCACGAGTTTTCTGACCAAAGTTAACAAGTCCTGCACCTGTAATAAATGTAACTGGGTTAACATTATTACTGTATAGGGTGTCTCTTTGACCTTCGTTTAGTGCAACTGCTACAAATTCTCCTTCACTACTTACGTAGCCTGTTGAAGTAGCATTTGTAATACCGCCACGTCTTGTACCTGCTGGTGCAAACCATGGATAGCTAACTTGGTCACTTAGTGCCATAGTGCGTAGCATCATGTGTGATGCTGGAACTACAATGTTGTTTCCAAAGTTGTCACTTGAGTAACCGCTTGGATAAAACATACCTAAGTATTCGTCACTGCTTACTAGTCCCTGATCGTTATCTTCAACTGCTGAATTAACGTTAGAACCCCACTCATTTAGAGAAGTTGCATCAGGTGTTAAACGCATCGGACTGTCGCCTACGATAAATGCTGTTAAGCCCCTGTCGTAGTTTAGTGTGATCATTTCGCCAATTAGTTCTGGATAACCTGGTGTTGCCATTAAGTTAAACAATCTTGATTCGTCATCACGGATTTCATCATTACTGTTAACAATAGCTTGTAAACGCTGTACAACAACCTTACGCTGTGCATTGCGTCCGAAGCTGCCTGAACCGTCAACATTGTTAGCTGATTCAGTAACCCAACGATGTGGATAGTATGCTGCCATTGGCTCGTCGCCAGCATTGCCGTTAGTTGCAGTTGTATCAATGTAGTTGCGCTCAAAACGCTTAACATTAAATCCGCTTCTGCGTAAGTTCCAAAGCAGCATACCACGAGGATAAAGTGCATAATCTGGTGCATCTGGATCTAGATAAGCACTTTTAGAAAGTGCTTCAATTGTAGCAGCAGCGCTATTAGCACCTGCGTCACTCCAACGTGCATCAGCAAATAGTACGCCGTTTTGTGTTGTTTGATCTGCACTATCTAGCAATACCCATCCTGTTGGAGTAGGCATTGTAGTGTCGTATCTGTAAACTGTTGGGAAGTTTTCTAAATCGCCTGTGTCAATCCAAATGTCTCCGTCGACTAATGCAGTAGTACCGTCGCTTTGCTTTGTTGGTACTGTAGCAGATATAATTGGAAGATCAACTCCAGATAGTCCCGAAGTACCATGTGTACGACCGACCCATGCACTACCATTGTGTACAAGCATGTCAACTTCGTCAACAATTGAGTTATACCATAGTCCGCCGTCTGCTGTTAGTGCAGATGGTGCAGCATTGCTTGCTGTGTAAGATAGTACTTTCCAGTTTGATGCATCTAAATAGTCAACACTGTTATCGTCAGTAAATGCATATAAGTTAGCTGTTGCATCTAAATAAAACCCTACGCCATTAAGTACACCGTCAGTGTCAGTGAAACGAATTTCACCACCTGCTGCGTGACTAATAACTACTCTGTCTTGTGCATCAACAGTTGCAGTAACATTTACTAAACCTTTAGCGTTGATAGCATTAGCAAGAGTCTCTGCATCTGTTACATCACCTGCATAAGTTGCTGTAACTGTTACAGCAGTTGACATAGTAGCTTGTCCTTTTAGACTCTCTGAAATATCAAAAGATAATGATCCAGTTAGGCCAGTTGATGCTACAACACTACTAGTAACACTAGTTGCGCCAATTACTTGACGCATTTTTAATTTAAAGTTTGCTTCTTTTTGTGCAACTTCACCAGTGTTATATTGTACATAAGTTGTACCAACGGAAATATTTACTCCGCCACCGCTTCTGTCTAAGCCAAAAATTGCAGATTGATTATTAGCATACAATGGCGCTGCAATGTCTGCCCATAGCTTGGTTGTAGCATTGTATTGCTTTAGTGACCATTTAGCACCACTGTTAGGCTCTGTTGTTTTAATCCAAACACTTCCTGTTGGACGGGCGCTTGCGCCAGTGGTCCATGTCGGAACTAGTGTATGTGAAGCAATTTCAACTGCTGGTGCGTTGTATGTGCCATCAACAATAATAGCTGCTGCATCAGAAGAATCAATTACAACATCTTCGCCGGTTGAAGAATAAACATATAGCATACTGCCTGAAGCGGCTGCTCTAATTACTCCGCTTGCACCTAATACAGATGCATTAATTGCTGATACTAATGTTGTAGCTGATGTACCTGTTACAGGATATGTAGAACCATCAATTCCAATGTTAAAGCCAATTGGGGTTGATCCACTAACTAAAAATTCAACAACTGGAACGGAATCTTGCCAGTCAGCTGTGCCTACTTCAACCCATACGCCTGATGAGTTTTTATACCAAATTTTATTTAGTGCGCTAACTGCAACAACAGCATAATCGCCGATTGCGCCAACTGAGCCTTTTGGAGCTCCTGGTGCAGTTACTGATCCAGTTACCTTTGAAACTTCAGTAATAACAATTGGAGTTTTTACTCCAAATGTTTGGCCGCCGGTTGTTGACCTAGCTGCGCCGTTCCATTCAAAAATACCAAATGCAGTATTTCTTGTATCGAACCAATATGTTCCATCTACAGGTGTTCCTCCTGGAGCAGATGCACTTGCTTGTAGTTCGCCTAGATCGATATCTGCGCGAACAACATATGCTCTGTTTGCAACACCCAAATATGAGTATGCTGTTTGTAGTCCATATTCATTAAGCTCGCCGCCATGAATTGGATTATTATTTGTGTCTGTATAAAATAGTGGATCCCCAAAGGTATCTGCAAGGTCACGCTGGCTAGTGATTAAATACGGTTTGCCAGCATTTGCTTTTAGAGTGCCTTGTGCAACACCAGTGCCAGAAGCATTGGTTTTGTTTTGTGCGGATGCCACAAAAATCATTGGTACGGTGCCCGGTTCTGCTGGTGTATAGAACGACTCGTCTATTACCTTAACCTCTACACCTGGTGATGTTAATGCCATTACGTTTTCTCCTTGAAAGTAAACTTTACAGTAGTATTTAGCATATGGTATTAAAAATATGTTAGTTATACCGGGTAAAAAGGGGCAGAAAAGGTGTAAATACTGTATGAGACCATTATGTATATGCGGAATGCGTCCTGCCGCCATAAATTATAAGAAGGACAAGAAAACATACTACCGTAAGAGGTGCGAAATATGTAACAAGCACGGTATTAATCACGGCATTGCTCGTTGGGAGCAACGAGGGTATCAGAAAAAAGACTGCTGTGAAAAATGCGGATTTAAAAGTAAGTATCCAGAACAGTTTAATGTGTTTCATATAGACGGAAATTTAGATAACTGCCGTCTAAATAATTTAAAAACTATATGTGCTAATTGTCAGCGAGTACTTCAGAAAGAAGGTGTTAAATGGAAGCAGGGAGATCTAGTTCCCGACTTTTAATTTAAGCGTCTAAGAATGTCATCAACTGATCTATATTAAAATGTAGGTCTTCTAATGTACCGTTATTGTCAATAGTATAATCAGCCATCCATTGTTCTAAGCTCATACTATCTTTTGATTCAAGTGGTAGATAGTCACTGCGGTCGACCCAAATAGCATAATCAAATACTACAGTGTTGCGCATAGCATGATATTCTTTTTTATTGCGCAGGCCGCAATAGATATCATACGCATTAAACATTTCGCGTCCTAGGCGTGCTGGGTCAGGAACATTATAATTGCAGATAGCATCATACCATTCTGCTCTGTGATTATGCCTGTCAGCATAACACTCTTCCTCGTTAGCGTATCCATACTTGTCCTTTAAATCGTTATAGATAAAGAGCTTTGAACAAAATTGACTACTACTTTCAAAACTGT
>Ga0307488_10001257_pt1 | contig 21183 bp, 21 predicted proteins | sample SB02metaG_FD_202248 | JGI IMG/M metagenome (GOLD analysis project Ga0307488, IMG submission 202248) | Sea-ice brine microbial communities from Beaufort Sea near Barrow, Alaska, United States - SB 0.2 | ecosystem: Environmental > Aquatic > Marine > Coastal | place: USA: Alaska | collected... | reverse complement strand
CTAAGGTCAAATAGTCTGTCAGACCCAGTTCTCGCCAAAGCTCTTTAGAGAGCTGAATAATTTCCGCGTCAACATCAGGGCCAGCCATCCCAAATGCCTCAACTCCAAATTGATGAAATTGACGGTAGCGACCTTTCTGAGGTCTTTCATGTCGAAACATCGGTCCGTGATACCACAATCGCTGCTGCTGGTTATACAACAACCCATGTTGGTCGGCAGCCCTAACACAAACCGCAGTGCCCTCTGGTCTTAAACTTAAACTGTCACCATTTCGGTCATCGAAGGTATACATTTCCTTTTCAACGATGTCAGTAACTTCGCCGATAGAGCGCTTAAACAACTGAGTCTGCTCAAGAACAGGGAATCGAATCTCTTGATAACCATAACCGGCGACAACTTTTTGAAATATAGATTCTAAATATTGCCACGTTAACGATTGTTCAGGAAGAATGTCATTCATTCCTCTGATTGCTTGAAGTTTTTCCATAATGAAGTTTATTCGCCTACTCTGCTAATCAGTAGCAATGATGTTTTTTTCCGCCGCTTGTTTTTTAGCAACGCGATCTCTCACCATGGCTTCCAGTTCGTCCACCAGATTCCCGTTATCAATCTTGTGGTCAGGCTTACCTTCTACATAAACCAAGTTGCTTGGACTTGCACCGGTGAGACCAATTTCTGCAACCTTCGCTTCCCCGGGGCCGTTGACGATACAACCAATCACCGCCATATCTATCGGTGTCGTTATATCCTCCAGCCTCAATTCAAGTTCGTTAACTACAGATATCACGTCAAAATTTTGTCTTGAGCAGCTAGGGCAGGCAATTAAGTTAACGCCTTTATGACGAAGCCCTAAGCTTTTGAGAATATCGAAACCCACTTTAACTTCCTCTACAGGATCTGCCGCCAGAGAAATTCTAATCGTATCTCCAATGCCATCCATGAGCAAAGCACCTATCCCAATCGCAGACTTGACCGTTCCAGAGCGCAGCCCACCGGCTTCAGTAATACCTAAATGGAATGGCTGATCTATTTGGTCAGCAAGCAGTCTATATGCGCGAAGGGTCATAAATATCTCAGAGGCCTTCAAACTAATTTTGAAGTTCTGAAAGTCCAGTCGGTCCAAGATATCAATCTGATGAAACGCTGATTCCACCATTGCATCCGCACTGGGTTCTTTATATTTACGAAGCAAATCTTTACCTAAAGAGCCCGCATTAATTCCTATCCGCAGGGGTATGCCTTTATCTTTAGCGCTGTCGACAACAGAACGAACGCGAGCATCACTGCCGATGTTGCCAGGATTAATACGCAAACAATCAACGCCATATTCCAGCACTTTTAAGGCGATCTTATAATCAAAATGGATGTCCGCCACTAGCGGCACTGACACCTGACTTCGAATAGATTTGAAGGCCTCTGCCGCATCCATTGTCGGCACTGAAATTCGAACAATATCGACCCCCGCACTAACCAAGCGGGAAATTTGATCGAGCGTCGCCGGGACGTCAGTAGTTTCAGTGTTGGTCATACTCTGAACTGAGATAGGCGCATCTCCGCCCACAGCAACATTACCAACCATTATTTGCCGAGTCTTACGACGAGATATGTTTTGTTCACCACGCATAGTCTATAAACCTACTTTCAAACGCACTGAATTGTCGATACGAATGTTTCCAGACGCATCGACAACAGTTCCGTTTAGAGTCATTTTTACATAGGGAGCATCACCTAATAAAACATTAAAGGGAGCGGTTCCGATAATTTCCAACACATTACCGGCATCACGTAAGTCCCGGTAAATTAAATTTTCAAAACCATCACTTACCTCTACCCAACTCTCGCCGACAAAAGTAATAAGCAAAACATCACTGCCTTCAGCTTCAACCAATATACGTCCACCGCTAATATCAGGTTCTGGCACGTTTCGTGTTTCGATTACCGCTGTGAACTGATCACTAACCGGCTCTATCTGCGGGTTTGGGATCGTATCGCTGGCGCTGCTCACTTCTGAGTCCTGGCTCAGTTGCGGCTGATCATTCTGCTCGAAAGTTGGCGGTGCTTGAACAGTCACTTCATTTATCTCGGAAACGACTGCTTCGGTGATTCCTACCTCAGTGTATGTGCCATCATCTACTGCGCTATCCATACTACTCGCATTCGCTGAATCAGTTGATTGCATTTGTCCATCTTCGTCTTGAGCTGGCGGTTCTGCGGCCATCGCCTCAAGCGGGATTCGTATTGCGACAGGAGTTGCTGCGACATCATCCGCGAGCCGCAGTTCTAGCTGGCTTTGGTTTTCAGGTTTAGAAGGCACACCTGAAACTGGCTCGTTGTTTTCATCAGAGCCGCTATTGAATAGCCATAGAGCAACAAAGAAACCCAAAAAAGCGATTCCTGAACCAATAACCCAAGGCCGATTTTTGTCTTTACGGCGGCGAACTTGGATACGCGTTTTTTCGCGAGCAGCATCTTGCTGATCATTGACATATTCATCGTAGCTGCCAATGATCTGGCTTTGTTCTAGCCCTAAAAGCAATGCGTAACTTTTAATATAGCCTTTGACAAAAACCGCGCCAGGTAGTTTTTCAAAACTGTTGGACTCAATAGCTCTCACATAATGCATTGTTATATGCAGTTGATCGGCTACTTTTTGCTCGCTTAGATCTTGACGCAATCTCTCAGCACGAAGAATAACGCCAACCGATTCAGCGGCGCTCATCTTATCTTCACTAGCTTCGTCTTGCTTTTGATTTTCATTAGTTGGCATTGGTCAATTCTAAGTAATTTTTATATTCAGGAGTATCTTGGTAAAGCGTTATCAACAACATTGAAAACTCGTCCACCAGCGTTTGATTCTTAAATGAACTTTCAATTTTTATTCCTGCCAATAAAGCTTTTGCCGGATGAGTGATTTTATAGAAGCCAACAATAGTTAGGTACTGGGTAAAAGCTGACCGGGCCCCTGGCAAATCATTTCTATTCAATCGAATAATGGATAGTTCAAGCGCAGATAAATAGAGATTAGAATTGAGCTGTAAAGCCCGCTGAAAAGCATTTGTTGCTTCGTCTATTTTGCCTATCATCAGCGCACTGCGACCTAAATTTTCAAACGCTATGGCACGGCCTTCATACATAGAATCAGACACTACTTGCTCGAGCTGATCATAAGCTTCTTGAAAATCTTGTATGCTGAACAATAAAGCGGCGTAATTGTTTCTTGCTCTGGCGTTATCACCATCGAGACTAACAGCTCTTTCAAAGGTTTCCTGGGCCAGCTTAATATCGCCCTCTCTTTGTAAAATCAAAGCCAGTACGTTGTATATCGTAGAGTTGCGATCATCGACCTTTAGGGCATTACTGATGTTTCGTCTTGCTCCTGCCATATCATTAACGTCGTAGTAACCCACTGCCAAATTGACATAGTCTTCAACTGCCCTCTCATCAGAGGCAGTTGAGGTAAAACCACCGGTGGTTGTTGTGACACAGGCCGTCAACATCAAACTTGTCAACAGCGTGAAACACGCCGCTTTTAGGTAAGTTGATTTAGCTTTAATAGTTTGATTGTTAACCATAGTAATTCGACCCGCGTTGCGTCAGTTTGTCTTAAAGTCTGTCGGCAGTTACGGCAAGATTGTCAGCTCGATCAAATACCTTCCGATTCGATTCTGCTTTTGCTTTGTGGCGCTGACTGCGTTTAGTCTGGTCGGCCACCTCCCCTACCAATTGACCACAAGCCGCGCCAATATCGTCACCTCTGGTGGTTCTGACCGTCACGGTGTAACCCTCGCGCTGCAGGATTTGACGAAAATTGGTTACCGAAGAGCCACTGGGCCTACGGTAGTCACTTAAGGAAAAAGGATTAAAAGGGATGATGTTTATCTTACAAGGAAATGTCTTTAATAGCTCTGCAAGCTCTCTAGCGTGCTGACGGTGATCATTCACCCCAGCTATCATCGTGTATTCAATCACCGGCACTCGTTTATCAGGCAAGCTGGCCATATAACCCCGCACCGATTCTAACAGCATAGCTATATTGTACTTTTTATTGATCGGCATAATTTGACTGCGCAACTCATCGTTAGGCGCATGCAAAGAAATTGCTAACGATGCCTCAGTAAATTCTTTCATCCGATCAATCGCAGGAACTACTCCGGAGGTGCTTACCGTAACCTTCCGTTTTGACAAACCATAAGCGCAGTCTTCCATCATGAGGTTGACCGCTTCCATCACCGGCTCAAAGTTGAGTAGGGGCTCTCCCATCCCCATCATTACGACATTACTTATAGGGCGTTCCAATTCTCCGGAAAAACCGCCTAATTCTTTAACAGCCCACCACAATTGACCGACTATTTCAGCAACAGTAAGATCACTGTTAAATCCTTGCTTTCCAGTCGCACAAAAACTGCAGTCCAGAGAACAGCCAGCCTGAGATGAAATACAAAGTGTTCCCCGGGCAGCCTCTGGGATAAAAACCATTTCTACCCGGCTTCCACTAGCCACCTCAACAATCCACTTTCGGGTTCCATCCTCAGATAAAAACCCATCAACTACGACTGGCAAAGTGATCTGCGTTTTAATTTTAAGCTTCTCACGCAGTGACTTACTAATATCTGTCATGGAGTCGAGGTCAGTGATCCCACGCTGGTGAATCCATTTCAGCACCTGATCGGCGTGAAATGGTTTTTCACCAAATTCTGTAAACATTGCTCGCAGGCGGTCTCTCCCCAAACCTGCCAGATTAGGAAGCTTGCTATCTGTCTTGCTTAGCTGATCTTTTACGCCATCAGACATGCGCGACTAACCTCAAAAGGGTAACTATTAAAAACAGTACTAAGAGCCTATTTCTTCAGCACTGAAGAAATAGGCTATTTCACGTTCGGCAGATGTCGTAGAGTCAGAGCCATGAACAGCATTCGCGTCAATTGATTGAGCGAAATCTGCTCGAATAGTTCCAGCTTCTGCATCAGCGGGATTTGTAGCGCCCATCAGATCGCGATTTTTAAGGACTGCGCCCTCGCCTTCAAGAGCCTGAATCATTACGGGCCCAGAAGTCATAAATTTAATCAGGTCAGGGTAGAAAGGTCGACCTTCATGTTCGGCGTAGAAACCACCGGCTGATTTTTCATCAAGTTGCTGCATTTTTGCAGCAACTATTTTTAGTCCCGCTTTTTCAAATCTGGTATAAATTTCGCCAATGACGTTTTTGCCTACAGCATCAGGTTTAATAATAGAAAGGGTCCGTTCGATCGCCATCTTAACTCCAATTATTTCGGTTATTCAAAAGATCGCGCATTATACGCGCAAATACTTGAATTATGTACGCGCAGTGATAAAAAACCGGCTTTTTTAGGGTTTTATTCAACTAATGCTTCAATCCAGACAGATTGAATTGCTTCTAAGATTTCTTAAGACTACGCGCCAAGTCATTGTCAAACCCTTCAAGAGCAAGAGCAGCCTGTTGTATATCCGCGAAACCGGCGTTTTAGGGAGCTGTAATCTTAAGACTCAGCAAGATCAAATAGTTAAAAGTTTACCGAAGCTAACACGAGCTTAAGTGAATCCTGTCTAAAATCCTGTGGAGGGCACTGAGATTGCTGCGGCATGTTGAAAAAGGCTACAAACCTGATACCCAAGGTAAAAGCGCCCTCTTTAACGTGAACACCATGGGTTTATATTGAGCTAATGGGCAGCCTGCTGCACAGAACCCATATCAGCGCCCTCTTTGAACATATCCCAGCGTGCTGACAATGCTCTTAACTTAACTACTGCATCGGTAATTTTTCCGATGCAGTAGTTAATTTCTTCCTCAGTGGTGAAGCGCCCGACCGTAATCCGGAGCGAGCTATGAGCGAGTTCGTCATTTAAACCCAGTGCTGACAATACATAAGATGGCTCCAGGCTAGCAGAGGTACAAGCAGACCCAGAGGACATCGCAAGATCTTTCAAAGCCATCATCAAAGATTCACCTTCGACAAAATTAAAACTAATGTTCAAATTCCCTGCCACGCGAATATCTTCGTGGCCATTGACATAAACCTCTTCTAACTCTTTTAGACCTTCTAACAGACGCTCACGCAGCGCCAATACCCTAACATTTTCTATCGCCATCTCTTCTTGAGCCAACCGAAAAGCCTCACCCATGCCCACTATTTGATGAGTCGGTAAAGTCCCGGAACGCATACCACGTTCGTGCCCTCCTCCGTGCATTTGCGGCTCAATTCGAACTCGGGGATTGCGACGCACAAACAGCGCACCGATGCCCTTTGGGCCATAAGTTTTATGGGATGTTAGAGCCATGAGGTCTACTTTCATAGACTGTAAATCGATTGCAACTTTACCGGTGCTCTGGGCTGCATCAACGTGAAAAAGGACACCCTTCGCTCGAGTGACCTCGCCAATGGCGGCGATATCACTGATGACTCCTATTTCATTATTCACGTGCATCAATGACACCAGTATCGTATCCGGACGAATAGCAGCTGCAACATCTCTAGCTGTAATGATGCCCTCCGAAGATGGCTCAAGGTAGGTAACCTCGAAACCCTCTCTCTCCAGCTGGTGACAGCTATCCAATACCGCCTTGTGCTCTATCTTAGAGGTGATAATGTGCTTACCCTTTTCAGCATAGAAGTGAGCTACTCCTTTAATAGCAAGGTTGTCAGCTTCTGTGGCACCTGAGGTCCAAACAATTTCACGAGGATCACAATTTATGAGATCAGCGACCTGCTGACGACCGGTTTCTACGGCCTCTTCAGCTTTCCACCCAAACATATGTGAGCGAGAAGCTGGATTTCCGAAATTCGCTTCTAAGGTTAAACATTTTGCCATTTTTGCAGCAACCCTGGGATCACAAGGGGTTGTCGAGGAATAATCCAAATAGATGGGAAATTGCATTTGTGACTCCAAAAAACCTGACTACAAATCTAACTACAAGTTGACGGATGGGATGCGGAATGCACCGCGCTCGGCCAAACGCTCATTGGCGATCAGATGCTTACGATCCTGCCGCTCAGCGATTTCTTTTACTTCTCGCTTCGCGACTAGGTCTGCGAGGCTTATACCTTCGAGGAAATGATGAATCTGCTCACTGAGGTCCTCCCACAAATAATGGGACAAGCAGGTTTCGCCATCTTGGCAGTCACCCTCTCCTCGACATTTTGTTGTGTCGACCGACTCATTGACTGCGTCAACAATCTCAGCGATAAATATCTCATTGGAATCTCTTTTCAGGACATACCCGCCACCAGGACCGCGAATACTGCTAACTAGAGAGCTTTTCCTTAACTTTGAGAAAAGTTGTTCTAAATAGGAAAGTGAGATGGCTTGCCGCTGGGATATATCAGCCAAACTGACAGGGCCTTTCTGCTTGTGCAAAGCTAAATCAAGCATAGCTGTGACGGCGTATCTTCCCTTGGTGGTCAAGCGCATAGTAATACCTTTACGGACGTCTGGATTACTTTAAATTATCAAATACCTAAGTAAAATAGTCAAGTATTGCCGGAAGCTGAAAATACAGCCAAAAAAAAACAATTACGCAATTAAATTCAGTGACTTACATATCTAAAAGCGCTCGTAGGCCAGTGCTGAAGGGGCTTTACCAAAAGCCTGATCCATCGGCTGGCCCCATTGTCTAGCCAATATTGAGATAATTGCTAAGTGGTGAGCGCTATGGGTGACCAAACCCATTAGCTCCCGCTCGACTGTGCTGGAACTCCGAATCGGAGCGTCATGATAGTAAACCGTTTCTCGCACCAGAATAATCTGTCCAGACAGCTTAATCGAATTCAACTCTCGAATGCGTCGAGATATCGACGCAATAGCAAAACACTCAGAAACTGCACTCGATTCAATGTCCTTCTCTCTATTTCTGGCGTCATAGTCAACACTGTTACGAGGCAAACCAGTAAACAAACTATAAACGCGATCCAGTATATGGCAGATGTGGCTTCCTATAGAAGAAGAGCCTTTCCAGCTTTGTGCGTAGTCGTTGGCATCAAGACGGCTCACTAAATCTTCACATTGCTGCAGGCAGTGCAAATAACCCTTAACAAGCACATTACCACCATAGCTAGGAGCATCCTGCTTCATCAAATTAATATTTCCCATAAACCAACCACTTTTACGCCATCAGCCCTTAGAGATCTTCGGCTTTGTGACCTTTTAGGCCTCCTACTTCTATGCCTCTACAATATCATAGCGCCGGGCCAAAAAAGGGCACTCTAATAGGCTGATAATGTTAACTCACTAATTCACCAACATTTAGCAAAGGCATCCGTCGAATCTAAACCCTGCCATGACAAATCAGTTCTCAATAAGACCACGGCGGCCCCCAATTTATTGCACATTGAGTTATTGCAATCCCAACCGCTTATTAGGGTAGACTTGCGCTTCACACATTTCTTTTTTATTCACTACCGGTGGATCCTTCTTATTTGAGAAAAGCCGACGTTAGCACCCAAGAGCTGCCATGAAATTCGATTTACATTGCCACAGCCATTTCTCTGATGGCAACCATTCGCCCGAGTTCCTTATTCAGCGCGCAGTAGCAAATAAGGTTACCCATTTGGCAATAACTGACCATGACTGCGTGCAGGTTTTTAAACAACCAGTGGAGGTGCCTCAGGAACTCACTTTAATTCCTGGAGTGGAAATTTCTTGCGCCTGGAACGGACAGGAAATACATGTTGTAGGCTTGGGAATAGACGTAGAAGCTCAGCAACTCACGGCAATACTCGACATACAACAGCAATCGAGACGAGAGCGAGCCGCAACAATGGCCAAACGGCTTGCGAGCTTTACCGATTACGACCTCGAATCCTATTTAGAATCGCTCCCCTGCATTTCAAGAACCCGCAGCCATATAGCAAATTTCTTAGTCAAAGAAGGAATTTCTAAAAACCATCAGCAGGCCTTTAAAAAATATCTTTCACGCAAGGGTAAACTCTATTGCCCTGCAAATTGGTGCGATCTCGAAACAGCAATATCAAGCATCAACTCTGCCGGCGGCATAGCGGTGGTGGCTCATCCCAGCAGATACTCTTTTACTCGGAAAAAATTGCTGTCCTTGTTAAGCGACTTTAAGCAAGCCGGAGGGGCCGCCATTGAAACCGCCTACAGTAATCTAGACCCCTTGGCACGTAAAAAGCTTGAAGATGCCTGCGATGAAATGGATTTGTATGCGTCTTGCGGGTCAGATTTTCATAGCATTGAAAACACTTGGACCGATATTGGCAAGTTTCACAGCTTTGCTGAATCGAAAAAAAACTCCATTTGGAATCATCCAAGATGGCATTCTACTCACAATTCCCCTCAAGCCGTTTAGCCAAAAAATTTTGGAGACTAATTGAGGCTTTTTCTAACGCCTGCGTATTGAAGCGATAACATCGCGAAATATATCCAGCAATGTTTCGTGTTTATAATCAGTAAACTCACCCGCGTCCATGAACATCCCGTGCTCTTCACATGCCTCATATTCAAGATGCTTTTGTTTAGGGTCATTGATCTTCTTCATTGGAGCACTGCAACGAGGACATTGAATGTCTCGTACAGTATTGTAGGTTTTCCCTACTTCCGGATCCCCACTATCAGCAAAGTCCGCCATCCAATCACCTTTAAGCTGCTCAGCTTCGCCGTTATCGAACCAAAGCCCTTTGCAACTGTTGCACTTATCAATAACCACTTTCCCGTGAAGGGTCTCGATTTTTAACTCTTGCATATCAGAATTGCATTTCGGACAGTCCATCTTAATCTCCTTCAAACCACTTATTATTATTCCGCAGAATCGTTACAAATTCACCCAAATGCCGGAGCTTTTCCTCGTTAGCGAATTAGCAACACCTAATATCTAGGCTCAATGTCCAGCAATCTGATTCTATAAGATAATCCGCTCAATGAACAAGCCAAAATAGCAGTGTTGAAGCTTCGATGTAGCCAATCTCCATTAAGTTAGCATTCACTTTCACTAAACTAAGATACGGCTGAACACTCATGCAGTTTAAGCGTGTGCGTATTAACGGAGAAAAATGATGAAAACCATGAAATTTCTAAGTATGACAATCCTGATATCAGCCTTTGCGTTAAGCACTCAAAATGCACTTGCTGGATCGGGCTCAGCCAATGTTAGTAGCGCCTGCGCCACATTAGAATTTATGGCTAAGCTGGTCACTATCAATGCAATACTCCCGGCTAATTCCGACGATTTAACTGAGCTCCGGGAAATGGAGGCCCAGCTAGCAGAACTCAATACCATGGTGTGTCAGCCAGTTATTCTTACGGCATCCACACGCGGCGACAGCCGCTACGACAACGGCGCGAGAGTTTCCAGCGATCTCTATTATAATTCTTGGCATTTCTCTAACAGGCAACTGTTTATGGCGCAGGCTGGAGAAGACACCACAATCTACTACCCAAACGGCCGCATAATGGCATTTCATTGGATGCACGGCGATCAAGCAATATTTTGGCCGAACGGCCATTTGGCAACAAACTACTTTAGGGCCTACGATGCCGCTTGGTATTACCCCGATGGGAATATAATCACCTACGAAGCAGGTTATTCTGGTAGCCGTTGGTTTTACCCGTTTCCTAAACTTGATGGCGGCATCGGACAAGAAGTCATAGCCAGTAACTGGGGAGTGGAAGATGAAAGCTTCACCTTTCTTAATTTCAATTCCAATGGCGCTTTGTACACCAGCAGGGAAAGGATTAGGCGGAAGTTGATTTTTGATGACTTTGATTTGCTTGACGTGCCAGGTATCTTATTACTTGTGACTCGCTTGTATCAAAATACAGACTCAGCAAAGCAATTCGCACCTGCTGACATCAATATTACAGGGGCGCCTTTTTAGCTCCCCCCCTGACCAAACATTTATTCGAAAGTTAATTGCAGCTGCGTTCAATAGCTGTAGGTAGTGGACTCTGCAAGCAGAGAAACTGCATTCATCTCACCAGATTGGCATTTCAAAAGATCAGCTTTTGCAACCACATGAACCTTATCAGACTGCTTGGAGCGCTCAGTCTCGTCGCCTAAGTCTTCCAGAATAATGGACAAACTTTCGTTTTTCGGCAACTCTCGTAACGTTGCACCATAAGTACATAGTGTCGCGAACAGTTTGACTTCAAACGCCTCTATATCTTGCTCGAGCCTGACTGCGTATTCCTTTTGGGCCTGCTCAGAACGCGCCTGCAATTCAGCTGCTTTTTTGAGAGCCTGCTCTTTCAGCGGCTCGACTCTCGCCATAAAAGCCTCGTATTCTATTTTAAAATCAAATGACGCATCCTGCGCAGCCACAGACTCTTGTGTCGAGGTTTCTAGTTCTGCAGCGCTCTGTTGATCAACGGAGCTTGCTATCAACAAGCGCATTTCAGCCATTTTTTCTGATGTTTGAACTCGAAGACTATCCAGCTCTTGTTGCAACTGAGCATAGCCTACGTCGTCAACCGAGCCGATATTTCGCAATGAGCGTGCGGCGGCAGCGGCTTGCTGAATAGAGGAATTCACCACTAGCGAAAAATCAACGCTGGCCATTTTTCCCATCAACCCTTCTTGCATCGCCGGGTTATCTGCAGATCCATTTAGGCTAGTATTGGCGGACTGCGCGCTAATAGCAGCAAAAGGGTTTGCTCTGTTTATCGAGCGCATTGCCCGCCCAAGAGACGTAAAACCCATCTGGTTCTTTTGGTTTGCTAACGGCGTGCGAATTTCGAGAACAGCACCCTGCCCATAAAGATAAATACTGTCAACACCACCTAGGCGATTACCGAAAATACCAGTAGCCTGATCTAGCTCCAACGACTCCTCTAAAATACTTGAAAATATTGAAATACTTTCCTGCAAGGAATCCAGATCCACTTCCTGACTGTGAAGCCCGCTGGATACAACAAACAATGACATCGAATATATAACGCTATTCAGTTTCATAAGCAGACTCCTATCGAACCTCACCGCTAAAACTCACGTATTGGGCAAGCTGTTCTAATGACCTAATTGTTTCATAGTCATTATTCGCCAGCTCTTGATAACCGACTCGCATATCTTCCAAATCTTGCAAACGCTGCTCCTCAAAAAACGTATAGATCCGCTCTAAATTTTCTGCTGTCGTTTGCTGAGTTTGATCGAATACCACCTGCATCAACTGCATGTTATTACTGTCTTGACGGTTTTCTATTCGAGCAACAAATTCCACCAGCTTTGCCTGTTGATTATTCTGAAAAGCATCTAGGCGTGACTCAAGACCTGAGCTAACGGATGAATCACCGAACGAGAGTGCTACCCCTTGATCTCCAATCACCAAGCTCGTATTTAAAACAACAAGCAGCATCATCGCAAACGATGTTGCAGTTGGGAGCCAGCGCCAAAAATCGAATACCCGGCCTTGGGATTCATTTTGACCGTGTTCACGTCGGTACAATTCCATACCCCGATCCCAGTGAGGAACTCGCTGATCTTGCCAGTTTCCCAAATTACTTTGGACAAGCAAAAGAGACTCCAGCTCTTGATTGCACAGCTCACAGCTTCGTAAATGACTTTCCATTTCTTGCTTGGTCACTTCACTCAAGCCACTTGAGAAATATTCTTTGGTTAAGTGTTCAGTCTTGGAACAGGACATTAGTTTCCTCCGATACTACTTTCAATTTTTTAAGAGCTGTGTAAAAGCGCGTTTTAGCTGTATTCACCGACATGTCTTGTAATTCTGCTATTTCTTCGAATGTGAGTGATTGAAAAATCTTATATTCAACTATCAATCGCTGCTCCATGGGCAGCTGGGCCAGCATACGCAGTACTTGCAAATTGAGTTCCTGCTCGTTGAGCCGGTGGTCAGGTTCGGTCTTCACCTCACCTGGCAAGCTGTCTAGTATGTCAAAATCGTCGTCTGCCTTAGACTGCACAGTCATCAATTTCTTTCGGCGATTCATATCAACCGCCTTATTGTGAGCTATCCGAAATATCCAGCTACTAAATTTGGCATCCCCCCTAAATCTATGTAAATTCCTGTAAACACCCAAAAAAACCTCCTGCATCAAATCCATTGCATCGGTAGGATTTCCAGTCAATCTCAGGCCATGATTGTATATACGGGGCTCATATCTTTTAACCAATTTCTCCCAGGCATAGGAGGACCCTTTGACAGCTGCGGCTATCAAAGCTTCGTCTTCGTCGATAAGACTCATTTCTGTCGCATCTCAATCAACCTACTCTCGACTGTAACAAGCGCAACCGAACAAATAATCCATTTCGCAGGATAGTGGCATTTAGGAATAAGTCGCAAGTGGCAACTTAATAGTTTGAACTTTAAGGAAGGTTTATTGAGGGTATTGATGGAGAGATTCATCTATGAGCGCGCCCCAAGCACGATTAAATGGGTGTACAGATTGAACTACACCTTCAGAATTGACTAAGGGGTAGCCTTTTTCGGCCCATTCGAAAATTGAATGCTTAAGATTACGAACATTGGTAAAGCCAAGTACAGCCAGCTCGTTTGCAACTGCAGCCGAGCGATAGCCGACTGAACAATACACTACGATTTCTGTATTTTTATTAGCGACCAGACCTGCAATAGAGGAGCTTTCTGAGTAATTTAGAGCTCCAGACAAGTGACTAACAGCGAATTCTTCAGACTCCCGAACGTCAAATACGTGAAGAAACGGAGCCTCAGATTGTTGATTGCTGTGCAGCTGCTCAGTAGAAATGAAATTGACGCGAGGGTATTCGCTGTCGATTTTTTGATCCACAGAATCCCAGCTGACCCCAAACAGACCAAAGAGAAACGATGACAATGAGGCGGAAGCTAGTATTTTGAACATTAGTTTTAGACTAGAGCGATAGCTAATTTATTGCAATAGAGCAGTCGGCTATCTCACCCCTTCATTCCAAACCAATTTGGAAGACACCTTTTGAGCATCTTAGGAGATAGGTAAGCAAGCCACCACGCTATCGATTTACTTAAGCCGCTGCTAGCTGTTCGCGGAGAAGCTGACTTGCCGCTCCTATGAACGCATTGAGTGAAGAGGCAATGATATCTTTGCTAATGGCAACGCCGCTGTAGCGCTGACCATTGCTCTTAATTTGAATGTAGGTAACTGCTTCCGCGTCTGCACCCTGCCCCAAGGCATGTTCACCATACTCCATGATCTCAAAGTCTTGCTTCATGGCCACAGTCATAGCTTCAACAAAGGCATCAAGAACACCGTCACCTTCTCCGCTGATTTCCAAAGGCTTTCCTAAGTAATCAATGCTGGCCGCAAACGTCTCTCGGCCATCGCGCTTCTCTATAGAAAAATTTTCGAGGCTAAGGGCCTTCTCGTTACTTAGATAATGCTGATTAAAAAGATTCCATATTTGGTCTGGATGAATCTCTTGACCACTTTGTTCTGTGTACCGCTGCACTACGCGACTGAATTCAATTTGCAGCCACCTTGGCAATTCAAAACCAAACTTATTGGCGAGCACATAAGCAACCCCACCTTTGCCTGATTGGCTGTTCACCCTAATTACATCTTGATAGGTTCGACCTATATCTCTTGGATCAATTGGCAGGTACGCAATTTCCCACGGCGCACCCTCTTCATAAATATCCAGGCATTTCTTTATCGCATCTTGATGAGACCCAGAAAATGCGGTGAAAACTAAATCGCCGGCATAGGCTTGCCGTGGATGCACATCAATCTGGGTACATTCCCTCACCACAGAAACTATTTTATCCATGTCGTGAAGATCCAACTTAGGGTCAATACCTTGGCTGTACATGTTCATAGCCATGATAACGATATCCATATTGCCGGTGCGCTCGCCGTTTCCCAGCAATGTTCCCTCGACTCGCTGAGCACCGGCCATCACCGCGAGCTCGGCAGCCGCCACAGCACAAGCCCTGTCATTATGTGTGTGAAGACTCACAATAACCGACTCTCTGTTTTTAATATTTCTACAAAACCACTCTATTTGGTCTGCATAAATGTTAGGTGTCGCCATTTCCACTGTTGATGGAAGATTAAAAATAACCTTATTCTCAGGAGATGGTTGCCAGATCGCTGACACTGCATCACAAACCTGGACGGCAAAATCCACTTCTGTGCCAGTAAAGCTTTCTGGAGAATACTCAAACGTCCATTTCGTCTCGGGGGCTAATTCCGCGCAGCGCTTAACTTCAGTAGCGCCTATTTCAGCGATCGCAACAATTCCCGCCTTATCCGTTTTAAAAACCTTTTCGCGCTGCACCACTGATGTTGAATTGTAAACATGCAGGATTGCGCGCTTCGCCCCCTTTAAAGATTCAAAGGTGCGCTGAATAAGTTCGGGCCTAGACTGCGTAAGAACCTGAATTGTAACGTCATCAGGGATTCTGCCTTGCTCAATCAAATCACGAACAAAATCAAAATCCGGCTGAGACGCCGCAGGAAAGCCAACTTCAATTTGCTTGAAGCCCACCTCCACCAATAGCTCGAACATTTTTGACTTTTGAACAACAGACATGGGTTCTATGAGAGCTTGGTTTCCGTCTCTTAGATCCACACTGCACCATATAGGCGCTTCGCTAATCACTTGATCTGGCCAAGTGCGATTGCGAAGGCCAATGGGCTGAAATGGCTTGTATTTGGTATGGTCAAACCGTTTAGCGTTCATCTCGTTTTCCTTTTGGGATATCTATTTTCGAGCTTCAAATTTGTTTAACTCTCAGCTCATAGCCAGAGAATGTGTAGAATAGAGCAAGTTTCAGGGTGATTCTACACACATTTACCCCTATTTAGCCTTTATATTAGTTACTATCGCCAATATTAAGAAATATAAAGTATATTATTACCATTATAGAAGATACATTAAGTTTTACTCCCTTAAAAAGTAGAGATTATTCTCATGCAACTGGACAAACTCGACAAGCTCGACAAGCGAATCCTCCAAGCCTTGCAAAAAGACGGCACCATTACTAACCTAGAATTAGCGGAAAAAATAGGCCTATCACCTTCGCCCTGTGCTCGCCGGGTAAAGCTATTGGAAGAAGTCGGTATTATTGATCGACGAGTCACTCTGCTAAGCCCCTCTAAACTGGGCTTGAAGCTGACCGCACTAATTCAAATCAGCATGGACAGACATACTCCCGATAGGTTTGAAATATTCGAGCAAAAAGTACGCAGCTTTCCAGAAGTGGTTGAGTGCTTATTAATCACCGGTCAATCAGCAGATTATCAACTTAAGGTATTAGTCCCGGACATGGAGTATTACCAGGAGTTTTTATTAAACAAAATTACTCGTATCGAAGGCGTCACCGATGTGCACTCGAGTTTCATGCTTAGAGAAGTTTGCAATACCACCGAGCTGCCGCTGGATCATCTTAACTACAAATAGAGATTACGTTTTGATCGACCTAGCCATAGGGCTCAGATTGGGTGTTGGGAACTAGACTTAACGATGCCTCACCGCCCACCAAGCCAATCCTATCCTGCAAACCCAAATGCCGATACTGAGCATTAGCCATAAGGACGGGGAATGCACACTGAGGTATTTCGGGCGGCGGCATTAGGTGAAAAGAAATCCCTTACCAAATGTCGCAACAGCAGCGCTTCGTTACTGATGCCTGAATAAAAAAGGAGCTAACTGAATATCTAAACTGCTGGGTAAAAGGATTACTCAATGTTTATGCTATAGCGGGAATAACTCATATCTAACTTACACCTAAGCTTTCCTTACGCCGAATTCAGTTTGCGTTTGTACTGCACGTCGATAAAACAATCTCAGAGATAGAGCTCAGCTAGTTAACCCCCTAGAAAAAATGCTTAACTTTTTCTTTGTAAGATCGGCTCATTTTTAAAGAAGAGCCACAGCTTAGAGTCAAATGAAATTCACCGTTGATGTGAGACGACACTTTCTCCACTCTTTCTAAGTTCACGATTGTCGAACGGTGAACCCGCTGAAATATCGATGGATCAAGCTTAGACTCGAGCTCTTTCATCGTAGTTCGCATAATATGAGTTTTCCCCTGAACATGGACACACATATAGTCACCTGCGGCATCTACCCAATCAATATCTCGAACCGGAACAAAAGTAATAGAAGAGCCATCTTTAATTGCCAGACGGTCTGCGTGCTCTACAAGATCCTCATCACTTTCTAGCAACTCAGCAATTGCCGATGATGATTTTCCGGTGACGCTAACCACTAGCTCCATTAACCGCTGTTTCTCACCAAGTGCCGAGTTTTGTTCTTTAGCTTTTCTGGCCTTTTCTATCGCCAGTACCAGCCGGTCTTCTTCTACTGGCTTTAATAAGTAGTCGATCGCATGTACCTTAAACGCATCGATGGCAAAGGCGTCATAGGCTGTGACAAATATTATCAACGGCAATATGTCTGACTGAATTTCACTGATTAATTCAAACCCAGTCATCACTGGCATTTGTATATCGAGAAACGCAATATCAGGTTCATGCTCGATGATTGCCATCAAGGCCTCTTTTCCATTTGCACATTCTGCAACTATAGAAACACCTTCAATTTTAGCCAAGCGCAGAGCCATACCTTGTCGGGCCAGATCTTCATCATCAACGATAATGGCTTTCATCACTTTCTCACTACTTTGTGTCATAGGGAATTACCACTGTTACTTTTAGTCCAGAAGGCTCTGCATCTGAAAATGTAAACTCATAGTCACCACTATAAATCTCATCAAGCCGATTGCGTATATTACTGATACCGACGCCTTTTGAAAGAACTAACGCATCTTTAGTCGTCTCACCTTCGATTCCAGGGCCATCATCGGTGACGGTTAGCACCAAATTCTCATCACTCTTATGCGATGAAATTCGTATAACGCCACCATCAATGGATTGTGAAATAGCATATTTTATCGAATTTTCAATAAGCGGCTGCAATATCATCGTTGGCACGTAGGCTGCCTGTGCTTCAAAATCCACATCCACCTCTATTCTCAACCTATCGGCAAATCGAACCTTCTCTATATCCAGATAGAGTCGAGATGTTTCAAGTTCGTGGGCAAGGGTCACTTTATCTAGCGGCGAATGATCAAGAGAATAACGCAAAAAATTACTTAATTTGATAACCATCTCATTGGCTTGGGCCGTTGCGTTAGAGAGCACCAAAGTAGAAATCGCGTTAAGGGTATTAAATAGAAAATGCGGGTTTAACTGATAGCGAAGCATAAGCAACTGGGCCTGATGGGCGAGAGCCTCTGAACGCAGACTTTTTTCTTTTTCTTCTTGAAGCAACAAATAGTATTTGAAAATAAAATACAGCGAACTCCAAAGCAGCATCAGCGGAAACGATATACTTAAAACACCATCCCAAAGATCTTGAGCACTGGCGTTAGAGAAATCAAAGATTTCCCCATAGGGAAGCAGCGCAATGAAATTTCGAAAAGGTTGCCAAATCGCGGCTGCGAGGAGTGACCCAAACCAAGCGACCAAAAACCGAATAACCAGGCCCTGCTCCCACACCAGCCTATATAGAGCCCGCAACCCAAAGGTAACAGCTCCTCCGGCAATTGCCGAGACACCAAACACCATCGCACGAGGAAAAATATACTCAGGAGGGACCGCAATCAAATCGCGTAAAACGAGCAAACTAACCCAAAGGGCCCAGCCGATTAGCTGGACAATCCAGAACTGTCTAGTTCTAGGTGCTAGTGAGGAATCTGTGGCCATAAAATAGTTCGAGTCTCAGCAATGCTTTAGTCGAAGTGATTTTCCGCAAAATTTCACCGAGACTCGAATAGTTTGGCTTAAGGCAGCAAGTCAGCTACTGCGTCTCGCTCTTCTCGAAGCTCAGTTTCAGTGGCGTTCATCAAGTTCTGGCTGAATTCATTTGGCTCAAGGCCTTGCACGATTTTATATTCACCATCGGCACAAGTTACTGGAAAGGAATAAATAAGGCCTTCATCGATTCCATAACTACCATCACTGTGAATTCCCATGCTAACAATCTCACCATCGGTTCCCAATGCCCAATCTCGCATATGCTCAATAGCTGCGTTTGCAGCGGAAGCGGCACTAGAAAGCCCACGGGCTTTAATGATTGCTGCGCCACGCTGCTGCACAGTCGGAATGAAATCGTCAACGATCCAGCTCTGATCAACAAGACCGATAGCCGCGTCTCCTGCAACGGTACACTGATGAATGTCAGGGTACTGAGTAGCGGAATGGTTACCCCAAATAATCATGCTCTTAATGTCAGTACTGTGTGTGCTGGTCTTATTAGCCAACTGGGCAATCGCACGATTATGGTCCAACCGAGTCATTGCAGTAAACTGTCCCGGCTTTAAATCAGGGGCATTACGATAAGCGATCAACGCATTTGTATTTGCAGGATTACCTACTACCAAAACCCTGACATTTGGATTGGCATTGTCATTGATAGCTTTTCCTTGAACCGAAAAGATTGCCGCATTGGCTTCCAACAGATCTTTACGCTCCATACCCGGCCCACGAGGCCGTGCGCCTACCAACAAACAATAGTCTGCATCTTTAAAAGCAACGTTGGCGTCATCTGTTTGAACAATGCCTGCCACTAACGGAAAGGCACAGTCTTCGATTTCCATGACTGTGCCGTTAAGCGCATCCAGAGCTGGCGTTATCTCTAATAGCTGCAATATTACCGGCTGATCGGTGCCCAGCATTTCTCCTGCTGCTAATCTAAACAGGAGTGAATAACTAATTTGGCCTGCTGCTCCAGTGACAGCTACTCGCACAGGTGCTTTCATTGATACGTAATCCTTTGATTAAATTGATAAAAAAGCGATCTTAAATAGATCCAATTAGTATAGCAGAGTTGCCTCCAAGATGAGAGAGCCACCCTTTAGCAAAGGCAATTCATGATAATCGCTGCTGCAAAACTACTATTTGCTAACAAACATGGCGTCGCCATAACTGTAAAACCGGTAGTTATTTGCGATCGCCTCTTTATAAGCGTTAAGCAAAATTTCCTTCGTTGAAAACGCACTAACCAGCATCACTAGGCTCGAAGCCGGGAGGTGGAAATTGGTGATTAGCCCATCCACAATCTTAAATTCAAACCCAGGGTAGATAAAAATATTAGTTTCCCCACTGTAAGGAGAAAATTCACGGTCAAGGGCGCAACTTTCAAGACTGCGCACTGAGGTAGTCCCTACAGCAATTACCCTACCGCCATTATCCTTACATTTTTTTATCTTCTCACAGGCCTCTTCACTGACCTCTATCCATTCTTTGTGCATTTCATGCTCTTCAACATTTTCTGCCCGAATGGTTTGAAACGTTCCCGCTCCAACGTGTAGGGTGATAAAAGCCTGATCAACACCTTTATTATCCAGGGCTGCAAGCAGCTCTTGATCAAAGTGTAAGCCTGCTGTCGGCGCCGCCACGGCTCCTTCGTTCTTTGCGTAAACTGTTTGGTAGCGCTCAATATCAAGAAATCTGTCACTACGTTTGATGTAGGGCGGCAACGGAATATGGCCAATTTGATCTAATGCGGCCCCACTATCCACGTCCTTAGGAAATTGGATTACGTAAAACTCGCCCTCTCGCCCGACCACCTCGGCGGTGACACGGGGCTTGTCAATTGTTAGCTTTGATTTATCATCAAAAATCAGCCTGGTTCCAGGCTTTGCCGCCTTGCTAAGTTTAATTTGGGCTAATGCCTGATTGTCTCCTCGCATCCGCTCAATCAAGGCCTCGAATCTCCCCCCTGACTCTTTTTGACCGAAGAGACGGGCAGGAATCACGCGAGTGTCGTTAAAAACTAATAAATCCCCTGGATTTAACAGCTCAGTAATCTCGTTGAAAACTTTGTGCTGCGTATGACCCGACTCCGAGTTTAAGCACAAAAGTCTGCTTTCACTGCGAACAGGCGTAGGAAAATCGGCAATTAAGCGCTTGGGGAGATGATAATCGAAGTCGGATACTTTCATAAATGGTTTAGTTTCGATAAGAAAATTGGCGGCAAGGTTATACGAGAACCCATGTTAGTGGAAGACTTGAAGTCATCAGAATTTTTAAAAACTGTAATGTCGATTGCTACAAGCCTCGCAATTGGTATAATGCCGACCCGCAAGGGCATCTTCGTTGTGGCTTGTGACGCCTAAAAAAACTAATGCCAGTGTGGTGAAGTTGCTAGACACGCCGGATTAAAAATACACAGCGTATAGTACAGTTTGAATATCAAGCGATTGTTTTTTAAAGATATATGTAATAAATGTTAAGCTG
>Ga0307488_10001256_pt1 | contig 21191 bp, 22 predicted proteins | sample SB02metaG_FD_202248 | JGI IMG/M metagenome (GOLD analysis project Ga0307488, IMG submission 202248) | Sea-ice brine microbial communities from Beaufort Sea near Barrow, Alaska, United States - SB 0.2 | ecosystem: Environmental > Aquatic > Marine > Coastal | place: USA: Alaska | collected... | reverse complement strand
CTCAGATGTCAGTGTTCGTAGTCTATTATCTAACAATTCGTCTTCATCTATATTCTCTTCGCTGTTTTCCGTTTGTTGCGATTGTTGCGATTGTTGCGATTCTTCAATATTATCATTCAACTCTGGATTGATATGAGAAGTAGGTTGGTATTCGCGTATATCATATCGGCACACCGGGCACCTGACACTACCACGAAACCAATTTTGTAAACTCGCGATGCTAAATGTATGACCGCAATGTCGTATACGACTCACATTATCACCTATCATAAACGGTTCTAATGTGATTGGACAACGGTTATCATCAATGATGTTTGTCTGTGTATATCGCACATTCTCTACCGAACGGTTGATTTCTTCTTCGCTTGGTTGAATAATCACATTCTGTAAATTTTCAGGTATAAATGTTGTATAAAAAATGGTATTCTCTCGTGCACGATTGGTGCTGGACGGTGCGCGAATATGTGACTGAAATGGTGACTGAAATGGTGACTGATTTTGTGTTATATTTTCACTCCGATTCACCCCTGAATGTCGTTGAGTATCTATATTTTGCAATATAGACATTGCGTTTTGGATATTTGTGTGGTATTGATTTATAGTAGAATTGTATTGGGTTGTTATATTATCCAACACGGTTAATACCATTTGGCGGTCAGATACATCAGTGGGTGAGTTTTCTTCGTCTAGAGGCGTATGTATATTGCCCATCCTTTCTGGTTCTATATTATTATCAGTCGGCAACGTTTCATTATTTGGTGGTATGTGCGATAAATCCAACAGTGCGGTAACTAATTCTACAATTTCACTTTGATTCATAATAAATTATACTATATTGGTGTAACAGATAGTGTTTATGTATTTTGAGAATACAATATATTTTTTTCAATAACAAAATATCATAAAAAACGTTCAAATATGTATATCATATAACGATGTAAAGGGTAACGTATATAGTTTCATAATATAATAAACGAATGGACCTAACAAAATATCATAATAAAGGCATTACCGGTATGGTTAATCTGGGAAATACTTGTTTTTTGAACTCTTGTATGCAAGTGATTAGTCACACATATGAGTTAAATGAATTTATGAATAGTGAAACACATATACCCTTATTAAAAAAAACACTGCCAGATACAACTGTTTTTCAAGAATGGAATGACCTTAGGAAAGTTATGTGGTCTGGAAATGGTGTGGTTTCACCTAAAAAATTCGTTCATCAAATTAGGACTATTGCGAAAAAAAAGGATAGAGATTTATTTACCGGAATGGCACAAAATGACATGCCAGAATTTCTATATTTCATAATCGACTGTATGCATAATAGTATCTCTCGTGGTGTAAAAATGAAAATAACCGGGAAAATAATGTCCGATACAGATAGTAACGCGGTAAAATGTTATGAAATGCTGAAAACTATTTATTCCAAAGAATATTCGGAAATAATGAATTTATTTTATGGAATTTACATTTCTGAAATCATTTCAAAAAATGGGAAAAAAACATATACATGTAGACCCGAGCAATTTTTCGTATTGAACTTACCGATTAGTGATGGTGAATCTAAAATGACCACGTTATATGAATGTTTTGATTTACATACAAAACCCGAATTATTAACTGGTGATAATGCGTGGTATAACGAGAAAACAAACAAAAAGGAAGATGTAATAAAACAAATTACATTTTGGAATTTACCGAATATTATTGTTATTGTATTAAAACGGTTTGTTGATTGGAGATTCAAGTTAAATAATTTAGTTGACTTTCCAATCGAGGACCTGGGTTTATCAAAATATGTCAAAGGGTATAATTCAAAATCGTATATATATGATTTATATGGGATATGCAATCACTGCGGTGGGACTTCCGGGGGTCATTATACATCCTTTGTAAAGAACGCACAAAATAAATGGTATCATTATAATGATGATCGAGTTGATATTGTCAATGATACATCGCAACTTATTTCATCAAAAGCATACTGTTTATTTTACCGTAAAAAAAATAACCTTGTATAATATACTGATTATATGTCTTCTGAAACACAAACTATGACTACACCTGAAATAATAGATAATCAAACAAATTTACCCACTAATCAAATAGAGATACCAACGATTCAACCTGTTGCCATACCACCAGTTGATGACACAACTATTCCTACTATTGTAGAACAATCTGAAATAACAAATACATCTCAATCATTTGAAAGCATGCTTTTTAATAAACGAAATCTGTCTTTACTCGTTTTCTTTGTGATTGTATATATTGTATCATATTATCTTTTAGGAAAGTTTTATAATAAACCTTCCTCTGAAAATACTGGAATTTCATTAACTCTTAGTCGTATACTAGATGTTATTGTATTAATTGCTGTTTTTTCGTATCTAGTTATTTATTTCTTCGCAACCAGCATGGAAGAGAACCAAATGAATATGAAAAATATATATAACGAATCAGTCGAATACGTTCAGAGTCCATTTTCATTACTTACAACCGCACTATTCTTATTTGTGTTTTACCTTTCCGTCTATTTATTTCGTATCCCTATGACATCAGAAACAAAACCTACAACTGTATCTTTTATTGAAAATATCACATGGTTAGCATTTGTAATAAATGTATTCGTAGTGTTTTTTAAATATGTATTAGGAATTTCGTTCGACGATATTTTACAATCTCTTCGTTTAAATGTAGAAAAAGAAGTTCCTGTTCCTGTTCCTGTTCCTGAACCGGAATTACCTGTATCAGTTGATGAAGTCTTCAATGTTTCGAATAATTTATACGCATACGACGACGCTCAAGCAGTATGTAGTGCGCTAGGTGCTAAACTCGCAACATACGATCAAGTCGAAGAATCATATAACAATGGGGGGGAATGGTGTAATTATGGTTGGTCGGAAGGACAAATGGCTTTATTTCCTACACAAAAGGAAACATGGAATAAACTACAAGAGACACCTGAATATAAAAATAACTGTGGTAGACCAGGCGTAAACGGTGGATTTATTGGTAACCCGAATGTCAAGTTTGGAATCAATTGTTTTGGAAAGAAACCAGAACCAACACAACAGGATAAAGACCGACTAATGATGAAACAAACTAATATTTTCCCACAAAGTCAAAAAGACAAAGAATTAGAAGAGAAAATTAAGTATTGGAAGGATAACGCATCTGAATTACTTAAACTCAATTCTTTCAGTAGAAATACGTGGTCTAAATACTAATTCATTATGTTACATCGCAATTACTTATTGTAATTGCGATACTAAAATTTATTATATAATTCATAGTAAAAATAACCGAATAAAAAGAATAGTAATAATAATATATTCGCAATAATAGTGGGAACTTTTCCATATTGATAAAAAAATAATGTAAATAACGTTGATACAACTGTTAATGATGTTCCAAATGCGGCGTGTCGTGTAAACGCAATAATCGTATTATTTCCACTTCTCCAAACTATATATAACAAATAAAAAAATACTAGTGGAGCACCCCATAGATAAGCGGCAATCTTTATAGCAGCGGGATTATCTTGGTATATAGACGATAAATACGAAAAACAACCAGCGATTATACCACCAATCATTACATCTACTATTATCTGAATATTCATATTCATAACTATAATATGTAATTAGATTTTTCAGGACTTTTTCTTTGTATTGCGAGGTTTCACTTTTAATTTCATTTTTTGTGTGTTTTTTTTAGCTTTCTTTGGTGAAACATTGTCGACGAATATATCAAATAATTCGTCACTAATTACATCTATTTTCTCGATAATCTTAGTTTTGATGTTAGACCGATTGGGAACGCCCTGCAATTGAGTATTCAAATATAAACCAAGTGGGATTACTAAACCGTCGTGTCTGTCTGGTATATGTATATTACCAGTATTCTCTAAATCACCATCCACTGCGGTTGGTGCTCTCATAGTAGATATTACTTCTTGTAGTGGATACCCGCCAATATTCATATTTCCATTTAATGCCTCACCACGTATACACTTTGATAATTTTGAATTCATCATTTTCCTTATATTATATACAACGATGAAAAAATCGATATTCCAACTGTATTGAGTTTATGGTTTCTTCATCACATAACGTATATCTTTTGATATTGTAATATCACGCTTTTCTTTCAAATAACCCATAATATATTTTACGTGGTCTGAATCACGTATGATATCAGACAAACATGTTTCTATATATCCATATGACAATGGGGTATAATCCTTTTTATCATATAATTTTAATTCACCATCACTTATGATAATACCCGGATTTGTTTGTTTTGTTACCATATAATTACAAATCTCGCTTGATAATGCGTGTTTCATTTCACGCATTGTACGCGTTTTTTCATTTACTATTTTCAATTGTTTTTCTAGCGTGACCCACTTTTTTACATTTTCGGTTAATTCTTTGCGTTCGTTTGAAAGAACCGCAATCTGTTTTTCATCCATATTCACTATCTTACTAAATAAACAGATTTTAGATTATCAATATAAACCTACAAGGGTGATAATTCGGGCAATGGCAATATATCTAAACTATTCACTAACTTGTATAATAAAAATAAATTTGCTAAAATGATAAATGCTAAAAATAAATTATAAAAGCAAATTATCCAAATGTAAATACTTACTTCACTGTATACCGAATCAATTAGTGGTTTTATAATAAAACGAATATCAGAGCGTATTTGTTCGTCTTGAAAAAAAGCGATACAATTTTCACGAATCCCTTTCATTAATAACGTACAATCTACTGTATGTAAATGTAATATTTCTGCCGTATAAACTAATTCGTTTGATATTTTTATTTTTCATATCAAATGTTGTTAAGGAGAACTTTAGTTGAATGAACGAAATATTAGATAGCGACAAATTGTTTAAAGAATTTGATTTCAAGCAATTGCAATTTACGAAACCTATACCTGCTAATGGTGGAAATTATTTTATTAAATGTTCTTTTAATAATAATCCTCTGTATATTCAACCCCCAAAATGCAATACGAAACAAGGTATAACCAAGATAGGCAAGAAGTTTATTACCGACCTTCTGTTTACAAACGAAAACGAATCATTTTTAACTTGGATTGAGAACCTAGAATCACACTGTCAAAAAAATATATATGAGAATCGCGAATCTTGGTTCGATGGTGACATGGACAAACCTATAATAGAAGACTTTTTTACAAGCCCGATAAAGGTTTATAAATCTGGAAAATATTACTTGTTGCGCGTAAATATTCAATCTGCTTTAGATAAACCTGCTATTAAGTTTTATGATGACAATGAAAACGCAATCGATTTTACTACTATTACTGAAAAACATAATGTACTGAGTATTTTTGAAGTAAAAGGTATCAAATGTTCCGCAAGTAGTTTTCAAATTGAATTTGATTTAAAACAAGTGTTATTGTTACAAGATACGAATATTTTTGAAAAATGTTTATTAAAAACAAATTCAAATGACAAAACTATCCATTCTATACCAATTGAGAACAACGACATATCACAACATTTAGAGGAAACGAATCACATAGATACAATCGCAAATGACAATATCGTATCGGACATTGAACAAAATAAAACTGATATAAATATCATCGATGTCGAAGAACAAGAAATAACATGTTCTGATATCCAAGTAGATACTTCTGATACTGATATTTTAGGAAAAAATAATGATAGAATCGACATTTCTATGAATATAGACACAAATGAAGATACATCAATTATACCGGATAATAATATCGAAAATAATGTCACTAATCAGGATGATATGTTGGAAGTGGTGGATTTAGATATTACAGACTCGACTAATGATTTATTTCAAATTAAAGAACGAAATGATGTATATTATGAAATGTATCGCGAGGCACTACAAAACGCAAAAGTTGCAAAGAAACTAGCACTGCAATCTTATTTAGACGCAAAACGTATCAAAAATACATATATGTTAGACGATATAGATGAATCCAGTGATAGCGAATTTGAAGATGAGTAATGGAATTGAATTTTAGACGAAATTAATAGTTTATCCAAAAAAAATTATCCATCATTTATATATAGCATATTATGTTTAAGAGTATAAAGCAAGCACTGGAGAAATTCTTCACAAAGAATATGATAATTGTTTTGATTATAGCAGTACTTATTTGGGCTCTCAGTTGTTATGTTGACACAAAACAAACAATTAAATCTGTTATGGATACTATGGAAGACGGAACATCTGTAGAAGACAAATCCGAGGCAACACAAGGTGCGGTGGCACCAAGTGAGCCCAATGCGGTTCACGGTTATTCAGTTCAATCTGTTGCCAATCCTGAAGAATTACTACCCAAGGATACAAACTCCGCTTGGTCTGATGGAGCACCTCCCGTTCAGGGTTCCGCAACAAATAGCCAACTTGATGAAAATTCTATCAAACTTGGTATGCAAGGCAATGTTATGAGAAACGCAAACCTATCTCTACGTTCAGACCCTCCTATCTCCAAGGCGGATGTTGGACCCTGGAACCAAAGTACGATTGAGGCAGATAGTTCTAGACTTCCTCTTGAAATCGGACATTAATTTGTATCATTAGAAAATGTATAATATTTCACATTTTCTAATTTTGTAAAAACTCGGCGAATGATAATATCAGCGATTATTGTATAATGAACAAAGGAGATATTTTAGGATATTTTGTTATTTTTGCGGTTTTAGGTGCGTGTCTATATAAATATTACGATGATATTGAATCTTTTCAATTGAAATGTGTTGTATCAGAAGTGGATGGTAATAAATATTGTGTAAGGGAACGAGACCAACTAACTAACGCAGTTGATTTACTCGCGACGGTTACAAATAAGTGTTCTGACCTTGTTGAATATATGAAAAATACTCATCCAGATAATGAATCTGTAAAACGTTTAGTCGGCGGTTTCAATCCAAACGCTATAACGGAAACACTTCCTACCAGTAAATTTACTGCATATAGCGAGAACAAAGGTGAGAAAATCGCATTTTGTTTGAATAAAAAGAAAGATAATAATGATAATTTAATTGACGAGAAAACACTTATGTTTGTCGCAATACACGAACTGGCACATATTATGACACTTTCGATAGGTCACAAGAAAGAATTTTGGGAGAATTTTAAATTTCTATTAGAAAACGCAAAAGAAGCCGGACTTCACGACCCGGTTGATTATAAAAAGGAACCACAAGAATACTGCAGCATGAAAATACACGATAATCCGTATTATGACGCATAATTTATTTTTGATATTACACTACAATATCAAAAATTACAATTTGTTCTTAAGCTACCATCTTAAGACCGCCTACCAGATTGGCACCAATACCGAAACCGGCACCACCACGCGCGGAAGAACCCATAGCAGGAATAAATACATCAAGAATGCTAAATGTCGCGGCGGCAGTCAACGCAATGATGACAATCTCCTCCACCTTCAATTGTTTTTGAGGAATAGCGAATGCCGCAAGAGCAACCACAAGACCTTCGATCAAGTACTTAATAGCACGTTTTACCAACTCAGTTAAATTAAGCATCAGTTATATATTATAACAAAATAAAAAAATTATAATATTTGTGTAAAATCACTTAAACATTATGTAGTAGATTTGTTATATAACGAACATGTCTGGTTTTGATAAGAAGTTGACTGAAACAGGCGATGTAAATCCTAAATATGTAGATTTATGTTTTGAGGATCAAGCAATCGCAGGTCAAAAATTCGCATGCATGTCATTTGTTTCTCCTGAAAAAATTTTGAAGAAGCGAGAAGTATTTCTATTCGACCAATTTGTTAAACAATGGGAATTCTCTAAATCTATGGAGAAGTACTTTGAATTCGTCCATTTTATTGCATATAAGTATAATTTGAATGTAGAAACTCTTATCCAGGATTTCAATGACTTTATTAAGGAGGAGAACGATAAACTACAATCTACCGGAATAGAGGACGATTATAAGAACTTCATTGATAAGCAAGAAGAGAAGCTAAATGAAAAATTCTCAAAGGAACATTCATATCAAACATCTGTTCGTGGTGTCAAGGTTCGTGGAGTATTCCCTACACAAGGTGAGGCGGAGGAAAAGTGTAAGAAACTACGCGATAGTGACCCAAATCACGATATTTATGTCGGTCCCGTTGGTGTATGGGTTCCTTGGGATCCTGATGCGTATAAGACCGGTAGAGTCGAGCACTTGGAAGAAGAACTAAATGCGTTACACAAGGAGAAGATGAAGAATGAGGAACTCGCAAAGAAGGAGTTCGAGGAACGTGTTCGTGAAACCAAGAAGAAGGCTATTATGGAGAACATTGACAAGGCGAACGCAAGTGGAAACGTTCTTACACAGACAATGGATGATGAAGGTAATCTGATTGGTGTTACCGAGACTACTAACTTTGATGAACGTGAGATAGACACTGTTGAAGCCACACAACAGCGTAACCAAAGTGTTCTAGAAAACGCAATGAATAAGTAAAAATTGAAACTCTTTTTTAAATATTAGTAATAGTATCTTAATTATTACTAACAATATGAGCTCGTTTTCTACAATCGTGCACAAATTGACATTGTCCCACGAGGACTCTTTATATGACAAACCACTGCCAGACATTACATTTGAAGATAAGATTAAATATATAGGCAGTTTAATGAAACAATGTGAAGGGACAACTGACACATATACTCATTCTGAGCTACCATCCGTAAATCGCTTAATATTTGAAGTTAACCGTTTTGTAGGAATACCAGATACATCATTTAAATCGTTTCTTAATCCATCTGGTTTTCGTAATAAGTTTCAAGTACTGAAAGATGTATTGCAAAGTTTCTCTATGAAGACGGAATATAAAGATAAATTCTGTAATGTTTTCAATAAAAGTCAACGTCACTATTTCGCATTTTGTAAATTTGCATATATATATAAACTACGCAAATACACACATGCGGTTGACACTGATCTCTATTTAAATAAATTATCATCTTCCCAAAAAAACGTTATTAGCGTAATACAAAATAAAAAAATATATCTATTTACACTTCAAGACCTCACTAAAATTATCGTTAATTCTCTTACAATATGTGATGATATGTTTATCGCACCAAAATCGCCCAAAAATCCATATAATAACATGAATTTTTCGAAAGCAGACATATTTAATCTATTTTGGAAACATATGACATCTCTCTTACGAGTCCCTACAATTATAGACAAATTTGTCTACAATAATATGGACCTCTCCTGTTTTGTTGCACAATGTCACGGTAATATTATAGATAATGAAATCCACCAAATCGTTACTTCTTCTAATATTTCAGTTCAAGCGGAACATATTCGCGAAATGATAGCCGAATGGTACAATAGGGAATACATGTTTCGGAATTTTGATATGAATTTCCCGAAAGAACGCTTGGTTGAAATATTCCTACCCTACCTTGAATTATACCTTAAATTTAGATATTCACTTGACCGAGGGATTCAATCAAAGTCATTTAAATTATTATCTAATGCTCTACAAAATTTTAATACACAGCATTTTCACGCATTCGGACGAAAAATTATCAACATGAAAAAAAACAATAAAAATGGTAAATTATTTAAGTTAAAACCTACATATATTGATAAACACCCAGAACCACCACATAATGTTTATAATCTGCGATTATCAAGCACTATTGTATATTTGAACTCTCATTTGTCGTTACAAGATACATTTACACCTGATGTATTCGATTGGAGAATAAATAATGATTCGGATACCGATGATACTTCGGATACCGATGATACTTACGATGCTGATGATGCTGATGATGCTGATGATGCTGATGATGCTGATGATGCTGATGATAATACAATAGGAACACTTACATCAGACGACCTTCTTTTGAACCATCAGGAAGAAACGAATGATGATATTACAATGGCACCACTTACATTGGCAGATCTTGAATTTGATGACGATGTAATAAAGGATTTTGTGTATAGTTTTATTGATCGTAACCCATACAACGAAAACCCTTATTCCGGAGAAACGCCAGACGTGGACGAATATAATTTTGTTACAGAATCAGAATGTTCTATAATAGATCGAGAACCATTTAACGAAGCATCCATTCAGGATATTCCAACACTATCAATAAACGAAGAATCTGAAAATATCACTTTATTACAAGAATATATTAATCGGCTTATTCCAAGTGAAATTACAACACCCCCCAATATTGACACTGATACAAACGCATTGGAAAACGCAACTGATATATGACAAAGTGGACCAGGATAAAAAAATAAAAAAAAAATGTATATATTGTTTTTTTACCATTTTGTTTTTTTCACATTAATCGCTGGACCAGACCGCTTCTTTCCTTTCGATGGATCATATTCTTCATCTTCAGAATCCGAACCCATATTTTTAGATAACTCCCAAAATTCCTTTGAACCCAATTTAAAAGGTGGGTGGGTTTCTGCTTTATACCAAAAAATTTGGTCACATAATTTGTTAGATTTCGAATTATTGTTAATCACCAAACATTCGTAATTTTCGGTGGTTTGATCCATTACTCCACAAAATGCCTCTAATGTTGGGAACATACTAGCATAATTTTCCCATATTCGTTTTCTATTTGAAAGATAAGTGTCTCTTAATATGAATACATAATCGATATTCGTTCTTAAATTCGGCGGTATTCCAAGAGGGTATTGCATCGTAATAATTAACATAATTTTCCAGTGACGCCCATTCATAAATAACGCACGCATCATTTTATCTCTCGTCCATGATTGATCATATAAACAATCATCCATTATTACAAATGCTCGCGGATCTATCTTTGTTTTATTATACTGTTTTATTTCTTTATTAACTTGTTTAAGGACCTGTTTTTGTCGACGCAACACATTCTCTACCAAAACTGTAGAGAACTCGTGATGAATAAATAATTTAGGGACGTGTTCCGCATAAAATCCGTTTCCAGCTTCCGTGCCAGACATCACGGTTCCTATCGGAATATCTTGATGATAATATAATAAATCTCTTATCAAAAATGTCTTTCCTGTATCACGACGTCCTAACAGAACAATTACTGGTCCTTTATTCTCCTCCGGTTTGAATGTAATATCTCGCATATTGAATTTTTTTAATTCAAGTGTCATCTTTATATTAGTACTATATTTCCCTAAATATCATTCTTACGCATTTACATAGTAATTTGGTTTAATATTTCATAATAATATGGTATTAAAAACTATATTCGATTCTTATTATGGATTCGCATTCTTTGAATTATTACAAAACGTCTTTGCCGGCATTAAAATATTTAGAAGATAATTATATTTATTCGATTGAAGACAATAATTTTGACTATAACCCATTTCGTATTAGCAAATTACAAAACTATCATCCTACATATAACACGTTTTTCTCACTCACTGAAAACAACTATAATTCGATTCAGTTCAATCATAAAAAACATTTTATTGATATGAATACTGTTGTAAATACACATACATCAGAGAGAGAAACGAAACAAACATTTATTAAGTTCTCGCCACTGGTCGACCCGATTAGATATTTGATTGGAAAATATGAAAAACACACCGATATTTTATCAAATTTACCCTCCTATCCAGTGAATAATGATGAAACACACGTTTTATCGAAATTCAACGATGTAAATAATTGCGCTTATGTAGATTGTTTTTTTAATTTCTTATCGAGCATTACCCTAAACCATCATAATTTTGTGAATGGAATAGACTTTTACGGAAGTTATCTAGGTATTCAAAATAAATATAAAATGGATATTTCAGACGATATTGATTATTTACATACTTCTACTTTTTTCAATTATAATCAAACAATGTATGAACTAACCAACAATGATTATGAAAATGATACGGATGGTTCGCGCAAATATAGAGCCACATTAGAGATTGGTGATGAGATGAATATCAATAATTTGGTTGAAAAAATGGAGAATGAATTTAATAATGAAACTATTGACAATCACGCTATCGGCACTATTGAAACGATTTACTCTGTAGAATTAAAAACGTCTGACAACGAACAAATGAATGATGAAATCGAAACTGTATCTTCAGATGACAGTGAATTAAATTACAGCACAGACGAGGATGAAGAACAAGATGAAGAATCTTCTTGGGAAACTGATAGTTCGGAACATTCGGATTCATCTTCAGAAGCAACTATTGTAGAACACGCATACATAAACCAATTTCCGGTTCAATTAATATGCCTTGAAAAATGCGATGGCACATTAGATGAATTATTTGAAACACACGTTCTTTCACAAGAATTGATATCAAGCGCATTATTCCAAATTGTCATGATACTTATTACATTCCAAAAAATGTTTTCTTTTACACATAATGACCTACATACAAATAATATTATGTACGTAAATACAGATATCACACATTTATATTATAAATACAATAAAATCGTTTATTCTGTTCCTACTCACGGTAAGATTTTCAAAATGATTGATTTTGGACGTGCGATTTATAAGTTCAAAGGAAACACATTTTGCAGTGACAGTTTTGCACCAGGTGGAGATGCATCTACACAATATAATTGCGAACCATTTATGAATACTTCGAAACCATTACTCGAACCAAACTGTAGTTTTGACTTATGTCGTCTTGGATGTTCTATATATGACTTTATTATTCAAGATGAAGAATCTGATGATATGAATGAACTACAACACACTATTGATAGATGGTGCAAAGATGATAATAATAAAAATGTTCTATATAAATCAAATGGCGAGGATAGATATCCCGAATTCAAACTATATAAAATGATCGCGCGAACAGTTCATAATCATAGACCCGAAAAACAATTAGATTTTCCTTATTTTAATAAATATGCTATTGATTCTTATACCGATATAAAAAATATACAAGATATCGATTCTTACCCATCGTATCAAATATAACAACAAAAAATGACGAATTGATTTTTCTTTAGTTTGATTTTTCTTTAGTTTCCTTATTTTCTTCTGTATTCAAAACATTCTTTTTGCTTGTTGTCGTATAATTTTGGATTTTCCCAAAACACCACGCACTTAATACAAACCACATTGCTTTTATACTATCTGAACTTGTGTACAACAACCATCTCAGTCCTTGACAGTGGGGCATGGTTGATGTGAATGGTGACATTAACAACCCAATAATCGTAGGTGGAACACAGAAATATACATACAAATGTGGGGTTATATAATGGACCGAAATCCATAATAGATATATTCCGGCAATTCCTAAGATGTAATTACTATATTCTTTTACCATTTGAAAATCCATCAAATTAATTTGTTCCAAAAATTTGTTCCTAATAAGAGTGGTACTCATAATCTTTATGAACTTATATTCATTTCATATCTATTCAATTTTCGGTTACATTATGAGAATATTATATTTTGATACTATACTACCAAAATATAATGGACGAAACATACTTAACACAAGTCAAAGAAGTCAAACCAGTCAAACAAGAAACGCAAAAATGGTATTGTTATATATTGAGAAACAAACAATATCAGTACAAACATCTCACCTACAATGGATCTACAAATGACCCGCGACGTAGATTACGACAACATAATGAAGAAATCACAGGTGGAGCACGATATACACACGGACGCGGTGGCGGTTGGGAAATATATGCTTTACTCACCGGTTTTATCGATCATCGAAACGCGCTATCATGTGAATGGAGAATCAAACATACTAATGGCAAACCCGGAAAAAGACCGAACGAACATTTGGGGGTAATCGGTAGAATACGAGGTCTAAATGAAGTATTAAAACTTGATAAATGGACGAGTAAATGTGCGGTAAATAACGCAGATATACCATATACATTGTATATCGCAGATGATGTAGCGAATTATATACAGGTTTCTGAATTACCAGACAATATTGATGTCATACGCGGAATACCTTGTTTTGATAAGAAACCAAAATAAACCACACCACTAACTACATATGCAACATCCGGTGTTTACTTTCTCAACATACATCTTATTCTTCTCTAATAATATACATTCGGTTTTATCATCCAACATAGCCTTGACGCGTACAGAATGTTTACCGACCCGTGTAGTTCGGACCGCAAGTATTACATATATTTGCGAATAATCCACTTGTTCTATTTCACCGGAATATTTTATTTTGTATATCATGTCACCTGGTTTGAAATATTCCATTACGATACTATTCTTTACTATTTACTCTTTATTTACATATTTGTTTATGAATTCAGATACTGTGTATATCGGTATACTTAAGTCATTTGCTTTTTGAATTTTATTACTTTTATCGTCGTGTGACTTTGTTATCACCAAATATGTATTTTTATTTACAGTATCCTCCATTTTTCCGCCATTTTTTTCGATATGCCCGATTATTTCTTTATCGCGAACCTTTGTCATTACTATATTTTTACCATACAGGTCGTCATTGATATCTGGACTCTTTTTTTTTTTCACCGTCGTATTCTTTTTCGTTTCTGAACTATTTTTTACAGTTGTATTCTTTTTCGTTTCTGAACTATTTTTTACAGTCGTACTCGTTTTTTTTACTGATGAATATTTCAATTTCAGATTACATAGTTCTAGAAACGTATTAAATTTCTCTATATTTGATACAAAACTTTTCGCGTTTTCCTTACCTATTCCCTTCACTTGTAATATTTTTTCGATCTTTGTTTCATCACTTTCCTTTTCAAATAATATGTCGGGAAACATATCCATTATCGGTGTTATTTTACGACTTCCTAAACCACGACCTAATAAATTAGACGCTACCATAATATCTATCAATGAAGCTTGTTCTAATTTACTATGTATTCCATCGTGGATTTTATTTATCATGGTTTCCTTGAAACCACGGACCTCTTCATAATCATCTTTTTTCATTTTGATTATTTTTTCAATACTATCATATCCCGCTTCCATTATACGTTTTACATTTCCACTTGATAATCCATCTACACCCAATTTTGTGAAAAATTCTGTTATATTTTTTAATTTTACGGTCTCATCTGATGCCAAATCATCCAATATTATATCTACACGTGTATCCGTCCAATGGTATTTAACCTCGGGCATTTTCGCGTGTTCGGCTTTCTCGGTTACCGACTGAATATATGGTATCACATCGCCACTGCGAATTAGACGTATCACCGCACCTATACCGATTTGATTTTGTTCTATAAATTTTGCGTTAAAACCGGTAGCATATTCTATCTTTACACCACCGATTCTAACTGGTTCTATACGCACTCTCGGTTTTAAGTATCCCGCCTTACTCGCCGTCCAAATCACATCAACTACTTTCGCTTCAACTACTTGTTCCGTTATTACCATCTTAAACGCAAAAGCATGTTCCGGGTTTTTATTGGTTCGTTCATATACATCATCGTGGGATACAATAATTCCATCTATTTCATATTCACTTGTCTTTCGTGATTCGAGTAAGTAATCTGATAAAAAGGTATTTGACAATGTATTTGTGTTTTGACTCACCACTTTTTCAAATCCATATTTTTCGATTTCGATCATTTGTTCTGATGGTTTTATATGCGGAACAATCATCTCATATACTACAAAATGAACGTCGCGTATCTTTTCATCTTGTTCCTTGCTATTTATAATACCCGAAACCAAATTTCGCGCATTTGAAAATTTAGTTTTGTATTTTTTTTCAAATATATCCTTCGGTATAATAAATTCACCGCGAACAACCACATTTTCTTTTTTTGGTAAATTCATATAACGCAATAAATTCGTTACATCTTGTCCTACTGTACCATTTCCACGCGTATACAATTTCGGTGCGGTTCCTTCCGTACTATATAATCCACTTACACCATCCAATTTATGTGAAATTACGTATGTATCTTTGTATTTTTTCATCCAATTCTCTAAGATCATTGTATCTGGTTTTATTTTATCCATTGAAGGCATCGCATACGGAAGCGCGGTTTTATGTTTTACCACTGGAGCGCCTATTTCGAATAATACCGTATTTTTTGGATATTTCACTTCTGCGTATTCCTTTACTATATCATATTCATTGTCATTTAACACAGGTGTATTATTATAATACGCATCATTCAGTCTTTGAATTATTTTCACCAATTTGGTTTCATCCATATTTTCCAAATATTTTTTTCCATTCTTTCTAAATTCATCTACAAATATATTCAGACCCATATACTTTTGCTTAGATAAGAAACAGGATTATATCTATACTTTTTCACAACAACATTATAGTTGATGTGAAATAATTTTCACTCGTATTATCTACTAACCCAAGTTCTCCCGCAAATTACATAAGTTTGTCAAAGTTGTTTTCCTTGAAATGATGAAAAATAAATGCCAAAAGTCCAATAGATACATCCAGTGCTAAAATCTTCCAAGATTGTTTATTTTTCATTATAGCATTATACGCAAATAATAAATATAGAAAACAGTGTAGTGGTCTCAGGGAATTCCACCATATTTTATCACCCCCAACTTCAATACCCACTTTTCTTGAACCAGTTACATAGATATAGAGAAATCCTACAGCAGGCACAAGTGCAATATATCCTAACATAGGTAAGTATTTACTGTCAATGTTTTTGGCAACAACAGTTATCATAATGCGAGAACCAATGCAACCAACTAAAAAATATAGGAATCTACGTTGAATTTTATTCATAGTATACACTATTGAAAGATAATCACAGTTGGTGTGAAATAATTTTCATTCGTCTTATTTAGAACCCAGGTTCTCCCGTAAATATCTCTGTCGCTGAAGGATTCAATGTCTTTTTATCCGTAAGAATATTGAAAAAGTCATTCAATGACCCTCCCGCATAATAAAATAAGGATAGTGATACCATTGAACTGCCCAACACGATTACAGAATCGCGTATTGTATCCTTTAATGGACGGATTTCCTTTTGTATATATTTCATTTCCAACACCTTCATAATAAAGAAAATGAATGTGATTACAACTGATATTACAAATACGGTTTCCATTTTCACAATATATATATATCTTTTATAGATGTATATTATCCCATTTTTACGCAGTCTAATACAATTCTTCCACATCATTCAATTTGAATTCATTATTTTGGACAACCTCCTTATCTAAATTATCTATGTCTAAAAAACTCGTTGAAACATCCGTGTCGGTAATTTTAAAGTTTTCGTCGTCTAATTCATCAAATTTGCGTTCTAAACTTCTGGAAGTACTTAACAATTCTAGATGTTCTATTGTTTTTGGTGCGTTCACAGATTTAATATCGTCTTCTTCGTCTAACACTTTATCTATATCATTAAAAGATAATTTCGTTACTACATCTTCCGTATTCACATTTTGAATAGTAGGCACTATTGTCATTTCACCACTCGTATCGATTTTCACTTCCGGCTCGGTATTATCTTGTGAATTGACAGTTTCGGGAGCATTTGTAACTTCTTTTATACTAGGATCTTCTTCCGTGATATTCTCAATCACTACTTCTTCCTCATGCTCTATATTTTCGTCCATATATGCACGAATAATAGCCTCAGTTGGAATACTTTCGCGAATCGAAATCAAGATGCACTCTTGGATTATATTTTCTAATTCGCGATTGGTTTTTTGATATTGTAAAGGGGATACATTCTTTTCAAACAAGTATATATTCGCGTACACCTTGCGCGCTACGTTAATATAGATTTTATGAATGAATGTATCTAATTTCGGAACTGAAATATCAATTTTTTTCTGTTTATTTCCCACGCGGATACACGTCAATACCTTTAACTGAATAATATGGACACACGTTATCAAATCTTCTAAATAGTTGCAACCACTTCTTTCTATTATACGGATTCGTTCCTCCTCTATAATATTATTATTCCATTTGGGAACACGTGACAATAAATTCTGAAATGTCATTAAATACTTGTTTGCTTCGTCGTTTTCTACACACATATTCCACGATTCATTAAATATTGATCGAATTCCACTTGTTATTACCGGGGTCATTATACTTACTAAACGACTACACCATTCATTCCGAGATTCATTCAAATTCGCAAGTACAAAATCGTCCATTGTAATTATATTCCTATTATACTTTTTATATCGTTCTCTGAACGCAAGAATATATTATTCAATATGTAGAATAATAATAATCTCTCACAGCGAAATTCAGAACGAATGGTATTAAACTCTAATTCATATGTCGATTTGTTTTTCTCTTCTATCAAGTCCGTTTTTTTTATCCAAGAAATCAAGTCTACGCAATTTATTCCTCCCTCGTATAATCGTTCCGATACACTTATCAAATCGCTATGTCGCACAACCTCTTCTCTATATAATTTTGTCATTTCGTCATCCAATACGTTACTCTCCAACGGCACAGTTGTGATTGCCTTTTTGATATAATGCTGATGGAAATTTGATACTTCTCCGTTTACTGTATATTCAGGTATGTAGATTTCACAAAAACGAGACAATATTGGATTCATTAGTTTCTGTTTGTTCTCTAATGTTATGAAAAAACGCGTATTATAACTAAATAATTCTATACATCGGCGCAGAGCCGATTGAGCATCGATTGTTAAATAGTCCGCATTCATTAAAATTATTGACTTAAATAATACCCCGTTATTTGATAAAATATTTGTTTTCGCAAAAAATTTCAGTTTTTCACGAATAAATTTAATCCCTTTTCCATGCGCACAATTCACATACATCACGTTTGCCTTTAGAATTCGTTTGTCATTATTGTATATCTTGTTGATAAAATGATTCAAAATTGTTCTCTTTCCACAACCAGAAGAACCATGAAATATTATATGGGGGATTTTCTTCGATTTGTAAAAAAAATCGAGCCTTTCTACTAACGGTTTATGATATTCTAATATATCTGATTGTTTTTCTTCCATCTACATTGTTACATAAGCATTATTCTATTTAGTTTTAGGTTTTATTCTTTTTTTACTATACTCATTTGTTTTGTAAATACATATCGTTCTTGATGCATCGTTTTTCTACGGACATTGCATTCTAAACACGCTACGTCCAAGTTTCCCTTATTATGACCTATTGAATTGTCTTTTCTTTCTAACGACCACTGTTTTCTATCTCTCACATATTCATAGAGAACCAAACAAGAGTTTTGACAATAATAACATTTGTTCTCACATTTATATAATAATTGTAATACTGTTTCTAAATCTACAAGTGTTTCTCGATTTAATTTCTTATTTACTACATCTTGACTACGATAACCGACTATCTTTCTCTTGAGTTGTTTTATTATAATATCACACGAGTTTTGGTTCTCTACATTTATTTTTCCTTCTACTATTTGATTTATATATTCTAATTGCTTTTCATTCGTTAAATCACACTCTTCAAAACACCATTGCTCTGTATTTGTTATTATCCTTTTGATTTTTTCTTTTGGTTTTATGGGTTCTCGTTGCGACTCTTTTTTTTCTTTTTTTGGTGTAAAATCTATCGTTAATTTTTTTGTTTCATTCATAAGACTATTATACTTCTATCATATTTTTTTACACATTTTTTTACGTAAAAACATTGTTTTTTATGATAATATCAATAATATTAGACACAATCACATACCCATCAAAAAACAACGTAAATTGAAAAAGCAAATGGAATTTCAGTAATGGACATTTATAAATGTCCAGATTTGAAAATCGGTCTCGACTTTTTACAAATAGGTGTTTTTTTGGCTTCACTGCAAAATGCTTTAAATTGGTATTTTATGTGTTTTTATTTCACTGCATCATTTTTTTGTAAATAAGTCATTTTCGTGGCAAATGATTTAGAGCAACTTTTATATAAGGATTATATATATATAAAATGACTGACGAAATAGTTGCCAACGATAATAATAATATTGAATATAGTATTTGTGACTATAATAGAGATAAATATAAACCGTCTATCCCATATTTGTTGACACGGGACGAAATTGTCCTTACTGGAACTGACGATTTTATTGCTAAAAGTTGCTCGAATCAGTTCAGTTACGTTAATTCGCACTATACCGCAGAGAAAAGTAGCAGTTGTATTAAACAAACGTCTACTCACACTCACCCAATACTTACAGAAACTGCTATTTTAGTTGCGGATAGTTGCTCTAATAGATTTGAATGTATTACGTGTGCCTATAATACGAATAAACATAGCAGTTATGTAAAACATTTGGCTACTCGCAAGCACGAAAAACTTACAAATGCTACTGACATATCAGTTTCTAATATATACCGATGTGATTGTGGTAAAGAATACAAACATAGACAAACGTTATTCAATCACAAAAAGAAATGTTCTTTACTAAAATGCGATGACAACGCACCAGAATCAGCACCAGAATCAGCACCAGACAAAGAATTAGTTACGATTTTATTGAAACAAAATAATATGTTTCAAGACCTAATATTGAAAAACGAAGAAGAAAAAAAAGAATTACTTATGAAAAATGAAGAACAACAACGTAAAACCGAAGAACAACAACGTAAAACCGAGGAACAGCAGACCCAGATGATGGATTTACAGAAACAATTTTTAGAAGCAATCAAGAATGGTTCTCTCGGGAACACAATAAACAATCATAACAACACTAATACCCAGAATAATCAGTTCAATTTACAGTTTTATTTGAATGAAACGTGCAAGGATGCAATCAATCTGGACGAATTCTTGCAATCCATCCAACTAACCTCCCAGGATTATGTGAATACGGGCGAAGTGGGGTTCATTACGGGACTCACGGATATCTTCCGAAAGGAACTTCATAAATTGGAACCGCACAACCGACCACTTCAATGCACGGATGTAAAACGAGAGGTAATCTATGTAAAAGAAAATGATAAATGGGCGAAGGATATTGAGAACAAGAAAACCAAGAATATTGTAAGGAGGATTGACATTTCCTACCAAAGGATGATGTATCAATGGATGAAAGAGAACCCTGAACATGTCGAGGAGGAGGGACCATTGGTTGAGGAAGGAATCCAATATAGCGCGGTTTGTTTGGGGAATAATCGATTGAATGGAAACGAACCTATATTCCGCAATAAGATATTTACAAACATACTGG
>Ga0307488_10001255_pt1 | contig 21202 bp, 17 predicted proteins | sample SB02metaG_FD_202248 | JGI IMG/M metagenome (GOLD analysis project Ga0307488, IMG submission 202248) | Sea-ice brine microbial communities from Beaufort Sea near Barrow, Alaska, United States - SB 0.2 | ecosystem: Environmental > Aquatic > Marine > Coastal | place: USA: Alaska | collected... | reverse complement strand
GATAAACGATTATACAAACGGAAATAATTTTGGAAAGTAATAGAGGCAAGTGTTTGGTTTTCATTTTGAACATTTACACCTTCTTTAGCTTCGACTGCTTGGTGTAAACCTTCAGACCAACGTCGGCCTTCCATTGTACGACCTGTATGTTCGTCAACAATGATAATCTCATCATCTTTTACAATGTAATCAATATCCTTTTGAAATAACTTATGAGCACGGAGAGCCGCCATAACATGATGAAGTAAGGTGATATTTCCAGCAGAGAATAATGAATCGCCATCTTGGATTAACTCTTTTTCACGCATAATCTCTTCAACACGAATTTGACCACGTTCGGTTAAATAAATCTGTTTGGCTTTCTCATCTATAGTAAAATCACCGGTGCTTTCTTCGTCCTCTTTGTCTTCTTCTTCTTGCTGTTCTAATGTAGGCACTATGGTATTGATCAAGCGATACATTTCAGAACTATCTTCCGCCTGACCAGAGATTATTAATGGCGTACGTGCTTCATCGATTAATATTGAATCAACCTCATCTATAATAGCAAAGTTGAGTGATTTTTGTGCACGTTCATCGGGTGAGAAAGCCATATTATCGCGTAAATAATCAAAGCCAAACTCATTATTGGTTCCGTATGTGATATCGGCAAGGTATGCTGCTTGCTTATCTTCCGGAGCCAAACCAGCTATATTACAGCCAACAGTTAAGCCTAAAAATTCAAATAATGGTCTACTCCAATCAGCATCACGTGTTGCCAGGTAATCATTAACAGTAATGACATGAACGCCCTTACCTGTCAGGCCATGCAAATAAGAAGGTAAAGTGGCGGTTAAAGTTTTACCTTCACCAGTGCGCATTTCAGCAATTTTACCATCATTGAGTACCATACCACCAAGCATTTGGACGTCAAAATGGCGCATGCCATATACCCGTTTACTTGCTTCACGAACAACAGCAAAAGCTTCAGGTAAAAGAGACTCCAACGTTTCACCTTGCTCAAAGCGCTCTTTAAATACTGCGGTTTGAGCTTTGATCTCATCATCGCTAAGTGCTTCTATAATAGGTTCTAGCGCGTTAATTTTATTAACTTCTTTGCTCATTTGCTTTAATAGCCGATCATTACGACTACCAAAAATCTTTGTTATTAATTTTACGAACATCTTAATTTAACCATTTATTGAAGAAAATCTTCTGTCTAAAGATAAAGTGACCAACGAAAGCCGATCAAAAAAGTTTACCAAATCATAAAGTTATTTCGCTTTACGGTATACATATTTCAGTGGGTTAATTTGTTTATTATTACGTAAAATTTCATAATGAACATGTGGCCCTGTTGAACGCCCAGTACTTCCCATTTTTCCAATAACCTGCCCTTTATTCACAACTTCACCTACACTCACTAATAAAGTTTTGTTATGACCATAACGAGTTTTAAAGCCATCGCCATGATTGATTTCAATTAAATTCCCATAACCATGTCGTTTAGCAGACCAACTGACAACACCCGAAGCTGTCGCAATAATATCTGCATCTTCTTTACCCGCAAAATCAACACCTTTGTGCATAGCAGGCCGGCCATTAAAGGGGTCTTTTCTGACACCAAAATATGACGACAACCACCCTTTACCGATAGGGCGACCCGATAAATAACGCATATTTTGTATATGGTGCCCTAGTGTTAAAGATTCAAGTAATTTCAATTGTTTTTCTTCATTAGCGAGTTGCCCTTCAAGCTCGTCAATTTCAGCTAACATTGCCGCAAGTGACTTTGTATGGACTATTTCAGCATTATCAGTAGACTGTAATGCTGGTCCACCGCTTGGTGGCAGAAGATCAAAGTTATATTCTTTTTCTGGGATATTAGCTTCATCAGCAAGTCGATTACCCAAGGCATTCAAGCGTAAAACATGACTCTGCAATTCAGCTACTTTTATTGTTAACGCAACAACCTCGACACCAGTTTGTTGGTTTATTATTGGTTCATTAAATTCAGGACTAATTAAGCCATATTGGCTTTTATCTGGTATCGCATTAGAGGAGAATAACAAATGAATAACTACACCTGACAGCAAAGCAAATGCTATCACTGCAGATAACCAATGTAACTTATTTAGTTTCATTGAAAATCTAACGTTTTTTCCACGGTATAGTAATGTTAAACTCATAGTTAAATACTTTATCTTATCTTTTCGGTTAGAATTTATGGCACGTAAATCTAAAAAACCTATCGATATGTCTAGCCTGCTAAATTCTTCGTCTGGCACTTTGGCACATATCCAAGCAAAAACCAACTCTTTGGCACAATTAGCTAACATTGTAAGTCATATTTGCCCTGATCTACCAGTTGATGCTTGGAAAATTGTTAATTTCGAAAATAACACCTTAGTAATTGAAGTAAAGTCACCCGTTTGGGGGCAAAGGTTGCAGTTTGAACGTAATCAAATTTGTCAAAGTTTAATCGCAGAAACTGATGGGGTATTTAACAAAATAGAGATCAGAGTTAATCCCTTTACTCATAAAAATCCGAGTAAAACAAAAGTTCTGAAAACAGACTCAATTAACTACGCCAGCTTAATATCACCAAATACCGCTAACCATTTAAAAGAAATTGCGCTGAATGCACCAAAGGGGTTAAAAGAAAAGTTATTAAAATTAGCCAGCCATGGCAAAAAGAGCTGAATAAGTTGAGGTAGCATTGCCAGCTGTTGTTAAATCTAGACTATTAAAAAACCTAAAAAGCACTCGAACTTAATTCTTGGTATTCAATTGGAGATTTTCTTTCATCTTCAAAGGTAATATATTCCCACGATTCTTTCTGCTGAAATACTTCCCTCAATAAAAGGTTATTAAGAGCATGACCGGACTTAAATGCATTAAATTCACCTAAAATACTGACTCCACCCATATATAAATCACCGATGGCATCTAAAATTTTGTGCTTAACAAATTCATCGTCATAACGTAGTTCATTTTTGTTCAGCATACGATATTCATCAAGTACAATGGCATTTTCTAAACTACCACCAAGTGCAAGGTCCTGAGATCTTAAATACTCGATATCTTTCATAAAACCAAAAGTCCGTGCGCGACTAATTTCTTTGATAAATGAACAAGTAGAAAAGTCCATTTGCATTGATTGGCAGGTGTTGGTTATCACGGGATGATTAAACTCAATGGCAAAGTTAACCCTAAAGCCTTCATAAGGTAATAGTTCAGCCCATTTGTCCCCTTCTTCTACTCTAATTGGCTTTTTAATACGTAAAAAACGTTTAGCAACATTTAACGTTTCAATTCCAACTGATTGAATAAGGTAGACAAAGGGTAATGCACTTCCATCCATAATAGGGATTTCAAACGAATCTACATCTATGATTAAGTTATCAATACCTAGTGCAGCAATCGCTGCCAATAAATGCTCAACAGTGGATATTTTGACATTTTGCTCATTCACTAAACAGGTACACAAGGTCGTTTCACCAACAGCTTCCGGCGTTGCTTTGATATCAACTACGGGATCTAGATCGACACGACGGAATACAATACCAGTGTTAGCAGGGGCGGGACGGAGAGTAACCTGCACCTTTTCACCTTTATGTAAACCAACGCCCATCGCTGAAACGCTTTGTTTAAGTGTACGTTGTTTAATCATGACGAACCTTCTTATTAATTTTGCCACTTGCCTAATTATTTAGTTACTAATTTATTAAATAATTGATAAGTCATTTAACTTTCCACAACAACCGTAAGTTTTATGCTTGTTTAACATTAAACATAAATTAACCATAATCATGTTGCTGTAAATTAGCCCTGCAGCAGGTTATTAGTTCAATCTTAAAACTTCTACCACCGAATTGAACGGCGCATAATATAACAAAAATAACCAATAAAATCAAAAATCAACATTTTATTCTCAGTTTAATCTGCCTGTTTACGTAAAAATGCTGGGATATCAAGGTAATTATCTAAATCTAATGCTGCAGTTTTCATTGGCGCCGTTTGAGTTTGCGCTTGAGGGTTAACTTCAGGCATCGTTGACGATATAACAGCAGAATCTGCTTGTGCATTAGGGGTATAATCACCACCAACAACTTGTTGTTCAACTTGCTGGATAGGATTAACTAACGTGATATCAGGCTTCACTTCTGCACCAATACCTGTAGCAACGACAGTTACACGTAAGTCTTCAGTCATTTCAGGATCAATAACCGCACCAACCACCACTGTTGCATTTTCTGAAGCAAAGGCTTTAACTGCATTACCAACAGTTTCAAATTCATCGATGCTAATATCCATACCTGCAGTGATATTGACTAAAATACCACGTGCTCCAGCTAAATCGACGTCCTCAAGTAATGGACTAGATATAGCTGCTTCAGCGGCTTCCTCAGCACGGTCAGGACCAGAGGCAATACCAGATCCCATCATTGCCGTTCCCATTTCTGACATCACGGTACGAACATCAGCAAAATCGACATTGATTAAACCAGGACGCGTAATAAGCTCAGCAATTCCCTGAACAGCGCCTAACAATACATTATTTGCTGCTTTAAAGGCATCTAATAAGCTAGTACCAGGACCTAAAACTTTTAACAACTTTTCGTTTGGGATAGTAATCAATGAATCAACGCTTTTTGATAAAAACTCAATACCTTGATCTGCATAATTCATCCGTTTCTTGCCTTCAAAAGGAAATGGCTTAGTAACAACTGCTACCGTTAAAATCCCCATTTCTTTTGCCACTTCAGCAACAACCGGTGCAGCACCTGTACCCGTTCCACCACCCATACCTGCAGCGATAAACACCATATCTGCACCTTGCAGTGTTTGCTTGATCGTTTCACGATCTTCTTCTGCAGCACGACGGCCAATCTCAGGGTTAGCACCAGCGCCCAGTCCTTTAGTTACATCAGCGCCTAATTGCAGAGTCACTGTGGCAGAGGAATTACGCAATGCCTGTGAATCGGTATTAGCTGTAATAAATTCTACACCTTCAATGGTCTGGCATACCATGTGTTCAACAGCGTTACCGCCACCGCCACCGACACCAATCACTTTAATTATTGCTTCTTCTTTATGATCTTCCATTAATTCAAACATTTTGCTCTCTCCGTTTTATTAAAACGTTATTTTACTTTGATAATTAACACTAGCTTTACTAATCAACTTTAAAACTTACTCAAACATTGACGCTAAAATTCACCTTTAAACCAGGCATGAACCCGTGACCATATATCTTTCACACCTTCACGATTTTTATCACTGCTACTACCTTGCTCGTTTGCTTGCATACCATAATGCAATAAGCCAACAACTGTCGCATAAGTTGGGTCATTAACGTACTCTTTCAAACCTTCAACATTCAACGGATTTGCTATACGTACCGGCATTTGAAATACTTCTTCAGCAAATTCAATAACACCTTCCATTTTAGCAGTACCACCTGTTAAGACAAAACCCGCAGCAATTTGGTCAGATAAACCACTTTCTCTTATCTCTTCTTGAATCAATTCAAATAGTTCATGATACCTTGGTTCAACGACCTCTGATAACGTATGACGAGACATCGAACGGTCTGGACGACCCCCTACACTTGGTACGTCAATATTCTCTTCCATGCTAACGAGTTGCTTTAATGCACAGGCATATTGCACTTTAATATCTTCTGCGTGACTTAACGGCGTTCTAAAAATTTTGGCTATATCACTCGTCACTTGATTACCTGCCACAGGAATTACGGCAGTATGACGAAGTGCTCCACCAGTAAATACCGCTATATCCATTGTACCCGCACCCATGTCAACGACACAAATACCTAACTCTTTTTCATCTTCAGTTAATACCGCATAACTCGAGGCTAAGGCAGAAAAAATTAATTGATCAGCCGTTAAGTCACATCGTTCGACACATTTTACAATATTTTTTGCCATATCATTGGCACAAGTAACAATATGTACTTTCGCTTCCATACGGACACCCGACATGCCTATAGGACTTTTAATACCGTCTTGACAATCAATTCTGTATTCTTGTGGAAGTATATGCAGCATACGACGTTCTGCAGAAAGAGGCACTGAACGAGCCGTATGAATAACGTTATCGACATCTTCTTGGATAACCTCATTGTCATTTATTGGCACCATACCGTTTTCATTCTGACAGCTAATGTGTTTACCTGATATGCCTAAATATATTGAGCTTATACGACAATCAGCCATCAATTCAGCTTCGTTAACAGCACGTTGGATTGATTGAATCACTAAATTCAAATCATTAACCCCACCTTTATCCATACCTCTAGCAGGCTGATTACCGACACCAATAATACTGAGCTTATTGTCAGGTGTTATCTCACCAACAGCAACCGATATTTTAGAGGTACCAATATCTAAGCCAACAACTAGGTTTCTTTCTGTTATTTTTGACATATTATTTTCAATTAACCACTTGTCATCATCGCGTTAAGCTCTTAATTTTGTTTCTATGGCTTTCCAGCCAACAGCAACACCGGTATCATATCGCAAATCAATGTAATTAACTTGCTGATTATCTTCTTTTTTCTTTTTAATTATTGGATATATATCCATAAACCTTTGTATTCTTTTAACTCGGTCTTCACGTCCTAAATTTAATTGTACGCCATCGTTTAAAGTCAATTGCCATGCAAAGCGCTCAGACAACACCAGTTCATCTATCGATAACTGACTAAATTCGAGTAAATCATTCAAATTAGTATAATTTTGTAGTGCTAAAAGCTCAGTGCCTTCTGGACCATAAAACTGTGGTAACCTTTTCTTTATTCTTGAAAAATCCGCTTGAAAGGTTACCCCTTCATTGTTAATTAAAAAATCACCATTCCACTGTGCTACTGGTAATTGATCGACCACATATATCTTTAATTCGTTAGGCCACTTTTTACGAACTGATACTGAATAAATCCAAGGTAATTGTGATATTTGGTATTGAACATCATTAACATCAACCTGAAAAAAATTACTTAAATCAATAGCTTCAACCGCCATTACAATATCTTGCCTAACCGTAAATGGCATTTCACCTGTAATGACTAATGACGTTACTGGCGTACCTTCTTCAGCAATAAATTTTTCAGTAATTAACCAACTCCCCACTAACATCGCAATAACAACAGTAATAAAAAAAACCAAGCCAAACAAAAATACCCAATGAACTTTTAATTTTTCGTACTGTGTTTTTTTCGTATCCATTTACACTACCTCAGTTAATTCGACTAAGTTCAACAATTCTCGTTACTAATTGGCTAAAATCTAAACCGTGAACTTTTGCCGCTTTTGGTACTAATGATGTCTCTGTCATTCCTGGTACTGTATTCACTTCTAATAATTGCCACTGGCCTTGTTGATTCCGCATTACATCAACCCGCCCCCAACCTGTTGCGCCAGTTGCCTTGAAAGCCGCTAACGCTAATGATTGTATCTCTTTAGTCTCTTGTATACTTAAATGACAAGGACAATGATATCGAGTAGTCGTTGATTGATACTTTGCCTCGTAATCGTAAAATTCTCTAGGTGTTTCCATGTGAACAACCGGTAGGGCTTCAGTTCCTAAAATAGTAACAGTATATTCAGGGCCATTAATCCAAGCTTCTACTAAAACTTCGTCATCAAAACAAAAAGCTTCAGTTAATGCATCGGCTAATTGCTCTACTGAATCTGCCACTGCCATACCAATACTTGAACCTTCATTGGCCGGTTTAACCATTACTTTGCCATTAAGTTCATTAAGTACTCCAGATAAAACTGTATGATCAAAATTATCTTTTCTAACAATTACAAATGGTGCCGTCGGTAAGTTAAGGGCTTTAAAAATTTGTTTGCTACGTATTTTATCCATAGATAAAGCTGATCCTAAAACACCTGAACCCGTGTAAGGAATACCCAAATATTCTAATGCACCCTGCACACAACCGTCTTCACCACCCCTGCCATGTAAAGCAATAAACACAAGTTCAATGTTTTCAGACTTTAATATTGAAAGTTCTAACTCTTTTGTATCAAATAACACCACGTCAAAACCAGCACTAGTTAATCCTTTAGCAATCGCTTTCCCTGAATTTAATGACACCTCACGCTCAGCTGAGTTACCACCGTAAATCACTGCTATTTTTTTTATTTGCGCAGAAGAAGTTAAAATAGGCTGACTCATTTGCTCTCCTTAGCAGAACCACTGAGCTTGTTTTTAACATTAAGTAATTCGTTATCAACTAGCGATCGAGCTACTGTACCTATGTTACCTGCACCCTGAGTAATAACCATGTCATTGTCTTTCAACTGTGCAGCTAACAATTCTGGTAATTGTCCGGCTTCGCTGACATAAATGGGTTCAATTTGACCTCTCTGACGAATTGAACGGGCTAAACTTTTACTATCAGCAGAAATAATGGCAACTTCACCTGCGGCATATACATCAAGTAAAAATAAGCAATCGACTTGAGACAGTACTTCAACAAAGTCCTCATAAAGGTCTCGAGTACGAGAGTATCTATGGGGTTGAAATATCATCACTAAACGCTTTTCTGGCCAACCATTTCGCATGGCAGTAATAGTTGCTTTAACTTCACTAGGGTGGTGACCATAATCATCAACCAAGACCATGTTTCCTGAATCAGTTGACAAATTAGCTAAATGTTCAAAACGTCGGCCAATACCAGCGAACTCTTTTAATGATTGTTCAATAGCTTTATCGCTTACACCTTCATTTTTTGCAACAGTAATACCGGCAAGCGCATTTAATACGTTGTGCTCTCCAGGTAAATTTAAACTCAACTTAAGTGGCGCTTCGCCATCTATCTCAACGGTAAAAGAACTAACGGCACCTTTTTGTTTAAAATGAGTTGCGCGGACATCAGCATCTTCAGAAAAGCCATAGGTGATCACATGACGGGAAATACGTGGTAAAATTTCACTGACCACTGGGTTATCAATACATATCACCGCGATGCCATAAAATGGCAAATTATGTAAAAACTCAATATAGGTATCTTTGAGCTTTTCAAAGTCACCTTGATAAGTCTCCATGTGATCAGCATCAATGTTGGTAATTACTGCAACCATAGGCTGCAAATGAAGAAATGAGGCATCACTTTCATCTGCTTCAGCAATTAAATAGCGACTTGTCCCTAAACGTGCATTAGTACCTGCACTATTTAATAAACCACCAATAACAAATGTAGGATCTAAATCATCTTCAGCAAAAATACTCGCTATTAAACTCGTCGTTGTCGTTTTACCATGAGTACCAGCAATAGCGATACCATATCTAAAGCGCATTAACTCCGCCAACATTTCAGCTCGACGTACTACAGGAATTCTATTTTCTTTGGCAGCAACAAGTTCAGCATTGTTAGTACTTATGGCAGTCGAAACAACAATAACACTTGCCCCTTTAATATTTTTACTGTTGTGGCCAATAACAATTTCAGCACCTAAGTTTTTTAAACGTTTAACCACTTGATTTTCACCAATATCAGAGCCCGATATTTGATAACCCTCATTTAATAACACTTCAGCAATGCCACCCATACCCGCGCCACCAATACCAACAAAGTGGATACGTTTCACTCTGCGCATTTCTGGTATTTTAATTTGGACAGTATTATTACTGCGAGTGTTATTACTAAAAATTGACATTACTTTACTCATTTTTGCACCAAACTTTGACATATTTGTGCCACTTTTGATGTTGCATCGGCATGGGCGGCGTCATGTGCCGCTTTCGACATTGACTGGATTACTTTATCGGTTCTAAACAAGCTATTAAGCATTTGCCCTAAGGTCGTGCCATTAAAATCTTTTTGTAATATTAATTTCGCAGCACCGCATGAAACTAAATACATGGCATTTTTTGTTTGATGATCATCAACAGCATGAGGTAAAGGGATAAAAACAGCTGGCTTGGCCGCCATCGCCAATTCTGAAACAGTTAAAGCACCCGCGCGACAAATCACAACATCAGCCCACAGATAAGCGCTGGCCATATCAGCAATAAATTCACTCACTTTAACTCGTTCACCTAACAAACCATATTTGTTGTAGCTGTTTAATACTTTTTCTTCTTTCCCTGCACCCGTTTGATGCCATACATTAATATTTTGTAACTTAATTTGTTTCATTGCCTGAGGTACAACTTCATTAAGAATTTGTGCACCTAAACTACCACCCAACACTAAAACTTTTTTACTGACTGTAGGTTGTTCAGGGATAACTCTCTCAATAGCAATAATATCGCTTCTCAGTGGATTACCAACCACCTGGTAATCAATGGTACTTTTAAAAGCATGTGGGAAAGCGGCAAGAACTTTAGTGGCAATAAAGGCTAAGTATCTATTTGTCATACCTGCCACAGCATTTTGCTCATGTAAAACAAGTGGTTTTCTTAATAACCAAGCGGCAATACCGCCTGGACCACTTGCGTATCCACCCATACCTAATACCACGTCAGGGTTTATTGCACGCAATATTTTAATTGACTGAATAATAGATTGCAGTATTTTAAATGGTGTCTTCAACCAAGTTTTCCAGCCTTTATTCCTAAAGCCAGCAATATTAACAAAATATATTGGGTAACCGTATTGAGGTACCAATTCTGCTTCCATTCTGTTCTTAGTTCCAAGCCAGTATATATCCCACCCTTGAGAGGCTAATGTTTGAGCAACAGCTAAACCAGGAAATATGTGTCCACCTGTTCCACCAGCCATTACTAGCAGGGTTTTGTTATGATTAGATGAGTTTTTCACTATACTTTTAGAGGTGGTTTTATTCATTGTTCAATACCTCGTTGCTTAACTCTTCTGTGGGTTCCACTGTCTTGTTTATTAATTTTTCACGCCCTTTTGTACTTGTCGCTTGAATGCTTTGTAAGCGCAATTCATGATCAATACGAATCAATATCACCACAGCAAGCGTCATGATAATCATCGAACTACCGCCATAACTAATTAGTGGCATGGTTAAGCCTTTAGTTGGCAACATACCGGCACTTGCGCCAACGTTAACTGCGGCTTGAAAGCAGAACCAAATAGCGATGGCATAAGAAAAAAAACCTTCAAAATATTTCTCTTTAGCTAACGCACGTTTGCCAAGCATTAAAGCTTTATAAACTAAAGTAAAACTGATGAGTAAAACAGCGGCAATACCGATAAAACCAAATTCTTCAGCTAACACTGCCATAACAAAATCGGTATGTGCTTCAGGTAAATATTCTAATTTTTGTATGCTATTACCTAAACCTTGACCAAAAACTTCACCGCGACCATAGGCCATTAAAGATTGAGTTAACTGATAACCACTACCAAAGGGATCTTGCCATGGGTCTAAGAAACTGGTAATTCGACGTAAACGATAAGGTTCAAAAACGGCCAATAAGGAAAGTGCAACCACACCAACACCCGCAATACCAATAAACTGCCAGAGTTTAGCACCCGCTAAAAAAAGTAAGCCAAAGGTTGTAACAAACATCACAATAATGGTACCTAAATCAGGTTGAGCCAATAACAATAATGCCAAGAAGAAAAACACAACTAAAGGTTTAATAAAACCTTTAAGATTTTCTCTCACCTCATCCCGACGTCTAACCAAATAAGCAGACAAATAACAAAAGAAAAATAATTTGGCAGGTTCAGCCGCTTGGATAGTAATGGGACCAACAATTATCCAACGGGTCGAACCATTAACAGTACGACCAACAAGTAAAACAACCAATAATAAAGCCATACCTAACAGTAATAATTTACCACTATTTTTTTGCCACCAACTCATGGGGATTTGTAAAGAAATAGCAGCAATGGCAAAGCTTAATACTATATAAATGCTATGGCGGATAACAAAATGAAAAGGATTATTAAATAATCGTTCAGCTATTGGCATTGAAGAAGTCGCTACCATCACTAAACCCATCATATACATGGTTAATGCCAATAAAATAAAACTTCGGTCAAAGGTTTCAACTTCTCTATTTTCTCTAGCAAGCCATTCTGCTAAATTTGGCAGCTTAGTTAAGCGGAAAGTATCAGTTAAAGTTGTCATTAATTCTCCACCTTTAACCGCTTAACTGCATTGGTAAAAACTTCGCCACGTTCAGCAAAGTTTTTAAACATATCTAGACTGGCACAAGCTGGAGATAGTAATACTGTGTCATCTACTTTGGCCAAACGATTTGCTGTTATTACCGCTTCTTCGAGACTTTCTACCTCAATAGTACTATCACTAAAACTGGCAATTTTATCACCGTCTTTTCCCAAGGTGATTAACTGACTCACATGCTCGGTAATCGATTTTTTTAACGGTAAAAAGTTAGCCCCTTTGCCTTCTCCACCCGCAATGAGAATTAGCCGCTCTGATGGCTGTAATATTTTTGAAAAACCATTTATCGCTGCGAGTGTTGCACCAACATTAGTTGCTTTAGAGTCATTTATCCAGTTGATACCATCGTCATGATTAATGCGTTGACACCTATGTGCTAAACCAGTAAAGCCAGCTAAATTTTGAACCATGGCTGTTAATGACCAACCCGCGCTGTAGCCTAAAGCTAATGTGGCAAGATAGTTGAGTGCATTGTGAATACCGGCTAATGGCAACTGATTAATCGAAATCAATGGATTATCGCCAAACATCAAGGTAATTTTTTTGTTAATAATTGATAAGCCAAAATGGCCTTCTTCAGGGCTGTCACTTCCAAATGATAGTACTTTTTTAATCTTTTCTTCAGCAGCACCATCAACATAAGTTGCCTTGTCATCGCGGTTTATTAGCGCGATATTGCATTGCTGGTAAATGCTTTGTTTAATATTTTGGTAGTTATTTAACGTTAAATGGCGATCTAAATGATCATCACTGACATTTAAAATTGTGGCGGCAATAGCTTGCATGCTATTTAAGCTTTCTAATTGGAAACTTGAGAGCTCAAGCACTAAAAATTCAGGTACTGAATCATCGTCGCTACCAGTGACTAAATGATCGAGTACTGGCACACCGATATTGCCTCCTGACTCTATATTATGGCCGATTACCTTACCTAAATAGCTCAATAACGAGACTACCGTTGATTTACCGTTTGAGCCGGTTACCGCTAATATTGGCGTATCAGTTAATCGGCAATACAGTTCAACATCGCCCCAAATAAGACAACCTGAATTTATTGCTGATTTAATAGCCGGGGTTGCTAAATCAATTCCAGGACTCACTAAAATGATCTCTGCACTGGCTATAAGTGATTTATCCCAAGAACCTAAAGTAATTTTAGCTTTGTTGTGCGCTTGCATAAATTCAGCTAAATTATTAATAACCTTTTCTCTAGAGTCATTAACCGCAAAAGAAATATTATTAGCCGTTAAGAAGCGCGCACAGGATTGCCCTGTAAGCCCAAAGCCTAATACTAGTATATTTTTATCTCTTAACATTAAGAGTGTCGATTGCGATAAATTATTCATTGTATTTATTAACTTGCCCTTCTTTTTTTCTGATGTCGCTTATCTATCTTAACTTCAGTGTTGCTAAACCAATCAAAACTAAAATCAATGAAATGATCCAAAATCTGACGATAACTCGTGGCTCGGGCCACCCTTTCAATTCATAATGATGATGAATTGGCGCCATACGAAATATTCGCTGGCCACGCATTTTGTATGAACCTACCTGCAATATAACCGAGACAGTTTCGATAACAAAAACCCCACCCATAATAAATAACACCAACTCTTGACGAACTAAAATAGCAATAACACCTAGGGCAGCACCTAATGCTAATGAACCGACATCCCCCATAAATACCTGTGCTGGATAGGTGTTGAACCACAAGAAACCCAAGCCGGCACCAACAATAGCAGTACAGACCACGACGAGTTCACTGGCCATTGCGATATGAGGAATATTCAAATAAGAAGAGAAGTTTGCATGACCCGTCATATACGCAAATATTGCAAATGCCCCGGCAACCATTATGGTAGGCACAATAGCTAAACCATCTAAGCCGTCGGTTAAATTAACGGCGTTACTCGTACCAACAATAACAAAGTAGCTAAGGAGGATATAAAAGATGCCTAGTTGTGGTAGTACATCTTTAACAAATGGAATTAATAACGATGTTTCTTCTGGACTTTGCGCAAATTGATATAAAAACAGAGCTGTGGAAAGTCCAGCGACTGTTTGCCAAAAATACTTCCAACGAGCGATTAACCCATTTGAGTCTTTTCGGATTACTTTTCTGTAATCATCAACAAAACCAATAATACCAAAACTAACAACAACAAATAGTACCACCCAGATATAGGTATTACTTAAATCAGCCCACAATAAAACACTAACAACAATAGAGGCTAAAATTAAAATCCCCCCCATTGTTGGTGTGCCAGACTTTAATAAATGACTATCCGGTCCATCATCTCTAATGGTTTGACCTATTTGCATTTTCTGTAAGTAACGAATCAACTTAGGACCAAAATACAATGAGATAATCAGCGCTGTTAATGTACTGACTATCGCTCTAAACGTTAAATACGAAAACACATTGAATGCTGAGTAATATTGAGTTAAAAACTCACTTAACCAAAGCAACATTAGACTTTTACTCCATTATTATTATTTTTATTTTTATTTTTATTTTTACAATTAGATTTTAAGCTAGTCTGCTTTTTATCTGTGGCTTGCCAACCCATAACTTCTTCTACCACATGCTCCATATGGGCACTGCGAGATCCTTTAATCAAAATGGTAACAGGTTGTTTTTCATTATTTAATATTGCTTTTAATTTAGTTAACAAGAGAACTCTCGAACTAAAATGTTGTCCTTTATCTTTCTTTTGATGGTTAGTATTAAAAGCATCTGAGCTGCTTTGACTTAATACACCGAGTGTGAATAAATAATCTAGCTTTTTTTGCTGAGCGTGTTCACCGACTTCTTGATGATAACTTCTTGCAACAGACCCTAACTCACCCATATCGCCCAAAATCAAAATACGTTGGCCACTATAGCTTGCTAATAAATCTGTTGCTGCTTTAACCGACTCAACATTGGCATTGTAAGTATCATCAATAAGTTTAACGGTATTATTCAACTGGTAAATATTTAATCGGCCTTTTACTGGCTTCATTTGTTCAAGGCCCAGCCGAATGTCCTCTAAACTTGCGCCAAACTCCAACGCTATTGTTGCAGCTGCGACAGCATTACAAACATTGTGTATGCCCGGTATTGTTAGGAGTATATCAATACTGCCTTTTTTAGTATTTAAAGTAAAACTAGCGCAGCCATCTTCAGATAACTTAGCAGTTGAACTATAGATGTCAGCAATATTTCCTAATGATTGTTCGGTAGATTTATGGCACGAAAAACGGCGGGTTTTTTTATTAACTAATCGCCATTGCCACTTACTCGCATATTGGCAGTCTTGATTATAGATAGCGACACCATTAGCTGATAAACCTTCAAAAATCTCGCCTTTTGCTCGAGCAACCCCACATAAATCGCCAAAGCCTTCGAGATGGGCAGCGGCAATATTATTAATGATGGCAACATCAGGTTTTACCAGATTCGCGGTGTAGGCAATTTCACCTAAATGATTTGCACCAATCTCAATAACAGCGAAGTCATGATGTTGTTCAAGACGCAGTAAGGTTAACGGTACACCAATATCGTTATTGAAGTTCCCTTTCGTTGCCAAAACATTACCAAGGCGTGAAAGGATTTCAGCAACCATTTCTTTTACTGTGGTTTTACCGCTACTACCGGTGATACCCACTGTTTTTGGTGCAACTTTTTGCTTAACATAAGCGGCAATTTTTCCTAAGGCAATTCGCGTATCTTGGACTATGATTTGAGGTATTTTTAATTGACTGCTTTCATTACCATCCTCAGTTGATAAATGATCAACAATGGCTGCAGAGCAGCCTAAACCTGTCACCTGTTTTAAAAAACGATGTCCATCGAAGTTTGGTCCTTTCAAGGCAATAAATACTTCGCCATATTGGAGTGCTCGGCTGTCAGTAACAATATTATTAATGATCTGATCACCGGTATCCATTCGCGCACTCAATAAGGTACCATCAACCGCCAAAGTAAGCTCCGACAAGGATAGGTTTATCATAGCCCCTCCTCTTTTTGGAAAAAACTATTTACTACATCTCTTTCATTGTAAATAACGTTCTTATTTCCAATGAGAATGTTTTCTTCATGCCCTTTACCCGCTAATAAAACAATGTCATCTTTTTTAGCCAATGACAGAGTAGAAAGTGCAGCTTGTTGTCGGTCTAAAATGACAGTGATTTTTTCCACATATTGACAACCAGATAAAATATCACTCACAATCATTTCAGGAGTTTCACTTCTAGGGTTATCATTGGTAAGCACAATATTATCAGCCAAGCGTTCAGCAACCTCACCCATTAGGGCTCTTTTACCTTTATCTCTGTCACCACCACAACCAAAAACTACCCAGAGTTTACCTTGGCAATGTTGTCGACAAGCCAATAAAGCATTTTCTAAAGCATCTGGGGTATGAGCATAATCAACAACTGCTGTAACTTGATCATTTTTAGTTATTTTTTCCATACGCCCAATAATGGGGGTCAATGAGGCAACATTTGTTGCAATATCGGTTAAGGAAATAGCTTCAGTGAGTAATACTGCAATCGCGGCTAATAAATTATCTACATTAAAGTCAGCCATCAGTGGGCTGTTGATATCAACATCCCCTAAATGTGAACGCAATATAAAACTCACACCACTGCTGTGATGTTTAATATCATCTGCATAGACAAATTTTTGATATTTAGTAACTCTGTTACTTCGCCCATACACAATTGTTGGTTGATTTGTTGGCCAGTCTTTTAACCATTGTTGGCTAATAGCATCATCTCCATTGATAATTGCTATCTGTGAAGCCTCATTTGTAAATAATTTACGTTTTGCTTGAGCATAGCTCTCCATGGTTTGATGGAAATCTAGGTGATCGCGACTTAAATTAGTAAATACCGCAATATTAAATAAATCATTGGTTACTCGTCGTTGCTCCAGCGCATGAGAAGACACTTCCATTGCAAGGTGACTAATGTCCTCCGTCACAAATTGAGCTAATAATTGGCTCAATTCTGTCGCGCCCGGCGTAGTATTTTTGATCGGTGTTAAATTACCTAATCTTCCTGCGCCATTGGTACCTATAACCGCACACGGTCTGTCATTCTTTTCAAGCAGTTGAGCAATTAATTGGCTAGTACTTGTTTTACCATTGGTACCTGTAATACCAATCATCAACATTTTACTTTTTGGCTGCTGATAATATGTATTTGCTAAAGAAAATAAGTAGTGATTGAGTTGATAGAACTCAATAATTGCAATCTGTTGCGTCACATTTGTATTTTTTGATAGCTGCTTTGGAGTTTTACACCAAATTACATTTCCATGTTGCTCCTTATTCTGGCATTCGGCTATAACAAGTGAAACTCCAGACTCAATCGCTTGATCAATATAGTTTCGACCATCTTGAGTACTGCCGAGCACCGCACAAAATATATCACCGGTATTTAAATCACGGCTGTTATTGACAAGCCTATGTTTACTTGCCTTTGAGTTAGTTAACTTATTTAAATAAGCGGTAATAGTAACATTGGTGCTTATTGCTAAATTATTGGGGATCCCAAATTCAGCCAAAGTAGACAAAATTGAATAAGGTGCGTGATCAGACATTATCATCCACCTTAGCTTTCTTATGCGTTGTTTCAACTAAAATAGTTTTGACTGAATCAGTTTGAGTAGTTATATCGTTAACTGCTTTTATTTGTTCGACTTGATTGGTAAGACTTATTACATCAGGTGCAACGTTTAATACTCTTAATGCTCCTTTCATTACCCGAGAGAACACCGGTGCTGCAACTTCGCCACCATGATATAAATCCCCTCCTGGCTCATTGATTACGACTACAACAACTAGTTCAGGATTTGAAACTGGCGCAATACCGGCAAACAAACCGACATAATCATTGCCATAACCACCAGCAATAGATTTACGACTTGTACCTGTTTTCCCTCCAATTCGATAACCTTCAATTTTAGCTTTAGGTATATGCTCATTAACAGCAGTTTCTAACATACTGATAATCTCATGACTAAAGTCTTTTGAATAAACTCTTTGTTCTTGAACAAAATCAGTCTCTGTTTGTTTAATGATAGTTAACGGTCGTTTAACACCACCACTTGCCAGTGTGGTGTAAAAGCGCGCTAGTTGGACAGGCGTAATGGCTAGCCCATAACCAAAAGAAAGAGTGGCTAATTCGAATTTTGACCAACGTTGTCGATCATGCATCATGCCCGAACTTTCACCAATGAGTCTTGTTCCGGTATCCTGAGCAAATCCTGCTTCAAAAAACTTATCTAATAAAAATTCTTCTGGAACTGACAATGCGAGTTGTGCTGTGCCCATATTAGATGAGTAGACAAGAATATCTTCAAGACTAATTTTACCGCGATTAACAAGGTCACTGACTCTTCGGCCCCCTAATCGCATCCAACCGGGGTTGGTATTGATGACAGTTTCCGGTTTAGCTGAGCCAAACTCTAATGCAGTTAACACTGTTAATGGCTTCAAGGTAGAACCGGGTTCGTAGACATCAGTTATTGCCCTATTGCGAAAACGATGTATCGCTGTATTTTGGCGATTATTGGGGTTATAAGATGGGCTATTAACTAAAGCAAGAATTTCACCGGTATGAATATTTGTCACAACCACTGAACCAGATGTTGCTTTAAATGCTTGGACAGCACCTTTTAATTCTCGATACGCTAGTGCTTGAATACGTTGGTCAATACTTAAAGTGAGATTTTGTGGCTCTTGTGCTTTTTTTTCTGAGATAATCTCAATTTTTCGACCTTTAGCATCTTTCCGATATTTTTTATTACCATCAGTACCTGTGAGTAACTGGTTATATAAACTTTCAATACCCTCTAGACCTTTATCGTCGACATCGGTAAAACCCACTACATGAGCGCTAATCTCTCCTGTTGGATAAAAACGTTTAGACTCTTCACGTAGATAAATACCTGGGATCTTTAACTCACGAATATAATTTGCCATTGCCGGAGAAACTTGACGCTCTATATAAACAAAACGCTTAGAAAGATGTTCTACGATGCGGTTAGTTATTTTGTTAACATCTTGACCTAAAACATCAGCCAATGCTTGCCAATGATCAACCATTGCAAGGGCATTATTTTTCATAATGATTTTAGGATCTGCCCACACAGTTTCTACGGGTACGCTTATCGCTAATTCATGACCGTTTCTATCAAGAATATTGCCCCGTTGTACAGTATTTGCCAAGGTACGAATTGAGCGCATGTCACCTTGCTTTTTCAACATTTCAGGTTCAACAACTTGAATAAAAGCAGTGCGAGCAAGCAAAGCAGTATAAATTAAAACAATAACAGCCATCACCACGTAAAAACGCCATGTTGATGTTATTGGCTTATTTTTGGCTAATTTCGCCTGGCCTGTTTTTTTGGCTGATTTATCGCTCATTATGCTCTTTATTTGTGCCCATTATCTTAATGTTAAGGCAGTGAAATAATCACTTCAGTTTTCACTGTTGGTCTTTTCATTTTTAACAATTTTTTTGCTTTACTTTCAATAACACTATGCTCAGCTAAACTATTTTGCTCCAATAATAAGTTACGCCACTCAATATCTAGCTCATCTCGTTCAGATAATAAAACCTCTAAACCGCTGGTACTCTGCCGATTTAGGTGAGTAAGATAAATCACTGAAAACGCTGAAATAACGACTAAAACCATCACACTGTAAGTTAATACATGTCGCTGAAGGTCGTACCAAACCTCAATGGCTAAATTTGTTTTATCTACTGACATAACAAGCAGTCAACACTTTATCTAGGTAAACGTTGAGCTATGCGTAAAACAGAGCTTCGCGAACGAACATTAACCTCAACTTCATTAGCCGTTGGTTTTAATCGACGACCAACCAAAGCCAACTTTTTACCTTTTTGTAATTCTTCTTCCGTAATAGGCAAACCTCGCGGTACTTTTTTACCTTGTGAATGCTTTTTCATAAATTGCTTAACTAATCGGTCTTCAAGTGAGTGAAAACTAATAACCACCAAGCGTCCTTCTTCGGCTAATATAGTTAATGAAGCGTTTAATACTTTTTCTATTTGTTCAAGCTCGCTGTTGATATAGATACGGATGGCTTGAAAGCTCCTTGTCGCAGGGTGCTTTTTAATTTCTCTTTGTGGCGCTGTTGTTTTGATTAATTTGGCAAGCTCACCTGTTCGTGTGAGTGGGAATTCATCTCGTGTATCAACAATAGCGTTGGCAATTCGCCAGGCATGCTTTTCTTCACCAAAAGTTCTTAGTACCCAAGTTATATCTTCAACATCGGCAATCGCTAGCCAATGAGCAGCTGTTTGGCCTCTCGAGGTGTCCATACGCATATCAAGAGGTCCATCTTTCATAAAACTAAAACCACGCTCAGCTTCGTCAAGTTGTGGTGACGAAACGCCTAAATCAAGAAGCACACCATCAATTTTTTCTATTAATTGATGACTATCAACAATACTTTCTAATTCGGCAAAGCCTTGATGTTCAATAGTAAAGCGGACATCGTCGTTAAACTTTTCAGCGGCAACAACCGCAGTAGGGTCCCTATCAATAGCAATTAATCGGCCTTTTTCAGATAACTTTGACAAGATAAGTGCTGAGTGCCCGCCACGACCAAAAGTACAGTCGATGTAACAGCCATCAGGATTTATCGCCAAGCCATCAATAGCCTCGTCAAGTAATACTGAAATATGTGCATTATCTTTTGGTGTTTCTGTTGTCATAGTTTTATCGTTTTATTTATGGCTATAACTGCAAATCAAGCAAGCGCTCGGGTAGTTCAACCTCACTTGGTGCAATGGTATTAATGTCTTGCTGCATTTGAGCTTGCCATGCAGCTTCGCTCCAGATTTCAAATTTTCTTAATTGTCCGACTAACACTACATTTTTTTCTAAGCTGGCATATTGTCTGAGGGGGCCTGAGATCAATAACCGACCATTTTTGTCCATTTCACAATCTGAAGCGTTACCTAATAATTTTTGTTGTGCTAAACGTTCAACTCGATTCATGCTTGATAACTCACATAATTTAAGCTCAATTTCTTCCCATTCAGCCAGCGGATAAAGT
>Ga0307488_10001253_pt1 | contig 21214 bp, 16 predicted proteins | sample SB02metaG_FD_202248 | JGI IMG/M metagenome (GOLD analysis project Ga0307488, IMG submission 202248) | Sea-ice brine microbial communities from Beaufort Sea near Barrow, Alaska, United States - SB 0.2 | ecosystem: Environmental > Aquatic > Marine > Coastal | place: USA: Alaska | collected... | reverse complement strand
CGCCGAAATACGGCAAGCTACCCAGGCGGGTAGTTTACAAGGCCTGCACGACGAAATCAACAAGAACTTTGTGGAGATCGGGCAACGCAACCAACAAGAACGATAGCAATAGACTAGACTTAATAGCAAGACCAATATTGCCGCAGAGATCGCTCCGCTCAAAACCCGAACCACCCTCCCTTTGTTTTTTGCTTCGGTTCCGGCTTCGTGGGTTCCGTCGGTTTCGTGGAGGTCGCGGAGGCGGCAGGTCCTGGTGTGTTTCCTGGGTGTTTTTTCGGCGAATCCTTGGGCGATTTCAACGGAGACGCGGGTCCCGCGGAAACCGTTTTTTCACCCTCCGAATCGCCGTCGTCCGATTCCAACTCGTCGTCGTACGTCACCGCCGGCGCCCCCCGGTCCGGCTTGGTTTGGTCCACGAACCTTTTCGGAAAGCTTTTCGTTATCTCGGCGAGCACGTTTGTCGCGATTGTTTCCGCGGACTCACCGCGTTCGGGATTTGCGGAACAGAACCCGCTTTCCATCCCCCTGAAAACGCTCGCCACGATTGAACCCGCGGCCTCCAGGTTGTACCCGCCCTCCTGCACGAAAACCGTGGCCACGCCACAACCCGCAATGAGCGCGCCCATCTTCTCATAGTCGTCGTAGTTTAAACTCATCCCCGCAGTTTCCCGTTCCTGTACCGGGTCAAACTCGTGCGTATCCAGGCCTAGCGACACGACTAAAACCTGCGCGTCATGCTTTTTAATCGCCCTGATTGTGGCAACTAGCGCCGGCTCGTACTCCGCCCAGGTCGAGGCGGGCGGTAGGGGCACGTTTATTGTTTTATGTAACCCCCTGCCGCTTCCCTGTTCCGTGGCGTACCCTGAGTTCCACGGGTACTCGCCCTCCGGGGAGGCGTGGATTGACACGACCAGCACGTCCGGGTCGTGGTAGAAAAGTGAACAGGTGCCGTTCCCGGCGTGGTAGTCCACGTCAAGAATCGCGACCCTGGTTAAGTTTAAGGAACTTTTCGTCAGCGCTTTGGCCAAAACCGCGGCGTTGTTCAGGTAACAGTACCCGCCCGCGTTGTCCTTCGCGGCGTGGTGCCCGGGGTGCGTGGTGAGGGCGTAGTAAAACTTGTTGTGCATGTTCCGCAGGTCGTTTTTTAAGTCAAACTCCAGGGAGCGCACGATTTCCGCAAGCACGCGCATGTCCCCAGCCAACGAGTCCACCAAACCGGCAAACATCGGCGTCTCGGTATCCGTGTGGTACCAGCACGTCTGCGCGTGTACGTCAACCCCGGGCTGCGCGTTCGGGGTGTTGTGGGATGTGAAGTTCGGAGGGACCAACGCGGGGACGCCGGCGGACCAGTGCGTGTTCGTGTTCTTTTTGGAACCTGAACTTTCCGTTTCGCGTCGGAAAAACCGGCACCGCTTTTCAGGCGCCAAGCGACACCATCGGTCCCACGCCGTGGCGACGTACCGCACGTACGCGGCGCCATGCACCGCGAGGGCGAGGTCTAAGTTCCCGTGAGGCAGGTACTGGAGTTGTACCTGGACAGTGTTGCCACTCACCGCGAGGCTCGCCTGGACGCGCGTTCGTGGCACGGCGACGGATACGAGCTCGCAGTTCGGGGCCCCCGAAGCGCGTCGGAAGCGCGTTTCGCCAAGGCCGAGGCCAGCCAAGATGGCCGCTTTGCGCGCGTACGGGTCGTTGAAAGCATCAACGGGCATACCCGCGGCCGCGGATTCGCCGTCGTCCGCGTCGTGCGTGAACACCCGCGCGAGAGGAGGCGAACCCCCCATCACGCATGTACCGCGAAGCCCGCAATGGCGACGATGGGGCCGGGCCAACGTTCGACGAAAAAAACGAGTAAAGGTGCCTTTTGCAAAATTTCTCGCTCTTTGCGAAGGGCGCGCAGAGGTAACAGGGTTAAAGTCGCTCGATGTCCCGGTGACCGCTGTGGTACTCCGTACAACAGCCAGAGAAGGGCGGTAACGACTTGTTTCAGGCACCAACACAGATATCACTGATAAATATGTACAACTTCGCTACGCGTACTGTGACTCGGTACCTATAACTAAAACGCGCCGCCCGCGATTGCAAACGCGGCGGGCGGCGGTTTCCCCAAATCCTGCGCGGGCCCCAAACTCCCTCCGTACGGATCGAAAGAAGCGTTATTCAAGGGTTGCGTTTGCACCTGTTCCTGTTGCGGAACAGACACAGGCGCTTGTGCTTGCGCTTGAATATTTTCCTTTTGCGTCCAGTCCTTCGCGATTTCCCGGCGCGCGGCAGGTGCGACGGGCGCGACTGTCGCCGTCGAAACACCCCCCCCGCCCGGACTGGCGCCTCGTCCCGGCGTGCCGTGCGGCGACGCGCGCCGCGACCGCCGGACGTAGTCGAGGGTCGCCTGCCGGTCCTCGGTGCTCCGCACTCTTACCTCGGCTAGCATCGCCCTCACGGTTTCGGGGGTGAGCTTGTCAGGCAACAACACGCGTTCCCGGGCCGTCGCCGGGCCAAACCCGGAGGCGTCGCGCGCCGCCGACATCGCCGCGCGCGCTTTCTGCGAAGGCGGACCTCCGCGTCCGGCTCCCGTGTCCGGTGCACTGAGCTCTAGCAAGCGCTGCGGCCGGGGGGGTGGGTCGACCTGCGGTGCGTGTTCCGTGTTCGCCATGAGCCGGACCGGCCGAGTGCCGTGCGCGGCGCATATCGCGACGCAGTGCGCGCCTGGTGACCAGTCCACGTCGTTTACGCGCACGCCCGGCAGCACGGACGCGGCGGCCAACACCACGCCGACGCCCTTGACGTCCACGTCGAACAAACGAGCGGTGCCGTCCGCGGTCCCGGCGAGTAGCCACCTGCCGTCTGGGGACACCGCGAATCGCGCCAACGGTCGTCCCGCGGACGCCGCCCCACTCGCGCCCGCCGAGGCGAAGGCGCCATCCCCTGTCCCGGCCAAGGACCGGCCGGCGCCTCCGAGACTCTGGGCGCCGACCCCGACGCTGTTGCCTCGCAGCCGCCGCATCGTGGCGCCGCGCCCGACGCTCACGTCGAACATGTGCGTCGCGGCGAAGAACGACACGTCGATGGCGGCGATGCGTTCGGCGGTTGTCCTGGCGAACACCCTTCGGTCGGTGGGCGAGACCCTGAGGCACGTGATTGGCTCGCCGAGCAAGTCCTGGCACTCCCTGGTCGGCCGGACGGCAGCGCCCGCGCCGTTGGTCCCTTCCACCCGGTGCTCCCGGAGCATGCCGTCCGCGAAGCCCACCCAGAGCCGCATGCCGGTGCGGTCAAAACCCATGGCCGTGGCGGCGGTGCCTGGCGCGGACGCGACCGCGGCGAGCAGTTGCGCACCCGCAACGCCGTCCTCAACAAGCCACAGCCGAACCGCCCCGTCCCGCGCGCCGGTGGCGAGCACGCCGTTTAGCGCGGGGTGCCACGCCGCGGCGTACACCTCGCACGCGTGCTGCGCGACGACGACGTCCGAGGACGACGCCGATGCATACGATGCCGATGAGTCTGCTGCCATCCCGGGGACGCGCCACGCGACGCACGCGCCGTCCGCGGACGCGGTGACTACGCGCGTCGCAGGCGCGGCGAAGTCAACCGTTCCGAGCACGTCGCCGGCGCCGTCCTTGACGCCCTGGGGCGCCCACGCGACGTCGTACACGCAAGACGCGTGTCCCGGAAACGTTACGAGGGCAACTCCCGATGTCGTGTCGAACACGCGTACGACGTACATTCCCCCCTCCCGTGTCACCACCGCGACTCGCCGTCCCATGGGGTCGAAGCACACGAGCGTGGCTTCGGTTGTGCTTGTTGGAAGGTGCGGCTGCGTGCGCGCGTCCTGATTGAAATAAAATAAATGTCAGTCTCGTATGGGCAATCAGTCGGCGAGATGTGGTAAATGGGAAATACTTACCGTGTTTGGCAGCAAACACGCTTCCTGTTTCGACCGAGCGTGCGGCAACCTCACGATTGTTCGCTTCATCCCGGGTAACATTTTCCAGCTCGTCGAGCCTGACAAACCGGGTGTGGCCGCTTCCGCTTCCGCCACGGCTTGTGCCGCGGCCGCCGAGACCGGGTCCATCCCGTAGCAAAGCGTTTCGTGAGGCAACCTGCCTAGGCGGGTTACGATTTCCGATTGGTCGCCCTGCGGCGCGCGTTGCAAACGCGCCTGCGCATTGCGCCAGCCCCCGCCCAGCGCGCGCTCGTGGTCTATGCGCTCGCGCCTTGACGGCCTTTGCGTGAAGGCCGAGTTCTCGTCATCGCCGAGCCCGGAAAGCGACGCCATTCGGGGCACGGGGGGGGGGGCGATGGCAAGCCTCGGGGTCTCCACGCCGGGGCGCGCCGCCGACAGAAGCGCCGCGACGACGTCGCCCCTGGGGGACGACCCGATTGTCACGTTGAGGTGCGCCGGGTACAGGTGCCTCAGCGCGGGGGTGAGGATGGATGCTTTTTTCCACACCCGGAACACGTCAGGGGCGTTGGGTGCGGCGCTTACTCCGGAAACACCCACCCCTCCGACCACAGCGGCCACGGCGCCCATCACGCCCGCTTGCGCTGGGCGGTCCTCCCACTTGTACAGCTGCACTTTCAGCCGTCCCATGTTCGGCTTGCCGTCGGCGCCGCGCAGCAGTTTCAAGAAACCCCACGCCAGCCTCATGGGTTGTCCTCCCGGGAACGACGCGGCTCTTTCCTCGAAATACTGGAAGCTCGGCGGGGGCTGCAGTACTTCGAAAAGCACGATCGCCCCGACAGCCATGATATCCCCGAGCGCTTCTTCGACCTCCAGGGTTTCTTCCCACTCCGCGGCGAAGGTGGCGTTTCTTCGCGCGCTCAGGTCAAACGGCGCGGTCTGAATGGGCGTGCTGGCTTCCCCTGAGGGACGCACGGGGGCGCCCATCTCGGGGTCCACCAGGTGCATGCGCACCACGGGCGACACTATTGACGAGTTGGGAACTAACGCGGAGGACGCGTGCACACACACGGAAAGCGCGTCCGCGCGCGACAGCAGCCGCGGGGCCTTCGGCTTTTCGGGACTCGCCATCCGTGCCTGGAGCAGCCCCAGGACGTTCGCGGACTTCGCGATCTCAGCGGGTGACATCGCGCGCGCAGGAGGCGGCGGGGACGACGTTGTGGGGTCGGGGGGCGACGCTGGAGCCGCGGCAGCGAACGCAACAACGCCATTCGCGGAGGCAGACGCCGGTGTTGCCGGGACGGGAACCTCCGCGACGAGTGGCGCTTCCTTCGCCGCTGCGGGCGCGACTTCCGGGACGGCCGGTACCGCGGTTGCCTCTGGTGCCTCTGGCACCGCAGTCGCTTCTGTTGCACTCGGCGCCGCCGTGTATACCACCGTTCCCGCCTGTGTTCCCTCACCACCCTCCTCTTCCCGTTCCTCCACCGGGCTCCCCGGCCCGGACGTCGCGACGGGCGACCCGAACCCGTCCTTTGCGTTTCCAAATGCGAACGCCCCGACTGTGTCGTCAATGGGCGCGACAGGGTCGGCGGCCGCGCCAATCGCCCCGCTGCCGTCTTCTATTTTCAGATCCTTGGACCCGCCCCCGTTCCAAAGGCGGCCGAAGAAACCGCCGGAGGATTTCTTCCGCTCCTTCTCCTCGGGAGGCGACGTCGGGGTCGGCGTCGCCGCGGGTCGCGCGGGTTCCCCCACCACTTCAGGTGTAGGCTCACCAACAGAAGTCGTCGTCTCCGCACTCGGCACACCCTTCGCACCTGCTTTCAAAAGCGCACCGCCCACCAGGGCCGCGACGGGATCGAACGGGGGGGTTGTAGGCGGCGGTGCCGTTGCCGCGACAATGGGTTCCTCCGGCGCCGTCGGCGCCGTCTCTTCGACGGGCGCAACGGGCTGCGCCGTCGCGACGTCAGCAGTAGCCTTTTCCAGCGCTCCACCCACCAAAGCTGCGACCGGGTCGTACGCAGCGACTGGGTGTGTATCCCCCACCGGAACCGGCGGTGTTTCCGCAACCGCCGCGGCAGACGCCGCGGGTTCCGCCGCCGCGTCGTGTGATTTGACATCCGCGACGACATCCTCCTTCGGTGTCTCGGTCTGATTGGTTTCCTCCGCGTGGGCGCTTCCCTCCGCGCTCGCGGGTCCCTCTGGCGCCTGCTTGGCGGGAGCAGCCACCGCGGCAGGCGGCTGTTCCGCAGCAGGAGGTTGCGGGAGCTGTGACAGTAAAGCACGAGGTGTGGCGGGTCAGAGGCCGGTATGTCGGGACAGAGTGAATGTACGTCCGAGAGAAACACGGGACACGGAAGGAAGAATGGTCTGAAATGCGTACCTCTGCGCTCGCCTCAGGCTCGGGGGCGGGGTTCGGGGGGGGGGCGGTGTCGCTCATTACGTTAGAAAGGGCTCCTGAAACCATCGCAGCGGCCGGGTCCGCCGCAACAAGGGCGGCCGCCGCTGTCACGGGTTCCGTGACCGCGCCTATTGACGCCGTGTCACTCGACATCTCGTAGCAAGGGGTACTACGACGGCACCTCGCGTCCGGTCGTCCCTGCACTTCCCAGAGCACGCGGGAAGACCAGCTGGCGGCTCCAAGAAAAGCTGTAACGCGTGTTCCAAAAGTTCGGACGCGTCGGGCACCGACCGTACGCGCGCGGGCCCGGCAGGCGCGACGCGGTATGCGGTATCGGAACCAGCTGCCTGGTCTGCTGGTCAACAATTTGGCAAAAGACAAATACTGGCAGACTGTCCGGAAACTTGGAAAGAGTGTGCCCCAAAAACCTCTTCGCCATACGTGCGCGCGGGGCGTGCAACCTCGACGGGACTTGCGTCGCGAGCTGCGCGTTCGCGGGCGTCCTTTCCGTGGCCGGCGCGCGGTGTTCGGACGTGACGCGTGGGCGACGTGCTTACGTGAACCAACCCGGGTAACCCGCGTGGGTTCAGATTGGGGGTTTAGGTGTGGTGTGGTGCCTGTTTTCGTCTCCCGCGTGATTCGAAGGGACTGAGACACTCACCATGAGTAACCGCGGGAAGTTCCGCATCGAGCCCTTTAAACACCGGGTGGAGCTTGATGGACAGGTACGAACGCGGGACGGACGATCGTTTCACGGACCGCGAATGACCGACCACCGCGCGGTGCAAACCCACGGGCACCCTACCCAACCCGGCGCCTCGAACGCACCACCCGACTTCGGGGCGTTTTTGGGCGCTCGGTCGAGAGGCTTTAGAGTTATCGGAATTCTTTTGCGGGGACACCCACTCACTCCGGGCGCGCATGCGCTCCCAAACAAGATCAAGCATATCACTTTCGGCTTCTCCTGGCATTTAATTGATGCCGCTTCCTACCTAGTCGTCAAAGTCACTCACACCGACACCCCCCAACCTTCCCTTCCCTCCCACATCAAAACTTTTTAACGACAGTACGCCGAAAAGACCTGGAGCGCGCTTCGCGCCGCGATTGCGCAAATCAACAACCGCGATGCGTCCGGTCTTTCCTTCGAGGAGCTTTACCGGAACGCGTACAACATGGTGTTGCACCGCCACGGGGGCGTTTTGTACCAGGGTTTAGTCGGCGTGACGACGGAACACTTGTTACACGTGAAGGTACGCGTTGCGCGTTTCCCGAATCATAGACTCCCTGCGTTCCCAGGTCAACACTGACACTTTCTTTGTTGTTATCAGTCGCAAATAACAAAGAAAGCGCACCCCGATTTGTTCGCCGCGGAGCTTGAAAAAAAGTGGCACGAACATGCGCGAAGCATGACAATGATCAGGGACATCCTGATGTACATGGACCGCATCTACGTCCCGCCCAACGAGCTGGAGCCGGTGTACGACCTCGGGCTCTCGCTGTGGCGAGACGTGGTGTTGCGGGATCCTTCCGTGAATTCGCGCATGCGCGCGTTTGTGTTGGACGCCATCGACAAAGAGCGAAGAGGCGATTCCTTTGACGTCGCGTCCGTCACGGACGTAACCCGAATGACCATGGACGTGGGTGAGGACGTGTACGTGTCCGACGTTGAAATGCACGTGCTGGCGTCGACGAGCGAGTTTTACAAAAACGAAAGCGAAAGTTTACTAAGTTCGGGGGATTGCTTTTCGTACCTCACGGCGGTGGAGAAACGCTTAGCGGAGGAAGTCAATCGGTGCGGAACCTACCTGCACAAAAGAACCGAGCGGTTCTTAGTCAAGCGATGCGAAACCGAGTTGCTTGAGAAACCGGCGCACGTCGTGTTGGGTTTGCCCAACTCTGGGTTGAAAAGGTACGTTTTGCATTTCCCAAATCCCGGCCTCCCTGTTTGACCATACAAGGCCCTGACACTTTTCTGGCAAAACTTCAAAGCATGTTAGCGCGCGGCCGGAGCGACCAAGCCGGGTTGGTGTATCGTTTGTACAAACGCCTGGACGGCGGTTTGCAGTTCGTGAAACGCACGTTCGTGGAGTTCGCGTGCGAGGCTGGGGAGAAGCTCGTGACGGACCCTGAGCTGAAAAACAACCCGGTGGCGTACGTCGAGGAGCTGCTTGTTTTGAAAAAGAAGCTGGACGAAACCGTGGCCGAGTCTTTCGGCGGCGACCGGTCGTTTCAAAACGCCCTGCACACTTCTTTCGAGAAGTTCGTCAACCTTAACAGCAGAAGCCCGGAGTTCATCTCGCTTTACGTGGATGACAAGCTACGCAAAGGAATGAAAGGTCGCAGCGACGAGGAGACCGACGCTACCTTGGACGGCGCCATGTCGCTGTTTCGGTTCCTTTCCGAAAAAGACGTGTTCGAGCGGTACTACAAGCAGGTGCGTATTTCCCATTACCACATTCCGCCTCTGCGATTGCCCATAGTCGTACCAGAAAGGACGGTTATTCCCTCTGACTGTTTACGTAATACACGTTACGACCGACTGACACTTTCTTTTTTATCGTATCAGCACCTATCAAAGCGTTTGCTTTTCAACCGGAGCTCGTCGGATGACGCGGAGAAGGCGTTCGTGCAGCGTTTGAAGCACGAGTGCGGGTACCAGTACACTTCAAAAATAGAGGGGATGGTGACCGACGTGAGGGTTTCCGCGGACAACAACCGGGCGTTCCGCGAGTTCCTGAAAGACGTCGTCCAGAAAGATCATGACGAAGTCCGCCCGTCGGGGCCGGTACCTGTGGGACCCGGGGCCCTACACAGCCGTGTCCCAGCCACTCCCGCGGCCGACCTCGCCCTCGCGGAGGACACGTACACGCAGCTCACCACGTGTTCCACCGGCGAGAGTTTGATGGATACCGGCTCGTCGGGTTCGCGGCGCAAGGAAAAAGAAAAATCGTCGCGCCTTTCCCTGTCCGGCGTGGATTTGAGCGTCACCGTGTTGACCACCGGGTCGTGGCCAGTTGTTTCGTCAACACAGTGCGTTTTGTCGCCCGTGCTTCAAGCGAACGTCACCGCGTACACAAACTTCTACCTGACCAACCACACCGGCCGCAACCTGAACTGGCTCACCTCGATGGGCACCGCGGAGTTGCGCGGGCGGTTCGCGAACCAAGTGCGGCGAGACTTCGTGGTGAGCACGCACCAGATGTGCGTGCTTTTGCTGTTCAACGACGCCGACTGCTTGTCGTATTTAGAGATCCAAGCCGCGACGGGTATCCCGGAGGATGACTTGAAGCGCAGCCTCCAGAGCCTGTCCCTAGTCAAGGGGCGGAACGTTTTGCGGAAAGAACCGACGACGCGCGAGGTCGGCGCGCGCGATGTTTTTCACTTCAACGAAAAGTTCACGAGCAAGTTGTTGAAGGTGAAAATCGGTACCGTGATTGGCGGCGCTTGTGGCAAGGAAACCGACTTGGACGCCAAGGCTACCCGGGTGGTGGTGGAAAACGACCGCAAACCCCAAATCGAAGCCGCGATCGTGCGGGTCATGAAAGCGCGAAGAATTCTGGATAACAACGGCGTCGTGACAGAGGTCACGAAACAACTCAAAGACCGGTTCACCCCCTCTCCAGCCGATATCAAAAAACACCTGGAAAACCTAATCGAACGCGAGTTCATCGAACGCGACCGGAACGACCGGAAGCTGTTCGTGTACCTAGCGTAGACGTAGGGTGGGGTTTCCGTGTTTTCAGGACGGTTGTTTTAAAAGAAAAATCCCTTGGATACAGGTTGTTTGATTTGATGATTACAATGTTTGTAGACGACTTGATACTGTGTATTCCTGATGCTGTGTATTCCTTTCACAGTTCCTTCCTCATTCCCGGCAGCCTCGGCACCAAGCAGGGGGTGTTTTTTTTATACTCGGCGTATTTCGCCTCGTCGCCCCAGCGCTCGTCCGCGCTCTTTTCCAAAATCGGGATCCCCGAAACTTTTGTCAACAGGAACGTGACGAACAAAGGCGATGCGACGGATGCTAAGCTCACTCCAACAGACGCGGACGACATGGCGACCCCGCACACCCCGAGCCACACGGCAATCTCTCCGAAATAGTTGGGGTGCCTGGAAACCGACCACAGACCGACGTCGATGAACTTGCCTTTGTTCGCCGGGTCTTTTTTGAACTTGTATTTCTGGAAATCCGCGGTGGTTTCGAAGACGACGCCGAACAGCCAGACGGCCAGGCACACGTAGTCACCCGCGTGTAGCGCAGATTGGGTGGCCAAGCCGTTTACCAGAAAGCACGGCAGCGCCGTGATCCAGACCCACAAGCCTTGCATGAACCAGTACACGGCGAACTGGCCTGGGTTTTTTTTCACGGCGTCGAAGCGCGAATCGCCGCCGTCGTGAAACACGCGCGTGACTAAAAACGCACCCAGCCGCGCCGTCCACGCGCACACCATCCCGGTAATCAAGCCCTGCCGTGGGGCTTGAGGTGACGACATGAAACTAGTCACCGCGCAGCTCATGAACGCCAGCGAGCCAAACAAATCGTAGAACTTCTCCGTCTGCATTGTCGCGGAACCCGCCCAGCCTACGAACTGAATCGCCATGTCAAGCACGAACGCGCCGCCCAGGGACTGCGCCATTAACGGCGCGTTCGGGACGATGGCGTTCATTTTGGGCGACGTTGCGGTGACGGATTTGTGGTGCGTTTGGTTAACGCGGGTGTTCCGGCGGAAACAAGGCTTAGGCGCGAAGTAGGGGCTCGGCGAGCGGCCTCCGAGACAAAGCGACGTGGACGATTGGGGGGTGGGCGTGTTGCGTCGAAGGTTCGACGGCCGCTTGTCCCGTGAAACCTGTCTGTGTCTGTCACCGCCGAAGCCGAATGCGCCGGGTCCGAACAGGAAAGAAAGCGCGCGCATGCCAAGAATCCGGGGCGCGGCCACAGAGTGTTGAGCCACCGCGCGGATGCCACGTGCCAGAAAAACTGACGAAAGAACCAAGCGCCACAATTTTCCTTTTTTACGATATGCCACGCTGGCCCGCTCATCACTCGAGGTCCGTTGCCGGGCAAAGCTAGCAGTTACGCACGCACCGTCCACGGCGACCCCGCGACCCGTTCGCGACGCGGCGGTTGCGCTTGGCGTGCGGCTTGACCACTCCCCGCCCCGCGTTCCCCGGCGTCGCCCGAAGCAAGAGGAGCAAGAGCAAGAAAGACGTTAAGATCTTCTTCCGGTGACGATCTTCCGAGGATGAGCGCTTCGTCGTGTTCCGCACCGACACTGCGGCCCGCGGGTGCGTTTTGCAAGCCCCGTTGCTCGACGTCCAGTTCCATTACGCGTGCGACCGGCGGTGCCACCCCCGTAGCACGCAAAGGTTGGGTTTCGCGTGTTGCACGTTCCAAACGAACCCGCAACACGCGAGTCTCCGGTTTGCCACCCTTCCAGAGCGACCAGACGCAGGAGCAGGAGCTGGATGGGGATGACATGACGGCGCTTCTGTCCGTGACGCGCAAGTACCCCACCCAGTCCGACCAAGCCGCTGCGGTGTGGGCGCAGTCACCTGAATACGCGGCGCTGCTCGCGGCGGAGTCGCTCGCGGCGGCGGCGCTCTCACCGGCGGCGGATGCCGCAACCGGAGCAGCGGTGGGAACAGGCGTGGTGGGAACAGGCGTGGCGACTGGGGAAAGAACGGCGACGTCGGGAGGTCCGGACGGTTCGGGGCGAACGTCGTCGGGCTCGGGCTCGACAACAATAACCGCCGCGCGCTCCGCGAACGCGGTTGACTTGTTCGCCAGGGCCGCCGCACCGATGGGCGCGTTCGAAAGGGCGGAAGCCGCGTTAGCAGCGGCGCGGGCGATTTCGTCACCCGGCATCATCAAAGTCAACCCGGGAAGCACCGTGCGGCGCGAGCGCCCGACATTTGTCGGCGACGCGAGCGTGCGCGAGGCGAACGATTCCATCGGGAAAAACAACCTCAACCTCCAAAGCCCGGTCAACTTCGCCAAGCCGTTCGCGCAGCGAAACGCGGAGGGTAACGTGTTGAGTAAAGCCAACGACCCCGCGGCGCGGGTGAAAGCGGTGGCCAAGGCCAACTCCGAGGAGCAAATGGCGCGCGAGCGCATCGTCGCGGCGGAGCGGTTGCGTAACCAGAAGAAATACCAAAACGCGTCATCCTTTTACGGCGGCGGCGGGCAGAAGGACGAGAAAGTGCGCGCGATGTTCGGCAGCGAAGGGGGGTCGTCCGGTGACTCTTCTGCGAGCGGTGACGACGGAAGCTCTTCCACGAAAGCTTCTGACTTCTGGAAATGGGCGCCTCCGGACGCGCCGGGCCAAGCGCCCGGGAGCCCGTACTACGCCCCGCCCGAACTGATGCGTCAGAAAGCCCCCGAGTACACGCGGCGGGTGGAAGCCGCGGTGACCACGATGGAGCGCGCGCCGGAGCAAACCCTGGACTTGGCATACCAGAGCGCAACGGAAACGGAAACATCCGCGGGTGCCGTTGAAGCAGAAGCCGCTCCTGCGATTCCGGTGGTTGCAAGCACCACCCCGGTGGTTTCCTCGTTGACCTTCCAAAGGGAAGTCGCCCGGTCCGTGGAAGTCGAGGCGCGGAGCGTCGTTGATTTGGCACCGCCCAAGCAAGCGGCGAAGGTCGAAAGAGCGCCCGCCGTGGAGGCGTCGCTGGAGGACGCGCTTTCCAGCGCCGTGCGCGAGCTCGGCGCGGAGGGCGGGGCTATGGACGGGACGTTGTCGTCAGGCGCGCGGTGGTGGCGTGAGGAAGGCAAGGAGTTGCTTGAGGACGGTAAGGTGATGTCCTGGACCGTTATACGGGGAACAAGCGCGGACGGCGCGGTGGAGTGGGAGGAGAAGTTCTGGGAAACCAGCGACGCGTTTACGTACCGCGAGTTGGGGGCGGTGAAGAGTGGAAGGGACTCGAAAGGCCAGGCGTGGCAAGAGAGCTGGAAAGAAATTTACCAGCACGACGTGAATGGTACGCCTTTTATTCACCGCGAAGCGAGTAAGTGGAGCCACACCCCGGCCGGGCAGTGCTGGAGCGAGGGGTGGACGGAGGATTACCGGAGCGACGGCTCGGTGGACCGGTATTGCGAGAAAACCGGGTCCCTCGAGGACCACGCCTCACCCGACGACGGCCACGCGAACCGGTGGACGGAGAAGTGGGGGGAGAAGTGGGACGGGGGGGGGAGCTGCATTAAGTGGACGGACACGTGGGCGAGTAGGGACCACGCGGAGGGCGGTTTGCAGGTACGTATTGGGCCTTTCTCAAATCCCGCCGACTGTGTTCCCATACGCTTACTGACACTTTCTTTTATTTATCTCAGGACGCGCCCGGCCGGAGCTGGGGTGAGAAGTGGGAAGAAAAGTGGGGTGTGGCGTACAACGAGGACGGCAGAGCTGGGGCGCGGCAAGGCATCACGTGGGACGAGATGGGTGGCGGGCACGTAAACAAGACCTGGGGAGAGGAACACTACCCGGACGGACGGTTGCACAAGTACGGGAACTCGTCTGATGGGAGCCAGCACTGGGACGAGTGGCAAGACGGGGACGGCGGGTGGTGGGAAGTCATGCCGTCGTTCGGGTGGCACGAAGCCATAGGGCACTCGCCGAAACTGATGGAAGTCCCGCTACAGCCGCGGAAGGGGGGGGGCGCGGGGGCGGCGAAAGGTAGGGGGAACGTCTCGATCATCACGCCGCACCGGGGGAGCAGGAGGAGAGTGGAGTAAAGTGGTTTGCTCCATTGGGATTGGGGGCCGAAAAAAAAAACCGCCCTTTCAATATAACGCTTTCCTCGGAAGCCTCGACGCACAACGACGCGCACACGACGCACACCCGACTCCCTTCACGTATTCTCCAACGCAGCGCATACAGCCATGACTGCCGTGAGCGGTGATATCGCGACCGGCACTGCTCCCGCGAGCCTTGCCGACGCGCAAGAAGCCTTCCCGGGCCTCCCCAAGCACGTCGTCATCACTCACATCCTCAGAACTGAGCATTTCGACGATCCCGCCGATCTCGCACGGCTCCCAGCGGTGAGCCGCGCGATGCGCGACGCGGTGGCGGCGACGGGGCTTGAATTTGAAGAGCTTGATGAGGATCAAGCCGTAAAGCTCGGATGTGTAAGCGCGGTGCGGCGCCTGCAACTGGCAGGTCACCTGACGCGTCAAGAACTCCTATGCAAGGCAGCGGCGAGGAGCGGACAGCTCGAGGTGCTAAAGTGGTTGCGAGCGGGCGGCTGCCCATGGGACGCAGGCACGTGTTGGGCAGCGGCGGAGGGCGGGCACCTCGAGGTGCTGCAGTGGGCGCACGCGAACGGCTGCCAATGGGACAAGTCGCTTTACATCGCAGCTGGAAAGGGTCACGAGGCGGTAATGCGAGCGCTGATCGAGGCGGGCGCGGACGTCAACACGGCGACGGCTGCCGGCTCGACGCCGCTGTTTATCGCTGCTGGAAAAGGCCACAAGTCGGTGGTGCGAGCGCTGATCGACTTGGGTGCGGACATCAACAAGGCGTCGTTTGACGGCGTGACACCGCTGGTCAAGGCCACTCAAGAGGGACATGCGGCGGTGGTACTGGCGCTGATCGAGGCGGACGCAGATATCAACAAGGCGACGGATAATGGCAGGACGCCGCTTTACTTCGCCGCTCAAGCGGGCTACGAGACTTTGGTGCGGGCTCTGATCGAGGCGGGCGCGGACGTCAACAAGGCAACGATTATCAGCGCGACGCCGCCGTTCATAGCCGCTGCAAATGGCCATGAGGTGGTGGTTTGGGCGCTGATCGATGCGGGCGCGGATGTCAACAAGGCGGGTGATAACGGCGTGACGCCGCTGTTCATCGCGGCTCGAAAGGGCCAAAAAGTGGTTCTACAGGCGCTGATCGATGCGGGCGCGGACGTCAACAAGGCGACGGATAACGGGATGACGCCGCTGTCCGAATCAATGACACCTTTTTGTTAACGTCGCACAAGGGGGACACCCGGCGATTGTTCAGCTTCTCAAGGATGCTGGCGCGGTGTGATGACATAGAGTACGTGATGCGCACGTGTAGCGATGAGCGACTAGAGATGAGTGCTCGATTGAATTCTAAAAAGATCACCAAAAGTAGTCCCCACAGATATATTACACACCATAAAACAGTTCTCGCGTTAATGCGGCCAGTGCCTGGTTCCCTGTAACGTCGTGCCCGCCGGTTTCTCGTCCTGTTTCGCTTTCCACGATTCGAACAAGTTCGACTCCCTTCTGTCGTCACTCCACTCGAACTCGTACTTCCCAATCACCACGCGGTCGCCTTCGCCGGCGCCGGCTTCGTTCAGCGCTTTCTCCACGCCGCTCATCGTAAGCACCTGCGCGAACCGCTTGAAGCTTTCGAAGTAGTCCCAGTTGGTCATCTGCACGAACCGCTCGATGGCGGCGCCTTCCACGACGAAGGCGTAGGGGGTGTCTTTGATTGAGAAGTCGTCCAGGGACTTGCCATCCGCGGGGCGCGCGATTCGCCGCTCCGCCGCCGCGAGCGCCTCCGCCGCGTAATCGGGCGAGGGCAGGGTTTGCCATACTTCCTTGATCGCCATGACCAGCGCCTCCACGCCTTGGCCTTGCGCTGCGGAAATAACGTGCGCGTCAATTCCGCGTTCGGTTTTGAAGTAGTGCTGCAGCTCAAGCGCGCGCTCCGAGGCCTCGGACGAGACGTCCACTTTATTCAGCGCGATGAGTTCGGGTTTGTCCCCGACTTCGGGGTCAAACAGGAAGATCTCGTTGCGAATAGCGTCGTATTCTTCCAACACGTCTTTTGACGTGCAATCCAACACGTGCACCAACACTCGCGTTCGCTTGACGTGTCGCAGGAACTCGAACCCCAGCCCGATGCCTTCGGACGCGCCTTCCAACAAACCGGGAATATCCGCGAACACCATCCGCTCAAAGTCGCGCTCCACCACGCCGAGGTTGGGTACGATGGTGGTGAACGGGTAATCCGCGATTTTGGGTTTCGCGTTTGATACGTTCGCCAGCAGCGTGCTCTTACCCGCGTTAGGCACGCCTATTATACCAACATCAGCAACAAGTTTGAGTTCCATTTCGATCCAGTATTGAATTCCCTCTTCGCCGTTTTCCGCAATTTGCGGCGCCTTGTTTTTGCTTGTTTTGAACGACGCGTTCCCCCGGCCGCCCCTGCCGCCCGGAATCACCATCTCCCTGTGGCCGTGCTGGAACATCTCCGCCAGCACGGCGCCGTTCTTGGAGTCCCTGATCACGGTCCCGGGTGGTACCAAAACCACGCGGTCGTTGCCGTTCTGGCCTTGCATGCGCTTCCCGCCCCCGTTCCCGCCGGGCTCCGCTCTGTGGTGCACTTTCTTCCTGAACCCGACGAGCGAGTTTATGCCGTCATTGGCTTCGAAAAAAACGGCACCGCCGTTCCCGCCGTTGCCGCCATAAGGCCCCCCTTGTGCCACGAAAGCCTCCCTGCGAAACGCAACCATCCCCCGCCCACCATCCCCAGCCTTCACGAAAACCTTCGCCGTGTCAAAACACCGCATCGCGAATGGGATGCCGCGCTCTTTGATTTCGGTTCCGGAATTCTCCTCGTCATCCCACCCGTCGTCATCATCCTCGACCTCCTCACCTAGCTCGAACTCGACCGCCCCAGCGGCCTGGCCTTGCTTGTACCGCTTTTCCAAGGCGCTCATTCCTGGTTTTTTCTCGTCTCTTTCGAAAACATCCGGGTCGTCCTCCATCTCCTCATCATTGTCGTCCTCGTCCCACTCGTCGTCGTTCGCCGCTTCGCCGCGGCCGTACGCCACGAAGTTCTTGCCGCTGCCCACCACGAAGAAGGACTCTTCTTCATCAAGTACGGTCCTTTTCGCGGCGTTGCGGTTCGTCTCGAAGGAAGCGCCTTCCGACCGGAAGTCCGCCAACGCATCCGCCCAGGATCCGAGTTCGGGTTTGGAATCTTTCGCCTCGCCGTACCGAAGCCCGCCGCCGCCGCCGGGTAACGACCCGCCCCGGTCCCCACTGGGCGGCTTGATGATCCGCATGGGCTGGTCTTGCGCCAGGATTTCAGCCAACGTCTGTTTCGCCTCGATTTCCACCACAGGGCCCGCGTTGGGGTGCTTCACGGGGGGGGGGGCGGTGCTCACCGCGGCGCCGCCCGGCGCGTTTTTACTCTTGAGCCCCTTTTTCCGCACAATCGGAGACGCGCTTTTTTTGCTGCGGCTGCGGTTCCCCCGGTTCGCGTACACCACCAGGGGCTCACCGCGCGAACCTGACACACGGGCGGCAGTAGACGACGCACGCAAGCCCTCGGGGAGAACGTGCGTGGCGCGCCAGCTCATCGCGCGGCACGCAGACATGATGCCTGACGCGTTCGCGAATGTGGATGACGACGATGATAACCAACTGAAGCCGACACCCAAAAAGCGCTTTGGCCACGCAAAACGCAATTTCAGCCCTCCACGTCGCCGCGGGCGTTCCGTGTTGCCTCGGTGAAATTGAAACCGACGTCTTCTTTCGCACCGAGTGCGTGCAGAAATCGACCGAGCACGGCGAAAGGAAAGTTGGTTACGCCTGTCCAGAACGGGCCAATCAAACGTCGACACTCACGGGAAACGTGTGGCGTTTCGCAGTTGGCGTGAAAACGTGCGAGCCGGGAGTCGTGCACTTTCAATTTGCCGGTCTCACCGCCATCCTTCCGTCTGTTGCACCACAACGAGACGTACCGAGCGGACAGACGTCGTGTCGGCCGGTCGTCGTCCCCCCCCAAGTCGCCTCCGTCGCGAAACCACGCGCGACCCCCGAAGGGGCTCACGCGCGTGTTGCGGAAGCGTTCGCGTGTGCGGGAAATCTCGACGCGTCCGCCGAAGTGCTTTTTGGCGACGACTCCGAGCGCCGGTGAAGCGAGGTTCGCGGCGGCGCCGACATTGGGAAGGCGAATCACAAGAGGTGTCACATGCAGGTGCGCGATTCTACGTAGCAACAGCCGGTTTTTGTCGCGCCTTCCATCCTGTGAACCGACGTACCACGAACTTTGCACGCGCGAAGCAAGCCTGCCGATATTACCAAACGACGCTTCGAGGTGCTCCCTCGGAATCACGCGCTGACCGCTCGCGAACTCCCGTGCTCCCCAAAAGGCGCCTCCGCAGACCCAGGCCGGGTTCTACGGGCAGCAGCAGCAGCAGCAGCAGCAACAGATGGCGCACAACCCGTATGCCATGTGGCCTCAGGTGCGTACCGGCGGCTGGTTCGGTTCCGTCGCCCCGCGTGTCTCCACGTCTCGAGTCGTCCTCATGGAGGTTCCTTTTCTTTTGTCGAGTTTAAACTCGCGCGTCCGCTAACCTCCAGCCCCCTCTCTCATCAACAGGCCATGATGAACCCGTACGGACAAGGGCAGGTGATGTACCCCGGGTACATGGGTAACTACGCCCACGCGGGTTCAAGTGCCGAGGGCAAGGAGTCGTCCGCCGGGGCTCAGGGAACTCCCGGAGCGGGTCTCCTGGACGCGAACGGCGGCTTCTCCGGAGAAGCCGCGGCGATGTGGCAGCAGCAGCACGCGGCGGCGGCTGCTGCGGCTGCTGCTGCTGCTGCGGCGGCGGCGAACGGCCAGTCCGTCGCTGTTACGAACGCTGGCAACGGCCACGGCCACGGCAACGGCAACGGCGAGGTGTGGATGGACGAGCGCGAGCACAAGCGCCAGCGCCGGAAGCAGTCCAACCGGGAATCGGCGCGGCGGTCGCGGTTGCGAAAGCAGTCCGAGTGCGAGGATTTGGGAGGGAGGGTGGATGCGCTGTCCACCGAAAACGCAACCCTGCGGGCGGAGCTGGGAAGGTTGAAACAGGCGTGCGATGCCTTGAGTGACGACAACTCGATGCTGAACGGCAAGCTGTTGGAGTTGGGCGTGCCCGGTGGGGAGGCGGGCGGCGCGGAAAAGGGCGAGGCGAAAAAGGACGACGAGGTTTCGGAGACTGGCGAGCAAAACGACGAGCTCGGAGTCGAGGTCCTCGCGAAGCAAAAGCAAAAGGGGAAAACCAAAGGGAAAGGAAAAGACGGAGGGGTGGAAGGCACCGCGGCGTGACAGTGAGTTTTTTTTAAAACTCGAAAAAAAAATCGATTCAATCTGGCGCCGGCGCCGCCGACTCTTCGCGCAAAGACGCAACGCGACGCGGGTCATTTTTGGATGGTCATGAAAGACGGAGGGTGTTTGCCTAGCACACAGAACCACTAGCTCACGGAGACGAGGAATCGGGCCTTTGATCGGAAGCGTTTCCGGGTCGACGGGTAACGTCGGTCCCGACGCGGCGCGGCGATCGGAAGCGGACGAGACTTTCAAAAAATTCCGTGAAAAACAAGACAAAAACGTCGGCGCGTTTAAAAACCGCGGCGCCCCGGCTGCCGCGCTCCGCGCGCCAAACGCTTGTATAGTAGCAGGCGTACGCTGCATTTAATCCGATGAAACGACGCTCGTAAAATCGCCGTATTCACAAGTCGCTCTCTGTTTAAATGTTTTGTTTTCCCCACTCCCTTTGCTCGAAATCGAGTGAATCCCTTTACGCTCTTCTCGCTGCGCATTACTGCCCCTGCTCCTCCGGGTGCAGCTTGATCAGGTCGTCGATTCGTAGGATCGTGATGGCGGCTTCCGTGGCGAACTGGATGCTCTTCACTTTTGACAGCGCCGGTTCCAAAACGCCCGAGTTCAGGTTATCCTTCAGCTCGCCCTTGACCAAGTCCAGGCCGTACCCGGCGAGGTGTTTCTTGTCCGGCTTGGTTTGCGCGGCGTGGTGGTAGGCTCTTAATTTAGCGACCAGTTCCGTGCTGTCCTTCGCCGCGTTGACCGCGAGAACTTTGGGAATCACGAGAAGCGCCTCGGCGAACTCGGCGATGGCGAGCTGTTCCCGCGACCCGAGGGTCGTGGCGAGGGTCTCGAGGTACACGGAAAGCGCCGCTTCCACGGCGCCGCCGCCCGCCACAACCTTTTCCGATTCCAGCGCCCGTTTCACGATGCAAAGCGCGTCATGAAGGGACCTGTCTACCTCGTCCAGCATGTAGTCGTTCGCGCCGCGAATCAACAACGTGCACGCTTGGGTGTTTGCGCAATCCTTCAGGATGATCATGTCGTCGTCGGAAACGCGGTCCTCGCACACTTCGCCGCACGTCCCAAGGCTCGCCGCGTCGAAGCTCTCGTTGCCCTCCATGTCCGCGAGCGTCAGGAGGATCTGCGCGCCCGTGGCTTTGGCGACCCTTCTTAGGTCATCCTTCGGCACTCTTCGGCACGCGATCGCACCCGCGGAGACGAAGTACTTGAGCGCCATGTCGTCGATACCTTTGCTGCACAGAATCACGTTCGCGCCCGCGTCGAGCATCATCTTTACTCTTCGTCCGGTGATGTTGAACTCTTCTTGTCGAATCTTTTCCAGCTCTCGCGGGTCCGTAACCAACACTTGGACCCCCATCTGCATCTTGGTCTTTTGCAGGTTGAAGTCGATGCACGCCACTTTGGCGTTCTTCACGCTCTTCACCATGCCTTGCGCCGCTCGCCCGAGGTTCAGGGCGTAGCCGTTAATCACGCGGCTTTCCTTGACGGACTTGCCGTGCGCTTTCAGGACGTTGATGGATTTGATAGGGTATTTAGGATCCCCGTAGTCGTTGTACGTCTTCACCGCCATCACCGCGTCCACGACCATCTTCCCAAAGAAATCAGCATCCGAGCCGACGATCTTACTGCTCATCGCCGTTTTGGCGCAGTTCAGAATGACGTCCTCGCCCAGAGTAGCGATGTCCGTCGCCAGGGTGTTTTCAAGAAACTTCACCGACTCCCTCATCGCGAGCCTGTACCCGGCGATAATAGACGTGGGGTGGATCTTGTTACGCACCAAGTCGTTCGCGCGCTTCAACAGCTCACCCGCCAAAATAACAACCGAAGTCA
>Ga0307488_10001252_pt1 | contig 21217 bp, 19 predicted proteins | sample SB02metaG_FD_202248 | JGI IMG/M metagenome (GOLD analysis project Ga0307488, IMG submission 202248) | Sea-ice brine microbial communities from Beaufort Sea near Barrow, Alaska, United States - SB 0.2 | ecosystem: Environmental > Aquatic > Marine > Coastal | place: USA: Alaska | collected... | reverse complement strand
GCAAGTCAATCATTGTCTTAAGCACTATTCCTCTTGGCCTGATTGGTGTGGTGCTAGGCCTGTTAATAGCCCGCTCCTACGTGGGTTTTATGACCATTTTGGGGATCGTGTCACTGTCTGGGATCGTAATCAATAACGCCATAGTGCTGTTAGAGAGGATCCAGATTGAACTGAATGCCGGCCTGACACAACACCAATCTATCATTACCGCAGCCCAGCAAAGGGCCAGACCTATCTTATTAACCACCGCGACCACTGTACTGGGACTTATCCCCCTGTATCTGGGCGGCGGCCCGATGTGGGAGCCCATGTCGGTGGCCATCATGGGGGGACTCTTGTTCTCCACCCTACTGACCCTAGGGGTAATCCCAGTGCTGTATGCCAGCCTATTTAGGGTAAGTCCCGCTGAGCCAATAACCTAAACCTCATCCATGCTGACTTTAACGCGCATCCTGCCCCCTTTGAAAAAGGGGATCGGCCTTACATCAGCACTGTCATTTTACCTTTGTTGAGTCTTTGCGCGCATCGATAAGCCATACGACTCAGTCATAAAAATGACAGTGCCGCGCACGGTGCTTAAAGTAAAGTCTATCTTATTGATTATTATGAAATAATAACCATTGGCATAAACTCTGCTTTGCTTGGACACACTGAATAATGTTCATCAATCAATAAGAGATCCACATCGTGCCAGCACTCGAGATCCCCGCGCAAATAAGATTGCCTGCCATGCAGGGCAAACAGACTCATCCTTTAGCTAGGTCTACTATGGCAAATGCTCAGGTATTGGATTTTTTGCTGCCGCAGCTTGTTTCTCAACACTTGAAGCCAACTAAACAGCACAAGATGCTAGAAAACGTTGATGACTATATGTTGCAGGAAACCAAAGAAGTGTACGCCCGCATTAACAGCTTCTGTCAGCGCCTTGATATTAATGTGCCATTGGAGATTAGACTAGACCCAATAGGCGACGAACTGCAGGTATTTGGAGAGTCCCAGCACTGCAAGACCCTTAGTGTGTTTATCAATAGTGACCACTGGTTAAAAGGGGCACTTAGTTGGTTACAGCCAAATTACCTGATGTTGGCACAATCCCTTGAAATGATTTCCTTTTCCCAAGCCTATATGCATTCCCCCAACCATGCGCTTGGGAAATTTGGTCATGTGGATCAGGTAAATAACGCCATGGAGCTCTATCTAAAATGCGGCAATTGCCCCGTTGAATTAGTAACCGAGTCCCCTTTGCATATTTATACCCTAGCCTCTTAGTCTGCACACGCCTCACACCTTGCATAACAAAGGTGGAGGTGGAGGTGGAGGTGGAAAAGGAAAAGGGCTCAATGCCCTTTCGACGCGCCAATCGATGGAGTCAAAATCGATGGGAGTCTTGTTAAAATGTTGTAATTGGCCACCTAATTAAAAGGGCTGATAAAATCACGTAGTTGAAGTAATAACATATCAATACCTTTAATCTTTTTTGAATAGTTTTAATGATCATAGACTTGACCCCTTAGCTCATTTGACCGGTGAGGTAGAATTCAAACCTAAGACCTCCTCAGCCCCAGCCAATGAAGGCCACTACCAAGTTACTGAAGCTTAAAGGTGACTCGTTTGAACATGGGAGATAAAAATTTAATGGGTCGGTGTGATAGGATTCGAACCTACGAACCCTTCACGCCCAGCCAATGAAGCCGCGACCAGGTTGCTGGAGTTTAAGGTGATTAGTTTAAAAGTCGTAAGTTTAAAGGTGGGAGATAATAAATTAGCTGTTCGGTGTGATAGGACTTTAACCTACGAACCCTTACCTCCAGCAAATGAAGGCAGCTACAAAGCTGCGCTAATATAATTAATTGGTCGGTGTGATAGGATCCAAACCTACGACCCCTTCACCCCCAGCCAATGAAGGCCGCTACCAAGTTTGCTCTAATCTAATTAATTGGTCGGTGTGATAGGATTCGAACCTACGACCCCTTCACCCCCAGCGAAGTGCGCTACCAAGCTGCGCTACACACCGACCGAGCTGCGCAGTCTACGGAATTTAATTTTGTTTGCAACGCTAAATTTAGCTAATTTGTGTTAGTTGCGCATTCCTTAGCCAAGATTGGCTTTTTAATCTGACATTTAGGGCTTTATCCCTGCTTTGGCCGAAACAACTGAAATTTTTGTAGTTCACTCACAGAAAAATAATCCCCTGGTCCACCCCCCCGCATAACAGGTTGCATTGCCGCGGTATCATAGACACCTTCTTTTAGTGCCATTTGAGAAATATGTACACCTACTACCTCTCCTAGGACTAACCAACTTTGACAGTTTTCACCGCTGGAAGAGTGTAATTGGATCACTTGCGATGTTTTACATTCCATCACCACAGGGCTGAGTGCCACATGAGGCACATCAATGACCTTTGATTGGCCTTTAGCAATGTTAGCAAGCTCGAATTCATCGACGTCAGAGCCAACAGCGACACTAGTTTGATTCATCACATCAGCAAGGGAACGGGTGACAAGGTTCCAACAAAACTCCCCGGTATCAGCCGCATTTTTCACACTGTCTTTGTAGCCAATACTAGAAAAACCAATGATGGGAGGATGGTAATTGAATGCGTTAAAAAAACTATAAGGCGCTAAGTTCACTTGACCATTGGCACTCTTGGTGGATATCCAGCCAATTGGCCGCGGGGCAATAATTGAATTAAAGGGGTCATGCTCTAATTGATGACCGTTTTTTGGTTGATAAAAATGGGAATTATCTGGCACAAGTTCTCCTACTGAGATATGTAAAGTGAGAGGTTTCTATTCGACACAAGTTACGCTTACTATTGTGTGGATTGCCCACTCATGCATTAATGGGCGATGATTAATAAGCGTAATCTAATAAGCATAACTTGGGTAAAGCTGTCTAAGTAACTTAAGATTTATCATCTGCGCTAATGCGGCTAGCGGTGGCACCTGATTGGTCTCTATACTTTGCGTCGGCTCTGGAATTGTAAGGTTTTTCAGCAAAATCTGATAACAATTCAAAGCTGATTGCACCGATTTTCATGCCAGGTTTGAGGGCCAATGGCAACTTACCGCTGTTGAAAAATTCCAATACGATATTGCCTGACCAACCGGGATCAATTCTATGAGCCGTAACGTGGACCATTAAGCCCAGTCTAGCTAACGAAGAACGTCCGTCTAACCAACCCACAATATTGGCCGGCAGTGTTACCGACTCTTGGGTCACGGCAAGCGCCAGTTCACCAGGGTGTAGAAAAAAGGATTTGTCATCGGCAATGACGATTTCATCACTCATCACATTGTTCAATGCTTCTTGTACTTGGGCTTTAGGACCGCTTAAATCTATATAAGGCGCGTGATGATCTTCAAACACACGGAACTTATTGCCGAGCCTAATATCAACAGTGACACCACTTATTTCTTCATAATCTGGCTGTGGGGATATTTTTATTTTGCCATCTAGCAGATGTTGGTAAATGTCTTTGTCACACAATCGCATAAAAATCAGCTCATTTATTGCAGGTTTATGTTTAGGCCAGTTGACCATATTTATAATATGTCCTGAGCTTACGCTATTTGCAGGCTTTTTAAGTAACAATATTTTGCTGTTTGTCTGGCTAATTGTCGATAGGCCTCACTCAATGGATGTTCTGGTTTTGAGACTTGTATGGGTTTACCGCTGTCGGCATGTTGGCGGATATCAATACTAAGAGGTAATTTTCCGAGTAAGGGCAAATTGAACTTTTCAGACAGCTTGTCACCTCCTAGTTCAGAAAATATCGCTTCTTTGTGTCCACATTGGCTACATAGGTGGTAACTCATATTTTCCACTAATCCCAAAACGGGAATATTGACTTTATTAAACATAGCAATACCTTTAATAGCATCGGCTAATGCTAAGTCTTGTGGGGTGGTCACTACCACGGCTCCACTCAAAGGTACCTGTTGCGCCATGGTTAATTGAATATCACCTGTACCGGGGGGCATATCCACAATCAGATAATCGAGTTCAGGCCAAGCCGTTTCATTAATTAATTGATGCAGCGCCTTACTTGCCATAGGTCCGCGCCAAACAGTGGCATCTTCAGCGGGAACAAAATAACCGATAGAACTGGCGACTATTCCGTGGGCAGATATGGGTTCGACTTTTTTGTTATCTTTACTACTAGGTTTAGCCGTTGGGTTGCCCAGCATAATGGGAATAGAGGGGCCATAAATATCCGCGTCTAATAAACCCACTTTTGCACCTTCTGCCATAAGTGCAAAAGCCAAATTAATACTAGTGGTTGATTTACCCACTCCCCCCTTACCAGATGCCACGGCTATGACATTTTTTATATGAGGAATAGAAGCTATTTTGGTTGGGACCGCTGTTATTTGAGTATCGATTGAAATGGTAAGTGTTGCGTCTTCTGCTGACAAACCAATTTGTTTGATAAGTTCATCATGGAGACTTTTAGACGCAAAGGGCAATGTAATTTTTACAGCACCTTTATTCACTTGGATCCAACTTTTAACGGATGCAATGGGTAGTTCAAAAAAGCGGCTAATACACTCTGCAATTTTAAACTCATCTATATTTTTACTGCTCTTACTGCCAAATAACATGTTTTGCCTTAACTTTGTATAATTCAAACGGAATTTCGTAATGCAATGATGGCGTATTTTCGCTACTATTTGCGACCATTTTTTACAATTCAGTTAAACATATTCACTATGCCAGAACAAATTCGCAAAATCCTTGTTACCAGTGCCCTTCCTTATGCCAACGGCTCTATTCATTTAGGCCATCTTTTAGAGCATATTCAAACCGATATATGGACAAGATTTCAGCGAATGCGCGGCCATAGCTGTTACAGCGTGTGTGCCGATGATTCTCATGGCACCCCTGTTATGCTTAGGGCCCAACAGCTCGGCATTACACCTGAACAAATGGTGGCGCAAACTCGAGATGAACATCATCAAGATCTCATAGATTTTGGCGTCAATTATGACAACTACCATGTCACCCACTCAGACGAAAACAAAGAACTATGCGAGTTGGTGTACAACCGTTTAGACGATGCTGGTTTTATCAGTAAACGCGTTATTAGTCAGCTGTACGACCCTGAAAAACAAATGTTCTTACCTGATCGTTTTGTACAAGGCACTTGTCCAAAGTGTGATGCACAGGATCAGAATGGCGACAGCTGTGATGTCTGCAGTGCCACTTATGACCCGACTGAATTAAAAAAACCTCGCTCAGTTGTATCAGGTGCAGAGCCAGTATTGCGTGATTCTGAGCATTACTTTTTCGACTTACCGCAGTTTCAAGACATGTTGCAAGACTGGTTACAAAGCGGCGCTGTGCAACCAGAGATTGCAAACAAACTGAAAGAATGGTTTGAAGAAGGTATGAAACAGTGGGATATCAGTCGTGATGCCCCTTATTTTGGCTTTGAAATTCCTAATGCACCGGGTAAATTCTTTTATGTGTGGGTGGATGCCCCAGTTGGTTATATGGCCAGCTTTAAAAACCTGTGCGATAAAACCAATGGCTTAAGCTTTGACGAGTATTGGAATAAAGACTCGGATGCTGAGCTGTACCATTTTATTGGTAAAGACATTACCTATTTTCACTGTTTGTTCTGGCCTGCCATGTTGGAAGGTGCAGGATTTAGAAAACCCACAGCGGTAAATGTCCATGGTTTTGTGACGGTTAACGGTGCCAAAATGTCTAAATCAAAAGGTACCTTTATTAAAGGTCGCACTTATTTAGATCATCTTAACCCTGAGTATTTACGTTATTACTTCGCGTCTAAACTCAGTGATGCTGTATCGGATATTGATCTTAATTTTGAAGACTTTGCACAAAAAGTCAATTCAGACCTAGTGGGTAAAGTGGTGAACATCGCGAGTCGCTGCGCAAGCTTTATCACCAAACGTTTTGACGGCAAATTATCCAGTAATGTGCTTGAACCCGAACTCGTCGTAGAATTTCATCAAGCAGCAGCGAGCATCGCCCAGGCCTTTGAAAAACGTCAGTATCACAAAGCGATTCGGGAAATCATGGCCTTGGCTGATAAAGCGAATCAGTTTATTGATAGCAACGCCCCTTGGGTAACCATTAAAGACGAAACTCAACAGCAATTTACCCATGATGTCTGTTCGTTAGGTATTAACTTGTTTCGTATTTTAGTGGTGTATTTAAAACCTGTAGTGCCGACTTTGGCCAGTCAAGCAGAAGCATTTCTAAATGATGAACTTAGATGGGAAAGTTCACAAAGTGTATTAACTGATCACCCTATCAACAAGTTTAAAGCCTTAATGCAAAGGGTAGATATGGATAAAGTAAGCGCCATGATTGAAGACTCCAAAGAAAACTTAGAAGCCCTTAATCAACAACAAGCGCAACTCGATCCCCAAAGCCCATTAGCGAAAGATCCCATAGCAGACACGATCAGCTTTGAAGACTTTGCCAAAATTGATTTACGTATCGCTCGTATAGTCAAAGCAGAACATGTTGAAAAAGCAGATAAATTATTACGTTTAGAGTTGGACTTAGGCGGCGAGTCTCGCCAAGTATTTGCGGGTATTAAATCTGCGTATAAGCCAGAAGACTTAGAAGGTAAATTGACAGTCATGGTCGCTAATTTAGCCCCACGTAAAATGCGTTTTGGCATATCCGAAGGCATGGTACTCGCAGCGGGTCCTGGCGGTGAAGACATTTGGATATTGGAGCCACACGAAGGCGCGCAACCGGGTATGAAAGTGAAGTAAAGGTTCTTTTCTGTGGCTAGTCAATCTTTGCTAGCCACACACCCTACAAAAAACTAAAAAATTCACCACTGATAGCACAGAGCTATGGCACCGACTGCTCGGCTGCACCAAGTATATAGATGTATTTTTTTTCCCTGTGTCCTAATTTATTCCGTGGTTCACACTTTTTCACTTTTTTACTTTTTTACTTTTTACTTTTTACTTTTTTGGTTTCCAAGATGCCTCTACTTGCATCACCCCGTTTCTGACGCTTGCACCCACAGTGGAAAATTTGGTTTTAGCTTTCCACTTAGGCTTAATCATCGACAACGGAATTTCCCGTTTTCTGGCCACTATCACATACATAGTGGTTAGTAGAGGTAGGTATTGGTAACACCATTGGTTCCATTTTGAGGAAGCTCTAAGTTTTCGTTGTAAAAATAACTCATTAAATAATAAGTGTTTTACGTCAACGATTTCAAAACCCAATAATTGCAACCAGTCTTTTACTCTCGCGCAGCTAAAAAAACGCGCCTGGTGCAAAATATTGCCTTTATTGAGAGGTAAATATTTAAACAAGCCACAAAGACTAAGGGGATTAAAACCGCTAATGACAAGATAGCCATTAGGCATAATCGTTCTGTCCACTTCTCTTAATATCTGATGGGGATCTTTGGAGAAGTCTAATTCGTGAGCCAGCAAAAATGCGTCAACACTGTTTTCACTCACAGGTAAATCATCAGGTGTTGCGACTAAGCTAGTATAAGTCTGTGAATTCGATGTAATATTGATTTGATGTTTTATGGGGCAAGAAGCGAGTTCAATTTGACTGCTTAAATGACCTAAACGCACTAAGTGATAACCAAAAAATTTGCGGCTCACTTCGGAGATTTCGGTTTCAATCAAACATCTAAGCTCATCACCTATGGGCAATTCTTGCCATAGCTCTGGTTTGGTTGGATGGTTTTTGATTAACGCTGGTCTCATCAATTTATGTTACTCTAAAAGCATGAAACTGTTAATAGCAATGTTTATACCCATACTACCTCAAAATGACGGATTCAGCGGGAATTTAAAGCGATTTAGGCAAGGCGGCGATTTGCAGGCTTAGTAATCTAAGTCAAAAATAGCCAACGCAGCATGAATCGCTTTAAAACCCGCCCTAAAGGGAACGACTGGGGCACTCCACTTCTTCGTTGCGCCAATTCAGAAGGTGGACGACATTCAGTCATTGGCGCGCCTTGAATTGAAGCGCCCAAGTCGTTCTGAAACGCGCATTTTGAGCTGGCATGGGTATATTAAAGGAGACACAATATGTCTGTAAGCGTTTTTCCCATCAAGGCATTTAATGATAATTATATTTGGTGTCTGCATAACAAAACCCACTGTGCTGTTGTTGATCCCGGCGATGCGGCGCCTGTTTTAGCCTATTGCCAAGACAATCAACTCACCCTTTCAGCGATTATCATCACTCATCATCATTGGGATCATACCGGTGGCATTGACGCACTGTTAGTTGCCTTTCCAAATATTCCAGTCTATGGTCCTCAAAATAAAAATATAAAACAAATTACAGTTCGCTTATCACAAGGTGATGGGATAGAACTGGCACAACTCGGCGTCACACTCTCGGTCTTAGAGGTGCCTGGCCATACTTTAGATCATATTGCTTATTATGGTGATATGGGTCTGTTTTGTGGAGATACATTATTCTCCGCTGGTTGTGGTCGATTATTTGAGGGTACGCCACAACAAATGTACCAGTCTTTAGCTAAGTTAACGGCACTTCCTGCTGATACTGCGGTCTTCTGTACTCACGAATACACTATGGCAAACATTGCATTTGCTGAGACTGTAGAACCTAATAATCAAGCATTGATTGATTACAAACATTGGGCTAACAAACAACGAGAAATAGATGTTCCAACTCTGCCATCAAATCTTCAACGTGAGTTGGCGGTGAATCCGTTTTTACGTTGTCATAGCGCAGAGTTAGCAACAAATGTAAGCCAGAATAAGGGCGCAACGTTAGCATCTGAACAGGCGATTTTTGCTTCATTAAGAAGTTGGAAAGATAATTTTTAATGAGTAAAATAACTTAACAATCTGCGGTTAAAATATCGTTTATAAGTCACAGCTGTTAATAAGATAAAAAAATTAAAGTAAATAATAATAAAAAGGAAACACATTGCGTTCACATACTCTCCTATCTCTAGTCTTAATTGGCACTTTGTCTGCTTGTAATGCAACCACACAAAGTGATGAACAAGCGAGTCAACTTGAACAAGAACACCAAATTGCTGAGCAAATTTTAGTCTCCTGTGGGCAATCTAAAAAGCAAGCGGAAGACCATTTTGATTGTGAGTCAGCCGAATCAGGCACTATACCTATTACCCATCCAGTTGAGACAGTCGAAGTGGCCGTTGAGGTACCAGAAGAAATAGCTGAGGCTGGCGCTGAAATTGAAATTAAAGACGTATGGCAAAGGGTCCGCAGTCAGCTTAAGTTTGAATTTGAAGATAACAAACGCATCGCAGCACAGCGTAACTGGTACCTTAAACATCCTAATTACATGACGCGTGTGGCTTTGAGAGCCAAACCTTTCTTGCACTTAATAGTTGAAAAAATGGAACAGCACAATATGCCTTTAGAGCTGGTGCTGTTACCCATAGTAGAGAGTGCTTTTGACCCTTTCGCTTATTCTCATGGTCGTGCAGCTGGCATGTGGCAGTTTATTCCGTCTACAGGTAAACGTTTTGGTATGAAACAAACATGGTGGTACGACGGCCGTCGTGACGTAATGGCGTCGACCCAAGGCGCCATCGATTATTTGAATTACTTAGTTAAGTTGTTTGATGGCAATTGGTTACATGCATTAGCCGCATACAACAGCGGTGAAGGGCGGGTAAGAAGATCCATTAGAAAAAACAAAAGAATGGGTAAGAACACTGATTTTTGGAACTTAGATTTACCCAGAGAAACCCGTGCTTACGTTCCAAAACTCCTAGCCCTTGCCGACATGTTAAATAACAGTGATCAGTATCATTTTGAATGGCCTAAAATTAACAACATCCCGTTAACGCAAGAAGTCACCATTGGCTCTCAAATCGATTTAGCCTTAGCAGCAGAAATGGCCGGTCTCACAGTGAAACAGTTACATGCACTTAACCCCGGTTACAATCGCTGGGCCACTGATCCTAATGGGCCATATACATTATTATTACCCATAGATAAGGTCGAAAAATTCTCGACTGAACTAGCCAAAACAGATAGTTCACAGCGATTAAATTGGGTCAGACACAATGTCAAAAGTGGTGATAGTCTTTTACAATTAGCAAACAAATATCACACCAATACCGATATCATCAGTAAAGTGAACGAGTTAAAAAGTAATCTGATTATCGCAGGCAATTATCTGATTATTCCGGTTGCGCTAAAATCCTTAGATTCTTACTCTTTGTCTCAAGAACAGCGCCTAGCCAAAACCCAGTCGAAAAAAAGTGGTGCGTATAAACTCAAGCATACGGTGAAGAGTGGTGATACATTTTGGGATCTTAGCCGAGAATACAAAGTCAATTTGCGGCAACTGGCGAAGTGGAATGGCATGGCACCAGCAGATATGCTGCGCCCTGGTAAAACATTAGTTGTTTGGGTCGATAACGTGAGCAAGGGACAACGTGACGATGCGGTTATGCGCACACTCACTTACACTGTCCGCAATGGGGATTCCCTTGCCCGTATTGCTGGAAAATTCAACGTCAAAATAAGTGATTTACAAAAATGGAATCAAGCTAAGCTTAAAAAATACTTACAGCCTGGGCAAAAATTGAAAATATTTGTTGATGTAACACGCACTTAATATACAAGATGGCTGTTTAATTAATGCTTAACTTTAGTTACACCAAACTTAAATCTAGTCACGAGGGACCTTGGTTAATAGTCGACTTATTGATGCTTGCTTTACTCATCATCAACTTAATTTGGCTATTATTTGACGGATTATTTGCCACTCAAGCATTTAAGTCCATCTTAGCATCCATGTCTCCAGACATAGTCACAGGTTATGCGCCAATTCATGAAAACTTTGTTCTTTATGACTTAGCCTTTGTGGCTATTTTTCTGACTGAGTTTTGTGTGCGTTGGGTAGCATCAGTCGTTCGTAAGACCTATGTTCGCTGGTATTTTTTCCCCTTTATTCATTGGTACGATTTAATCGGTTGCATTCCTTTGGGCGGCGCAAGAATATTCCGCTTTTTGCGCATTTTTTCTATTTTTTATCGACTCCAAAAATATCAAATTATTGATTTACGCAATACAGCGGTGTATCGATTTATCATTTTTTATTACGATGTGTTGGTTGAAGAGCTAAGTGATCGAATAGTGGTTAAAGTGTTATCTGATGCGCAAAAAGATATCGCTGCAGGTTCCCCCTTAATAGAAGATATCAGCCAACAAGTCCTTGCCAGTCGTTTACCCATTTTAACCCAATGGTTATCGTCGGTAATGGTACATATTGGTGAGTCAATCGAACACAATGATCATGGTGAATCTGTTCGCAGCCATGTACAAAAAAGTGTCGGTAAAGCGGTACGCGGTAACTCACAAGTGTCCACCTTGAAATTGGTACCTATATTGGGTAGCACTATAGAAAAAACCTTAGAGCAGTCAGTAACCGATATCGTCACACAATCGATTATTAACCTAATGAAAGACATCACCCCAGAAAAAATAGATGATTTTGTTGAGCATGGGATCGGCCGTTTTTCTAGCGAAGATCATATGCTCGACCAAGAAGTGTTGTTGATTGTAAATGAATGTTTAGAGTTGGTGAAACAACATGTGTCCCAGCAGCGCTGGAAAGACTCATTTGACGGCAAAGATCCTACACAGGAGACATTCAAAGATGCAAGCGCTTGAGTTGAAAATCCATCCTCCCATAGTGTTGTTATTCTGTCTTGGCCTAACTTATGGGTTGAGTCACTACTTACCAATACTCGCCATACCATCCATATTGTTTGGCCTACATTGGTATATTGGTGCATCAGGTGTTTTGGTCGCTTTAGCGGGCATTTGGGAATTTCGAAAAGCCAAAACGACTATCAACCCCACCACACCGGAAAAAGCCAGTTATTTGGTGTCGGGCGGTATCTATCGCGTCACCAGAAATCCCATGTATTTGGGCATGCAGCTCATTATTATTGCTGCCATTTTTAAATTTGGCAGCTACTACAGTTTTATTGCCCTAGGCTTTTTTATTCTTTACATCACAGAATTTCAAATCAAACCTGAAGAACGTATTATCGAGAGCATTTTTGGTGAAGAGTATCTTCACTACAAAAAGAAGGTTAGGCGCTGGTTATAGCTTAATTGATTAATTGATTAATTGATTAATTGATTGCATAGAATAAACATGGATAAAAAAAAGCAACCATTGAACCCATGCATTGCCTTTATAACTAACAAAACAACACTAAACCGGTATGTTAATTAAGGACACACCTTCTGATAAACCAACGTTCAGCAAGTTAAGCCATAATTCTGGCATTATCTATTTCAGGTGCATCTTTCTCTTCAAACAAGGTTTCAAGATAGGCAACTGCATCAGTCAAATCTGAACTACTATGCAGCTTAGATGGCTGCCCAGCTTCAGACAGCCCTGCACCCGCTAAATTGCCAATTTCTTTAGTATCAAAACCTAGATCTGCACGTTTGTCAGCAAAAGCTTTAACAATACTTGCAACATCGCTTTGGGTTAAGTTGTTGTCATCATAACCAGACAGTGAATATTCTATTAAAGATGTTTCACGCCTCTAAAAATGGTCTGACCAGCAGTGTATGGAGGTGGTGCCGGACAAAAGCTTGCGCTACCAATTGAATCAACCATAATTTTTCCCTTCTAAATTAAACTGGCCCCGAAAACCATTGGGGCAAAACGTTAAAGTTTATCCCCGTCTCCACGTTGTGCCAGTGGCTGAATCTTCAAGCACCACATTTAATGCGTTTAAGGCATCGCGTGCAGCATCAGCCGCAGCCCAATCTTTGCTAGCCCGTGCATCGTTACGCGCTTTTATCAACGATTCAATCTCAGAAACGTCATCCTGTTCCCCCCCCGCAGCGCCTTGCAAAAAATCACTCGGTGATTGCTGTAAAATACCTAAGATATCTGCCAGCTTTATCATCACACCGGCTAAATCGGCAGCTTGTTGTTTATCAGACTTATTGATTTCTTTGGCCAAGTCGAACAATACGGCAAAAGCTTCAGGCGTATTAAAGTCATCATCCATAGCGTGATTAAAGCGTGTTTGATAATCACCCATGGCGATTTCCACATGCATATTGGGCGTGACATCCCGTAATGCAGTATACAAACGTTCTAATGAAGCACGAGCTTGCTGGATAAAACTATCTGAATAACTTAACTGGCTGCGGTACTGGGCAGACATTAAAAAATAACGCACAGTTTCGGCATCATATACTTCCAAAACATCACGCAAAGTGAAAAAGTTACCTAAGGACTTAGACATTTTTTCTTGGTTGACTTGCACCATACCGGTGTGCACCCAATAATTAACATAAGGTGTATCAAAGGCACAGCAGGATTGAGCCACTTCGTTTTCATGGTGAGGAAAAATCAAATCAGAACCCCCACCATGAATATCAAAATGTTTGCCTAAATGTTTATGATTCATCGCAGAACACTCAATATGCCAACCTGGGCGACCATTGCCCCAAGGTGATGCCCAAAAAGGTTCGCCAGGCTTAACTGATTTCCAAAGTACAAAATCTAATGGATCACGCTTTTCAGCAGCCACTTCAACTCGGGCCCCAGAATTAAGCTGCTCTAGGTCTTGACGTCCCAACTTTCCATAGTCGGCATAGGTACTGACTTCAAACAACACGTCGCCACTTGGTGCTTGATAGGCATAACCTTTATCAATAAGAAGCTGGATGACGCTGACAATTTCAGGGATATGGGTAGTCACCCGCGGTTCAATATCAGGCTCAAGCAAACCTATAGCAGCGAAGTCTTCATGCATACGGGCGATGGTTTTTTCAGTAAATTGTTCAGACGTTAAACCTTGTTCATTCGCTCTTGAGATGATTTTATCGTCTACATCTGTAATGTTACGCACATAGTTCACTTCTAATCCACGAGAGCGCATGTAACGCACCATCAAATCAAAACTCAAGTAGGTCCGGGCATGTCCAACATGACATACGTCATACACTGTAATACCGCATACATACAAACCCACCTTACCTGCTTGCAATGGTTTAAATTGCTCTTTCTGACGGGTTAAAGTGTTGTATATATGTAACATTGAATCAAAGTCCTCTGAGGTTTAATAGTAAGGGTGTGTATATAAAAACGGGATTCTATCACTGAGAAACTCGTGCTGCATCTGCCAATCGCTCTTAAAGCCTTAAAAAAACTTACGTTTTAGGCTAGAATGCATTAGTTATTTTTAAATTGCTAAATTAAGGATCTATTTCATGGTTAAAATCCATACGAATTATGGCGTTATCACCCTGACTTTGTTTGCCGACAAAGCCCCTATTACTGTTGCTAACTTTTTGGATTATGTGAAAGAAGGTTTTTACGACAACACCATTTTTCACCGAGTGATTGACGGGTTTATGGTCCAAGGTGGAGGGTTTGAACCGGGTATGGTTCAAAAAGAGAGTAAAGCGACGATCCAAAACGAAGCCAATAATGGTTTGCTTAATAACCTTGGCACAGTCGCCATGGCGCGCACCAACGAACCTCATTCAGCCACCGCACAGTTTTTTATTAATGTGGGCGATAACAGTTTTTTAAACTTTAAAAGTGAAAGCACCGATGGATGGGGCTACTGCGTATTTGCTGAAGTATCTGAAGGCATGGACGTAGTTGAAAACATTAGAGCGGTAACGACCGGTAACTCTGGCTATCATCAAGATGTGCCCGAGGAAGATGTGGTTATTCAAAGGGCTGAAATAGTCGAATAACATTCCAAGGCCAGAGAGTTGAATCGGTTCAATCTATTTGACTCTCTTGGCACTGCCTATAAACACCCAACATTCTGTTCCATTACATGATCTCTTTTACTTACTTTATCTCCGATCTACATTTATCTGCTGACAGAGACGACATTAACCAATGTTTATTTAAGTTTTTGTCTGAACAAGCACCTCAAGCTGATGCTTTATATGTATTAGGCGATTTATTTGAGGTCTGGATTGGTGACGACGATCAAAACAGTTTTACATTGAGCATCGCTAAGGCATTTAACACCTTGGGACAATCAGGTGTGCCTATCTATTTTATTCATGGCAATCGAGACTTTTTAATCCGTCAGCGATTTGCTAAACAAGCAGGATTCAAAATATTGCCAGAGCAAGTGGTAATAGATTTATACGGCGAGCCAACCCTTATCATGCATGGCGATGAACTTTGCACTAAGGACACTGAATACCAAGTGTTTCGTAAAAAGGCTCGTAGCTGGTGGTGGCCAAGGATCATGTTGAGCTTACCTTTGTCGACACGCCGAAAGCTGGCCAGCAAAGGGCGTGAGACCAGCAAACAGAAGCAATCTGCGCTAAGCGCTGAGATTATGGATGTCTCATCAAAAGAAGTCATAACCTGCATGCAAAAGTTTGCAGTAAAAAAACTGATCCATGGACACACCCATAGACCTGCCATACACCCATTAGAAATTAACGGCCAGTCGGCTCAGCGAATAGTGTTAGGTGATTGGTATGATCAGGGCAGTATACTCAAAGTTAGCGCTGCAGCTATTGAGCTAAAAAAGCAAAAGTTTAGCTGAAACCACGTCGCATAAAATACATTTTATAGTCACAAATTGGCCTTCAAACTGACCTGACATTGTCACAAATATGTTAGCTATTGAGAAGAAGTTCAACGAAGATAGGCGTGATAATAGCGATGCAGAACGGTATGGCTTATCCATAGATCAGGTTATTTACTGGCTCATGGAGAAACTTATGAGCAAGTCATATACCTATCAAACTACAGATTATGCTGATGTTGAAGACGATTACACGAATAAATTTTAACAAAGATGGTAACGATGGGGCTTATCGGGAACTTTCCTCAGAATATTATATATTATATATTATATATTATAAAGGGTAAATTTTTGGACACCCTCACTGTCAATAAAAATACTATTGGTGGTATGGTCTGGAATGGAAGGGAACTATCTAGCAAAGATCTTAACAAACCGTTTGTTAAGACCCGGCTCAAACTACGAGCCTAAATTGCTAGTTTAACAGTGGTTCTTTTTATAAAGGAACTACTTTATTTGCACATGGGCCTTTTTGACCTTCGCCAACTTCAAACTCAACAGCTTGGCCGTCAGTCAAAGTAGCGTAACCGCCACCAGCTTGGATTTCTGAATGGTGAACAAATAAGTCTTTGCTTCCGTCTTCTGGAGCTATAAAACCGAAACCTTTATCTGCATTGAACCACTTTACTGTACCTTTACTCATTTTAAACTCTCTTCTTGTAGTGATATAGTTTAATTCCTTTTGCGTTATCACCATTGCGCAAAAGGATATTGAATTCGAGACGTAGTCTAGCAGCTTAATTATAAAATGTCTGATTAATTTGAACTTTATCGATTAAATAACTAATTCAGTAAAAATCACCGCAATAAACTAGGCACCTATTGTCTCATAAATCCCATAAAACGTGAAATAAATACTTGCCATTCTTGATTACAGGTGTAATCTATAGGTTATGGACTACATTTGTAATCAACTTAAGATTCAATTCGAAGACAAACATTATGACAACAGACACAAAAAAAACAGATATCAGCAAAACAGAATTTGAAGTGCTCAATGTATTATGGGAACAATACCCTGCCTCAGCTAACGACATCATCCAGCGCTTAAACCAAAACAAACCATGGCATGACAAAACCGTTAAAACCTTGATCAGTAGACTGGTTAAAAAACACGTTATCGACTTTGATAAGCAACAACGTAGTTATTTGTATTTTCCTTTGGTTGCTCGCAGCACTTATATCCAAAAGGAAAGTAAAAGTTTAGTCAGTCGTTTATTTGGAGGCAAGGTAGCGCCATTAGTCGCTGGTTTTGTTAACTCCGACTCATTGTCTCAAGAAGATGTGGATGAGCTTAAATCCCTGATTAAAAAGTGGGAGCAAGACAATGACTAATTGGTTAATTGAGCAACAGATGGTTATCAGCTTTTTACTGTTAACGCTGATCACCCTTGAAGCAAAAGCAATGAAAAATTTAGGCGCCGACGTAATCTACGCACTTTGGTTATTAGTCCCTTTATTATTGATTGCGAATAACCTACCCCAAGATGTCATTACCGTAGACGATAAATCTATCTACCGTTATATAGTTGAAATAGGTGCAGCAACAAACACAGTAAATAGTGACTTTCACTGGGCCTTGTTATGGTTATCTGGATGCCTGGCTATTTTATCTCTTGGTGTATTTGCCCAGTGGAAAATCTATCGCATTGCACACTTTGGGTCTCGTAAAGTGGAACTTGGAATAGCGCTACCCAATTCATTGACAGTGGTCAAAAACAATCAATTATCAGGCCCAGTACTGAGCGGTATATTTAGACCAATCTTGCTTATCCCCGAAGGCTTCAACAGTCAATTCAGTGTGCGCCAACAACAGTTAATGATAAGCCATGAGTTAGTGCACTTTCACCGCGGCGATAACTTTTATAACTTATTTGCCTTGTTGTTTGTGGCCGTATTTTGGTTCAACCCACTCACTTGGTTGGCCTATCGTGCCTTTAGGCGTAGCCAAGAATTAGCATGCGACGCAGCTGTGCTCAAACAATCGACCACAGAAGACCAAATCAGCTACAGCAAAGCGTTAGTGCAATGCGCTGAACGTTCACTACACAGCTTTTCGATTTACTCACCCTATGGAGAAAAAAACACTATGTTTAAACGTATTATTAGTATTAAAAATCCAGCAACAATCAAACCCGCATTGATTGGCCTATCGATCGCATTAGCTAGCACTTTACTTGCCGGTGTGGCATTGGCCAATTTGGCTGAAACGAGCCATTCAGTAAACAAACCCTCTATGGCCACACCTGTGATCAGAATTGAGCCAAAATATCCCATTGAGGCCGCACAAAATAAACAAGAAGGGTCGGTAATATTGCAGTTTGATATTGCAAAAAATGGCTCAACCGACAACATTCAAGTGCTTGAAGCATTCCCACAACACGTCTTCGATAAGGTATCAGTTACCGCCTTAAAACAATGGACATATAAACCAAGGATCCAAGGCGGCCAAGCACAAAGGCAAACAGGCCTAAGAGTTCAATTAGATTATAGAATGGATAATATTGATGAAGGTCAATCTGCTATGAATTCCAGTATAGAAAAAATCAAAGTCCAACATTAAATAACATAAGGCCACGAATATTGTGAAACACCTCATATTTGTGGCCTTGTTTCTTTGCGGTTGTAGCCAAACCACAGTCCATCTTTATTCTCGTTATCTATCACCTATGCAACTAGAAACAATCAATGAAGAACTGGTTGCAGCTGACTTTGTTGTTAAGCCTAATCAATTGCAGTTTCCTCAATCCGTAACTCAATCGTCATTAACTTATTCACCGCTTATCGAAGACCGAAACGCAGTCAACAAATTAATCTATGCAATGAGTCATATTGGTTGGGACATACATCATACCCGCATGTTATTTACTGATAATCACTGGTACAAAGAAAATTCAATCGCCTTAATGTTGATTCCACCAGAAGTGAACCCAAAAGCGATAACTCACCCACAAAACTGGGCGAATGACTACACAAGTTACAATTGTGAACTGGGTTTGACTATTAGTCTTGAACAAGATGGTCAATACCAAATATTAACTGCCAAAAAATTATTGCTTAATCATGACTACGCAAAAGGTCAATGGACGATAAGAAACTTTCCCTATTTAGAACTTCGGGGAAAAGACTCTGATTGGGGGTTCTTCTTCGAACTAAAAAGCTATGTGCAAACTGACCAAATTGGTGAAGTGCATATATCGGAGTTAACACCGATGAATAATCACCTTGTTTTTGCCAGTTGTTCATTTGTATATGGTTTGCGCGTCTCGACGTAATTCATCAACACCGGATAGATAAACCAGCATTTTCTATCCTGTGTTGTTACCCCACCTAAATACTCGCAGCTAATTCAGCACCTTGCCTGATGGCTCGTTTTGCATCCAGCTCTGACGCAACGTCAGCGCCGCCTATTAAATGGGTTATGATTTTTCTATCCTCTAAGCTTTGTTGCAACTCTCGCAGTGGTTCTTGCCCAGCACATAAAATAATATTATCCACATCTAATATTTGTTGTTTGCCGTTCACTACAATATGTAAGCCATGGTCGTCAATTTTTACGTAATCAACGCCTGCGATCATTTGCACCTGTTTCTTTTGTAAAGCGGATCTGTGGATCCAACCTGTCGTCTTACCTAGCCCCTTGCCTACTTTAGTAGTTTTACGTTGCAGTAAAAATATCTCTCTGGCTGGCTTCTCAATGGTTGCCTCGGTCAATCCGCCAGCTTGCTTGTATTCTTTATCAACTCCCCAACTTTTAAGCCATTGCTCAGGCTCATTGGTTAAAGAATGTTCATCTACTAAAAATTCAGCTACATCAAAACCTATTCCTCCTGCCCCTATAATCGCGACCTTTTTGCCAACGGGTTTGTTGTCTCTAAGCACATCAAGATAATTCATAACTTTAGGATGCTGTATGCCTTCAATATGGACATTCCTTGGCTTGATACCGGTGGCAAGTATCACTTGTTCAAAATTAGCATCGGTTAACGACTCAACAGTTTGCTCACTTTCTAGATGCAGATGCACGCCTGTGACTTCTAGTCTTTTTTTGTAGTATCGTAAAGTTTCATAAAATTCTTCCTTGCCAGGAATACGTTTAGCATAGTTAAATTGGCCGCCAATTTCGGTGCTTTTTTCGAACAAATGTACCTCATGACCACGCTGAGCAGCATAACAACTGAAGGCAAGACCCGCCGGCCCTGCACCCACTACGGCTAATTTTTTCTTGTGGTTGGTTAAGGGAAAATTTAGTTCTGTTTCGTAACCGGCTCGCGGATTCACCAAACAACTGGCACGTTTACGTGCAAAACCATGATCCAAACACGCTTGGTTACACGCAATACAGGTATTGATCTCGTCACCTCGACCTTGCTGTGCTTTGCGTACAAAGTTTTCATCTGCCAAAAAGGGTCTGGCCATAGACACCATATCTGCTTGACCACTGGCTAATATTTTTTCAGCAATTTCTGGTGTATTGATCCTATTGGTTGCAATTAATGGCACCGTTAGCTCACCTTTCATACGCTCAGTTACCCAAGTAAACGCACCTCTTGGTACCATAGTGCCAATAGTGGGCACCCTGGTTTCATGCCAACCAATACCCGTATTAACCAATGTGGCTCCAGACTGCTCGATCAGTTTACCTAGCGCCACCACTTCATCCCAATTGCTGCCACCCTCCACTAAGTCCAACATGGATAAACGAAATATAATGATAAAATCAGTGCCTACTTTTTGCCTGACGGCATTGACTATTTCAACCGCAATCCGCGAACGATTTTCAAAATTCCCGCCCCATTCATCATCCCGCTGATTGGTACGAGGGCATAAAAATTGATTAATAAAGTAGCCTTCAGAGCCCATTATCTCCACACCATCGTATCCCGCTAGTTTGGCCATAGCGGCGCAATTGGCGTAATCATTAATGGTGCTAACAATGCCTCTTTTTGAGATTGCTTGAGGTTTAAAAGGGTTGATAGGCGATTTGATAGCCGAAGGTGCAACCACAAAGGGATGATAGCCATAACGCCCAGCATGTAATATTTGTAGACAGATTTTACCTTGGTGTTGATGCACCGCTTCGGTAATGACTTGATGTGCTTTAGCGTGTTTTTTATTGCTCATCCGTGCAGCAAAAGGCAATAACCACCCCTGTCGATTAGGGCTAATCCCCCCCGTCACTATCAACCCTACTCCACCAGCAGCACGTTCTGCGTAAAACGCAGCCAGTTTTTCAAAACCATGTTTTTCTTCTTCTAAACCAAGGTGCATTGAGCCCATCAATACACGATTAGGTAATTGGGTAAAACCAAGGTTAAGACTTTCAAACAGATGGGGATAATGAGGATGTATATTCATATACAAATTAGCCTAATTGATGACAATGAATGCTAAAGTTTATATTAAAAAATTAAATTTCAAATGGGAAAGTTACAAAAAATTACATTTGAAAATGTTCACCACGTCCGTTTTTAGATACAATGTTCTATTGTTTAGTAACTAGCGTGTATACCTAATTTATGTCTTCAGGTAAAAGTTGGACGAAGTCGTTGTTTGTTGGTTTATGGACCGCCCTTAATTTTAGTCGAAAGCTATTTTTAAATATTATTTTCATTGTTATCCTTTTAGCCT
>Ga0307488_10001249_pt1 | contig 21242 bp, 20 predicted proteins | sample SB02metaG_FD_202248 | JGI IMG/M metagenome (GOLD analysis project Ga0307488, IMG submission 202248) | Sea-ice brine microbial communities from Beaufort Sea near Barrow, Alaska, United States - SB 0.2 | ecosystem: Environmental > Aquatic > Marine > Coastal | place: USA: Alaska | collected... | reverse complement strand
TTGATTTTCGCGGTTTCCGATATGCCACCAAACACTCCGGCATGAGCCAAGCCGACCTTTAATATCACCGACACATCTGGCTTAGACCATTCCGCAAGCTTAGATATGGAACCAGGTCCAGCTGCCCCGTATTCAAGTATTAGGTAGCGAGTTTCAAAATCAATCCTCAGGACCGTGGTGGGAAGGCCGACTTTGTTGTTATAGGAACCCTTTGGCGCGACCGTGACTCCAGCTGGTTTTAGCATTTCGGCAAGCATGTTCTTCGTGGAAGTCTTCCCATTTGACCCGGTAATACCGATGACAGTCAGCTGAGAGCGGGACCTGACCCTGGCAAGTACTTCGGCTGCCAATGCGCTCAGCGCCTCGACAGTGTCGGAAACCAATATCTGGGCGATATCTATCGAATCAGAGGGCTCGGAAACAACTGCAAGTGCTGCACCTTTTGAAAGTACCTCGGCTAAAAAGCGGTGGCCGTTGTCGTTAGCCCCAAGTTTGGCAAAGAAAATATCCCCCGCGGAAATTTCTCTCGAATCCGTGCTTGAGAGTCCCGAGACAAGCACAGATGGATCCCCGCGATAAATTTGGCCGTTCATCGCCAAGGCTACTTCGGCAAGGCTTAATTCAATCAAGGTTCAGTGCCTTTCTTGCTTGAAGGTATGCATCAAAGGGAAGCTTCTTCCCCTTTATCTCGCGATACTTCAAGTGACCAGGACCGCACCATAGTATTGCGCCGCCGTCACCGACAAGATCAACGGCCTTTGAGATTGCAACAGCCGGGTCATCGATCTCGGAGATGGAGCTGTCTGGCCCTACCTCCAAAATCCCGGCAATGATCGAAGCCCTGATCAATGCTGGGTCTTCGCTTCTTGGATGCTGATCTGTTACGACTACATGGTTTGCAAATTTGCCGGCTGCTCTACCCATTTCGATGCGTTTGCCACTGTCCCTGTCGCCAGATGCGCCAAGCACTATGACAAGATTTGAATACTTCTCACTCAATTCCTGAGCAGCCAATTCGACAGCCTGTGGCGTGTGAGCATAGTCAAGATAGATGTGAGGCGTGCTTTCACTCACTAATTCGAGACGACCCGGCACGAGTGTTTCAATATCGAGTGCCGCGGCACTAACTGCTTCGGCGGTGTAGCCCGCCTCGAGAATCATTACTGCTGCCAACGCAAGGTTCTTGGACATTAGCGGACCAACGTCTCGAGCCAAGAACAGCTCTTGTTTCCCCGCGATTTTGATCCCGTCACCGGATACCTCAAAGCTGTAATCCTGATTAGGACCGAGACCAACCGGGTGGTCGGGTAATTTGGCGCGAGCAAGTTCGAGCATTTGCTCGCCAAAGCGGTCCTCAACGTTTATTACCGAACGCCTAGAGAACTCTTGCGTGAAAAGCGAAGCCTTGGCTGATAAATAATTCTCCATGGAACCAAACTCATCGAGGTGGTCCCTGGTGAGATTAGTGAAGCCCGCTACGTCGAAAACTAAACCATCAACCCTGTGCCTTACGAGCGCTTGTGCCGAAACCTCAACGACCGCTGCTTTTGCGCCCGCGTCATTCATCTCAGAGAGCAAGCGGTGAAGTCGTGGCGCCTCAGGTGTGGTCAAGACGCTGTCGGCTCTGTGATTGTCAATTTGGGTAAAAGCAGAGGAGGACAGGCCTGCCTTTACTCCCATTTGAATAAGCAGCTGGTGAAGAAAAAATACCGTCGAGGTTTTACCGTTGGTACCGGTTACCCCAAAAACCTGAAGGCCCAGGTCCATCGTCCCCATAACAAACGCCGATATGTGACCTGCAATAGACCTTGGATCCTCATGCACAAGAACTGGAATGTCCGCTTGAACTGGCCGGTCACTCAAGACTGCAGAGGCACCCGCCGCGATTGCTGAGGATAGAAAATCTATTCCGTGAGCTTTTTCACCTTGAACGGCTACAAACAAACACCCGGGCGCTACGTCAAGGGAGCTGATAGCAACCGAAGTGATTTCCACTTGATTGCCGACGGGAACCCCTAAGTCAAAGGCCTCTGCTATTTCACTAGTCGTTCTCATCTACTTCACCGTATTTATTAGATGGAACGCTTCTGGATTCCGAGGTGGAAGGGGGTATGCGGTAGTGCTTGAGTGCCTGCTGCATGATTGCCTTAAACGGCGGGGTTGCCTTGGAAGAGTTTGAGACACCCTCGGGCTTGTAGATGGTTATGCCCACTACGAATTTGGGGTCTTCCGCAGGGGCAATTCCGTAGAAAGAGATTGCGTACTCTTCGCCGTATCCGGAGCCATCTTTTAGCTCTGCAGTGCCAGTCTTACCGGCGACTCGGTAGCCGGGTATAGCGGCAGTCTTACCTACTCCACCGAACTCAACCACCTTTTCCATGAGCTCAAGATCCAGGTTCGCACTCGCGGTCGAAACCACCCTGGTGGCTTGCTGGGTTGGTGCGTAAGCCACAGTTCCGTCTTCATTGAGGCAACTCTCAACCAACAGCGGGTCAAGTCGAACTCCCCCATTAGCAATCGCCTGATAGGCGTATGCCATCTGCAAACTCGTGACAGAAATCCCCTGGCCGAATGTGGTCACTAGGTTGGTCATTTCATCCCACTCGGCTACCGGATGCAAAATCCCCGAGCTCTCACCCTCAAACATAAGCGGGCTTACAGAGCCGAAGCCAAATTTCTGAAGGTAATCGTGTCGTACTTTTCGGTCTATCTGGCTTGCAAAGTTTGTCATGCCGGTATTCGAGGAATAACGAAGCACACCAGCCAAGCTCAGAGTGAAGTCCTCGTGAGAAAAACTGTCCTTGATGTATTCATTATCAAAATCCAGTTGCATCCGGTCCGGTGCGGTCACGGTGTCGAACTCATCAGCAGTTCCAGTGTCCAAAACCATCGCCGCACTCAGTGCTTTCATGATGCTTCCAGGCTCAAAGGCCGCTTGAAAGATCCTCGAGCCGCGATCTGCGCCTTCTACAGCAGCGGGATCATTGGGGTCCACGGTTGGCGCCTCAGCCGCGGCCAGAATTTTACCGGTTTCAACATCCAGCACGATCGCAGATGCCCACTCTGCAGAAAGGTTATTAACCGTGTCGGCAAGAACTTGCTGAGCAAAAAACTGCAGATTCGCATCAATTGTTAGATTGAGTGCCCCGCCGTTTTCGGTTGGCTGCGCTGTCCGGTTTGACGATGGGATGCGCACACCTTCAGCGCTTCGCTCATAGGTTTCCTGGCCGTCGATGCCAGCAAGGCAGGTGTTGTATTGACGTTCGAGTCCGGCTAACGGAGTCCCGTCACTTCCCACAAAACCAAGAACATTTCCAGCAACGGCACCCATTGGGTAAAGGCGATCTTCAAATTGATCAAAGAAGACCCACGGCACGTTCATGTCTCGAATCGCGTTGAAGATTTCAGCGTTCACAGTTTTGGCAAGATTTGAATACTCAGAGTCGCCCTCTAGCTTCAGGATGAGCTCCCCGTAATCGATTCCAAGCAATTGAGATAGATCCATTGCAATTTCATCTACCGAACGCTCGGTTCGGACACCATCTATGGTCTGAAATACCGGACCCACCCGCTTGGGAGCGACATTCACGTCGTAACGAAACACGGTTTTAGCCAGCACTTGGCCGGAAGAATCCAGGATGTCTCCGCGTAGCGAAGACATAGTTTGTGTAATTTTCCTGGTCTCTAGAGATTGCTCTTGAATTTCAGCTGCCCTCACCACTTGAAAATCAACCAACCGAAACCCTAGGACCGCGACCATTAGGAACAGAAACACTGCAAAGGCGCCTAGGCGGCGGCTCAACTTTGCGTGCGTTCCCATGTTGGCCTTATCTGGTAGGTGATGCCGGTATTAGCCCCGACTGCAAAACTAGGCCAGAACTAGCCAAATTAGCGGTTTCAACACTCACCTCTAGCTCTCCGCTAGCAACAGTCGCCATTGAGAATTCCGAAACGGTTCCCAATGCCGAGTTAGCCACCAAATTGGCGCTCGCCACTTCAGAGCCGTCGGCACGAGCCGGAGCCGGCTCACCAAATATTTTGTCGTTGTCGATATCAATCATTACCGATGCTGGATTCGCTACCATGCCAAGCATGTTCGCGGCGTCAGCAAGATTCTGAGGCGAGGATAGCGATGAGACTTCTTCTTGAATGATCTGCACGTCAGTAGCCAAGTTTCGCTTTTCAATCGTGAGAGAGCGAAGTTGGTAAGCGTCTTGAGTAAGAACCATGTTTAGCGAGATTTGACCAATCAGGACCGCGACAATGCCCAAAACAAAAATGAGCCCAGCCATCAGACTCGGCTTTAGTTTTTTGGCATCCTTTTCTGAAACCATATAAACGCTCACTAAAAGACCTCCAGTTTTTCGGCGGCCCGCAGTCTTGCGGAGGCGGCTCTTGGGTTTTGGGATAGCTCTAATTCGGTTGCTCGCTCTACGCCTCGAGTGATTACCTTGAGGGCTGGTGAAGTGCCGGGGAGCTGCATGGGCATTCCAATTGGCGTCGAGGAAACTGCAGCTTCCTGCATTGCGCGCTTTGTAATGCCGTCTTCCAGTGAGTGGTAAGACATCACGACGAGCCTTGCCCCAATTGCTAGGGCATCAATGGCTTGAGGCAATGCCGATTCGAGGCCGGAAAGTTCATTATTTACCGCAATCCGGAGCGCTTGATAAATCCGCTTAGCTGGGTGACCGGTTGTGCGACCTGGGGCCATTGGAACTACAGCGGAGACGAGTTTGTTCAAGTCGGAGCTTGAAAGGATGCCTGAAACTTGTCGTTCTGCAACGATCCGCTTTGCAACTAGCGGAGCGAATCTTTCTTCACCGTAGTCTCGGAAAATTTTAGTGAGTTCTTTTTCGCCGAGCGTCGACAATAGATCTGCGGCAGTTTGACCAAGGTTTTGGTTCATCCTCATGTCCAGCGGCGCATCTTGCGCGTATGAAAAGCCGCGGTCAGCTTCGTCAAGCTGCATTGAGCTAACACCTAAGTCCATCAAAATGCCCTGAACCGAAGGAAATTCAAGCTCGGCTAGCACCTCGGTGATTTCATCGTAGGTTGCAGCGGCGGGGATAAACCGTTTACCGAAAGGTTCTAGTCGGGCTGTCGCCAGTCTCAATGCCGCCGGGTCCCTATCGATGCCAATGACGGTCAGATTTTCATGCTCACTAAGGAGTGCTTCAGTGTGACCTCCGAGACCGAGGGTGCAGTCAATTACCACTGGTGAATCTCCTGTGATACCCGGACGCAGAAGCTCCATGCAACGCTGAAGCATTACTGGGCGGTGAAGATCTGAAGTTGAATGATTCATCTTTTATGGGGAATCATTTCCTGCACCTTGATCCTTGTCCGTCTACGAGCTTGGTTTTCGTAGGTCCGACTTAGGGGAAGTAAGCCGGTACGGCCAAGGAACAAAATGCAGGAAATTAGAACAGTCCCGGAATCACCTCCGTCGCCTGTTGAGCAAAATTCTCCTCATTGTTCTTGAGGTAGTACTGCCAGGCCTGGGGGTCCCAGATCTCGGCTCTGGAGCCAACACCGATCACCACCAGTTCTTTTGTGAGTGACGCATAGTCTCTAAGTAGTTGTGGAAGAAGCACTCTGCCCTGCTTATCGGGTGACTCGTCGGTGGCTCCGGATAGAAAAACACGAAGGTAACGGCGCGCTTCCTCGGAGGTCACAGGAGCCTGACGAATCTTCTCGTGGACTTCCTGGAATTCTTTGGCGGAGAACACGTATAGGCAGTGCTCTTGACCCTTGGTTATTACTACGCCTTCTTCAAATTCACCTCGGAATTTGGCGGGGAGGATTAGACGGCCCTTTTCATCGAGCTTTGGAGTGTGCGTACCTAACAGCATGAACACTCCCTCCGCATCGTGTTGTACTCCACTTTACTCCACTTTGCTCCCCTAAGTTCGTTTTTGCAAGCTCTTTTTGATTTTTTTTGAAAAATAACTTAAACAAAAAAACCCCGCCTCAGCGGGGTTTTTTGAAAAAGAACGGTTAGTCGTTATTGAATCTCTGGTTCCAGCGATCCTCGAAGAACGAGGGGCCTCCGGGAGGCTTTGCCGCCCTGCCTAATCCAGGCAGTCGGAAATTACTGGTTGCAACCACGAGGCCAATTACCATGACCATGAATGCAACCACTCCAAAGAATGCAACCTGAAGTGAAACGGCCAAAATTAGAAGAACTACACCTACGAGCATGGTGATTACACCGAGCACAAGCTTCTTACCGTCCTTGTTCGACGAACCAACGTCGCGAACTCGGTTGGCAAAGCCAGCGTCTTCCTCTATGAGATTACGTTCCATCTCTTCGAGGAGCTTTTGCTCGCGGTCTGATAGTGCCATTGATTGACTCCGTTCCTTACTAATTGTAAACAACTTTCAGCCGCTAAGCTATTCCGCGTGGCTCAAGATTTCCTGTTAGAACTCGTGCAGAACAAACTCGACTCGTTTTGCGATCAGAAACGCGAAGAGCTCTCTGGCATTTCCGAGGACTTGATTCCCCTCATAGATTTTACTCAGTCCCTGCTTTCTGGCGGAAAAAGATTTAGAGCACTTTTCTGCTATTGGTCTTTTGCTTCAACCGTGGGCTCTGAAACAAATGGCGCTGAGCTAAATGCTCACTCCCCCATCGTTGGGGTAGCAGCGGCTTTGGAAATGTTCCACGCTGCTGCTCTTGTTCACGATGACTTACTTGATCAGTCCGACACTCGTCGAGGTGCACCCTCGATCCACAAGCGATTTGAAAGTCTCCACAAGCAGCACCACTACGTGGGATCTCCGGAGCGGTTTGGCTTGGCCGGTTCAGTTCTGGTTGGCGATTTGATGCTGGCATGGAGTTCCGAAATTTTTGGTGAGGCGCTACTTCACGCCCCGAACGAAAAATCGGAAGCAAACTGCCGACACGAATTCGGCAAAATGCGCTTTGAGGTAATGGCTGGGCAATATCTAGATGTTTTGGAAGAAAATGCTGCACCGACAAGAACCGATGGTGCCGCGGTTGCCCGAGCAAACAAGATAATGCTCTATAAGACCGCTAAGTACAGCCTGGAGGCACCACTTCTAATTGGGGCAGCGCTTGCTGGCGCAGAAGATGGCTCGCTTAATGCTCTGAGTGAGTTTGGTATTCCGCTCGGGCTGGCGTTTCAGCTCCGAGACGATGTCCTTGGAGTTTTCGGCGACCCTGAAGTAACAGGAAAGCCGGCCGGAGACGATCTTAGAGAGGGGAAGCGCACGGTTCTAATTGCGCTAACCCTAGAGACTCTTCCTAAATCAGTTGCTCGAATCTTCGAGGAACTGTTGATTTCTGGTGAGATTAGCGATGAGCAGCTCGAATTTATGAGAAATACGATTGCAGACTCTAGAGCTTTGGAGAAAACCGAACGACTCATTGCCGAGCACTCCACCAGATCTATTGAGTCGTTGGCAGCATTAGAAATTACTGACCAGGGCAGAAATGCGCTTGCGAAACTAGCAGATCAGGTAATAAACCGAGCTAAGTAACTTTAGCCAAGCCCCTGAGCAGCTCTGCGCACAGGAGCTTTGTGGCCCGCTAGCAATGCAGTAATCGGCTCTGTGCCTAGCTCCGCATTCATCTCATAGAGCCAAGTGATTGACTCATCTCGATTCAGCCCTAAATCATTTAGCAAAATTAGGGTTCCGTGAATGCTGCTCAAAGGCTCACGATCGATAATTAGATCGGCCGGAATCATTGGTACTTTATCAATTCGATAGGTGAACAAAAAGTGTTCGTCGATTAGCCTACGTACTTTTCCAGGCGAGGTCTCAAGAAGATCGGCTGCCTGGTCAATGGTTAGCCAGCTTGAAACTTTATTGGTTATCAATTTACGCCCTCGCCGTTTCTACCAACTGCTCCGCCACCAAAAAGGCAAGCTCAAGAGACTGCATGTGGTTTAGTCTCGGGTCGCAAACCGACTCATAGCGTTCTGCAAGAGTGCTTTCGTCAATCAAATCCGATCCGCCAAGACATTCTGCAACGTCGTCGCCGGTTAGCTCAACATGCAGTCCACCCGGGTGAGTTCCCAAGCCACGGTGTACCTCGAAGAAGCCAGCAACCTCGTCCATAATGTCGTCAAACCTTCTGGACTTGTAACCATTTGCAGTCGTCATGCCGTTGCCGTGCATTGGATCGGTGATCCAAAGAGGTGTCGACTCGGACTCCTGGGCAGCTTCAATCAGCTTCGGAAGCTCATCGCGGATTTTGCCAGCTCCCATGCGGCTAATAAAAGTCAATCGACCCGGCTCGCGCTCAGGATCCAACTTGTCAATCAAATCAAGAACATCTTGCTTGCTAGTAGACGGCCCAAGCTTTACACCCAGTGGGTTCCTAACTTTCGAAAGGTAGTCAATGTGTGCGCCATCAAGCTGTCTGGTTCGCTCCCCCACCCAAATAAAGTGACCACTTGTTACATATGGCATTCCGGTCCTGGAATCGAGCCTGGTTAGTGGGCGCTCGTAGTCGAACAACAGACCTTCGTGGGAAACGAAAAACTCGGTTGACTTCAATTCATTTGCGTCTATGCCGCAGGCGTCCATGAATCTCATGGCTCGGTCAATGTCCTGAGCGATGCTTTCGTAGCGCTTATTCGCCGGGTTATCCGTGAAACCCTTATTCCAAGAGTGAACCTCGCGAAGATCTGCGAAACCACCGGTTGTGAAGGCTCTGATCAGGTTCAAAGTACTTGCAGAGGTGTTGTAGGCCTGCATCAGCCTATTCGGGTCGTTCCTTCGAGACTCAGGAGTGAAATCATATCCGTTTACTGCATCACCGCGGTAGGCGGGCAAAGTTATATCTCCGCGAGTTTCGTTATCGGCAGACCTTGGCTTGGCAAACTGACCGGCCATGCGACCCATTTTTACCACCGGTAGCGATGAGCCATACATGAGAACGACTGCCATCTGCAGGACTGTTTTTATTCGACTTCGAATTCGATCTGCGGTTGCATCCGCAAAGGTCTCGGCACAATCGCCACCCTGAAGCACAAAAGCCTCGCCTCGGCTCGCAGCAGCAATTCGATCGCGTAATGAGTCAACTTCGCCGGCAAAAACCAACGGTGGCTTTACAGAAAGCTCTTCTTTTACCTTTTCAAGAGTCTCTAGGCTGTCCCAGGTTGGCTGCTGCTTCGCCTCAAGATTGAGGTAGTTGTCTAATCCGAACTCTTTCAAGATTCCCTATTCTGCTCGTGCAAGTCTGCTTTTGACGGTCGACGCGTAAACATCTTCATACTTTTGATTTGAAAGTCGGTGGATGCTGTAAACGATTTGGTCGGTCACTGATCTCAAGACCGCTCGCTCACCCTCCATACCGGCAAACCTAGAGAAGTCTAACGGCTCCCCAATCACCACCCCTACTCGATGTATTTTTGGATACTTGGCGCCCAGCGGCTGAACCTTGTCGGTGTCAATCATGGCAACCGGTATTACTGGAACCCCAGCCTCTAAGGCCATCCTCGCTATACCAGTTCTTCCCCGATGCATGTCGGAGTTAGGAGACCTTGTTCCCTCGGGATAAATACCCAGGAGCAAACCGCGTTCTAGAACTCCAAGGCCGGTGTTCAACGAGTCCTCCGAAGCCTTACCACCAGACCTATCAATTGGAATCTGACCCGTGGAAATGAAAAACCATCTGATTAGGGCACCTTTGAAGCCTTTGCCGGTGAAGTATTCGCTCTTGGCCAGGAAGGTCACCGGACGCCTTAGCCTGAGAGGGAGAAAAATCGAGTCAACAAAAGATAAGTGGTTTGAGGCCAAAATTGCACCGCCATTCTTTGGAATGTGTTCTGTCCCTCGCGACCAAGGACGGAATAGCAGCCTCAGAATGGGACCGAGAACAAAGTTCTTTAGGAAAAAATAGGTCATGGACTCTCCAGTCGTTGCCTTACAGCTTACCGAAGTGAGTCGCGTGCTAAATCAGCAGCGCCAATTACTCCAGCCTGATTTGAGAAGGATGCCGCCAAAATTTTCGCAACCGGTCTAAAGCCCTGTGCCGGTAACTCTCGAAGAAAGCTTTCTCTGATTGGCTCGAGCAGCAATTCTCCAGCTTCGGACAATCCGCCGCCTATTACATAAACCTGAGGGTCAAGAGCGGCTGTGATACTTCCCATCGCTTCACCGAGGAAGGTCCCGACATCACGCAGTAGTGACAAGGTTCCTGGATCCTTGGCCACGAGTGCCTGTCGAACATGCTCGCCCGTGAGTAAATCGAGATCTTTCTTTAAGGAGTTAAGAAAGAATCCAGCTGGCTCGCCGCTGGCACTCAGAACTCTGGCCGCCTCTAAGAGGGCAGTTCCAGAGGCATACTGCTCAACGCAACCTGTTCTCCCGCAGCCGCATTGTTTGCCATCTCTGACAACCCTGATGTGCCCAAGCTCTCCAGCGATACCGAAGCCGCCCCTGCGAATAGCGCCATCGGAAATAACCGCGCCGCCAACTCCAGTGCCGAGCGTGAGCATGACCATGTCCTTTGAGCCCCTGCCGGCTCCAAAACGATATTCTGCCCAGCCAGCTGCGTTTGCGTCATTCTCGATGACAAGGCGCCGCTGAATCTTTTCTTCTAGGCGCTCTCGAAGCGGTTCGTCTCTCCAGCTCAAGTTTGGCGCGTATAAGACATTGGATTGGTCGGCATCGATAAACCCTGCAGCTGCGACACCCACGGGCACATGTTCTGAACCAATCTGCAGAAAAAGCTCCTGAATCAGGCTTGCCACCTCATTCACCATTAGATCGGGATCATTGGCCGGAGAGGAGACTCTTTTCTCGGTTACGACCTTGCCGCTGTCGTCGACAATTGCTCCCAAAATCTTTGTGCCGCCGATGTCTATGCCGATGCTGAGCAAGCTGTTAGCTCCTTGGTTGAGTTAGAGCTAAATTTTAGGGGGCGGATCACCACAATAAGCGACAAAGAAATTTATTGATTTTCCAGCCTCAATTGATAATGCCTGTCGAAACAGGTTAAAGTATGGATAACTCGACACAGGGAGAGACAATGAAGTTTTACGATGTGCCAATAAAGGTCAACACAGACCCGAGTCTGAACGCCAGCGACCTGCTACTCGAAAGAGTCGCGATAAACCCATCTCATCCACTTTTTAGCCGCCAGAACCCGGACGGCACTTGGAGGGATGTGACCTCACAGGAATTCCTGGACGAAGTCAAGTCACTGGCCAAGGGCCTTATCGCTCAGGGAATCAAGCCCGGCGATGCTGTGGCCATCATGTCTCGCACTCGCTATGAGTGGACAATGATTGATTTTGCTATTTGGTTCGCGGGCGCAATTGGCGTGCCAATTTACGAGAGCTCATCTGCAAGCCAAATCGAATGGATACTTACCGACTCGGATGCAATCGCACTATTTATAGAGGACGATGAGCACCTAGAGCGATTCAACCAGGTCAAGTCAGGCACCCAGAAGGTGAAGCACGTCTGGCGAATTGACTCAAAAGACTTTTCTGGACTTCACCAAGACGGTGAAAAGATTGGTGACGACCAGCTGGAAAAAGCCCGCTCGCATGCAAACTTGAGCGACCTAGCGACCATCGTTTACACCTCTGGTACCACGGGAAACCCAAAGGGCTGTGAGCTGACTCACAAGAGCTTTGTAGACCACGCAAAGAATGCTGCTGCGGAAATCCCAGAAATTGCCAATGACAAGCAGTCCTCTCTTATCTTCCTGCCACTAGCGCACATTTTGGCTAGATACGTGTCGGTTTTATGTCTTCACTCTGGAATTCGAGTTGGTCACTTGAGCGACTCACTACAAGTGGCTCAAGTTCTTCCCGCATTCAAGCCAACCTTCATTTTGGCAGTGCCAAGAGTGTTCGAGAAAATTTACAACGGAGCAGAGCTACGTGCAGAGACCGGCGGCAAGGGCAAGATTTTCCGATCTGCCGCTGAGGTAGCAATCGATTACTCGAAGGCGCTGGATAGTAAGTCAGGGCCTTCTCTTGGTCTAAAGGTCAAGCACAAGCTATTTGACCGACTTGTCTACGGCAAGTTGCGCGCAGCAATGGGTGGCAACGTGAAGTACGCGATTTCAGGCGGCGCTCCACTTGGAGCAAGACTTGGGCACTTTTATCGCGGCATCGGACTAATCGTTCTAGAGGGCTACGGGCTTACTGAAACTGCTGCGGCAGCAGTGATCGGACGCGTTGCCTGGCAGAAGATTGGCAAAGTAGGCCGCGCTCTACCTGGAACCGGAATCAAGATCGCCGAAGACGGAGAAATATGGCTACGCGGCATCAACTGCATGCGCGGCTACTGGCGCAACGAGGCCGCAACCAGAGAAGCGTTTGATGGAGATTGGTTCAGGACAGGCGACCTTGGTGAACTGGACGAGGACGGCTTCCTAACCATCACTGGCCGCAAGAAGGAGATGCTCGTTACCGCAGGAGGCAAGAATGTTGCCCCGGCTCCGATTGAAGATCCTCTTCGCGCCCATCCGCTTGTCGGACAGGTCGTTGTGATTGGTGACTCAAAGCCATTTATTTCAGCACTTATCTCACTCGATCCAGACATGGTCATGGTTTGGGCCCAAAACAACGGTATCGAGGAAAAACTGACACTCGCCGAGGCGACCAAGCACCCGACCGTGATCGCTGAAATTCAGAAGACCGTCGACGAAGTCAACAAGTTATTCTCGAAAGCAGAGCAGGTACGGTCTTTTGAGATTCTGGATGTCGAACTAACCGAGGCATCAGGCCACTTGACCCCGTCGCTGAAGATCAAGCGCTCAAAAGTTATGACAGATTTTGATCTTCAGGTTGGGAGAATTTACGCTAGCGCGTAAACCAAACTTGTTCACGGAGAGCCTTAAAAGCTAGTTTTCGCTCCTGCTTTTCTAAACGATCAAGATACAGAACCCCGGACAGATGATCTATTTCATGCTGGAGGGCTTGAGCCATCAAGCCCTCACCTGAGATCTCTATCGCCGATCCGTCCAGCAAAAAGCCGGAAGCCTTAGCAATGGTGTGTCGCATGGCCGGATGCCAAAGGCCCGGGACGGAGAGGCAGCCTTCCTCCATTGGGATAAGTCCGCCCGATAGTTCAGTTATTTTTGGGTTTATCAGGTATCCGATTTGGCCTTGAACGTTATAGGCGAAGGCACTTAGCCCCACCCCAATCTGAGTTGCTGCCACCCCGGCCCGGCCGGAAAGAGACGTCGTGTCGATTAAGTCCTGTATTAGACCCGCAGCCGATGCAAAATCGAGAATTTCCGCACTTGGTGTCACCAGTATTGGATCGCCAAAGAGCCTTATTTCCCTGACGCTCAAGCAGCTAACCCATCAACCACCAGGGCGGCTAGGTCCCTAGCGGCCTGCCTTGTGGCTGGGTGCAACTGATCAAAGTCAATAAGAGCGCCTGCGGCAAGCTGAGGGTCGTATGGAACCCTGACGACGGCCCGGACCCGGGATGCAAAGTGAGCTTCAATTTCGTCAAGCTTCACCAGCTCCGTTCCGAAAGTCGCGGTGTTCAGCGCTACCACGCTGTTACTCACAAGTTCGCTGTAACCATTCGAGTCCAACCAAGTAAGAGTCTCGGAGGCAAGTTTTGCCTCGTCAATCGACCCCCCGGACACGATTACTATTCCTTTTGCTCTCATCAAGACTGCTCGCATAACGCTGTGGACAATTCCAGTGCCGCAATCGGTTAGGCAGATGCTGTAATACCTAGCAGCAATGTCCGCTACAACGTTGTAGTCACCCTCATTGAAGGCTTCAGAAATCATGGGGTCAGCGTCAGATGACAAGACATCCAAGCGTGACTTATCGCGTGAAACAAAATCGCTAAAGACGCTAAAGCTTGAAATACCGCCAGCGCGATTCACTACGTCCCTGACCGTGCGATCGGTGCCCTTTTGCACGCGTTCGGAGAGCGTTCCGCGATCCGGGTTTGCGTCGATTGCAAGTATCCGATCCTCTCGGACTCGCGCCATTGCCATGCCAATTAGGGCAGTCATGGTGGTTTTTCCAACACCGCCCTTTCGGGTAAGAACTGGAACAAATCTGGTTTCCCCTGCAAGATCGGTCCTGATCCTTGCGTCTAAATCACGTCTCGCACGTACCTTGGCGTTATCGCCGAGGTTTATTCCCCCAAAACTCAGTCGATAAAGGCTTCGCCTAAAGAAAGTTTCCGGAATAAAGTTGGGCTTTGCCTTGTCTTGCAAGAGTCGGTCCGCGGTGAGCAAGCTGGCTGGCTCAGGCTCAGCAAACAAGTCCTCAACTTCTGGAGCAACGTCAATGGGAATCGACACTGCATCAGCAGCAATTTGGTTGAGTTGGCCAGTCTCAGGGTCTAGCTCCAAGTCGCTAAAGTCAGAGCTTTCTCCTGAGGCATAATCGCGTTCCGGGTTCTTGTCCAAAACAACTCCTATTCAATTACGGCTATTAGGTCGCCGCCTTCAACAGGCGTCGGACCAGCAATACCGAGCCTTACTATTTTGCCAGAGATTGGGGCAGCTATGCTTGCCTCCATCTTCATGGCTTCGATACCGGCAATCGGATCTCCGACCTGAACGCTATCACCCACCTCAACCTTTGGAGTAACAACACCAGTGAATGGTGCAGCGGCGTGTCCCTTGATGGCAGGATCGGCCTTTTCGGCAGACGAGGTTGTCGCTGTAATGCTGTGGTCTCGAGCCAGTATTGGTCGCAACTGGCCGTTTAGCTTGGCCATTACAGTCCGAAAGCCTTTGCTGTCAGCTTCTCCGATGGCTTCGAGGCCAACAAACAGCTGCAGACCCTTTCTTAGCTCCACAACGTGCTCGTGATCTTGCTCTAGCCCATATAGGTAGTCGAGGGTTTCGAGGTTATCTAGCTCTCCATAGGCAGCCTGGACCCGCTCAAATTCCTTGGTTGGACCCGGGAACAGAAGTTGATTCAGGGTTCGCTGAATGAGCTTGTGATCGCTGGATTCTAGGGCCGCTAAGTCATCCGTCGAAACTGGAGTGACTGAGATGTCAGGTTTTTTGCCCTTCAAAACCTTGGAGCGGAATGGTTCCGGCCAGCCGCCAGGGAGGTCGCCTAATTCGCCCGCCATGAAGCCGATAACAGAGTCCGGAATGTCATAGTTTTGCGGGTTGTTTTCGAAATCTTCCGGGTCGGCACCCACCGCAACCAGATGCAGCGCTAAGTCCCCAACTACCTTGGAAGACGGAGTTACCTTCGGAGGTCTTCCAAGGATTCGATTCGCAGCTGCATACATGTCTTCAACCAGTTCGAACCTGTCACCCAAACCAAGGGCGATTGCCTGCTGCCGGAGATTTGAAAGCTGTCCCCCGGGAATCTCATGCGAATAAACGCGGCCGGTCGGACCTGGTAGTCCAGACTCAAATGGCGAGTAGACCTTTCGAACCGCCTCCCAATATGGTTCAAGATCGGTAACTGCGCTCATTGAGATTCCGGTGTCGCGCTCGGTATTTTCAAGTGCAGCAACCAGAGAACTAAATGATGGCTGGCTGGTAGTGCCGGCCATCGGTGCACTTGCGACATCGACCGCGTCCACTCCGGCATCAATTGCTGCCAGAAGCGTCGCCAGTTGACCACCCGCCGTGTCATGAGTGTGCAAATGAACTGGAAGGTCAAAGCGCTCCCTGAGCGCGCTTACAAGCACGCTGGCGGCCTGGGGTCTTAGCAAACCTGCCATGTCCTTGATGGCCAGGACATGAGCGCCGGCATCAACAATTCGATCTGCGAGTTTCAAGTAGTAATCAAGGGTGTAAAGATTTTCTTTCGGATCCAGAAAATTACCGGTAAAACTCATGCCAACCTCAGCTAGGGACTTGGTCTTGTTCCTCACTGCCGCAATAGCCGGGGCCATTTGCGATACATCGTTGAGAGCATCAAAAATTCTGAAAATGTCCACTCCGGTGTATGCAGCCTCTTCAACAAAGGCATCGGTCACTTCGACCGGATACGGAGTGTATCCGACGGTGTTTCGACCACGAAGTAGCATTTGAATGCACAGATTTGGAAGCTCTTCGCGCAGCTGAGCAAGCCTTGACCAAGGATTCTCACCGAGGAACCTGAGTGCCACGTCGTATGTTGCACCGCCCCAGGCCTCAACCGAAAGAAGCTCTGGTGTCATTCTGGCCACGTAAGGCGCTGCCGCGACAAGGTCGCGACCTCTAACTCTGGTTGCAAGCAGCGACTGGTGTGCGTCTCTGAAAGTCGTGTCAGTAACCAGAACTTGGCCCTGCGATCTCATCCACTTTGCAAAACCCTCTGGACCAAGTTCCACTAACCGTTGCTTAGAGCCATCAGGCGCTGGCTTACCCAAATCAATTTTTGGAAGCTTTAGCTGCGGCTCGGTTCGACCATCTCGGTCGCCATAGGGCTTATTGACTGTGACCTCGGCGAGCCACTGCAGCACTTTGGTGCCGCGATCCTTGGAGACCCTGGCATTCATAAGCTCAGGTCGCTCGTCAATAAAGTGAGTAGAGAGTTCACCCGATGCAAACGTCTCATCATCCAAAACTGCCTGCAGGAAATTGATGTTGGTGGCAACGCCGCGAATTCTGAATTCGGCGAGTGCGCGCTTGCCGCGGTCAACTGCTGATCGGAAATCTCTGCCGCGCGTGATTAGCTTTACAAGCATCGAGTCGAAGTGAGGCGAAACCTCGGTTCCGGTCGATACTGTTCCGCCGTCAAGTCGAATACCAGCGCCACCCGGGGAGCGATAAGTCGTTATCTTTCCGGTGTCAGGCCTAAAGCCGGCGGCTGGATCCTCGGTCGTGATCCTGCACTGCACAGCAAAGCCGTGAGGCTTGATGCTGTCTTGAGTCAAGCCCATATCCGCAAGAGTCGCACCAGCAGCAATTCGCAGTTGGGACTGCACGAGATCAACATCGGTGATCTCTTCTGTCACGGTGTGCTCGACCTGTATTCGTGGGTTCATTTCAATGAACACGTGCTTTCCCGTGTTTGGCCCCACGGTCTCAATTAGAAACTCAACTGTTCCGGCATTCTGATAGCCGATTTCCTTTGCGAAGCTAACCGCGTCAGCGAAAAGTTGCTGTCGTAAAACGTCATCAAGGTGCGGAGCCGGCGCTATCTCAATAACTTTTTGATTGCGCCTTTGAATTGAGCAGTCTCGCTCGTGAAGGTGAATTACATTGCCATGATTGTCCGCCAAAATCTGCACTTCGATGTGTCTTGGTCGAATTACTGCCTGCTCAAGAAACACGTGAGCATCCCCAAAAGCGCTTCCAGCCTCGCGCATCGCTTCGCCGAGAGCATCGGGCAGATCCGCTTTTGTATCAACCTTGCGCATTCCGCGGCCACCGCCACCGGCAACGGCCTTTACAAAAAGTGGGAATCCAATTTCGCCAGCTTCAGCGATAAGTTTTGCGACATCCTCGGAAGATTCGGTGGAAGCAAGAACCGGAACTCCAGCACGAATTGCCGCGGCTTTGGCGTTTACCTTGTCGCCAGCTAGCTCAAGAACTTCTGGGGATGGACCAACAAATGCAATTCCATTTAGCTTGGCTTGCCTTCCAAGTTCGGCATTTTCGCTCAAGAAGCCATAGCCCGGGTAAATGGCGTCAGCACCCGACTCTTTGGCGACCCGTATCATCTCGGACACAGAAAGATAAGCCCTTACCGGCGAGCCATCCGCCTTTATTTCATAGGCCTCATCGGCTTTGAGCCTGTGGACGGAGCCCCGATCTTCATAGGGGTAGACAGCTACGGTCTTCGCGCCTATTTCATAGGCCGCTCGAAATGCTCTTACGGCGATTTCACCTCGGTTAGCCACCAAAATCTTTTTAAACATAAAACCTTACTGAACCGATGTGGCGCGCCATGCACACGCCTAATAACTAGGTAGCCTATTACAGTGCATGTACTTAGCGTGAGTTCACTCAAGGGTGGCGTAGGAAAAACTACGGTAGCCCTCGGCCTGGCATCGGCAGCTCTCAATCAAGGTATCAACACTCTGGTGATTGACCTGGACCCTCAGTGCGATGCAACCAGCGGTCTAGCAGCTCCTGCGGACATGAGCGCGTCGGTAGCAGAAGTGCTGCAGAGCCCTAAGCTTCCGGTTTTGAGAAGAGCGCTGGTGGCCTCCCCTTGGTCAAGAGGCTCAAAGCTTGATGTTCTGGTAGGCAGCCCAAGATCACTCTTGCTTGATAACCCTGCACCAACCGTTTCCGACGTCTGGAAACTAGAAGAAATACTTGCGCTAATCGAAGACGAGTATGAACTAGTGATCATCGACACTCCCCCGTCAATCAACGCCCTGACCCGAACCGCATGGGTAGCAAGCGATCGCGTAATTTTAGTTACGGAGCCGGCACTGTATTCAGTAATTGCAGCCGACAGAGCCCGCCGCGCAATTGCTGAGATTAGCGCGAAATTGAGCCCAAGGCTTAGCCTCTATGGTTTTGTCGTAAATCGCCTCAGGCAGCAATCACATGAGCATGAGTTCCGACTAAATGAACTCCGCGAAATGTTTGGGGAGCAATTACTGCAACCATATTTCGAAGAGCGCGCGGCCGTTCAACAGTCCACCGGAGCAGCAAGGCCAATCCATTCCTGGCCTGCCGAAGGCGCGCCCGAAGTAGCCAGAGGATTCGACAGACTATTGGCTGGTCTAATGGCGGATTTTGACTCCACTGAAGAAAAGCGGACACGAGTCGGAATCGTTGGGCGAACCATGCGGGGTCAGCAGAATCTAATCACAGAGCTTGGTCAGACTGCGATTCAAGCAGAAGACCCCCCCGAATCAAGACGAACAAGGAAAAAGAAGCGTTGGTTTCAACGCTAGGAGATTTTACGCGCTCTTCTAGCAGCAAGCTCATCGTGAACAGCGGCTTCTTCAGCGGCAAAGTCAACCAAAGTAGCCTCAACTTCTCTAAGAACTCTGCCTATTGCAATACCAAATACGCCCTGGCCCTGACCTAGAAGATCGATTACTTCGTCTTGCGAAGTGCACAGGTAAACCCTTGCCCCATCGGACATAAGAGTCGTGTTGGTTAGATCCGAAATACCGGCTGCAGCAAGCTGCTCAACTGCAATTCTTATCTGCTGGAGTGAAACACCGGTGTCTAGAAGTCTCTTAACAAGCTTCAAAACCAAAATATCCCGGAATGAGTAAAGTCGCTGAGACCCGGAGCCGGTCGCTCCCTGTATTGCGGGAACAGCAAGTCCGGTTCTGTCCCAGTAATCAAGCTGGCGGTAGGTAATGCCAGCAGCAGCAGCAGCCGAAGCTCCCCGGTAACCGATATCGGTGTTCGGCAAGCCGTCAGTGAACAAGACACCAGATTCGTATTCCACCGCTACTCCTAATTTGCACAGACTGCTAAGTCTGCCTTCAAGTTGAGGTTTAGGGTTTCTATTGTGGCTTGGGCGTGTCGCACTATCGTTCTATCTCTTCAATCACTTCTGTTATCAGGTGCGACCTAATAGCGCCGAATCGCTCCGCTATCTCCCTAGAAATGTGCCCGGCCTTTGCCGCGCTGTCCGGGGCCTTCTTCCGAAGAATCGGCTCGGTGACACCCGTGATTATTCCAATCTCTCGCTCTGCAGCCGACTTCAAGCCTCGTAAGTGCCTTGGTTGAATGCCAAACTCCTCGAGGCCGACAAGAGCAAAAGCAATCTCGACCTCGTGCGAAGAATGAGGTTGGGCTCCAAAAAGACCTAAGTCCGCACCCTCTTTGAAAGCCAGGTCTGAAAGACCAGTCTCAAGCTTTAGTTGAGAAGTCGAGAAGCGCTGCCCTTTTCGAAGCGATGACGGACTCGCGGCAGGCAACAGCGGCTGTCTGCCGGAATCTAGTTCGTCTAGGTACTCCCTAATCACTTTGAGAGGAAGGTACTGATCGCGCTGAAGAGTCAGAATAATTCTGAGGCGCTCAATCTGTGGTTCTGAAAACTTTCGATATCCGGCATCGGTGCGCTCCGGAGCAACAAGGCCCTGGTCTTCCAAGAAACGAAGCTTAGACGGGCTGAGGTCACCAAAGTCTGGCTTTAGAACAGAAAGCACCTGGCCGATTGTGTAGAGCTTGCGGTGGTCTTGAAGTCTAGATAGAGAGTTCTCCATACTCAGCCAACCTTCTTCGAAGAATAAAAAGTCAGACGAAATTTTCCAATTAGCACTTCGGCTCCGTCAACCAGCTTGATCGCGTCTACTCGATCGCCGTCAACATAGGTTCCGTTCATGGACCCCAGGTCCTCAAGCTGAAAGGCCGAGCCCTTTCGGGAGATCTGAACGTGCTTTCTCGACACAGTTACGTCATCCAAAAAAATGTCCGCTTCCGGGTGTCTTCCGGCAATAGTGAGATCCTGGTCTAAAAGGAATCTCGATCCGGCCCCGGGTCCTCGGTGTGAAACAAGAAGTGCTGAGTTAGAAGGAAGGGCCGCTACTGCAATTGCTTCCTCGTCAGAAAGGACAGGGGCGTTTTTGGCTATCAGATCGTCAGAAAAACGAGCTGTGTCGTCACTTCCAAAACCTTCTTTAGACAATTTTGCCTCCCCCTCATACTTTAGGGGATTTTGGCTTGATGGATGACAAGACTTCTATAACTTGCTTGACGTAAAGCAGGCCAGAAAGCCAATAGAGACCCGCCCCCCAATACGCGAAGCCCCAAGCAAGAGGCAAAACTATGAAAGCGGCCTCTGGCCACACATCAACCATCAATAAAAGCGGCAGAGCGTATAAAAGAGCAAAGGTCCCAGCTTTACCGAGGAAGTGCACAGGCAATGGCCCGTAGCCATGGCTTGCCAAAATCGGGTAGACAATGACCAGCATCAAGTCCCTAGAAGCGACTATCAGAGCTAACCAGAGCGGAATGTTTCCGTTTATGGTCAGACCAATAAGCGCTGCAAAGATGAAGAGCCGGTCAGCGGCCGGATCCAACAGTTGACCCAATTTCGTTACTTGATTAAAGCGCCTAGCTATTTGCCCATCTAGCCAATCGGTGGCGCTGGCGACCATCAAAGTAATCAACGCTGCAATAAATTGCCCCGTCAGAAGCAAAACCAAGAACACCGGCACCATAAAAAGCCGAAGGATGCTGAGCATGTTTGGAATGCTTCTTAGCTCCTGCATAACGCCCATGGCCAAATTCTATAGGTCCAATGTAAATCGACCAGGTCCGCGCGCTCATGAACAAAATCAACATCACAAAACTCGAAGGCTACCTTGGTAGGATAGGAGTATTCGTTGCCTCTGCTTGCAACAAAACCCTTTGGAGATTCTGAGATGATCGGCGTGCGCGACCTCGAGATTCG